>Ga0111539_10007022_pt1 | contig 14449 bp, 12 predicted proteins | sample RhiMethybrSRZTD1_FD_79667 | JGI IMG/M metagenome (GOLD analysis project Ga0111539, IMG submission 79667) | Populus rhizosphere microbial communities from Tennessee, USA - Rhizosphere MetaG P. TD hybrid SRZTD1 (version 2) (version 2) | ecosystem: Host-associated > Plants > Roots > Rhizosphere >...
ACACGGCGTTCTACTCCAGCCAGCTCGGCGGCATCGTCACCGATCCGGCATTGATGGTGATTCCCTTCGACGATCACATGGTCCATCGCGGCCATGGCATCTTCGACACCGCGGGCATCGTCAACGGCAGGATTTACGACCTGGATGCGCACCTCGATCGATTCCTCAAGTCGGCCGAGCGCTCGAAGCTGAAGCTGCCGGGCAGCCGCGCCGACATGCGCGACATCATCATCAAGACCACGGCCGCCAGCGGGCGGCGTGACGGCTCGATCAGGTACTGGCTGTCGTCGGGCACCGGCAGCCTCGATCTCACGCCGGTGGCAGGGGCGGATCCGGGCTTCTTCGTCATGATCTTCGCCGGCCTCGTCTATCCGGACAAGTGGAAGACCGACGGCGTGCGGGTCATGACGACGACGTATCCGATCAAGCCCCCGCTGTATGCGATCACGAAGACGACCAACTATCTGCCGAACGTGCTGATGCAGATGGAGGCCAAGGAGAAAGGCTTCGACAACGGCGTCTTCATCGATCACGACGGCCACGTCGGCGAGAGCTCGAACATGAACGTTGCGTTCGTCTCGCCGGACAACGTGCTCGTGCATCCGAAGTTCGATCACATCCTGTCGGGCTGCACCTCGATGCGATTGATCGAGCTCGCGCAGAAGCTGGTGAAGAGCGGCCAGCTCAAGGACGTCAAGGTCGCCCACATTACGATCGACGAGGCGCTGGCGGCGAAAGAGATGTTGCTGATCGGCAGCTCGGTGAAAGTTGCCGGCATCGTCCAGTGGGACGATCACAAGATCGGCAACGGCAAGCCCGGCCCGATCGCATCGGCGCTGCTCGCGCTGCTCGAAGAAGACATGCGATCAGGCGATCGCCTGATCGACGTGCCTTACTAACAAATAACGAAGAACAAATAACGAATAACAAAGCTTCGTTATTCGTTTTTCGTTATTCGTTTTTCGTTATTCGTTATTTCTGATCGTAAGCGTCAATGAACTTCGATATCGCGTCGATGTAGATCTGCGACGGCGCCGCACCGGCGGCAATGGCCGTCAGGTGCGTCTTGCCCGGCAGGATCACGTTCTGAAACGTCTGCACTTCCCGCCACAGCCGATGCGTCTTGCGGTACGGATTGTCGAACGATCCGTTGACCGCGAGGATTGGGATCTGCAGCTTCGTCAGATCGACTGACGGTCTCGTCGGTGGCGCGACCGCTGTGGCGGCCGCCGCACTGCCAGCGGGTCTCGCGGCGGCGACGCGCGAACGAAACCGGTCCATGCCTTCCGCGTCGGCGCCCGTCGCTTTCGGCAGCGCATCGTCCATCGCCTCGGCCTCGGCGCGATACGCGGCGTTCGTTTCGTTCATGCCGGAGCCGCCGAAGCCCGCGGTGATGAATCGCTCCGGAATCATCCCGAGCAATGTGCCGACGATGCCGCCGCCCATCGAATACCCATGAATGTGCGCGCGCTGAATCTTCAGGTGATCCATCAGCTCGATCACGTCCTCCGCGCGGCCGGATCCACCGGGCGTGGGCTTGTCGCTCTGCCCGTGATTGCGGTTGTCGATCGCCACGACGCGATGATGCTTGGCGATCTCCGGAGCGATGCCGGTGTTGAACCACATCCGCTGCGCGTTGTCCGAGTATCCGTGCACGAGCACGACCCACGATCCGCTGTCGCCGTGCGTCAGGTAATGAATCTTGACGCCGTCCTTGGTGGTGAAGGAGCCGTCCTTCTGTCCCACCATCACCGGCGGTGTTGCCGGGCGGGCGGGCGCTGGCGCGGGTTGCTGCGCGGAAACGGTTGCGGTAAACACAAGGCCGATCACGAGCGCGATCTGTTTAGTCATACAGGTAGACTCCGCCTTCAGGCGGAGAGTATACCCGGTCACGGCAGCGTCTTCGTGAGCCACCGATCGATCTCCGGCCACCACGGCGCTCCGCCCAGGTTATGGCCGAATCCCGGGAATACGACGTGCGCGTACGGTTTTCCAGACGCGATCAACTGATCGAGGATCGCGACCGTCGCGGGCGTTGGGATGCTAAGATCCTCACCGCCGAGCAGCCACAGCCCCGGCACATTCAGCGTCTCGAGGACCGGCTTCGGATCGAAGCCGTGGAAGCCGTCGAACGACGGCAACTGCTTGTAGCCGTCTTCGACCGGCGCGTTCGTGTCCTCGACGATGCGGCTGTAGAAGCCCTCGATGCCGACGGACACAGTGGGCCCAACGAGCAGCACCATGAACGCCGGCCGTGCGTTCACCGCGGCGAGCGGAACGATCCAGCCGGCCTGGCTGACACCCGCGAGGCCAATGCGATTCGGATCGATCTCCGGCCGCGTCCGCAGGAATGCGACGCCGGCGGCCATGTCCGATGCGAGATCGCTGAAGACCGGAATGCTGTCCCTCGCGCCGACGAACACGAACCTCCCCGTGGACTGTCCGACGCCGCGTTTGTCGAAGCACAGCGTCGCAAAACCGCGCGAGAGAAATCGGTCCGCGAGAAACCGGCACGACTCCTTCGTGAGTTCTCCAGATCCGTGTCCGAACACGACGGCGCCGACGGGGCCGCTACGCGCGGGCAGATCGAGTTGATAGCTGAGTCGAACGTCACCGTTCGTGAAGAACCCCGTCGTCGATCCGCTGGCGCTGCTCGCGGCCGTGGGCGTGCTCGCGGGCTGACACGCGAATCCCATTACGACGCTGGCGACAACGAGAAGCCCACGCACTTGTGGCATTGTGTGTGCAGGCAACTATATCGATGCGCAAGCCCGTATTGAGGCGGGGCCGAACAATTTGGCTGGGACGAAAAATGCGTGCCGCGAAGTATCCCATCCTCCGCGGGCATCACGAGACGGACGTCGCCATTGTCGGCGGCGGCATGACCGGCGCGATCATCGCCGAGGCCTTCACGCGCGACGGCGTGCGCGTCGCGGTCGTGGAAGCGGCACGAATCGGACACGGCAGTACGGCGGCCAGCACCGCGCTCCTCCTCCAGGAACCTGATTACGATCTGAAAGCCCTGAGCGATCGCTACGGAAAGCGCATCGGGAAGCGGATCTGGAGGCTGAGCCAGGATGCCGCGCGCGATTTCGTCGACACCATTCGCCGTCTGAAGATTGCCTGCGATCTCACCAGGCGCGATTCGCTGTATTACACCCTTGATGACGAACGCGCCCGCGAACTGCAGCGCGAACTGGAGCGACGGCACAAGGCGGGACTGGCGGGAAAGTGGCTCGATCCGGCAGCGCTGTTGCGCGCCAGCGGCATTCACGGCGCCGGCGCGATTCGCACGAGCGGCAATGCGCAATTGAATCCGCTGCAGGCGTGTATTGGATTGATCAACGCCGCCGCACGGCGCGATGCCGCCATCTTCGAAGGCTCGACGATCTACCGAATCCGATCGATCGGCGACGGCGTTCGCCTGTATTCAGCGAACGGCACCATCGACGCGAAGCAAGTCGTGATCGCGACAGGATACGCGACGCGCTACTTCCGTCCGCTCGCCGGCAGATTCAAGCTTCGTCACACCTACGTGCTCGCGACCAGGAGGATCGGCGTGCGCGCGCGCCGCCGGCTTCGCATGGGCAAGGTGATGTTGTGGGACACCGCGCGACCGTATCACTATGTGCGCTGGACGAGCGATCGACGGCTGCTGCTCGGCGGCGAGGATCATCCGGTCAAGCCCGGCGCGCGGCGAGCGTCGCAGTTCGCGGACGCGACATGCTCACTCCGCGAATACTTCGAAGCGTTATTCCCGGCGCTCCGCGATGTCGGCATCGACACCGCGTGGGAAGGGCTGTTCGCGATGACGCCGGACAGCTTGCCCTACATCGGACCGCACCGGCGCTATCCGCGCCACGCGTTTGCGCTCGGCTACGGCGGCAACGGCATGACGTTCGCCGCGCTCGCCGCCCGCATCCTCGTCGAGCAGTGGCGCGGCGTGGCTTCCACAGATCACGCGCTGTTCGCGTTCAATCGCGCACCTTAGGCACCTCAGGCACCTTAGGCACCTTAGGCACCCCAGGCACCTGAGGCACCCCAGGCACCTCAGGCACCTTAGGCACCCCAGGCTCCCTAGTCCTCTTTCCAGGGGTTGTTCGCGAAGATCGGCAGCTCCGGCCACAGCACGCGGCGCGGCATGTCGAGGAAGGCGAAGATCGTGGCCGCGATATCCGAGGCGTAGAGTTTGTTCGGATTATTGCGCCCCGTCTTCCCCATCCAGTTGGTCTGCACTTCCGACGGCAGGATGCTGATCACCCTGATGCCGAAGGGCCGCAGCTCCGCCTGCCAGCACTGGCTGATGCCGCGCACCGCCCACTTGCTGCCGGCGTAGACCGTTCCGCCCTTCGCGCCTTTCGTGCCCGACGTCGACGCGATGTTGACGATGTCGCCGTCGCCCTGCGCCTTCATCATCGGCACCACGCGATTGGTGATGTCGACCATGCCGAAGACGTTGGTCGCGAACAGCGTGCGCATCGCGTTGATGTCGAGCGCGCCGATCTCGGCGTTGTAGCCGAAGCCGGCGTTGTTGATCAGCACGTCGATGCCGCCCATTTTCTTGACGGCCTCGTCGACGACGCGGGCGTTATCGGCGTCGGAAGCGACGTCGGCTTGAATGCCGAACCCGCCCGTCTCTTTCGCGGTCGATTGGATGTGCGCGTCATTGCGGCCGGTGAAGACGACCTGGTGACCGGCCTTGCGCGCGTGCTGAACCAGCGCGGCGCCAATGCCCTGGCTGCCGCCGGTGACGAGAATTCGGCGTGTTTGCATGGCATGATTATCCCCGGTACGGATCATTCCCCGGCTGTTATCCGCCCCCGGCTAGTATCATCTTCCCCGGCTTGGAATTATTCCTTTACCAGTTGAGCATCTGGGGGCTCGCGCTCACCGCGCTGATGATCGCCGTGTTCTTCCTGGTCCTCAGCCGGTCCAATCCCAGGGCCGAGATGCGCTGGTGGACCGCCGCCTGGTTCGCCAACGTCGCGGCCATGACGATCACGCTGATCTTCTGGCTCACGCAGCCGCCGGCGAGCGTGCATCCGTTCATGTTCGCGGCGTATCTCGGCGCGAAGAACGTTTACGTGTGGCTGCTGCTTCGCGGTGCGCTCGAGTTCCAGTCGTGGCGGCCGCGCGCGCTCGAAGCCCGCCGCGTCATCCCGACCATCGTGGCGGTCTCGATTCTTGGGGTGCTGCTCGTGACGACGCTCGATCGACTAGGCCTGATCTCGCAGGCGATCGTCGCGGTGGCGCTGGGCTTGGGGGCGTGGTCGCTGGCGCGCGGTCGCGTGCCGGCGGCGCAGTGGATCGTGATCGCCTTGAGCGGCCGGGCCCTGCTCGGCCTCGCCGAGGCCGCGGCGTATGCCGTCAACGTCATCGGCGTCACCTTCGGCCAGCAGGTCGCATCGGCGTTTCTCGTGCCCGCGAATTGGATCCTGCAAGCGCACTATCCGCTCGATACCGCCGCCGAGTGGCTGCTCGCGATGGGCTTCCTGATCGCCGTCTCGGTGCGCACGCAGCAGGAGCTGAAGGTCGCCAACGAGCAGATGCTGTCGGCGCAATCCGATCTTCGCCGTCTTGCCGATCGCGATCCGCTGACGTCGCTCGTCAACCGCCGCGCGCTGCCGGAAGTGTTTCGCGAAGTGCAGCCGGTTGGCGCGATCCTGGTGTTCTTCGATCTCGACGGCTTCAAGGAGATCAACGACAAGCACGGCCACCAGGCCGGCGATGCGTGCCTGGTCCGATTCGCCAACGCCTTGTCGGGCAGCTTCCGCCCGACCGACGCGATCGTCCGTTACGCGGGCGACGAGTTTCTCGTCGTCTGCCGGGGCTCGACGGAGATCGCGATCGAGGAGCGCATTACGGAGCTTCGCAATGGGCTCCGCAACACGCCGACGCGCGATCTACCGATTCGATTTTCGTACGGGGTGTGCCGCCTCGAACCGGGCGGAAACCCGGACGAGGCGGTACGGCTGGCGGATGAAGCGATGTATCGCGCGAAATCGCAGGTCGCCGCTCGCAACGTGATGGTCGCCGATCGACAGACGCCCTGGCGGTGAGCGCGAAGTAGATCCGCCGTCTACGGATTCACGACGCAGGTCGGCGCCACGTCACGCACCTCGCGCACGTTGAGTTGCCGGACCTGCAGATCGATGTCTTCCGTCGTCTGCACGGTCGGCGTATCGCCGCCGGTGGTGGCCGGCGCCGCTTCGGTCTTCTTGGTCGATTCCTGCTCCATGTCCTTGGTCTTGCCGCTCAGCGTGCCGACGACTTCGACGCGCTTGCCGAGGTGGGCCTGCAGGTTGTCGCCGCCGACCAGCACGTAGGTGTGTGTATCGCGCTCGTTGTCCATGGCCCGCGCGGCGGCGGCGACGCCGGCATCCGGCGCGGCCGTGAGCGCGAAGCGGCCATCCTCAGCCGCACTCAAACAGCCGGCAATCGTGACGGTGTCCTCACCGCGGATGTTCGAGCAGGCGACGCCAATGGCAAAATTGAGTGCCACCGCCGCACAGATCAGTGTTCGTTTTTCCACGATTTGTCCTCCACGGCCTGTGAATGCAGGAGATACGCCAAGAAAGACGTGACCCTTTTGACCACTTGATCCGTCTATAAGCGAGATATGTCCTGGTGGCGAAGGCGCGACGATGAGCCGGCGGCGGAAGCGCCGGTCGATCCCAACATGCCGGTCATCCGGCTCGAGCACGTCAGCCGCATCTTCAAGGGTGATGCGGAGGAAGACACGCGGGCCCTCGACGATGTGACGGTCGATATCGCGCGCGGCGAGTACGTGGCGGTGTCGGGGCCGTCGGGATGCGGCAAGTCGACGTTCCTGTCGATCATCGGGCTGCTCGACACGCCGAGCGCGGGCCGCTACTGGCTGAACGGCCGCGCGACCGACACGCTCTCAGCCGGCGAGCGCGCCCGCGTGCGTAACCTCGATGTTGGCCTGGTGTTTCAGAGCTTCAACCTGATCGGCGACATGACCGTGTACGAGAACGTCGAGTACCCGCTCGTGGTGCGCGGCATTTCCGGCGCCGATCGTCAGACCCGCGTGAACGCCGCGCTCGAACGCGTCGGCCTCACCGCGCGCGCCAAACATCATCCGGGCAACCTGTCAGGCGGCCAGCAGCAACTCGTCGCCGTCGCTCGAGCGATCACCGGTCGCCCCGCGATCCTCCTCGCGGACGAGCCGACCGGCAATCTCGATTCGAAGAGCGGCGAAGCGCTGATGCACATGTTCAACGAGCTGCACGCCGGCGGCGCGACGGTGTGCGTGGTGACCCACGACCCGCGATGGGAATCGCAGGTGCAGCGGCATATTCACCTGTTCGACGGCAAGATTGTGAACGAGGCCTAGCCGGAACCGGAATAGGAGAGCGAGCACGCGGACCGGCGCAACCGGTAATATTTATCTAAAGGCTTGTCGACCAAAGCGACCTACGGTCTGGCGTGCGCGGCGGCGTTTCTCGCCGTGGTCCTCACGTACTCCAACCATTTTCGTAATGACTTCCACTTCGACGACGCGCACACCATCCAAAACAACTTGTTTATCCGCGATGTGCGGAACATTCCTCGGTTCTTCACGAACGCCGCGACGTTCAGTTCGCTTCCCGCCAATCAAAGCTACCGCCCCTTAGTAACCACGACTCTGGCTGTTGACTACCGTCTTGGCGGCGGGTTGAGGCCGGTGATGTTCCACGTCACGAGCTTCGCGCTGTTCCTCGCGCAAGGCATCGCGTTGCTGGTGTTGTATCGCCGACTGATGGACGCGAGCCGGCCGCATCCGATGAATCGGTGGCTCGCGCTGTTCGCGGCCACGTGGTACGCGCTGCATACCGCGATCGCGGAAACGGTGAACTACATCATCGCGAGATCCGACATCATGTCGTCGCTCTTCAGCGTGCTCGCGGTGCTGATCTACGCGAGCCGCGGCCGCGCGCGTACGTGGCATCTTTATCTGATCCCCGCCGCCGCCGCAGTGCTCTCGAAAGAGCAAGGCGTCATGGTGGCGCCGATCCTCTTCGCGTACACCGCGTTGTTCGAGCGCCATCTTTCACTTCGCGACCTCCTCAGGCCGCGTGACTTCCTGGCGACGCTGCGACCCACGCTGCCGGCCTTCGTGGTGTGCACGGGAATCTTGCTGATGGGGATGTCGCTCTCCACGAACTACAACCCCGGCGGCGAACGCTGGCCGTATCTGATCACGCAGCCGTACGCGCTGCTGCACTACGCGCTGATGTTCGTGGCGCCGGTCGATCTCACCGCCGATACCGATTGGCAGCCGTTCAGGACCGTCTTCGATGGACGCGTCTTCGTCGGAGTCCTGTTCATCGTCGCGGCGATTGGGACGGCGTTCCTGACGTCACGGCGCAAGATCTCGCGGCCGATCGCGTTCGGCATCCTCTGGTTCTTCCTCTCGCTCGTGCCGAGCTCCAGCATTATCCCGCTCTCGGAAGTGGTGAACGACCATCGCATGTACTTTGCGTTCGTGGGTCTGATCCTCAGCGCATCGTGGGCGATCGGCCTGGCGGTGCCGCGGCTGGGCAGCGCGCCGCGGGTGAACGTGATGCTCACGGCCGCCGCCTTGATCGTGCTGGCCGCGCACGCGGCCGGCACCTGGCAACGCAACATCATCTGGCGCACCGAAGAGTCGTTGTGGCTCGACGTCACCGAGCGAAGCCCGAAGAACGGCCGCGGCTTGATGACCTACGGCGTGATCCAGATGCAGCGCGGCAACCTTGCCAGGGCCGAGGAGTATTACAACCGGGCACTGCAATACACGCCTCAGTACGCCTATCTGCACGTCAATCTCGGCGTCCTGAAAGGGGCGCAGGGCAAACGCGAAGATGCGGAGCACCACTTCCGAGAGGCGCAGAAGTACGACGCGCGCAATCCGGTGGCGTACTTCTACTACGCGCGATGGCTGGCGTCGATCGGCCGCACGGAAGAAGCCACGGTCCTGTTGCGAACGGCGCTCGAGCTCAGCCCGGCGCATATCGAAGCGAAGGAACTGCTGGATTCGCTCTCGGCCACGACGCTCACCACGCCGGAGCAGTGGCTCGAACGAAGCTTGCGGCAGTACCAGGGCCGTTTCTTCGACGACTCGATCGCCTCCAGCCGTGAAGCATTGAAGCTGCGGCCGGACTACGCGGAGGCGTTCAACAACATTTGCGCGGCGGAGAATCAATTGGGGCGCTACGCGGACGCGATCACCGCCTGTGAGCGGGCGATCGCGATCAAGCCGGACTTCCCGCTCGCGCGCAATAATCTCGCCTACGCCCGAAGCAGGCGACCGTAGACGGCGCAGGTATAATTCGCGCGGTGAAGCTCGCGGTCTACCTGCCTGCGCTGAACGAGTCCGCCACCATTGGGGCGATGCTCGATTCCATTCCCGCCCACATCCCCGGCATCACGTCACTGACCAAGATCGTCGTCGACGACGGGTCCACGGATGGCACCGGCGAGATCGCGCGGCGCCATGGCGCGGAAGTGGTGCGTCACGAGCGCAATCTCGGCACCGGCCGCGCCTTTATGTCCGGTGTGCAGGCCTCGATGGCCTCGGGCGCCGACATCATCGTCAGCATCGATGCCGACGGGCAGTTCGCCGCCACCAGCATTCCTGAACTGATCGCTCCCATCCTGCGCAATACGGCCGACGTCGTGTTGTGCACGCGGTTCGGACCGAACAGCCAGCTGACGGGATCGATGCCGGCGGTGAAGCGATTCGGCAACTGGCTGCTATGCCGCCTGATCAGCATGACCGTCGGCGAGCGTTTCACCGACGTGTCGTGCGGCTTCCGCGCGTTCACGCGCGACGCCGCCATCCGCGTCGACGTGCACAGTGACTTCGAATACATCCACGAATCGCTGTTGACATGGCGGCGCTTCGGCCTGCGCGTCGTCGAAGTGGAGTTGCCGGTGCGCGCCCAGCGCGAGATCGGTGAGTCGCGGATCATGTCGAACGTCGGCTATTACGCGTGGCGCACGCTGCCGGTCCTGATCGGCGCGATTCGCGATTACAGCCCGCTGAAGTTTTTTGGATCGCTGTCGCTGTTCGTGTTTATCGTCGCGATGTCGCTCGGCACGTTCGTGTTCGTGCATTGGTTGCGGACGGGCGAGACGATTCCCTACACGCAGTTCATTACGGTCAGCGTCGGCGGCGTGTTGTTGTCCGTGCTGCTGGGCGCGGTGGCGCTGCTCGCGGATTTGATCGCGCGATTGAAGTTCCAGGTCGAGGAAATCCTGCACGCATCGCGGCAAATCCGGCGCAATAAGCAGTAACGAGGCAGGACTTTCTGGAAAGACAACGAGCCCATCCATGAGGATGGGCCCGTTTACGTTTGCTTGACGCGCGTCAGAGTCGTCCGGTGAGCGCCAGGATGATCAGGATAATGATGATCAATCCTGCGAGCCCGCCACCGACGCGCGGGCCGCCCGCGTAGAAGCCGCCGCCACCGAAAACCAGCAACAAAATAAGCAGTATCACCAGCAGGCTCATGGCTCTCCCTCATTCTTGGTGACTGTGTTCAACTAATTGCCGAACACCGGTAACTGCCGGGCGAATAGCAGCGGCCACCAACGTCTGGCACGAGCCAGTGCAAGAACCTCGCCGTCAGCACCGCACGGCTGAGCCGGAACGCCACACGGCGCGATTTGGAGCGTGATCGTGAAGAAGCTCGAGTTGATTCGCGAGGAGAAGCTGTTCCGGATTATTCCGGGACGCAGCAGGAACAGCCGGCTCGAAGCGAGCGGCGTGGCGCTCGCCACTGAGTCAACGGCGTTTGTCGTCTTCGACAACCTCAATCAGATCGCGAGCGTCGACATTTCGCTCAAACGCTCGCGTCGCAACGCTCTCTGGCCCGCGCCATCGCTCGGCGCCGGTTTCGAGGACGTCGCCGCGGACGCGAAGGCCGGCTCCACGTTCGCGCTGATCGAATCGGTCGAGGATACCGACGGTGTGTTGCGCGGCTTCGTCGCTGAATACGATCCCGATCGGCGATTGCGGCATTGCACGCGGCTGTCGGGCCGGTTTCAAAGCGCCAACAAAGGCTTCGAAGGTCTCGCGCACCGGCGGCACCAGGGCCGTGAGCACCTCTACGCGTTGCGCGAAGACAATTCGCGCTCGTCGGGCAAGCGCCGCGGCCGTATCGACGTGTTCGCCCGAGCCGCCGGCGGACCGTGGAAGTTATCTCGATCGATCGACTTGCCGAAAGACGCCCGGTTCAAGGACTATTCCGCGCTCGCGATTCGCAAGGATCGCATCGCGATCGTCTCGCAGGAGTCGGCGCGGCTCTGGGTGGCGCGGCTGGACGGGCGGACGCACAAGGTGATTGCCGGATCGGGCCAGGTGTATCGGTTCCCCGACAAGAACTATCGCAACGTCGAAGGCATCGACTGGTTGGCCGAGGACACCTTGATCGCGGTGTCGGATCGGATGAAGACGGGCCAGCCGGCCCGATGCGCGAAGAAGGATCAGAGCATCCACGTGTTCCGGATTCCGTGACGTTGGCTCACATCCGCCATGCGTATTGCAGCTTGATCAGCAATTGGTTCGACTCCAACTGCCATCGGTCCAGAAGCGAGCGCACGTTGTGGTTGTAGACGACGAACAAATCGGCGGTGGGCGTAAAGGTCCACCGCAGCCGGGTGTTGACGCCGAAGGAATCGCTGTCGGTGTCGTACTGCAGGTAGCTGGAGATCGAGAGATCGGGCGAAACGTTCACGCGCAAGCGGTTGCCGACCAGCATTTGACGGAAACGGCCGGTCGCCAGGTCACCGACATTCCGTTCGCCGTTGAACTCAATGGTCAACAACGCGGTCGGGTTCCAGGCGCCGGTCCAGATCAATTGCGTCAGCTGCCCGTTGTAGAAATCGCCCCACCAACCGGTCACCTGCGTGTAGAAGCGGCGCTTCTGCGCCGTTCCCACTTCCGCGCGATACCGAAGCCAGTGATACGACCCGGCCGGAATGATCACGCCGCGCGCGACTTCGAACGGCTCGATCAGGCGCTCGCCGGTCGGATTGGCGTTGAGCTCGACGCGATCGCCGCTGCGGAAACGCCAGTTCACCGGCGCCATGAAGATGCGATAACTCTCCCAGTGGCCGCCAAGATCCGTGGCGATGAACGGTTGAAACTCGTGGAGGAGTTGCTGGAACGGGCCGCTGCGGATTCGCGTGCGGTTGTTGATTTGCCCGTTGATCAAATGCACGCCGCGCCGCGGCACGAAGCCGAGTGACGGATCGAAATCGCGGCCGATGCGCTTGTGCGTCAGCGCGATGTCCCACTTGTCGTTTGGATAGTCGATCTTGAAGCCGTACGACGTCCGGTCGCCGTCGAGCCCATGGCGCCGCGTCGTCAGGGCCCACACTCCGGCGAGAAAGTTCTTGTCGCCGCGGAACGTCGACGTCGCGTAGGTGAAGTCGAGACCACCAAGCCAGCTTCCCGATCGTCCGAGCGGATCGCCGATGGTCGCGATGCCGCCGACCCACGATTCGGACAGGATGTTCTGCTTGACCCGGCCGACGGCCATCAGCGATTCGTCCGGCACGACGCCGGGTTTGTCGTTGGTACCGGCGACGAGCGCGCCGGCATTGGTGTCGCCCGATCGTCCGTTGATCTTCGCGCCGCCGATAATCGGCACTTCCTCGCCGGCGACGAGCCCGATGCGGCGGCTGAAAAACGGAATCACGTCCTGGTTCAAGCCCAGGCCAAACTCGAAAATGTCGCTGCCTTCCAGGAAGAAGGTGCGTTTCTCCGGAAAGAACAATGGAAAACGCGTCAAGTTCGTGCGACGCGTGTCGACCTCGGTCTCGGCAAAGTCGGTATTGAAGGTGAGCGACGACAGATAGTTCGCGCCCAGCCGTTGCGTCACGTCGAGGCTCGGTTGGAATTCGCCTTCGACGCCGCTGCCGGGCCGCGGAATTCCTCCGCCGGTCGTGATCGCGGGGCGCACCGTCAAGCCAAGACCCAAATCAAATTCCGGCAGATCGGTCAGCAGGCCGGCGCGGCTGGTCTGCGTCACCTGGTATTGACGCGCGGGAAATGCCCAGCGATCGGTTTCAAGCCGCCGCTGAATGCGCCGCTGCACGTTGAAGTGCCATTGACGAAGATCGGCATTGAAGCCGAGCGTGTGGATCGGAATGAGGATCTCCGCGGTCCATCCCGTCGCCTCACGCCGTGTTGCCGCGTCCCAGATCCCATCCCAATCCGAGTTGTCGTTCTCGCCGCCCGGCGCGATCAGGCCGTCGTATCGAGCGCCGGTTGGATTCACGGCGATGACGTATCCCGAGCGGCCGTCCATGAACGGCCCAAGGACAATGCGGATATGGTCTTCGTTGTTGAGCGCGGCGTCGCGACGCACGCTGAAGCTGACGATGTCGCCGGAGGGTTGCTCGCAGACGATGCCAATCGCCAGTGCCCCGGCGCTCGCGAGCACGCGGACCGTCGTGCGCATGCTCGCGGGTTGACCCTCAGCCGGATCGCTTTGTGTCAACCCGTCGATGGTCTGGGCGCTCGACCACGCGGGTTCGTCAAGCACGCCGTCGACCGACAGGCCGGCCGTCAGCGCGCCGGCGCGCACGGTCGGCGTGGGGAGGTCTTGTGTGAACACCGCCGCGGGCAACGCGGCGAGGAGGAGGGCGGCGAGCCGGCTGACGCGGACGATCACGTGGCCATGAAGTGTAACAGCCAGGAAACTACCGCGCCCCGAACACTCGCACTTCGGCGCCATCACTGCCGCGCGCCGGAACCGCCACATACAACCGGTTGAGCGCCGGCACCCAGAGGCCGGTGCGTGCGCCCGGCCTGGTCGCGATGCGACTCACTCGGCGAAGCGCATCGCCGTCGCGCTCGAAGGCGTCGATGAAGCCCTCGCCGCCAATAACGTAGATCCGCCGGCGGGCGGCGTCGTAAAAGAGATCGTCGGTATCACCGACAATCTCGGTTGACGCCATCACCTTGCCGGACCGGGTGTCCACCGTCGTCAGGGTGGCCGGCCTTCGACACCCGACAAAGACGCGTGCGGTCACTTCGTCCAACGCCATCGGATAGTTGCCGCCGCAAGTTGCGGACCAGCGGGCGACGACACTCATCGTCTTGCGATCGCTCGCCACGATTTGCGACGAGAGCAAGCCTGGCAGGTTGGCGTAGACGCGGGGTCCGCCGGATTCCAACTGGAACGATTCCGGATGGCCGTCGATCGCGATCTTCCGAATCGAGCCGCCGTTGACGGCATCGACAGCGAACAGCCCGCCGACCGCCGCGACGTAGATGCGCTTCGCCGCGGCGTCGTACCGTACGTTGTCGGCATCACCGCCGATGTTCGCGGTCCAGCGCGTTTGCAGAGTCGCCGCATCGATCAATTGGAGCGTTCCGGTGTCGCCGTTCGCGATGGCGACGGCGTTGAAGTCGGGAAGGGCCGCCGCGCCTTGAGGCTCGTGAAAACCGGGC
>Ga0111539_10007023_pt1 | contig 14448 bp, 14 predicted proteins | sample RhiMethybrSRZTD1_FD_79667 | JGI IMG/M metagenome (GOLD analysis project Ga0111539, IMG submission 79667) | Populus rhizosphere microbial communities from Tennessee, USA - Rhizosphere MetaG P. TD hybrid SRZTD1 (version 2) (version 2) | ecosystem: Host-associated > Plants > Roots > Rhizosphere >...
TGGTGGTTATTCGGGCACAGTTACGTGCACAACCAGCAGCAGCGGATCGTGTCAGGTCAGCACCGGGACGATCAATGTGAAGAAGACAAGCGCCACCTTCACCGTCGACACGTTGAGCCATGCTACGCTGGTCTACCAGCGCGCGACCAATCATGACGTCGACAACGGCAGCAACGGCACCGCCATTACGGTAGCCAAGCCATAGCCGCGCAGCCGCCCGCCGACCCGACCCATCTGGTTCAATCTTGTCGGGGACGCCCACTCACACGAGCTTAGCCTTGGGCCGTCGCGCGCGCCGAAAGTCGCGTCGCTATCGGCCCGGGGGCTTGGTGAGCTTCTCGTCGGTCGAGACCGTGAACCTTCGAAAGTCGCTGTATCTGGCCACGGCATCGATCGTTTCGCCGGTCATGCCGTAGCGTTCTGTCATCTTGATCGGCACGCGGATCCCGAGGCGCGGATCGATGCGGAATTCCACCGTGCACGTGCCCTTCGAGACCCGGTCCTCGACCAATAACTCAGTGCGAACAATCGCGCCGGAATCAGGCTCCGCCCAGACACGGCCGCGCGCGAGAAGATCGGCGCCCGCCATGTTTCGAACGATGCTGGGACCGGCCAACTCGCTGAATCTGAGGACGACGACGGGCCGACCCTCGATCGTCTCATTGCGGAGCGCTTCAAAACGGATGCGCGCGCCGTGCCCGGGCTGGAGATACTCGAGCGCCATGTCGGGCACATTCATCGTCCGCGTGATGCGGCCAAGATTGAATCGCGCGCTCTCCTGCGCGATCTTGCGCGCTTGCGTCAGCGCATTTGGTTCCGGGGATTGCAGGAGCTTCAGCAGCCGCTCCTCGCGATCGCGGACCGGCCGCTTGTTCAGGGTCAGGACGTCGCGAAACGTGACCCAACTCGCGGCGCCTTGCAACCTGACCATGACGAGTTCTGCGGTCGTGACCTGGTGTTCAGCGATGCCCCTTCGATCGGTCGCGTCCTGCACGTACTCTTCAAACGCGACCAGCGATGGCGCCTCACGCTGATATTGCTGGGCAAATGCCCGCACGCTCGCGATGGCATCCGGAGCGGACTGCGCCGCAGCCGGCGCTCCCGCACCAGGCATCGCTGCGATCAGAAGGAGGGGCAACGCGCGCACAGTTCGACGACGAGACATTCTAGCCACGGCCTCAGGCTGCCGGCAAGAATAGGGGACTATCGCCGTCGAAATACCACCATCAGAACGCTAGGACGGCTGCGGCCTGGGCGATTTGCGGCGATCCGGTCGAGGCTTCACAAATACGAACGGCGATTGCGCCGAGATGTTCCATTCGTGGCGACAGTCGTCACACCGCAGCGCGAGAGTGAGCGTCGCCGCCTCGGTCTGAACGAGGTACGGCGTTCCGGCCACTGCACCGCAATTCGGACAGGCCGTTGGAAAGCGCCAGTCGCGGGCATCCAATTGGGTCACTCCGCCAGGGGAGGCTCGATCTCACCAAATTCTTCGTCAAACTTCAAACTGAGCGAGAAGTGTACCCGACGTTACAAAGTGTTCCCGCATCCGGTTATCTGAAGCACTGCCGTCCCGTCGCAGCGGCGCCCGGCACGATGACGCGAAAGGTGCCGCGAATCGCGCCCGGCGTGTTCAAGCAGCGCTGCTCGAAGGTGAACCACAAACTGGTGGCGATTCCATTGGCCAGCAGGCTGACCTCGTGAAGCTCGACTCGGCCGATTCCCTGACACGACGGCGCCGAACTCACGCTCAAGTAATTGCCCGTTGTCGCGGTGTTGACGGCATTGTCGTAGATGCCTGGGAGTATCGGCTGACCAGGCGGCGCGGCGAACAAGACGGTGACGCCCGGGGCATTGGGGACGCTGGCGTTTCCGAAGAGACCTCCGCCGTTGCCATTGCAACCGGCAGTGAAGCGGCCGCCCGCGTCGCTGGAGACTCGGTGGACCAGGCCGGTGTTGACCATTCCGGGATCCGCCGTATATGCCAAGAACGACGTGGTTGCGGTCCACACCGACAGGTAGTCTGAAATCGTCCGCTCGCCGCTCGCCGCAGTGATCGTCACATTGACGTCGCGCTGCACCGCGCGTGTCGTGAATGAAAAGTCCGCGGACGTTGCGCCGTCTGGGACAAGGATGGTCGACGGCGACAGGCTCACGATCGATTCGTCCGCCGATCGCAGCGACACCACCCGGCCGCCGTTCCGCGCCGGCACCTCGAGAAAGATGGTGCCGCGGCCGGCGGTGCCGCCCCGGTTGCCCGGCGGCGCAAACGCGATTTTCGAAATGTTGTCAGGAGGCAGCGGCGCCGCCGGCGCCACAGCGCTTGGCGCGGTCGTCACCACATCAGCATCCAGGATCGGCGTGCGCTGGTTGCACCCCGCCATGATCGTCGCGGCGATGACGGCGATTCGACCGAGCGCGCGAGCACGGCGACCGGCTGCGGGCATCATCATTCCAACACCCGGAACAGAGGAATCGCGAGCCCGACGCCCGCGGACGCGTTTAGCTGGCTCGGCCAGAATTCAGGCCGGGTGGCGTTGAAATAAGTCACTCGCAGCGGCACGACCAGTCGAAGGGCTCCAAGCCGTTGCGAGAATTCGAGGCCGCCGGTAAATCCCTTACGGACGTCTGAGTCCTGTATGCGATGCCGTCCTCCGTTCGGAGTGAAAACCCCCGACACGCGATCGACGCCTTTCACGTCGCCACTCAAGCGTGCCACACCCGCGAGCAGCGAAATGGTGCGCGAGCGGGTCACGTTGAATCGAACCAGTCCTGAAGTTAAGAACGGCCGCAGTACCGTCTCCTCGTCGTACAAAGGCTTTGCGCGGCTGCTCCAAAACTGATCGCTGATCACGAACTCAACCTGAACGCCGAAACGCCGTCCGAACGAGACCAGTCCAGCCGCGGTGCCAGCCGGCACGACGCCGCCAGATTCGCAGTGATCGTAGCCGGCGCAGAATTGAGAATCCCTTTCAGCCAGGGCGTTCGCGATGCCTGAAAGAATGACGTCGCCCCTGACAAAACGGACCTGCCGGTACATGTCCGTGATTTGCTGCTCGCGTCCAGCGTAGTGCGGCGACGTTCGGTGGCCTTCGAGCCGCACGGTGGCAAGCGTCTGTTCAACCGAGTGCCCTCGTTCGTATCCGGCGAGCACCGCGCCGCGCATCTGGCTCAGGTACGCGGCCAGGCTGGCGATCTCGGCACGGGGCATCGTCGTGCCGTCGCCGAACATCACCGTGTCCACGTCGGCACGGGCGATCGCGTTGAGCCAGGTGACGACGTTGGCGGCGCTCAACCGCCCGAAGGCAAACGGTACGTTACCTGCGGGTGGGGCGTCCGCCGCGAACAGCACTCGCTCCTGCGTGAAGACGACCGCGATCGAATCGCGAGAGTGAAACGGCCCGGTATGAATGAGCTCGAGGCGGTGGCCGCCGATCTCAATCGTGTGCCGGTCTCGAAATGTGGTCTGAGGACCGCGGACGTATTGATAGTCAGTGCTGGAGTATCTGCTGCTGTCAGACAGCGCGGCTGCAAAGTTTTCATGAGCAACGACGGTTTCGGGCTTCAGTAGACCGGCGCCGCCGGCACGTTCCGCGTGATGGTGCGTCAACACCGCATATCGAACGCGAGTGTTCGGAAATCGCGTTTGCAGCTCTTTGTTCAGCCACGATGCCGCATACAGTCCGAGAGGATCAACGACGAGGATGCCATCGCGCGTGACGAGCAACAGGGACTGCTGATTGCCGTTGTTGAATCGATATAGATCGCCGGTCACGCGCACGAGTTGGCGATTCGCCGCTTCGTCCAGCTCCCGCGTTTGTGCCAGCGCAGGCGTCGACGCGCACGCCGCCGAGACGATCAGGATGATGAGAGCGCGCATGCTATGACTTCGGAACCACGGAAAACCAGAACCAGTCCACGAGCCCCTCGATGTTGGCGGTAATGATCGTCGTGCCGCTGCTGACGGCTCTGATCGTGCCGCGATCGACCGTCGCGACCTCGGGATTGGACGACGTCCAGCTCGCGAAACCGGTCACGTCCTGGTTTGGTGTCCTGAAAAACGCGCGCGCCGAGCTCACCGTGCCCACAGAATTCTGACCGGTCCATGTCAGATCGACCCGCGGCGTGGCTGAGAGGACTGCGCTTTCGACAATCAGCATCGGCGCGGTCGCCTCCAGTCCCTGAAACCGTGCGATCACGCTTGCACTGCCGGGTGAGACCGCAAGAAAACTCTTGGTGATGGTTGAGCTGACCGTCGTTAGCGGTCGAACGATGCCTTCGTCGGACGACAACCACACTGCGCGATTCGACACGTTCTCGTAGGCACCATCGGCATCGAGAGTGTAGGCGATGAACGAGTAGCCGTTGATGACACTGTTGCTTCCGGGCGCGGCCCGTCCTTTTGGCGCGGCGTAGGCCAGATACAACGCGACCACCCGGGCCTTGGTCGGCTCCGTCGGGTACGACGCATTGCATGACGTCGAGGCGACGCACAGAACCGTAACGAGCGCGGCGCGAATTAATGAAATCAATGGATTGGTGCAGGGCTCCGAAGGGTGAGCGGAACCCGCGTTTGTCCTTCTATCGACGAGTTCCCGTGAGACTGTAGGCCCCTAGGCGCTGCTTCGCGCGTGCGATCGCCGCTAGAACAGTTTCGGCCTGAGCGATTTGCGACGATCCGGGCGAGGCTTAAGGAATAACGACGGTGACGGCGCGGAGATTTCCCACTCGTGTCCACAGTCGCCACAACGCAGAGCGAGGGTAAGCGTAGGCGCCACGGTTTGCACGCGATAGGGCGTCCCGGCCATCGCGTCGCAAATCGGGCAGGCCGTCGGAAAGCGCCAATCGCGAGCATCCATGCGGTTCTCTTTGCAGAGATAGACGGACTCCGACCGCGAATGTCTCAGCTGGTGAGTTCTTGCGGGTTTAGATCGGGGGATCGCTATGCCGCGTGTAGAGCGTCCAGTTGTACCCGCAGGCTGCACAGCGGATGTCCACGCGGATGATTTCCGGATAGCCCTGCACGGTCGTGGCGCTCTTGAGCATGGCTCTTGTGGAGCCGCATTCCGAACACTTTGCCGGATAGCGGATCTCGTGCGACTCCTGCGACATGGCGCAAATCTATCCGATCACTTCAAACAGATCCAAAGCGCTATCGCGGCCGCGCAGTGTGACGCTGTCGAGCTGACGAAACTGGAAGCCGGGGCCGAGACGGCCCTTGGTGAATTCCGAGATGACGATCTGGCCTGGTTTCGCCACGGACGACTCGATTCTCGATGCGATGTTGACCACGTCGCCAAGCACCGTAAACTCGCGGCGCCGCGGCGATCCGATGTCGCCGGTCAGGGCCGGACCGCTATTAATCGCGATGCGCATCTCGATCGGCCGGCCGTGGCGCTCGGCGTTGAATTGAGCCAGTACCCGCCGCATCTCAATCGCGGCGGCGACGGCGCGTGACGCATGGTCGCTCTGTTCAAGCGGTGCCCCGAACACGGCGAGGATGGCGTCGCCGATGAACTTGTCGAGCGTGCCGTCGTGATCGAAAATCACGTCCGTCATCCGCTCGAAAAATTCGTTGAGCATTTCACCGACCCCTTCGGGCGTCATGTGTTGCGTCATCGAGGTAAAGCCCGCGATGTCGCAAAACATCACCGAGACGTCCCGCGTCTGTGCGATCAGACCATCATCGGCGTCGCCGCCATGCAGAATCTTGTTGGTCACCGCTGGAGAGTGATAGCGCTGGAGCCGCTCGCGCCGCCGCGTCTCCTCCGTCAGTTGGCTCGCCAGCCGTGACTGCTCGATCGCCACCGCGGCGTAGTTGCAAAGCGCCGCGAACACTTCGAGGTCGTCTTCGTTGAACCTCTTGCTTTTCGGGTTGTCGCAGTACAGCACGCCGAGCACTTCGCCCCGATTCCACAGCGGCGCGCACATGAACGAACGCACGTTCATGGACTGGATGCTGCCGGAGCTGTCGAGCCGCGGATCATACAAGGCGTCCTTCGCCAGCATCGCGACTCGCTCGTGCATCACCTTGTTGACGATGGTGTGGCTGAGCATGGTCTTGGTCGGCAACGTCCCATCACGGTTCCGCTGCACGCGCGCCGTGAGGGGCTGGTCGAGTGAGTCGCGCAACAGCAAGAACGCGCGCTCGGCCGGCACCGCGTCGAACACCAGGTGGACCACGCGCTCGAGCACCTGCTCGAGCGGCTGAACCTGGACCAGGGTCTTGCCGATTTCCGCCAGCAGCCGGACGATGCGGCCGCCGCGCCGATCGCGTCCTGATCGCCGATCGCCTGTAGGCCGGCCGACGTTGTGTTTGCGCCTGTTGATCCCGGTGCGGCGATCGCTCTCATTGCGGCGATCGCTCTCGTTGCGGCGGTCCGCCGGGACGTCGGCCGTCGGACCCGGTTCGGGCACGTCGGCGGGCTTGATCGGGACGACGATGCTGTTGGCATCGTCGATCAGCAGGTGGCCTTCCTCGCTCAGCTCGATCTCGTTGACGTCACTCGCCAGCGTGATCTCGACGGTAGCGACGGTAAAACTGTCACCGGGGTGCAGCTGGTGTGCGCCGGTGATCCTCGTGCCGTCGACGAAGGTGCCGGACGTGCTGCCAAGGTCCTCGAGGATCACTTTCGTCCGCGTCACGCGCACGCGCGCGTGTTGCCGCGACATTTCCGGCGAGGTAATGACCAACTCGCAGACCGGAGCGCGGCCGATGAGGTTGTCGCCGTCGCGCAGCCGATGGACGCGTGGCAGGCCCGCGTCGAGGAACGTGAGGATCAGCACGTCGGCGTCAGTCCTTCTTCTCCGCCACGCGTCTGACGGGCCGCCCGATGCGATCTTGAAGCGCAGCGATGACGTTACGGATGTCTTCATCACTCACGCGAACGACGTGCACCGAGTCCGTGGTGTGGAACACGAGCCAGTTACGGGCGCCGCGCCGAATGCCAAAGGCGCCGCCTTCAACCCTCATTACCTCGGCCGGTCCGGTTGGAGAGTTCCAAAGCGGATGTCTTGCGGTCGAATAGCTGACGCCGGTGATCCGATTGATAGGGAAGGTCGCGAGCACCGTGTCGTTCTTCTCGATCACGGTAATATTCCCGTCCGCCATTACCAACCTGCCGTCACGCTCACGGTGCCTGTCGCCGTCTGCCACTACGGCGTCGGCGTCGAACATCAGGGACGGAAATACTGATATCGATTTCGCCGGCGGTGCCACCGCAGGCGGGCTCGCCGGACGTGGTGCGGCGCCTGAGGCGAGATCGGGTTGCGGCGTCGCGACGGTTGCCGGCGGTGAGGCCGGCGTCGCGGCCGTATTCGCAGGAACCGCGGCAGTCGTCTCGGCCGGCGCCGCTATTACCGGAGCAGGGGCGGGCGTGGTTGGCGTGGCCGCAGGACTCGTCGTCACTGGATCTGATGCTACCGGAGCGACATCAGCGGCCGGAAGGCGAGTGCTGAAATTGTAGGCGGCGAGGGTTGCGATGAAGACGGCGAGGACGACGGCGGCGGCCACCAGGTGATTGCGATTGGACGCCTTCGCAATTGGCGCGCGTTGGGCCGGTGTCGCGGCTGGTATCGGTGCGATCGGGGGTGGTGGCACCGCGTCGTTTACGGAGGGAGCGACCGCATTGGGTGCGCCCGACGCACGCATGACCACGGTCGGCGCACCTTCAAATACGGCCGGAGTGCTAAGTTTGCGCTCCGGAAACCCGGTGGCGCCGCCGATCGCGGTCGTCAAGGCCCTGCGAAACTCTTTCGCGGTCTGGAAACGATCGATCGGCGCTTTCGCGAGTGCTGTGTCGATCAGCTTCCCGCACCAGTCCGGCAAATCCGGAAGATAGGTTGAGGCCGGCGTCGGCGGATCGTTCGAGACCATCCGCATCAACTCAACACGGTTGCCGGCCTTGAATGGGACCGTTCCCGTCAGCAAGTTGTAGAACACGACGCCGCACGAGTACAGGTCGGCGCGGCGGTCCACGCCCTCCGACCGCACCTGCTCCGGGGCCATATACACCGGTGTTGCCGTCAGGCTGCTGTCTGTCGTCGGTCGTCCGGCGTCCGCGAACCTCGCGAGGCCGAAGTCGAGGACCTTCATGCTGCCGGCGAAGACCATCAGATTGGATGGCCTGATGTCGCCGTGGACGATCCCGGCCTCATGCGCGGGGCTCAGTGCGCCGAGGACCTGCCACACCAGATAGCCAGCCCGCTCCGGCGGCAAGGGGCCGGAGCGCTTCAACAGTTGCTCGAGAGACTCGCCGCGAACGAGCTCCATCACGATCAGCAGGTCGCGTTCGACCCTGGTGACCTCGTAGATGGCGGCGACCTCGTGATGGTTCAGCGTCGCCAGGACTGCCGCGTCGGCGCTGAAGCGCCTGAAGACGTCGCTGTCCTCGACGTCGGCGCTGAGGATCTTGATCGCCACTTCGCGGCTAATCGCGTCGTCCACGGCTCGATAGATCGTGCCGGTTTCGCGATCCTGCTTCTCGACGATCCGATATTTACCGATGGATTTCCTGATCATTGCGCGCGAGGGAATCGCGCGGAGGATCTTAACCGAGGGGCTGGCCGGGGGCGAGGCGGAATTCACGGTTTTTGACCCGTCGTTGGTTCGGAATTCGAGAATATGCGCGCACTTTACGCCAGACCTTCGCCCAGCTCAACACTTGCGTGGCCCTTGCCTGATCCGCTCGCACCGTTCTTGCATGAAGTGAGACCCATGAACTCCGTTCGCGTTTTTTGGGGCATCGCCGCAATTATGGCGATCATCGCGCTGGCGATGCTTGGCCAGCGCGTGTCGCCGCCGAGCTCGACGCCCACCGCGGGAAAGTCCGACCGCAAGTGTGACGTCGATGCGCCGAAGGAGCTCAAGGCTGTGGCGCAGCACTGGTGCGACAACGGCCTGGTGTCGAAAGTCGCCGTCACGGTCGACGACAAGAACGTGATCACCGTGATCCAGTTCTCGCCGAACGGCGCCCAAACGTTCCAGCTCCAGAGCGCGAGCATCGTCAATACGTTTCGCACGCTGACGGAACAAATGGCGGGCGCTTCGCCTGGCCGCGATATCTCGGTGGCGGTGCAGGGATCAAATGATCAGCGCATCGCCGCGTGCGCGCGTCGCACCACCGACAAGTCAGCGACCTGCGAGGTGAGCGAGTAATCATTCCTTCGAGCTGATTGGCAGGCCCACCAACGGCAGTTGTGATTCAATCTGTCGAGCAGCATGAGGAAGGGATTCACGCGAAACCCCAAGGCCGACGCGCCCGGCCCGCGCGTCAAGAACTACATCACCCCGAGCGGCCTGCAGCGGCTCAAGGACGAGCACCGCTTTCTCCTGTTGAGGGAGCGGCCCGCCGTGACGCAAGTCGTCGCCTGGGCGGCAGGCAACGGTGATCGCAGCGAGAACGCCGACTATCAGTACGGCAAGAAGCGTCTACGCGAAATCGATCGACGGATTCGCTTTCTTACAAAACGGATCGATGCCGCGGAAGTAGTGGACCCGGAAGCGCCACGAGGCGGGCAGGCGGCGACGCGCGTCTTTTTTGGCGCGACCGTGCGCTACACCAATGCCACGGGCGCCGAGCGCGTCGTCAGCGTTGTCGGCGTCGACGAAGTCGACCTCGATCGCAACTACATCAGCTGGGTGTCGCCGCTGGCGCGCACGTTGATGAAGAAGGCCGCAGGCGAGCGCGTGGTCCTTCATGCGCCCGGCGGCAACGAGCCGCTCACGATTCTCGATGTGCGCTACGAGCGCATTCCGGTCGAGCCGTTTCGCGAACCACCCGGCGCCCAGTCCGCGCCGCGCGCAACTTAGTTGCCATCCGCGAATCTCCGCGTCGCGGCTGAACTATGATCGCCTCGCAAGATGCGGACACGCCTCTACCTGCTCGTGCTGCTTGCGCTCGCTGCCGCTGCGCCTCTAGGCGCGCAGCAGATCCTCCGCTGGGGCGGTGATGCCGAAGGCGGCGCACCGTTCGTCGAGGCCGACCCTCGCGATCCCTCGAAGCTCGTTGGCTTTGACGTCGAGATCGCGGAGCTGATTGCCAGCAAGCTTGGCCGGACACCGCAGTTCCTGCAGGTGCAGTTCACCTCGCTCGATCAATCCGCGAAGCGGGGCGACTTCGAGATCGGACTGAGCGGCATCGAAGACATTCCTGCGCGGCGCCAGTCGCTTGCTGCCAGCATCCCGTATTACGAGTTCCGGGAAGTGCTCACCGTCCGCGACGGCGATCGCGGGCGCTATCGCTCGCTCGCCGATCTGAAAGGCAGGCGCGTCGCCACGCTCGGCGGCACGATGGCCTACGACCTTTTGCTCGATGCCGAGCGCACGCACGGCATCACCGCGGTTTCGTACGACGATGACGTGCATCCGTATTCCGATCTCGTTCTCGGCCGCGTTGACGGTGTCGTGCTCGACAACGTCCTTGCCGATCGCGCGATGCGCCGCAACACCGGTCTCTTCACGCATCCCGGCGCGCTGGCCGTCGGGCATTACATCGTCATCACCGCGCCCGAAAACACCGCGCTGCGCGATCAAGTCGACCGAATTCTTCGCGAGGCGATGAAAGACGGCACGCTCGAAGCCATCTTCAAGAAGTGGAACGTCTGGAACGAAGATCAGCCGGAACTGTATGCACGCCTCGTCAATGCACCCAGCACCCCAGGCACCCCAGGCACCTTAGGCACCCCAGGCACCTTAGGCACCTTAGGCACCCCAGGCACCGGAGAGAAGGTACGTTCCTATCTGCCGTCGTTGTTTCGCGCCGCTTTGATCACCTTGGTGTTGTCGTTTGCGGCGATGGCGCTGGCGGTCGCGCTCGGCGTGCTCATCGCGACTGGCCGAGTCTATGGCGATCGCTTCTCGCGATCGCTGCTGACGATCTACGTCGAGGTGATGCGTGGCACACCGGTGTTGCTGCAGCTGTTCGTGATCTACTACGGCCTGGCCTCGATGATCAGGCTGCCGGCGTTCATCGCCGCATTACTGGGACTCGGGTTGAACTACGCCGCGTACGAGAGCGAAATCTATCGCAGCGCGCTCGAGGCGGTGCCCCGTGGCCAGCTGGATGCGGCGCGTATTCTCGGCTTCACCAGGATGCAGACACTTCGTCTCGTCCGCGCCCCGCAGGCGTTTCGCCTGGCGCTCGCGCCGATGACCAACGACTTCGTGGCGTTGCTCAAGGACTCGTCGCTGGTCTCGATGCTGACGGTGGTCGAGCTGACGAAGCAGACGCAGATCTTCGCGACCAACATCGGCAGTTGGGTGATTCCCGGGCTGTTATGCGCGCTGTTGTATCTGGCGATGTCGTTGCCGCTCGGCTATCTGGCGCGGCGCCTCGAAGAGCGCTGGAGGATGCCAACCGTATGAGCTGTTTTTCTTGCCTCGCCCCCGGCGAGGCGGACGTTTTGGAGCGCAGCAGGTGACCAAGACGTCGGCATTGGTGGCGCGGGGTGTTCGCCTGAAGCGCGGCTCGCGCGAGATCCTGCGCGGCGTCGATCTGCACGCCGAGACCGGCGAGCTCGTCGCCTTGATGGGCCTCTCGGGATCCGGCAAGACGACGATGCTGCGCGTGATCGCGGGACTCGAACCGCGCGATGCCGGCGACGTGTCGGCGGCGAAGGTCGGCATGGTGTTCCAGTTCCATTACCTCTTCGAACATCTCTGCGCGATCGATAACGTCACGCTGGCGCCGACCCAGGTGCTCGGCGTCTCGATGATCGACGCCAGGCGGCGCGCCCTGCAATTGCTCGATCAGCTCGGTGTCGGCCATCGCGCCCAGGCCTTGCCGAGAGAGTTGTCGGGCGGCGAAGCCCAGCGCGTGGCGATCGCGCGCGCGCTGGCGGTCGATCCGCCGCTCTTGCTGCTCGACGAGCCGACGGCATCGCTCGATCCCGCGCGCCGAAACGATCTCGGCGAGGCGCTGTTGCAGCTCGCCAAATCGGGACGCGCGCTCGTCATGACGTCGCACGATGACGACTTCGTGCGCGACTTCGCGACCAGGGTCGTGGTGCTGGCGAATGGGGAAGTGGTGGAGCAGGGCGATCCGCAACGTATCTTGTCGTCGCCGCAACATCCCGCGACGAAAGAGTTGCTGCAGATTGAGAGAGCTAGGAAGAAGTGACGTTGGTGAGCCGGGTGGGGATCGAACCCACGACCACCTGATTAAAAGTCAGATGCTCTACCACTGAGCTACCGGCCCGAATCGTTTATTGTACACTGCCGACCTCAACAATGATTAGTGGGCATCTGGAGAAATGTCTCGCGATCGTGCTCGACGCCACGAAGGGTTGCGGCAGCGAAGTCTCGGTGCGACGCGATCCCAGCAAGTGGTCCGTCGTCGAAATTGTCGAGCACTTGACGAGGGCGTATTCGGGCACGGCAAAAGGCTTCGAGCGCTGCCTCGAAAAAAACGCGCCGCTCGCCACGTCGACGACGCTCAAACAACGGGTCCAGCAGTTCGCGCTGATCAACCTCGGTTATTTTCCTGAAGGCCGCCAGGCGCCCAAGTTCATCCTCCCGACGGGCGAGCTCGATCTCAATGCGGTGATCGACGCGGTGCGCCGCGATCTCGCGCGCCTCGATGACGCCGCGATCAAGACGAAACAGGCGCTCGGATCGGGAAAGATGCTCGACCACCCGATCCTCGGCGCGCTGACCGTCGATCAGTGGCTCAAGTTTCACGTCGTCCACACCGAACATCACGCCAAGCAGATCAGCCGGCGGCGCTAGTCGCTGCCGCCCGCGCCGCGACGGTAGTGTCAAGGAACGAAGTCCTGTTCGGCCGGCCGCGGTTGTCGAGTCGAAGGAGTCCGTCCAATGCACATGTCGACCGGCAGAATCCTCCCGTTCGGCTATATCTTTGGGGGGTAGTTAGGACGATAATTTCGACGTGGTCAGAGAAACATCGCCGGTCATTCTCGTCGTCGAAGATGACAGCGCCGTCCGACAGCCGCTCGTGAAGTTCCTGCAGATGCGGCAGTACACCGTGGTGACCGCCGAAACCGCCGACGAAGGCATCGATGCGATCAAGGCGCATCGCCCGGCGGCGGCGATCATCGACCTGCGGCTGCGACGGGGCTCGGGCCGCGAAGTCGTCGTCTCCGCGCCGGCGGAGATTCCCGTGATCATTTTTTCGGGACTGCGCTCCGAGTCGGCCGATCTCGAAACCATCCGCCCGAACACGCGCCTCGTCGAAAAGCCGTATTCGCTGGTGATGCTGATGGACACGCTTGAAGACATGCTCGAGCAGTCGCGCGGCAACTCGAGCGGCTTCGGCCGCATGGCCGCATCTTAAACAGGCCGTCAGGCCGTCAGGCCGTCAAACTACAAAATACTTTTTCCAAGCGCGGATAGCGCGAGCTCTGTGCCGAGCTCCGCGGTGGTGTTTCTGATGTCGAGCGTCGGATTGACCTCGACCAGATCGAACGACGTCAAAAGCCCCGATTCCGCCACCGATTCCATCACGACGTGCGCCTCGCGATAGCTGAGGCCGCCTTTCACGGGCGTGCCGACGCCGGGCGCGACCGTCGGATCGCACGCGTCGAGATCGTACGAGACGTGAAATCCGCCCGTGCCTTTCGAGGCGATCGCGATCGCGCGCGCCATGACTTCGGCGATGCCAAGGCGATCGATCTCCTTCATCGTGAAGACCTGCACCTTCGACGCGCGCACGATCTTCTTTTCGACCTCGTCGAGATTGCGGATGCCGACGAGCACGGTGTGCTTCGGCGAGACCGCCGGCCCCGGACCGGCGAAGTGCGCGAGCTCGGCCGGCTCGGATCCGAGCAGCGCCGCCAGCGGCATGCCGTGCACGTTGCCGGATTCGCTCGACGCCGGATTGTTCATGTCGCCGTGCGCATCCACCCAGATCAATCCGAGCGGCTTGCCCTGCTTGCGCATGTGCGCCGACGCCGCCGCGACCGATCCGGCGCCGAGACTGTGATCGCCGCCGAGCGCGATCGGCATCGCGCCTTCCGAGAACGACGACAACGACGTCTGGAACAAGCGCTGGCACACGCGCGCGATGTCCTTGACGTAGCGCTTGCGCGGATCGCCCGAGCCCTTGCGCTCGGGAATCGGCGACGGCACGTCGCCCTTGTCGACGACGTGCAGGCCCAGCTTCGCGAGCTGCTCGCCGAATCCCGCGATGCGGAAGGCCGACGGTCCCATGTCGGTGCCGCGCCGGTTGCCGCCGAGATCGAGCGGCACGCCGATGATGTGAACGGCTCTCATTTTCTGATCCCTGATCCCTGATCCCTGATCCCTGATCCCTATCTCTTCTTGTAAGTAATCGAAATCCCCTCGTGGCCCGGGGACACCGTGGTGTTGAGCGCCATCGGGTGCTTCTCGATCGCCGCGAGGAAATCGAGCATGTCGTTTTTCTTGTTGATCACGTTGTGCGCGAGGAACAACCCGCCGGGGTTGACGCGCGGAAAGACGATGTCGAAGAA
>Ga0111539_10007028_pt1 | contig 14443 bp, 11 predicted proteins | sample RhiMethybrSRZTD1_FD_79667 | JGI IMG/M metagenome (GOLD analysis project Ga0111539, IMG submission 79667) | Populus rhizosphere microbial communities from Tennessee, USA - Rhizosphere MetaG P. TD hybrid SRZTD1 (version 2) (version 2) | ecosystem: Host-associated > Plants > Roots > Rhizosphere >...
CCACCGGCGCTGCCCGCCGCGCCGGCCACCCCGCCCGCGCCGCCGTTGCCGCCCGTGGCCCCGACGGATCCGCCCGTGCCCGCGCTGCCGCCGGTCCCGCCCGTCGCGACCGCGCCACCGGTGCCGGCGACACCGCCGCCCGTACCCGCCGCGCCGCCTGAACCGGAAGCGCCCGCGGCCCCACCGGTCCCCGCGGCGCCCGACGCGCCGCCGCGGCCGGCCGACGCCGTCCCCGCCCCACCGCCGCTGCCCGGCGATCCGGTCGACGGCGAGTCGCCGCAACCAAACGCCGGCACGGCCAGCAGCACGGCAAGACATGCGCGCTTCACGAGCCGCCCCCCGCGAGGATCTGCATCAGCACCTGCTGCTGGTAGTCGGTGTACGAGCGGTAGGTCCCGCGCAGCCAGAGCAGCACCTTCCGGGTCGCGCCGTCGGAAACCACGATGGGCCTGAGATTGTCGAGGGTGGAGTTCATGGTCACCTGTGTCCATTGCCAGCTGTCGCCGCCGTTTGTCATGGTTCCGCGGAAGATCTCGTAGTGGCGGCGTCCGTCGGCCGAGCTCATCAGCGCCGCGCCCGTCGTCGGGTTGGCGTTGGTCGCGATGTAGACGACCGACCCGTCGGTCGGGTCCAGCGACGCGAGCCCGGTGTAATCGTCTTCGCCCGCGTAGAGCCGCGTGCCCGCGTAGGCGAGCGGGTGATCGCGCCAGGCGGTCCCGTCCCAGCGCGCGTAGCGGTAGCGCATGTCGGTCCCGCCCTGCCCGGTCGGCAAGCCCGCCGACCCGATCTGGACGGAGTAGACGACGTGCGGCAGTCCGGTCGCGGGATCGAGCGCGACGTCGACCGTCCACGCCACGTTGTTCGCGTTCCCCTGGAAGATGCGCGTCCCCTCGTCGGGGCTGGCCAGCCCCTGCGTCAGCGGATGAATCGCGGTGCCGTTGCTGCGATAGAGCGTCCCGCCCTTGTAGTAGACGTGATAGATGCTGTTGTCGAAGTCGCGCGGGTGGGCTTCGGTGTACGTGATGTGGATGGTGTCCGTGCCGTTCGACGCGTAGCGCGCGTAGGGCCGGTGCAGCTCCGTCGACGGGACGTTGATGACGACGTTGCCGCTGCGCCACGTCTGGCCGAGATCGTCGGAGGTCGCGTACGACGGTTTGTAGCTGGCGTCGAGGCCCCGATAGAAGTCGTAGACGCGGTTGGACTCGGCGGACAGCATGAACAGGTTGCTGTAGGTGAGCTGCGTCGACGCCGTCGGCGTGAACGTCTGCTCCGTCGCCCAGCTGGCCGGATTGTTGGCGGTCGACAGGCGATAGTAGAAATGGTTTTCGGTCCCGTGTTTCGCGTAGAGGGTCACGATGCGGCCATCGGGCCGGGCGAGGAACGCGGGCGAATCGTGGTCGTCCAGCTCCAGCTGGTTGTGCAGCTCGAACGTGCTGGTCGTGCCGCTCGCGAGATCGTGGACGACGGCGTTGATGTCGCCGCGCCTGCTGGCGTCGCTCCAGCCCGACGCGACCGTCCCGACGATGAGGCGGCTGCCCTGGAACAGCGCGCGCGGCGATTCGAACCAGCACCAGCCGCCGTCGTCCGACAGCACGATCGGCGCCGCGGGCGCCGTGCCGCCCGTGCCCGCCACACCGCCGCCGCCGCCGCCGCTGCCGCCCGTGCCCGACGCGCCGCCGCCGCCACGGCCGGCGCTGCCCGAGGCTCCACCACCCAGACCGCCGCCCCGGCCGCCCGCACCCGCCGCGCCGCCGCTCCCCGCGCCACCGGCGACACCGCCGCCGCCGGTGCCGGCCGTGGTTCCGCCGGTCGCACCGCCCGTTGCGGTCGCGCCACCCGTGCCTGCGGCCCCACCACCGCCGGCCGCCGCGCCGGCCGTACTTCCGCCCGTGGCACCGCCGGTGCCTGCCGCACCGGCCCCCGCTCCCGCCGCGCCGGTGCCGGTGCCCGCCGTACCGCCGCCCCCGCCCGCCATGCCACCGCCGCCGACACCGGCCGTCGCCGACGATCCGGCACCGCCGCCCGTGCCGGGCGCACCACCGCCGGATGACGACGCGCACCCCAAGAGGAGCAGCAGCGCCGCGAGCCGTTTTCCAGCCGCGTGGCCCATTAGTTAAGGAGCTTACCCAAATAGTTCAGGCGCCCGCAACGACTCGTTTTGGCGGCGGCTCAGGGCGCGGGCGCGACCGGCTCGTCCGTGGACGGCCACGGGCGATCGCACTGCACGCGTCCATCGACCGTGACCGCGCAGATACGGCCCCCGCTGCCGGCGATCATGCGGTAGGCGCCATCCCAGAGGTCGCGGGCCTTCGACCGCCAGCACGCGATCTGCCCGGCACCGCCAAGCGCGCACCCGTCGAGGCCCGCGAGCGCGAGGTCGCTCGGCCGGGCGGGACCCGCCACCGCCGCGCGCTTGGACCGCTGCCAGCCCGCCCAACCCCGCTGCCAGCACTGGATGGCGTCGCCGGCGGCGCTGACGCCGCAAACGCTGGCACCGTTGGCCGCGAACGCACGGAACCGGCCCGCGAGATCGCCCCATCCGTCACGCGCGTCCGCGTCCCGACACGAGATGCGCCCGTCCTCGAGCAGCGCGCACAAGCTGTCATCCAAGCCCCCGGCGTCGCGGAACCGGCCCCGCGCGAAGGTGACCACGCCCGGCTCGCCGGAGAACCAGCACGCGAGCGCTCCCGTATCGCGCCGGATCGCGCACGCGTCCCGCGATCCGACCGCGACCCGCGCAAACGGGCCGGCGATGACGGCGCCGCCCTCCGGCGCGTCGGGCCCCCAGCAGCGCATGCTCCCGTCCCCGGTGAGGCCGCAGTCGACGCTGCTCCCGACCGCGATGGCCGCGAACGCACCGGCCGGGACATCCTGCGTCAGCCGCTCGCCGCAGCAGACCGGCGTGCCACTGTCGTCGATCGCGCACACGCGCGCCTGGCCGACCGCGACGCTCTTGAAACGCCGTCCCGCCGGGAGCTCCGTGCGCGGGTGACGCAAGATCTCGCCCAGGTCTCCCTCCCAGCAGGTCGCGCGTCTCTCGATACGCGACCGCAGGTCATTACGCCGCCGGTTGTCGAGCGCCAGCAGACAGACCTCCTGCCGGAGCCGGTCGGTTGCGAGCGGGTAGTGAAACAGCAGCGCCCGGTTGCCGACCAGATACGCGCGCGACCACCGATCGCCGTGCGGTCCCAGGCCCGCGAACGTGAGGCTGCCGCGTTGCCAGAACGGGTCGAACGGCGTGTCGAGCGTCGCGAGCCAGCGGTCGAGCCGGTCGGTGAACACCGGGCGGCTGGGCATCGAAACGCAGTCGTCCTCCAGGGTGACGCCCGGCGGCAGCTTGGCTTCGAACCGCTTGTGCTCCGGCCTGGATCGCGTCGCGACCCACCACCTGTCGATCACGCCTCCCGGGCCTTGGGTTGACGGAAACAGCGGCGTCGGGGTCCCGAGCGCGATGTAGAGATCGACCTCCTTGGCGGAGTACCAGCGCTCCCTGAGATGCTGGTATTGCCGCTCGAGAGACCAGAACGCGCCCTGCACCGCGGCCACCACGCAACGCTGGTCCGGATCCGCCAGGCCGCCCGAACCAAGCTCCGTCTGGATTCGCGGCTCGACCTCGGGGTTGGGGCGCGTAACGATCACGCGAATCTCGCCGTGTCTCCCCGCGGACGCCGCGGGCGCCCCGCAGCTCGCGTGCGCCGCCTTCTCGATCGCCTCGAGCACCTCCGCCGCAGTGACCGGAGGGTAGTTGCCGCCGCATCCGGGGTCGCGCTGCTCGTCGGGGTCGATTGTCTCGACCGCCTTGGGCGTCGACGCGCAGGCGCATAGACCGCACCCCACGATTGCAATCGCCGCCAGCCGGCCATGCGCGCCCCGCCACATGACGGGCCGATGTTACACCTGGGTCAGAAGCCGTTGCGCCGGAGGATCTGGCGGGCCTGCGCCTTGTCGGCGCTGAAGGCGAACGCGTCGTAGACGGCGAAGGCGTTTTCGGGATCGACGACGCGCGGCGCGCCGAGCTCGAGCACCCGCAGCTTGCTCGCCGAGAACGCGACCAGCTCGATCAGGTCGACGACCTGACCGACGCGGAAGTAGTTCCGGGTCGCCGCCTGCTGGATGACGGAGAGCTGCGAGTCAGAGAAGCTCTGGTTGCGGACCGCGGCGATGAGCGCGCGGAATGGCCCCTCCGCCATCGGGCGGGGTCCCTGCAGCGCACGCTCGTGGGGCGGGGGCAGTGGCTGATAGACCGGCATCGGCGGCGGCGGATCCGAGGGCCGGTAGCGGCGGGGCAGCGGCAGCTGGGGGACCGTGGGCGGTGGGGGCGTGTAGGCCTCGAAGGTCCAGAGCTGGTCGGCGCCGCCGTCGCACGCCCACAGCAGCACGTCGTCGCCGCGCGCGCCCGCCCGGCCGTTGACGTCCAGGCACTGGTCGCGTTTGACGTTGCGCAGCTCGAACGTCCCGTGACCGCGCGGGACGATCTTCCAGCGCTGGTCGTCGAGCGACTCGCAACGATACACGTCGACGTTCGCGCCCTGCTCGCCGGCATAACCCGCCGCATCCAAACAGGTTCCGTTCAACCCGTTGCGCAGCTCGCCGCTGCGCGTGAACGACCAGACATGGTCTGGATCGTCGTTGCACTCCCAGAGCAGGACGTCCGAATTTCCCTGCGCCGCCCAGCCCGCGACGTCCAGGCACATCGCCTGGGCGACATTCCGCAGTCGCCCGGGCCCCGCCGGCGGCTGCGGCTGCGGCCCGCGACCCGCACCGCGAGGCCGGGCCTCGGCGCCCACGCTCGCGAACGTGGTGGCGAGGAGCGCGGCCGCGATCAGGTTCCGTTTGAACGACGTCGCCATGTGATGCCCCCCAAAAATCGACGCTTGCTTCCGAAGGCTTGAGCTGAGACAGCGCCGCGCGAAGAAAAATTTTCGCCGCGCGCGCGATGGTCAGAACGGTGGCGCGCGCGTCGACGATCTGGTGTAAGTCGCGCGACCGCGGGGTGGTAGATGCGCCCGCGGCAAAAGAATGCGCCGACGATCGAATTCCGGGGGCCTACATGTGGCCGCCTGGCGAACGCGAGCTTCAGCGGCTTGCCCTCACCCCGACCCTCTCCCGCGCGTGCGCGATCCAGAGCGGCTTGCCCTCTCCCCGGCCCTCTCCCGCAAGCGGGAGAGGGAGGAAGATCTGATTAGGCGATGCCGGGGCGGGAGGTGGGCTTGCGGCGGGCGGCCGGGGGCTCGGCGGGCTTGGGCGCGGACGCGGCCTTCTTCATCGCGTCCAGCGAGCCCGCCAGCGCGATCTCGAGGATCTCGTCCATCGTGCGGACCGGCTTGACGGCCAGCTTGCTGGTGACGTGGGCCGGGATCTCGGACAGCTCGGGCGCGTTCGCGGCCGGGATCAGCGCGGTCGTGATCCCCGCGCGCGCCGCCGCGAGCAGCTTCTCCTTCAGCCCGCCGATCGGCAGCACCTTGCCGCGCAGCGTGAGCTCGCCGGTCATCGCGACGTCGTGGCGCACCGGAATGCCCGCGATCAGCGACACCAGCGCGCACGCCATCGTCACGCCCGCCGACGGCCCGTCCTTCGGAATGCCACCCGCCGGCACGTGAATGTGGATCTCGCGGCCGGCGTAGAACTCGCTCGACATCCCCAGGTTCAGCGCGTACGCGCGCGCATACGACAGCGCGGTCTGGGCCGACTCCTTCATCACGTCGCCGAGCTGGCCGGTCAGGATCAGCGACCCCCGCCCCGCCATCGTCTGCGCCTCGACGTGCAGCACCTCGCCGCCGTACGGCGTCCACGCCAGGCCGTTGACGGTGCCGATCTCGGCGGCCGTGTGCAGCTCGTCGCCGAGATAGCGCGGCGGCCCGAGGAAGGTCGGGATCTCGTCGGGGCCGATCACGGGTCCGCGCGGCTTCGCGTTGCCGCTGTCGATCGCCGCGGCCGCCGTCGCCGCGTGCGCGGCCTGCTCGACCACCCGCCGCGCGACCTTGCGCGCCAGCGTCGCGATCAGCCGTTCCAGCTCGCGCAGCCCCGACTCGCGCGTGTACTCAGACACGATCCGGCGCAGGACGTCGCGGTTGACCACGATCTCGTTGGCGGTCAGGCCCGCCTCGCTGATCTGCTTCGGCACCAGGTAGCGCTCGGCGATGACCAGCTTCTCTTCCTCGCTGTAGCCGCTGAGACGCAGGGTCTCCATTCGATCGCGGAGCGGCGCCGGAATGGTCTCGGGCAGGTTCGCGGTCGCGATGAACAGCACCTTCGAGAGGTCGAACGCGACGCCCAGGTAGTGGTCGCGGAAGGCGTGGTTCTGCTCGGGGTCCAGCACCTCCAGCAGCGCCGCCGACGGATCGCCGCGCACGTCGGCGCCCAGCTTGTCGACCTCGTCGAGCAGCAGCACCGGGTTGTTGGTGCCCGCCTGCTTGAGCGCCTGGATGATGCGCCCGGGCAACGCGCCCACGTAGGTGCGCCGGTGACCGCGGATCTCGGCCTCGTCGCGCACGCCGCACAGCGCCATCCGCACGAACTTGCGGCCCATCGCCCGCGCGATCGATCGCCCCAGCGACGTCTTGCCGACGCCCGGCGGCCCCAGGAAGCAGAGGATCGGCCCGTGCGCGCCGCCGCGCAGCTTGCGCACGGCCATGTAGTCCAAGATGCGATCCTTGATGTGCTCGAGATCGTAGTGATCATCATCAAGGATGCGTCGCGCCGCCTCGATATCGAGCACGTCCTCGCTGGCCACGTTCCAGGGCAGCTCGGTCAACCATTCGATGAAGGTGCGCAGCACCCCCGCCTCGGCGCTCTCGGCGTGCATCTGGTCGAGACGCCGCACCTGCTTCTCGGCCTCGACGCGCGCCTCGTCGGGCAGCCCGGCGCGCCCGATCTTGGCGCGCAGCTCCTCCATCTCCTCGCCGTGGACGTCGCCGTCGCCCAGCTCGGTCTTGATCTGCCGGAGCTGCTCGCGCAGGTAGTAGTCGCGCTGGGTCTTCGACATCTCCTCGCGCGCGCGGTTCTGGATCTGGGACTGCACCTCCAGGATGCCGATCTCCTTCTCCAGGGTCCCGTTGACGCTCGTCAGCCGCTGCACCGGCTCGTCCAGCTCCAGCAGCGCCTGCGCGTCCGGGACCTTCAGCGTCAGGTTTGACGCCACCAGGTCCGCCATCCGCCCCGGATCGTCGACGCTCTGCACGACCATCGACAGCTCGGGCTGGATCGTCTTGCCCAGCGCCGACAGCTTGTCGATGTTCTGGCGCACCGACCGCAGCAGCGCCTCGACGTTCAGCGACCGGCCGAGCAATTTGTCCTCGGTACGCTCGATGCGCACGCGGTAACACGGGCTGTCCGACACGAAGCGCTGGATGCGGGCGCGACACAGCCCCTGCACCAGCACCTTGAGGCCCCCCTCCGACAGCTTGCGCATGCGCATGATCATTCCGATCGTGCCCGCCCGGTAGAACTGCTGCGGGGTCGGGTCGTCGGCGGCGGCATCGCGCTGGGCCACCAGGAAGCAAAGGCGCTCGTCCGATTCCAGCGCCTTGGCCACCGCCTCCATCGAGACCGGCCGCGTCACGCGGAGCGGGACGATCATGTACGGGAAGACGACCAGGTCACGGATCGGGAGCAGCGGGAGGACGTCGGGGATCACGGGCTCCCCCTTCAGACTCCCGTCATTCGTCGTCACGCGGGATACAGTATCACGAGGCCCCGAAAAGGGTCCTTTCCCGGGGGCGGGAAATCGTTCGGGAATTGTTACGTTTCGTTACTTCGCTTCGACCAGGGCGATGGAACTGGTCGACATTGCCCAGATTCGGCCGAAGCGGTCGGACTGCACGTCGCGCATTTCGCCGGCCAGGACCACCGGGGCGGTGCCCGGGTCGGCGCCGGGGGCCGCGGCCCCGGCGGGCAGCATGCGCAGCCCCTTGGCGGTCGCGATCCAGACCCGGCCCGTGCCGTCGGTGGCGAGACCGCGCGTGACCAGCTCCGTCGTCCCCAGCGGCCGCCAGTTCTGGCCGTCGTAGCGGGCGAGGCCCTCGGAGGTCGCCACCCAGATCGCGCCGTCGCTGCCGCGCCCGATCGCGTGCACCAGCTCGCTGGCCAGCCCTTCGTTTTCGCTCCAGGTGCGCAGCTGCCCCTGGTGCCAGCGGCTGACGCCGGCCAGCGACGAATAGTAGGTCGCGCCGCTGTCGAACAAGATGCCGGTCAGGTTGGACGCGAGAGGCAGCGCCTCGGCGGCGGGCTTCTCGTTGGCGCGGTGCGGGCGGTGCTGCACGGCGTGGCCGTTGCCGAGCTCGATCTCGACGGCGCCCCAGCCGCTGTCCGCGCCGTCGGCGCCGGTCACGCGCAGCCCCAGCCACAGCGTGTTCGCGCCCGACACCGCGGCGAACGACACCGTGGGCGTGGTCTTGGGCGGCAGCTCCAGCCCGATCTTGTGCAGCGGCTGCCAGTCCGTCTCCACCGGCGCGCGCACCCCGGGGGCCAGCTTGGTAATCACCAGGCTGGACGATTCAGGCTCGCGCGCGATCGCGAACATGACGCCCTGGACGTCGGTCGTCAGCGCCAGCGGCGTCGCCGCTTCGGGCTCGCCCAGCCGCATCGGCTGATAGCTGGCGCCGTCGGTGAGCCAGGCGCGCGGACCGTCGGTCACGACGAAACAGCGGACGCGCGAAGCGCACCCCACGTACAGGCGGCGCGCGTCGCCGACCAGCTGCGATCCGGGCAGGAACCGCGGCCCGTCGGGCGTCGCGCGGGCGACGCCCAGCTGCGCGCCGGCGACGAACAGATCCTTGCCGGCCGCCGCCGCCAGCGCCACGTCGGACGGCAGCTTGTCCGCCGCCGGCACCCCGGCCCAGCGGCCCGCCCGCTCGCGCACCAGCGACGAAAACTTCAGGCTGCCGGGCGGAAACGGTTCGTTGGGCCCGAGCGCGCGCAGCGTGTACGCCTGCGGCTTGCCGGGTGGACCCGCGACCAGGACCGCGTCGCCCCCGCGATCGACCAGCGCCGTCACGCGCGGGCCTGGCGCCGCCTGGAACCCCTCGACACCCGCCATCGTCAGCGCGTAGAGCCGCGCCGCGCCGCTGGAGTTCCCAGCCACGACGCGCGTTCCGGCCGCGGTCTTCGCGACGCCCAGCACGGCGTCGAGCAGGATCGCCTGGCCGCCGGGCACGGGCGCCGCGTGATCGGCTTCGGCGTGATACAGGCCGTGGCTGTGCGTGCCGACCCAGGCGCCCTTGCCGTCGTCGTCGAGCACGATTGACGACACGGGAACGTCGCGAAGACCTTCGACGCCGGGGAAGATGCGGCCGTCGTAGCGATAGAGGCCGCCCGGGCCGCCTGCCCAGATCCCTTCCGTCGCCACCGGACGGCGCGCCGCCAGCGCGGTCACCGTCCCCGGCGTTCCCCGCGCTTCGTAGCGCAGGTCGTCGCCGGCCGCGACCCAGCGCCCGATCCCCATCGCGCCCGCGACCCAGGCCGCGCCGTCGTCATCGATCGCGATCGCCGTGACGGCGCGCGTGCGGGTGTCGTTCACCTCGCCGACGGTCTCCCAGTCGCCGGTCGTGACGTCGACGCGGCGCAGGCCGCCGGCGCCCGCCGCCCACAGATACGGCGCCTTCGCGGCGAGGGCGGTCATCGGACCCGACTCGGCGCGTTCGGTGATCGCGAAGCCAGCGGACGGCGCCCCGGGGCCCGCGCCCGCCCCCGCCCCCGCGCCGGCATGGCACCCCGCGACCGCCACCAGCGTGCCCAGCGACAGGCGTCGGATCCACGTCGGCGACATGTTTGCTTGAGACTATAGTCCAGTCGTGTGGCGGGACATCATTCTCGTGGCGGCCCTGGCCGTCGCGGATCGCACGTCGGTGCCGCTGCAACCAGGGCGCACCACCGCCGTCACCGTCACCGTCGACGTGGGCGCTCCCCTGGAGCGCGCGGTGGCCAGCAAGTTCTACGCCCAGGCGGCCACCGCCGACGCCGAGCAGCGCTGGGCCGACGCGGCCGCGCTGTACCGCGAGGCGGTGACCGAATGGACCACCGCGGTCCGGCTGCAGCCGTCACGCGCGCTGGAGCTGGCGGCCGCGAAGGCCGAACGCGAACGCCAGCGATCGCAGCTGCTGGCGTCGCGCGCGCGGTCGACCGGCACGGCCGGCCGGTTCAACCGCGACCCGTTCGCGCGCCGCGCCGACGCGCTCGACGAAGCCCGCCAGCTGCGCGCCAAGCTGATGGTCGCGCGCGCCGTGCTGGAACGCGTGCCCGCCGCGCTGTACGCGCGAACGCGCGATCGCCTGCGCGAGGCGTTGCGCGCGGGCACGGGGACCGCCGCCGGCGCGCGCATGAGCGGCGACGCCGAGATTCACCTCTTGCTCTGCTCGACCTACGCCGCGGGCGGGGAGGTCGAGGCGGCGCGCCTCGCGCGCGCGCACGTGACCGAAGCCGAACGCGCCGACCCGATGAACAACGTCGCGCTGGCCGCCTGCGCCGCCGGCCTGGGCGAGACCCGCGGCGCGATCGCCGAGCTGGAGATCGTGGCGCTGCATCCGGGACCGGGCCGCACCGATCGCTTCGCGCTGCGCGATCTCTATCTGTCCAACGACTGGGACCGGCTGCGCGGCGACCCGAAGTTCGAGAGCTTGTTCCCGCGCTGACGGACTGACCGGGCCGGCGGCGTTCAGTCGTCTTCGGCGACCCAGACGCAGGCGGACTCGGCGGTGCCGAGGATCAGCAGGCCGGTATCGAACGTGGAGGTGGTCGCGGGATCCCAGTGCGACATCACCAAACCGACCCCCGCGCCCTGCTTGAACTGGGCGTTGGTCAGGTAGCGGATCGCCGGATCGGAAAACTGCTGGATCACCTGTCCGGCCAGCTCCTCGGCCCGCGCGAGCGACAGCAGGCGGTTTCCGTAGGCGAGGTCGCGATGAAGGATGCCGACCAGGATCGCGCGCGCCATGTCGGCGTCCACCTGGTGGTAGAGGCTGGCGTCGGCCTTGAGCCCGAACTCGGCGGCCAGCGCCGTCACGGATTTGACAGCCTTGGTCGTCCCGCAAAACAGCTTGCCGGTCTTCCTCTCCTTCCGGATTGCCTCGAAGGGATCCATTCCTGGTTGTGCTTCCACTATACCGGAACCGGAGCCCGACCCTGAATACCTGTTCCGCTTCCGCCATTCCGGCGCCGACATTGACCCCGACGCCGCCGGCTGCTAGTTACTGGACCCGTCGGGGGCTGTAGCTCAGCTGGGAGAGCGCCTCAATGGCATTGAGGAGGCCGACGGTTCGATCCCGTTCAGCTCCACGAAAGCACTTCGGAATTTCTTCAGTTCGGATTGAAAGTACGGCTTAGGGAACGATTGGGGAACGATTGGAGGGGCCTCCGCAGGTTTTGAGGAGGTCACCCATCACGACGCCAGCCGCCCTCCGGTGAGCACCGCGAGCGCCCGTTTCTGCTGCGCCCCCGCCACCGCCTCGCGCTTCGCGTAGCTCTCGGCGGTCGTCTTGAACGACTCGTGCCCGAGGGCCGACGCAACAGCGTGAGAGGTGATCCCGCTGTCCACCGCCAACCACGTCAAGCCGCCGAGAAATCTAATCGATCTCGTGATGAAGGCTCGCGAGGCACAGATCCGGCGCGAGGCGCGACGCGCGCGAGTTCGCAAACGGGCTTCCAGTGATCGAAGCTGACGCGATCCGGCGGGCACTATCTCGCCTTAGCGCTGAACGGGTTGAAGACACGCTTCTGGCAGAAGCTGGGGATGCCGCTCCCATGATCGAGCGATTTCGCGGTGCGAAAAGCGAGCACGACGTTGCCAGTCTGGGCACGCTGCTTGGAGTCGCTCCCGACCAGGTTCCATCTGCAGCAAAGCCCCTCATCGACATCGGCTTTCTCGAGCAGGTCGGTGCAACCTACAAGGTACCGCTCCTTTACCGAGACGGACTTGAGATAGTACAGGGGAAGGCATTCTGAAGTGACGGCTCGCATTCAAGGCGCTGAGCCAGTGAACGCCCTAGCAGTAGCGTCCTACTAATAGTACACTCACGGCAGTGAGCGAGGATGGGCCGACGCCACGCCGTTTAGGGCTTCGTTTCTATCGAACGCCGGCCGGAGCGGCGCCGGTCCGAGACTGGCTTCGGGGACTTACCGATGAGGCACGGAGACAAATCGGCTGGGATATTGGGCTGGTCCAAGAGCGCTGGCCCATCGGCAGGCCTTTGGTCGGGAAGCTCGGCGGTGGGCTGTGCGAGGTGCGCACGACCTTCGACAAGAACGAGTATCGCGTCTTCTTCTACATCGAGCGGGAGCAGGTCGTTGTCGTTCACAGCACCATGGTGCTCGTTCACGGGATTCACAAGAAGACGCAGAAGACGCCAGCAGCGGACCTCTCGCTCGCTCAGCGTCGGATGAAGGAGGGCACATGACGATTGGACCACCGCGGGACGAGCTCGAGGAGCTCTTCGACAATCTCGGGGAGCTTCACGAGCTTCGCGCTGGCGTGCAGAAGAAGGTGCTCGCGCACGACATCCAGCAAGCCATGAAGGCCAAGGGGATCTCTCCATCCGAGATGGCAAGGCGGATGCGGACGAGCCGCGAGGCCGTGTATCGCCTGCTCGATCCCACCCGCACCGGCGTGACGCTCGATTCGCTCCAGCGCGCTGCATCGGCGCTCGGTCTCACCCTCAATATCAGCTTCGAAGCGCCGCCTAGACGCTCCCCAGCGCGGCCGCAGGGCCTGGCGGGCCGTCGGAAGAAGCGAGCCGCCTGAACCTATTCGGCTGACGGGCGCTGTCGGCCAGACTTCGGCGCCGCGGACGTGTGCGCGCAAGCGAACGCGTCGAGGTCGGCTCGACGGATTCGGATCGAATTGACGATTCGGACGTGCGGCAGCTCGCCACGCTCGCACAGCCGGTAGACGGTCGCGGCGCAGACCCCCAGCCTTTCGGCTACATCAGCCACCCGCAGCAGCGGATCGCGCCCGCCATGCAGCACGACCAAGTCCGCAGTCGTCGGTGTTGTCGCGACCTTAGGCGCCGTTCCCGGCGCGAACGCGATCCCAATTTTGGGTAGTAGCCGGGTAGTAAAATCCTTCGAAACGCCTGTGGATAACTGGGACGGCTGGACTTCGCGCCCTCCCCTGTTTGCAATTCTTTCGCTTACTTGCGAACGGTTCGCACCGGCTGCGACGCTGCGACGGCCGTTTCGGGACCGAAAGGTCGAAGGTTCAAATCCTCTCGCCCCGACAAACTCAACTCCGCGAAATTCCGTAGCAGCCGAGGAGCTCAAACCGGACCCGTCCCGCCGCCACGGTCGCCATCTCGGGCCTGGAGTTTGGTGCCGCCCGATTCCGTCGGCAGACCCGGCGGGCAGAGGCAGCGGCAAATCGAGGCTCGACCGGACGGGTCGAGTAGCCAACATTGGATCCTCGGCGACCGACATGCGGCCCAGTGCCGCTTCAGTTAGGAACCAGACGAAGGAGGCCCTGATGGTCAGGGCCTCTCAAGAGTCTCAGCCCTGGCCACGTTCTAGTCCCAGACGCCCACCACGGGCCTGTCAGCGAAATCGATGTTGCCGTACGAGATGTTCCAATCCCAAAGTGGACCTCCCGGCGCATTGGAATCGCGGAGCAGCCACCGCGCCGACTGGGTGAACTCCTCGTGGAAGATGCCGACGGTGGTGGTGCCGTTGCCGTCCCAATCACCGGTGACCGGCGTGTCGAGCCCGGTCTCAGGGTAGGCACCCCAGTTCAAGGTGAAGTGCGTCGGTCCGGTGTTGTTGGAGTCGCGCAGCTCCCAGCGCCGATAATAGGGCGGCCCCGCGTAGTAGGTGACGCCGATGGTCGTGGTGCCGTTCCCGTCCCAGTCGCCCGTGACGGGGTCGGCGATGGCCTTACCGAAAATAAAGCACAGCTCCGGATTCCCCGGCCCCTGCGAATCTCGCAGCAGCCACTGCCCTTCTGAGTTGAATGGGTCTGGGCCGCGGCGGAACACGCCGATCGTCGTGGTGCCGTTGCCATCCCAGTCGCCCACCACGGGGACATCCTGGTAGGGCGCCGACGGCGAGCCGTAATAGAAGTCGAAATCGGGATATCCGTTCCCGAGCGAGTTGCGCAGCACCCACCGCCATTGACCGCCATCGACGTAGACGAAGCCGGTGGTGGTGAGGCCGTCCCCGTTCCAATCGCCGCTGATGACGTAGTTGACGTCCGAAGGCCCGAAATAGAAGTCCAAGGTGGGCGGTCCCTGCGTGTTCGACGTCCGCAGCATCCAGCGCTGGGCGCCGAGGCCGTTCGGCCGGACGACACCGATTGTCGATGGGTAGCCGATGAGCGCGGACCTGATCCCAATCGTCCGTTCATGGTCGTCGTCGGCACACGAGACCAGGCAGCACGCCAGACCGAACAGCCCGACACCGAACACGTACGGTGATGACTTCATGGCATGCCTCCTGAAAAGGACTACAGACCGGCATGCGCGTC
>Ga0111539_10007029_pt1 | contig 14443 bp, 15 predicted proteins | sample RhiMethybrSRZTD1_FD_79667 | JGI IMG/M metagenome (GOLD analysis project Ga0111539, IMG submission 79667) | Populus rhizosphere microbial communities from Tennessee, USA - Rhizosphere MetaG P. TD hybrid SRZTD1 (version 2) (version 2) | ecosystem: Host-associated > Plants > Roots > Rhizosphere >...
CCGGATCCCCGGACGTACACGCTCGCGCAGTCGGTGTGGCTGCGGACGCAGCAGCGGTCACGCGACGGTTTCGAGCAACTGCTCGAGCGCGTCGCCGGCTGAGTTCCAGGCCTTCGGACGTCTGAGCTCCCACGCAGGAAGCGCGGCGAGCCCGAGCATCGCATCGGGATCACGGGGAGGCAGGTTGATCCCACGGCCCGCGTGCAACCGGACGACGCGCTCCGACGCGGTGACGGGCACCGCCTCGATGCCGTTGCCCCAGCCGAGGAAGACCCAGCCTCCGAGCGGGACATCCGGCTCCGTCACCGGGAGCGCGAGCCGCCAGCGCTCTCGAGCGCCCACCACGCCGAGGCTCTCTCCGACGCCGAGCTTCGCGGCCGCGTCTGCGCGCAGGTCGACGGCCCGAGGCCCCGTGAACGCGGTGCCGCCCTCGACGACGAGCAGATCGTCGCTCAGCACCGGCACGCGTGCCACCGCGAGCGCGGCCATCATCGTGCTCTTGCCGGATCCTCGGTCGCCGATGACTCCCCACGCACGCCCGCCGGCGACGAACGCGCCCGCGTGGAACGACTCCCGTCCGAGCCAGTAGGCCATCACCGCCGCGACGGGCGCGAGAAACGGATGGACGAGCTCTGCCGACCGCAGCCGGCGCGGCACGGCGTACGTCGCCCGGCCGCGCACGCGGTCGAGGTGGATCTCGCCGCCGGTCTGGAGACGGAGGAGCGCCTTCGAGTCCGTCAGCCACTCCTGCGCCGCGTCTCCCTCGGAGAACCGACGTCTGATCTCGACCCGCGGCCACGAGGAGCGGGCAGGTGCGAGGAACCTCTTGGCGCGCTCGACGTTCGAGAGGCGGAGGCCGTAGGCGCCGAACTCACCCGGCGGTCGGGCCGAGGCGCGCTCGGGAGCCATGGACGGCTGTCAACTCTAGCCACACGGCCAGTTGTGACCCATACGCGACCGTAGCTAGCTTCAAAGAGCTGTTCAGCCCCGCTACCGAAGGAGCATGCATTGCTCGCAACTCCAGTGGAGAGGACTGGGACCTACGAGTCCCCAGCCCTCGTGGAGCTGGGCACTTTGCAGGAGCTGACTCTCGCCGACTGCGTTGACAAGAAGTGGGGGCCGGCGGACGGGCACACCCTGATGGGCGTCGCCATCACCTGCAACTCCGCGTAGGGCTAACGGCACAGGGGTCCTCGGTTCGCCTCACGGTGGGCCGAGGACTCTGCCCATTTGTAGCCAGTAAAGACAACCCTCTACTTGCGGGCAGTTGTGTCCTCCTCTTCGGAGGTCTAGCCTCGTCGTCATGGAGAGGGCACTCGCGACGACGAACGACTCGCCGTACGAGTCTCCGGCGCTGGTAGAGCTCGGCTCCGTCGCCGACCAGACGCTCCACGGCTGCTTCTGGGGCAAGGAGCTCGGCGGCACCGACGGCTGGACGTTCATGGGCATCAACGTGCCCATCTCGAACTGCTCCTCCTAGCGCCTCACGGACTCGCCGGATGGGGGTTGCCGCTCCCCCGCGAGCGCAACTAGCTTCGAGCACATGACAACGTCTGTCGTCACCGGCGGCGCCGGCTTCCTCGGCTCGCACCTGTGCGAGTACCTCCTCGCGCGCGGGCACCGCGTCATCTGCGTCGACAACCTCGACACGGGGTCGCTGACCAACATCGCGCACATCCGCTCCGACGAGTTCGCGTTCGTGAACCACGACATGGTCGAGCACGTCGAGATCGCGGAGCCGGTCGACTTCGTCTACCACCTGGCAAGCCCCGCGAGCCCGATCGACTACCTGCGCCTGCCGTTGCACACGCTGAAGGTCGGCTCGTACGGGACGCACAACGCGCTCGGTCTCGCGAAGACGAAGCGCGCGCGCTTCCTCATCGCCTCGACGAGCGAGGTCTACGGCGACCCGCTCATCCACCCGCAGCCCGAGACGTACTGGGGCAACGTGAATCCGATCGGCCCTCGCGGCGTCTACGACGAGGCCAAGCGCTACGCCGAGGCGATGACGATGGCGTACCACCGCCAGCAGGGCGTCGACACCGCGATCGTGCGGATCTTCAACACGTACGGCCCGCGCATGCGCCCGTTCGACGGTCGTGCGATCCCGACGTTCGTCCGCCAGGCGCTCGAAGGGAAGCCGCTCACCGTGTTCGGCGACGGGTCGCAGACGCGAAGCTTCTGCTACGTGGACGACCTCATCCGCGGCCTCGTGCTGCTCGCCGAGAGCGGCGAGCACTACCCCGTCAACATCGGCAACCCGGCCGAGATGACGCTGCTCGAGATGGCCGAGGCGGTGCTGCGGATCACGGGCTCGACCAGTGAGATCGTGTTCGAGGCGCTCCCGGTGGACGATCCCCAGGTACGCCAGCCGGACATCACCCGCGCCAGGACGCTGCTCGGGTGGGAGCCGGCGGTCGAGCTCGAGGACGGCCTGCGGCGCACGATCGGCATCCCGGCCGCCGAGCCGGTCCCTGCGTAGCTACGGCCGCCGCGGCTCCGGGACCGGGTCCGGGAAGAAGGCTTCCTTGACGACCCGCAGCACCTTCGTGCGGCTCCCTTCGACGACCGGCTGAAGGCCGCCGAGCTCGAGCCGCGCCAGCTCGACGCGGCCCTGCATCCGGAGCGTTGAGAAGCCGAAGTCCGAGAGGAAGTCGCGCGGGAAGATCGTCTTGTGCACCTGAAAGCGCTCGTACGCGCTCTCGCCCTCCGGGTAGCGGTACGCGAACGCCTCGAGCGCCTTCGCTCCCTTCTCCTTCGCGTCGCCGATCGCGGCGAGGAAGAGCGACTGCATCACCCACGGGCTCGACGACTCGACGAGGTACGCGCACGTGACGAGGACGGCGTCGTCGGACGGCGGCCCGGCGGGAAGCTCGGCGGCGCGCGGGAACAGCTCCGCCGGCCCGTACTGCATCGAGCCGAGCGTGCGGCCCTGCTCGTCCATGTAGACCGTCCCCCACGCGCCCCAGTCGTCCTCCACGCTGTCCATCCACCGGTCCTTGTTCGCGTCGCGCACGCCGCGGGACTGCCACCACACGCACTCGTGGCAGACGCTCGGCGCGTTGACCAGCGAGCCCCGCGTGAGGCCCTGCAGGTGAGCGGCCACTAGGCGATCTCGTCGACGACGACGTCGACGCGCGTCGCCTCGACGTCGGCCATCCGCTCGAGGTATTCACGTACGCGCTCCTGCACCTCGCGGCCGACGTTCGGGATCGACGCGCCCCAGGCGACCGCGAGCCGGAGCTCGACGGTCACGCGACCGTCGTCGAAGTCGAGCTTCACGCCGCGTCGGTACGGAAGCGCGCGCTCGACGAGGCCCCGCACGCCGTCGACCTGGCGCGCAGCATCACCGGCGTAGCGGCTGAGGACGTCGGTCGAGATCGACGCGTGGCCCTCCACGCACGGATTGTAGGAGGGCTATCGAGTGGCGGAGCAGCGGCAGTCGTGGCAGAGGGGCGACCCGAGCTCCGCAAGGGCGGCCTCGACGAGCTCGCCGCATGCGTAGCAGCGCCCCTCGCGTGTCAGTCGGAGCGCCTCCTCGACCTGCGCCGAACGCGCGCGGCCGCGCGCCTCTTCCCTGGCGCTCGGACGCCGCTTCAGCTGCATTCGCATGCCCACGGGGTTCGCGATAAGCATGGCGGCCCCTGCGGACGACGCGCCACGGCCGAAGGTCCAGGCTCAGCGAAAACGCGCGCCGGACCCGCCGCCAGGCCAGGACGACCGCGGGGCCGAACCCGCGGTCCTGCCCGTTAGGCTCCCGCTGAGATGCCGACGCTCGCCGGGGTCCTCAGCCGCACGCGAACGGCGTACTACCGCGCCCGCTACTGGCGTTTCGCCAGTTTCGGAAAGACCGTCCGCGTGAACGGCCGGCTGAAGTTCAGCGGCCCCGGACGAATCGTGGTCGGCGATCGCGTGTACTTCGACAACGCGATGGGTCAGCCGAATCGGATCCGCACGACCGATCCCAAGGCGGTAGTTCGGATCGGCGAGGGCTGCTACATGAATGGGGTCGAAATCATTGCCAACGACGAGGTCACCCTCGGCCCGATGTGCATGGTCGCGGACAGCCTGATCATCACCTCCGACTTCCACAGCACTCGCAGGTCGCGCTGGGACCCCGACGCGAAGCCGCGCTCGGGACCCGTCCGGATCGGAGCCAACGTCTGGCTCGCCGCGCGAACGTCGATCCTGCAGGGCGTAACCATCGGGGACGACTCCGTGGTCGCTTTGGGCACGGTTGTCGCGACTGACGTGCCGCCCGGGATGATCGTCGCCAGCCAGCAGCAGCGGGTCGTCCGCCCCGTCGAGGAGTAGGGCTCCCCGCGAGCTAACCGCTTCGGCGCAGCACGAGCTCCGTCGCTTCCGGCCGCGCGAAGAACCTGAACGGCACGAACGTCGTCCCGAGACCGGGCGAGACGTGAAGCACCGATCCGTCGCGACGGTAGAAGCCGCGCGTGAAGCGCCAGTTGAGATGCGCGAGCCGCACCTTGCCGAAGCCGTACGGAATCGCGATCTGCCCGTCGTGCAGATGGCCGGCGAGCACGAGGTCGTACACGGGCCGGATCCGCTCGAAGACGGCCGGGTAATGGCAGAGGAGGATGCGCAGGTCGGCGCTCGCGTCGACGAGCCCGGCCGGGTCCGCGCGCCCGGCGCGGTACGTCGCCGGATCCACGCCGGCGATCTGCACGCGGCGGCCGCGCAGCTCGAGCACGACCGACTCGTCCCGCAGCAGATGCGCCGGCGTGAGGTCCTCGAGCTGCGACGGTGCTGCGAGCGGGTCCCGCGCGTCGCCGAAGTCGTGGTTGCCGAGCACGACGTAGCAACGGTCGCCGAGACGAGGAAGCAGCTCGCGAAGCCGCCGCTCCCCGCGCGGGTGCGTGAGCAGGTCGCCGGTGACGGCCACGAGGTCGGGGCGACGCTCCTCGACCCAGCGCACCGCCGCCTCCACGGCCCTCGTTCCGCCGGACGGCACGCCGAGGTGGAAGTCCGACAGATGCACGATGCGGAGGCCGTCGAGCTCCTCCGGCAGGCCGTAGAGCGGCACGTCGACGCTCCGGAGACGAGCCCAGCCTGCTTCGAACCACCCCCACGAAAGCACTGCCGCCGCGGCGGCGCCGAGGCCGCCAAGGATGGCTCGGGCCCGGTTCGCACCGGGCCCGAAACCGCCCCTCCGCTGAGTTAGATGCCGGACGCGCCTCAGACTTGCGCTCAGACTTGCTCTCAGACTTCGAGCTTCTCGAGCACCGGCCGCATCGAGACGACGTGGCGCTTGAACTTCAGCTCCGACTCCTCGATCCCGGCCGCGACGCCGATCAGCTGCGAGAGGTGGAAGATCGGCATCGGCTGGAGCGGCTCGAGGCCCTCCTTGTCCCGCGCGGCGTTCAGCTTCTGCTGCCAGGCGTCGAGCGAGAGGTGGCAGAGCGGGCACGGCGTCACGATCGCGTCCGCGCCGCGCTCGATCGCCTGCTCGATCGGCTGTACGAGCTCGCCGAGCGCCGTCTCCTCGCGCGCCTGGATGATCGGGAAGCCGCAGCACTTGATCTTCGCGGGGTAGTCGACGACCTCGCCGCCGCACGCCTCGATGATCCGCTCGAGCGACCACGGACGGTCGGGGTCCTCGAACCCGAGGAGCTTCGACGGACGGAGGATCTGGCATCCGTAGAACGGAGCGATCTTGACCCCCTTCAGCCCCTTGTGCGCCGACGTCTTCAGCAGCTCGTACCCCTCGCCCTCCGCGACGATCCAGAGGAAGTGCTTCACCTCGACCGCACCGCTGTAGGGCGGAACGCCGACCGCCGCGAGGTTCGTGTTCACGCGCGCCATGAGCGCCTCGTCGCCCTTCAGCATGAAGTCCGCCTGCCGCAGGTTGAGCGTGCAGACGTTGCAGATCGTCATCAGGGTGTCGGAGCCGGTCGCCTCCGCGTACGCGAGGATCCGCGCGTTCAGGTGGAGGTAGTAGTCGGGCTCGGCTTCGTGGATGTCTCCGGCGCCGCAGCACGTGACCGACTCGAGGTCGATCAGCTCGAGGCCGACCTTCGGCGCGAGCGCCTGCGTCGACGTGTCGAGCTCCTTCGCGGAGAGCGCGGCGAGACAGCCCTTGTAGTAGGCGACCTGCTTCACGCTTCCGTCTCCTCGGTCTTGTCCTCCTCGCGCAGGTGGTAGTCGAGCTTCGCGAGCGCACGCTCCCCCTGGACGATGCCGTCGTAGCCGAGACGACCCTGCTCGTGGACGACCTTGTGGAGCGCGCGCGCCTCGTCCACCTTGTCGGCGACGTGCGGCGGCACCGGGATCGGCACTTTGCCGTGCCGCGCGAGCTTCATCGCGAACTTCATCTGCGAGATCGCGGAGATCACACCCTGCGTCTTCGGCACGAGCTCCGTCTCGCGCAGCCAGCCGGTCGTCTCCGTCGACTTGATGAACCATTTGGCGTGCTTGACGCCCATGTCCTGGTCGACGCCCTGCTTGACGGCCTCGGCGCCGAGCTTCGCGATCGCGTCGCGCGGGTCGACGCCCTTCGGACATCGCTCGTTGCAGAAGTAGCACCGCGTGCACTCCCAGATGCCGTGCTCGCCGGAGTAGTCCTCGAGCCGTTCGACCGTCGCCGCGTCGCGCGCGTCGCCGACGAAACGCATCCCCTTCGCGAGCGCCTGCGGCCCGAGGAACGCGGGGGACGACTCCATCGCGTTGCACTCGGAGACGCAGCAGCCGCAGTTGATGCAGAGCGCCTCCTTCTCGATGACCTTCGTGCGCTCCTGCGAGACCCGGTACTCCTTGCCCTCCGGCGGCTCCTCGTAGCCGGGCTGGAGCCACGGCTTCATCGCATTGAACTTCTGCCAGAAGGGCTCCATGTCGACGACGAGGTCCTTGTGGATCGGGAGGTTCCCCATCGCGGAGATCACCGGCACGTGGCCCGCCTGCACGATCTCGTACATGCGGGTCTTGCACGCGAGCACGGCCGCGCCGTCCATGCGCATGCCGCACGAGCCGCAGATCATCATGCGGCAGCTCTTGCGGTATGCGAGCGAGCCGTCGACGCGGTCCTTGATGATGTCGAGGACGTCGAGCAGCGTCACCCACTCCGGCGCCTCGACCTCGTACTCCTTCAGCGCACGCTCGCCGGTCGAGGAGTCGAAGCGCCAGATCTTCAGCTTGACCTGCATCGTCTGCTCCGCGGTCTCGATCGTCGCCACTAGTACGTCCTCTCCTTGGGCTCCCACTTGGTCATCGTCACGGGCTTCCAGTCGAGCTCGGGACCGTCGTCCCAGGTCACGAGCGTGTGCTTGAGGAAGTTCTCGTCGTCGCGCTCGGGGTAGTCGTGCGGCCGCGCGTGTGCGCCGCGGCTCTCCTTGCGCGCGATCCCGCAGACGACCATGCACTGCGCGAGCTCGAGGAGGAAGCCGAGCTCGAGCGCCTGCGTGAGGTCGCTGTTGAAGACATTGCCCTTGTCCTCGACCACGACCCGCTCGTAGCGCTCGCGCAGGCCCTCGACGATGTCGCCCTGCTTCTGCATCTGGTCCTCGCGACGGAACACGCCGAAGTTCTCGTGCATCGTGATCGCGAGCTCGTCGCGGATCCTCCAGGGACGCTCGCCGTCGCGGCGGTCGAGCAGCGTCTTCAGCTCGCGCTCGGCATCGCTCAGCACCGACTCGGGAACGGTGACCGTCGTGTTCGCGAGCGCCCACTCGGCGGCGTGACGCCCGGACCGCTTGCCGTAGGTGATCGTCTCCATCAGCGCGTTGCCGCCGAGGCGGTTCGCGCCGTGCACGGACACGCACGCAACCTCGCCGGCGGCGTAGAGACCCTCGAGCGAGGTGAGCCCCCAGACGTCGGTGTCCACGCCGCCCATGTGGTAGTGGGCGCCCGGCCGGACGGGGATCGGCTCGTAGATCGGGTCGACGCCTGCGAACGTGAGCGAGAGCTCGCGCGTTCCGTGCAGGCGCTCGATGATCTTCTCTGCGCCGAGGTGCCGCATGTCGAGCAGGACGTTGCCGTTGACGCCTCGGCCCTCGTCGATCTCGGTCTGCTCGGCGCGCGAGATGACGTCGCGCGACGCGAGCTCCATCGCGTTCGGGGCGTACGTCTTGAGGAAGCGCTCGCCCTCGGAGTTGAGGAGGTACGCACCCTCGCCGCGGCAGCCTTCCGTGATCAGCACGCCGGTCGGTGCGAGCGTCGTCGGGTGGAACTGCATCATCTCCATGTCCTTCAGCGCGACGCCGGCGCGCAGCGCGAGCGTCATGCCGTCGCCGGTGCACGCGTACGCGTTCGTCGTGCCCGTGTAGAGCCGGCCCGCGCCGCCCGTCGCGAGGATGACGGTCTTCGCGCCGATCGCCTTCAGGCCGCCGTTCAGGAGGTCCCAGCAGATGACGCCCTGGCAGCGGTCGTCTTCGACGACGAGCTTCCAGGCGAACCACTCTTCGTAGGTGAGGATGTCGCGCTTGACGACCTGCTCGTAGAGCACCTGCACGAGCACGTGGCCGGTGATGTCGGCCGCGTAGGCCGTGCGGGGCGCGCCGGCGGCGCCGAACGGCCGCTGCGCGATCCGCCCGTCCTCCGTCCGCGAGAACACCGCGCCCCAGTGCTCGAGCTGGTAGACGTCGTCCGGCGCCTCGTCGCACAGGATCTGGATCGCATCCTGGTCGCCGAGGTAGTCGGAGCCCTTGACGGTGTCGAACGCGTGGGTCTCGGGGTCGTCCTCGGAGGCGTTCCCGAGCGCAGCGTTGATCCCGCCCTCGGCGGCGCCCGAGTGGCTCCGCGTCGGGTGGATCTTCGAGATCATCGCGACGTCGGCGCCGGCGTCGAACGCCTCGATGGCCGCGCGCATGCCTGCGCAACCCGCGCCGACGACGAGCACGTCGTGCTTCGCTTCCACCGGCTCGGACGCTATCGGATCGCACCGTTGTCAGGCCTCGTGACGAGCGGCGCGAATCGGGCCCGCCGCGGCCGCTGCGGCGGGCCCGAACGTCGAGACTGCTTACTTGGCGCACACGACGAACACGTCGACCCGCGCCGGCTGGTCATCGGTGTTGACCAGGTAGACGTTCCAGCTCGTCTGGTCCTCGCTCGGCGCGTCGTCGAGCGAGAAGACGCCCTTCGCGTTCCCGGAGGCGTGCTGGTGCCAACCGCCTGCGATCGCGCGCTCGCCTGCCAGGCAGCCCGACTTGAACGCGCCTTCGGACGTCGGATTCATCGCACCGGACGCCATGCGCACGGTCGCCGAGCTCACCGGCGCCGACTCGTTCAACGCCGCGACGGCAGTGCCGGACAGCGCGACGAACAGCGCCAGGAGCCCCACGACCAGGCCGGGACTCGGAAGCCTCAACCGCTTCATTGCTCACCTCCCTCTTCGTCTCCGGACGCCTGCCGCTCCGGCTGCCAGGACGGCTCCATGCCGGCAGCTCGAAACGCGTCGACCACCGTCAGGTAGGCCGCGATCTCGTCGAGGAGGCGCTCGAGTGCGCCGATCTCAGCCGCAGTCGTCGTCACGCGAACGAGCGTGCGCCCGGCCGCTCACAAGCGACTCATACGGGAGGGCTTTCCTCTGCCTAGGCAGGGTGTTACAAACGCCACATGCGGTACCGCATCCTCGGGCCGCTCGAGGTGCAGCCCACCGTGGATCACCCTGCGCTCCGCCGGCGGAAGCCGCGGATCGTTCTCGCGACGTTCCTGATCCACGCCAACGAGGTCGTCTCGACCGACGCGCTCATCGACGCGGTGTGGGGAGACAACCCGCCCGACAGCGCGAAGGGCTCGTTGCAGAACTACATCTCGCACCTGCGCAAGGCCCTCGGCGACGCGCGACTCCTGAGCGAGCGGGGCGGCTACGTGCTGCGTGTCGAACCGGGTGAGCTCGATGCCGAGGTCTTCGACCATCTCGTCCGGGAGGCCGACCAGGCACCTGCGGCACAACGGGCCGAACGACTGCGCGCCGCGCTCGGCCTCTGGCGCGGCGCGGCTCTCGCCGACTTCGCGTATGCCGAGTTCGCGCAGGCCGCTTTCAGACGGCTCGAGGACGAACGCGGAACGGCGTGGGAGCACCTCTTCGACGCCGAGCTCGAGCTCGGGCGCCACGCGGAGGTCACGGCGGAGCTGGAGGGACTCGTCGCCGAGTACCCGATGCGCGAGCGCCTCCGCTGGCAGCTGATGCTCGCGCTCTATCGGTCGGGAAGGCAGACGGACGCGCTGAGGGTGTACCAGGACTACCGCGACGTTCTCCTCGAGGGTCAAGGGCTGGAGCCCGGCGCGGACCTCCGTCAGCTCCAGCGGGCCATCCTGAACCACGACGAGTCCCTCGGAGCGCCGGCGCCCGCACCCGCGGTCAGCGAGCCGGCGCCCACCGTCCGCAAGGTGGTCAGCGTGCTCTTCGCAGACGTCGCCGGCTCGACGCGGCTCGCCTCGACCGTCGACGCAGAGACGCTCCGCGCCGTGATGGGCAGGTTCTTCACCGCGATGCGGGCGGTCGCCGAGCGGCACGGCGGGACGCTCGAGAAGTTCTCGGGCGACGAGGTGATGGTCGTCTTCGGCGTTCCCGTGCTGCACGAGGACGACGCGTTGCGCGCGGTGCGTGCCTCGGCAGAGATGCGAGACGCGCTCCTCGAGCTGAACCGCGACCTCGAGCGCGATCACGGCGTGCGGCTCGAGATTCGCATCGGGGTGAACACGGGCGAGGTCATCGCAGGGGATCCGGGCGAGCCGCCGTTCGTGACGGGCGAGGCGGTGAACGTCGGCAAGCGGCTTCAGGAGGCGGCGGCGCCCGGCGACGTCCTGCTCGCACCCGTCACGCTCTCGCTGACACGCGGCGCGGTCGACGCCGAGCCGTGCGGGACGCTGGAGCTTCGCGGACGCCCGGAGCCACTCGCCACCCATCGCTTGCTCGGGTTCGTCGAAGAGGAGCTCGCGAGGGCGGAGGAGCCGGCGCCGCTCGTCGGACGGCGTCGCGAGCTTCGACGGCTTCGAGCCGTGTACAACCGCGTCCGCGGCAAACAGCGCGTGACGCTCGCATTGGTCGTCGGCGACCCCGGGATCGGCAAGACCAGGCTCGTCCGTGAGCTCGTAGAGGGGATCGATGACGCGCAGATCCTCGTGGCGCGGTGCGTCTCCTACGGCGAGGGCGCCGCCTATCTCCCGTTGGTCGAGGTCGTCCGGCAGGCGACGCGCCGGCGGGCGCTGGACGCAATCCTCGGCCACGCCGAGGAAGCCGAGCGCATCACGCGCGTGCTGCGTGTCGTCGTGGGCGAGCTCGACGAACCCGTAGCGAGCGGCGAGGTCTCGCGGGCCTTCCACCGGTTCCTCGCGACGCTGGCAGGCGAGGGGCCAGTCCTTCTCATCCTCGACGACGTCCACTGGGCGGAGCCCGAGCTCTTGGATCTCGTGGAGCAGCTCGTCGCACACACGCAACGGGTACCGCTTCTCGTCCTCGCCCTCGCACGTCCTGAGCTGATCGATCGCCGGCCTGAGTGGCTCGCGCACGCCGACGGTCCTGCGGGCGTCAGGCTCGACCGCCTTTCCGACGACGAGACGAGGACGCTCGTCGCGAGTCGAGGCGGCACGCACCTGGAACAGCCCATGCTCGCGCGACTCGTTGCAACCGCGGAAGGCAATCCGCTCTTCGCGGAGCAGCTCTTCTCGCTCGTCCACGAGCGCGGGCCCGATGCGCTCGGCTCACTTCCCCCGACGGTGGAGGCGCTCATCGCGAGCCGACTCGACGGACTCGGGCGGCGCGAGCGCTCGGCGGTGGAGCGCGCGGCCGTCGTCGGTCGCGACTTTCGCGAGAGCGAGCTCGTGGCACTCTGCCCCGCCGACGAAGCGGCCATCGTGCCAAAGACGCTCGCGAGCCTTGCTCGGTCCGGCTTCGTGCGGCGGCGCCGAGTGGCGGCGACTGCCGACACGTTCGCCTTCCACCACGTTTTGATCCGCGACGCCGCGTACGCCGCGGTGCCGAAGGCCCGTCGAGCCGAGCTGCACGAGCAGCTCGCCGACTGGCTCATCGCGCAAGGCAACGCATCGGACGAGGTCGTTGGCTTCCACCTCGAACGTGCGTATCAGTCGCTCTCCGAGCTCGGACCGGTCGGGCGGCACGCGCTCCGCCTGGCCGAGGAGGCCGGCGAGCGTCTCGGTCGGGCCGGAATGCGCGCGTTCCAGCGGGCGGACATGCATGCAGCGACCAACCTCCTCGGGCGCGCGACATCGCTCCTGCCGGAGACGTCCGAGCGACGGCGTGAGCTGCTGAGCGAGCTCGGCCTCGCCCTTCGCATCGCCGGCGACGCCGCCGAGGCCGAGGCCGCCCTCCACGAGGCAGTGGACGTCTCCCGGCGGATGAACGACGGGCGCCTCACCCGTCGCGCCGAACTGGAGCTCGCCGGCGCCCAGGCGTTCGGGGGCGGCAACCCCGACGAGCTGCTTCGACTGGCAGTGGAGTCGATCCCTGCATTCGAAGCGACGACCGACCACCGTTCGCTCGGACGAGCGTGGTACTACGTCGGCGTCGTACGGGGCGGGTTCTATCTCGAGAACGCCGAGTGGGAGGACGCGCTCGGCCGTGCGCTTGTCCACTATCGCGCCTCGGGCTGGCCGCCCACCGCATTCGTCGCAGACTTCGCGAGCGCGCTGTTCTACGGGCCGCGGCCGGTGCCCGAAGCGGTAGAGCAGGCGAAGACGCTGCTCGAGGAGAACGCCGGGGTCGCAGGAGAGGCGAACGTCCTCGTCTGGCTCGCCGCGCTCGAGGCGCTGCGCGGAAGATTCGAGGAAGCGCACCGGTACGCCGGACGAGCAGGCTCGATCTATGACGAGCTCGGGTTCGCGGTGCCCAGGGCGTCGCACTGGACGTACGCGGCCGCGCTCATCGAGTCGTCGAGCGGCGACTACGCCGCGGCGGAACGCCTCCTCCACGCAGGCTGTGAGGCACTCGAGCGGTTCAACCAATTCGGGAACCTCGCGACGAATGCGGCGCACCTCGCGGACGCGCTCCTCGCACAGGGGTTGGTCGACGAAGCGCGGCTGTGGGCCGAGACGGCGCAAGCGCATTCGACCAAGTCGGACGTCAGCGCCGAGATGTCGTGGCGCGCCACCCTCGCCCGGGTTCGAGCGGCACAGGGGCAGCTGGTCGAAGCGGAGGATCTGGTGCGTACTGCGCTTGCGCTGGTCGCGCGGACGGATGCGACGTACCAGCACGCGAACGTCTTGGTCGCCCTCGCCGAGGTGCTCGAAGCCGCGAGCAAGCGTGAGGAGGCGGGTCGTGCGCTGGACGAGGCGATTGAGCTGTTCCGCGCAAAGGGGAGCACGGTCGCGGAGTCACGCGCTGCCGCCCTGCGTGAGGAGCTCGTCGTCGCCTGACGCACGGAAAGCCCCGAGCGGGGCTGTTCCGTGCGCTGAGCCAAGCTCAGCCGCCGCAGGACGTCGCCTGGCATGCCGACTGCCCCTGCGGGTTCTGCGCGAGCGTCGGGACCGCGATCGCGAGCAGTGCGAGCGACAGGAGAACCGACGCGATGCGCGTGCGGCGGAGCGTGTTCGTCGAAGCGTTCATTCGTGTCACCTCCTCTCGGCCCGCACCGTCGAGCGACGCGCAAAGGGCGCGGTCACGGACGGCAAACGGGCCGCCAACGGAGGCCTTGAAGGCCGAAAGGGGGCGCTAGACGGTCAGGAGCCGGTCAGTTGCGCCAGAACCGGGCCCGACCGCCGACTCCTGCGCGCGCGGCGTAACATTCCGTCGTTCCCGGTCTGCAACGGAAGGAGTACGTGTGGCGAAGATGGCGTTCCGGCTGCCCCCCGCTGCCTCGGTGATCGACAACCCGAGCCCGGAGGAGGCGAAGGAGCTCGCCGCGCGGATGCCGAACGCGCGCCCGACCCGCTACGGCAACCTCAACGTCTCGACGGAGGTCGTCAACCGCTCGAAGCGCTCGACGTTCATCGTCACGGACGAGCCCGACGGCCAGAACCAGTCGATCACGCGCGAGGAGGGCCTCAAGTGGGCCGAGGTCCAGGACGCCTACATCGCGCAGCAGGAGATGGTCGTGGTCGACGGCTACATCGGGAACGACCCGGACTTCCGTACCCCGACGCGCCTCTTCGTCGAGGCGGCGAACGCCAACATCGCCGGCATGCAGCAGGAGCTCTACTTCGACGTCGACCCCGACGAGGACTTCGAGCCCGAGCTCGTCGTCATCTACACGCCGAACCTCAAGGCGGAGGGCTTCCCGGACGACCGCCTGATCGCCGTCGACCTCGAGCAAGGCGTGACGCGTGTCTTCAACTCGGACTACTTCGGCGAGTCGAAGAAGGGCGGGCTGCGCATGTGGAACAAGCTCGTCTACGACCGCGGCGGCCTACCGCTGCACGCGGGCTGCAAGATCATCCCGACGAACGACGGCGACAAGGTCGGCATGATCGTCGGCCTCTCCGGCACCGGCAAGACCACGACGACCTTCACGCGCCAGAACGGCTCGCTCCC
>Ga0111539_10007032_pt1 | contig 14441 bp, 12 predicted proteins | sample RhiMethybrSRZTD1_FD_79667 | JGI IMG/M metagenome (GOLD analysis project Ga0111539, IMG submission 79667) | Populus rhizosphere microbial communities from Tennessee, USA - Rhizosphere MetaG P. TD hybrid SRZTD1 (version 2) (version 2) | ecosystem: Host-associated > Plants > Roots > Rhizosphere >...
ATCGAGTTTCATTGGGGGCATTGTATCGCTTCCTTCCCTTCATGCGAAGGTATGTGCACGAGCCGCACCGCTGCCACCACCCAATGGGCTCAACAAGCCTTGAAGAATAGTCCTCTGAAAAGGCGACTCTTTATTCGCGTGTTCGGCGATTTATGGGAAGGCGTAAGATCGCATCAACGATCGTGAGCGTTCGTGCAGCCGTCAGGTTTGAACTTGTCACGATTCTTGAATTCAATCGTGATCGCTTCGTTCACCGTCTTTGCCGCGTTCTGACTGGCGTGAGCCATGGCATCGCCACACGACGCATCCGCTTTGACTCCGGTCTCCATATCCCGGATCTCGACGTTTTTGTTTTGGCACCGCGGAGCGGTGCACGGAGTTTAGCCGGGGGTTGAGTTAGCGCAGCCAGCGATACCCCCGGTCAAGGTCATCGCGAGTTCCCCGCAACCCGCAGGGTTGCGAGGACATACAGAATTCCGTTTCCGGGGGTTGCGCGCTTCGCGCTTAACCCCCGGCTAAACTCCGTGCACCGCTCCGCGGTGCCAAAACAAGAACCTTGCGGCACCTGTTGCGCAAATCCGGCTATGGTAGAGTAGCGATCCGTCATGAGTCCTAACCGGCGTGACTTCTTGAAAGTCGCTGCGGCGGTTGTCTCTCTACCGCAAATCGCGTCGACGCCCTCGGCGCCAGCCGTGGCGCAGTCGGCGGGCGACGTCATTGTCATCGGCGCAGGAGCGTTCGGCGGCTGGACGGCATACTACCTGACAACCCTCGGCGCGAAGGTCACCCTCGTGGACGCCTATGGGCCCGGCAACTCCCGCGCAACATCCGGCGACGAAACGCGCGGCATCCGAACCTCCTATGGCGACAAGGGAATCTGGTCCGAACTCTGGATGACGTGGGCAAGCGAGGCCCTCACCCGGTGGGCCAGGTTTGACGAAGAGTGGGGCCGGGAGATGAAAGTCCGGTTGTTTTTCAATACCGGCGACTTTATTTTTCGCGCGCGCCGCGACGCCTTCACAGACCGAAATTTGGAGCTTTGGAAAAAACTCGGAATCTCATTCGAGGTTCCTAAAGTGGAAGACGTTGCGCGAAGTTATCCGGCGATCAATCTGCGCGACATCACCTCTGCAACTTACGAACCGCGGGCTGGAGTCGTGCGCGCGCGCCGTGCATGTGAGGTTGTCGCCGAAGTGTTTCGGCAGGCCGGCGGTCAGGTCGTGCTCGGATATGCGTCACTCGGAGATCGCAACGCCCGTCGCCTGGAAAACATCAAGACGACGGGCCCGACGGCAACGCTTCGTGCAGACAAGTATGTCTTCGCGTTGGGGCCGTGGCTGCCGAAAGCGTTTCCGGATCTGATGGCGCCTCGGATCCGCACGCCTCTCGGATATGTGCACTATTTTGGGACGCCGCCCGGCAACGATCGCTTTACGTTTCCGAACATGCCGAGCTTCAACTTTCCCGGCGTCACCGGCTGGCCAGCCCTGCCACCCGACAATCGTGGCTTCCGTGTGCGCCTTCGCGGCGATATCGCAACCGATCCCGATGCCAGCCAGCGCGTATTTGATCGCGAGAAAGACAAACTGGCGCGTGACTTCGTGCGACAGCGGTTTCCGCTCCTGCTGGGTGCGCCGCTGCTCGAGACGCGGGCCTGTCATTATGAAATGAGCGCGTCCCGCAATTTCATCATCGATCGCCATCCGCAATTTGACAACGTGTGGTTTGCCGGAGGTGGCTCAGCCGAAGGATTCAAGTTCGGGCCGGTTGTCGGAGAGTACGTGGCAAAGCGCATCGCGGGGTTAGAGACGGATGCGAAGCTTGCTGAAGCATTCAGCCTGCAAATGTCTGAAACGCTGATAACGTCCACCTCCGCGTCGCCAGCGTCCAGCCTCACCGGTGTGTATTCTCAGGCCCAGGCTCGAAAGGGCGCCGAAACCTATAAACGCTACTGCAGCGCTTGTCACTCGTCCGCCAGCCACAGCGGAGAAACCTTTCGCGCGACGTGGAGCGGCCGAAGCGCCGGCGAGTTGTACGATTACCTCCGTATGACGATGCCCGACGACAATCCCGGAAAACTCTCACGCGCCCAGTACGCGGACATCGTTTCGTATCTTCTTCAGTTGAATGGAATGCCTTCGGGTTCGCAGCCACTTAGCGCTGACCCCAAAATGCTCGCAAGAATCCGAATCGCGGGTTGGTCGAACCGCTGAGGCACCGCGGGTGCCGAACGGAGCGGACGCGCCCCATTCGGTACCTGCAAGTCGGTCTTTGATTGTCTTGCGCTCAGCAGAGTACGACCGATTGTGCGAGCCCGGCTTCGCTGGTCTCCTTGTACTTGCTGTTCATGTCCTTTGCGGTCGCCGCCATCGCAAGGATCGTCTCGTCGAGATTCACGCGATGTCGCGATTCGATTTCATTGGTCGCAATCATGTAAGCCGTCCAGGCCTTGACTGCGCCGAAAGCGCAGCGCTCAATACAGGGAACCTGCACAAATCCCGCGACCGGGTCGCACGTCATTCCCAGATGGTGCTCGAGCGCGGATTCTGCGGCGTTTTCGATGACGCGCGGATTCTCGTCATATGCCGTCGCGATCAATGCTGCAGCCATCGCGGAGGCAACACCGATCTCGGCCTGGCAGCCACCTTCGGCAGCGGACAGCGTTGCATGGTGTTTGCACAGGTAACCCACGGCCGCGGCGGCCAGCATGCCATCGCGAATCTTTTCCTTCGGAAGGTTGCGTCCTCCTTGACCCAGGGCGTAGACGATGGCGGGCAGCACTCCTGCAGATCCTCCGGTCGGCGCCGTGACGACGAGATGGCCGCGTCCGTTTTCTTCCGATCCGGCAAGAGCGTATGCCGCTACCGTGGCGATGCCGCGATTGGATTGGAATTCTTCCTTCATCGCGCGTTTGTAGACTGTCGCGGCTTTGCTGTGCAGCTTGATTGGACCGGGCAGCACATCGTCTTCCGGCATACTGAGTCCGGACTTCACGATGTTGTTCATCGCATTCATGACCTTGTCGACGAAGGCATAGATTTCTTCCTTGCTCCTGCCCGAGATCGACATTTCATTGGCGAGTACGACCTGGGCGATCGTCATCTTGTTCTTCTCCGCATGCTCACGCAGGTCCTTCATGGTCACAAACGGATACTTGGGGGGGTTCTTCTTTGGAGGCTCGTACCCCTTCCATTCAATAAACCCTCCTCCGACGGAGTAGTACTCCTGCTCCAATAAGGTGTCGTTGCCGGCAAGCACCTTCACAATCATCGTATTCGGATGCTTGAAGTCGCCTTTCTGGGCGTCGTAGATGACGTCCTTGAGGGTGACGTTAACCGTTTTGTCACCGAGTTTCACCGGGAAGACCTGATCCGGTTTGTCGCGGAGGTCGTCGAGGAACTTGGGGTCGACGGTCGCCGGTTCCTTTCCGACAAGACCGGCAAGTGCTGCGCGCTCCGTCCCGTGACCCATGCCGGTTGCGCTGAGGCTTCCGAACAGGTGGACCCGCAATGCCGTCGCTTTGCTCAGCTGATCCGGCGGCAGCTTGAGGGCGCGCTGGTAGAAGTCATAGGTGATGCGCATCGGGCCAATGGTGTGTGAACTCGAAGGGCCCGGCCCTACCTTATAGAACTCATCAATGGTTGTCAGCACCGGCCCCTTCTCCCTCTTCACCACATCAAGATCCGCAGAAAGCGGTGGCGGGGTGGGAACTTTCGGATCGACGGCAGGGGGCGTCGTCGCTTGTTGTGGACTGGTAGGCGCAGGCGTGCAGCCTGTCACTGCCGCAACAACGCCAACCAGAGCGCTTCGCATCATGAAGGCGCGGCGATCGGAGCCGACCGGCACCGCCTTCGAAGTCAGCCCTTTAAAATCATCGAATGATTCGCCGGAAGTGCTGTCGTCTCCGGTGTTTGCCGGGGCGACGGTTTCTTCAGGCTTGTTTTCCTTTTGCATATATCAGCCTCCTCGCCGTTAGGCGGTTGGTTTTGTGACGTCGTTGCAGACGGAATCGGGTAGAAAAGAGCAAATTCACTGCCGAAGGCGATTGGATGGAAAAACAAAGGCCGTCAAGGGTTTAGCCGGTCAGAAAGAGCTGGTGATCCGCTGCAACCCCCGACATTTCGGAGATACTCCGAAACGTCGGGGGGCCATCCCATCCTCAAAAACCACGACAAGGGAAGGCACCCATCTGAAGAACATGAGGATTGGGCTGCTGGAGGTCGCGCGGCGTTTCTTGTGGTTCCTGTAATATGTCGCAGTAATCCGGAAGAGTTGTACTGAGGAGTGGAGTGTGTTTGTTGGGCACTTTGCGGTAGGTCTTGCAGCGAAATCGGTGGCTCCCAGGGTTTCCCTTGGGACGTTGATTCTGGCTGCGGCCTTTTCGGACGTTCTGTGGATCTTGTTTTTTGCTGTGGGAATCGAACAAGTTGTCATTCAACCTGGGATCATGGTCGCGAACTCCCTTAACCTTGTTTACATCCCATTCAGCCACAGCCTTCTGATGGACGCGGTGTGGGGAGGTTTGTTCGCGGCAATCTACTTTCTCCTGCGACAGGATTCGCGGGGAGCATGGACACTCTGCATCGCCGTGTTGAGCCATTGGGTTTTGGATTGGGTCACGCACTGGCCCGATATGCCGCTCGCTCCGGGACTTGCGTTTTGGATTGGGGCTGTGGAACTCCCGCCTTGCCACGTTCATCGTCGAAGGTGCGTTATGGTTTGGGGCGATTATTCTCTACGTTCGAGCGACGCAGCCTGCGAGACGCACCGGCGTGTATGCCTTCTGGACAATGATCGTGTTGCTGACCGCGTTATGGCTAATTAGTCTGGGTGGCGAGCCGCCTCCAAGTCTGCGTTCGCTTGCCATCGTGAATACGGTTTTCTTCGCGATCGTCGAGGCTTGGGCTTTCTGGATGAATCGCATGAGGAGGGAACCATCTCCGGCATGCGACCACGTATCGCCGGGGATGCTGTAGAATCGGGTCCCCATGTCGGATTCACGTTCCCGTTCTCGATCACCAAAACCGATTCCTCTTCCTCGTACCGCGCCCCCAAGATCACGCATCGCCCGGTGGTTTTTCAGAGGCGGAAGCCTCGAGCAGGGTGAACACCACCAGACGCATCCCTGGTACATGGTTCTCTGGCTGACCGGCGTGGACTACTTTTCCACGCTCGGATACCAACCGGGAATTGCTCTGCTCGCCGCGGGTGCGCTGTCGCCCGTCGCGACGCTTTTGCTGGTTAGCGTGACGTTGCTCGGCGCGCTGCCGGTTTATGCGCAGGTCGCGCGTCGATCCTATGCGGGCCAGGGCTCCATCGCGATGCTGGAGAACCTGCTGCGCGGATGGCGGAGCAAATTATTTGTTCTGATCCTGCTTGGATTCGCCACGACCGACTTTGTCATCACGATGACGCTCTCTGCGGCGGATGCGGCACAGCACGCCATCGAGAACCCCTACTTTCATCCTTATGTAGGAGAGGCCCGCGTTGCGCTGACGCTCGGACTCCTGCTGATTCTCGCACTCATGTTCATGCGGGGATTCCAGGAGGCGATCAGTCTGGCCGCAGCAGTCGGAATTCCCTACATCCTGCTGAACGCCGTCGTGCTCGTGCGAGGCATTGTGGAAGTCGTGCAGCACCCGGAACTCGTGTCCAACTGGAACCGTGAAATGGCAGTTCACGGGGACTGGACAACGCTGCTACTGGCATCGGCAATCATTTTCCCGAAGCTCGCGCTCGGAATGAGCGGTTTTGAGACGGGCGTCGCCGTAATGCCGTTGGTCTCGGGTGATGAAAGAAATTCGAGATCCGGCGCTGTTCCGCTGGGCCGCGTCCGAAACACACGCCGATTGCTCGCAGCAGCAGCTGTGATCATGAGCGTGTTGCTGCTCGCGTCGAGTTTCGTCACCACTCTTCTAATTCCTGAAGATGCATACAGGGAGGGCGGGCCGGCCAGCGGTCGCGCCATCGCCTATCTCGCACATGAGATGCTGGGCAGCGCGTTCGGAACGGTTTACGATGTATCGACAATCGTGATCCTCTGGTTTGCGGGCGCGTCCGCTATGGCGGGCCTCTTGCACCTGATCCCCCGATACCTGCCTCGATTCGGCATGGCGCCGCGATGGGTTTCCTATCGCCGACCAATGGTTCTCGTGCTCTTCATCATCGCAGCCATTGTCACGGTGATTTTCCAGGCGAGCGTGGAAGCGCAGGGGGCTGCCTACGCAACGGGCGTGTTGGTGCTCATGTTTTCCGGAGCCCTTGCCGTCGCTCTCGCGCTGAAGCAGGAGCGCAAGCGGCTGCAGTCCCTGTATTTCTGGGTAATCACCGCCGTTTTCGCGTTCACGCTCATCGACAATGTCATCGAGAGACCGGATGGCGTCATCATCGCTGCAGTGTTCATTCTTGCCGTACTCGCAATCGGCTCTCTCAGCCGCTTCAGCCGCTCTACCGAGCTTCGTGTGGAAAAGTTTTCCTTTCTCGATGAGCAGTCCGAGAGCAGTTGGCCCGAAATCGTTGGGAAACGGGTCCACCTTGTGCCTCTCCGCACAAACACCGCCGCGGCTCGCAGGAAAAAGTTGGCGGATGTTCGAAAGTACTATGCCGTCAAGGGCCCGGTGGCATTCATTTACGTCCAGCTCATGGACAACCGCAGCGAGTTTCTCTCGGAGTTGCGGGTGAGAGTCAGGAGTGAAGAAGACAACTACGTTGTCGAGGTCTTTGGTGCGCCCGCGATTGCCAACACGATCGCCTATGTCAGCGAAATGATCGATCCCATCAGCATTTTTCTGGGTCTCACTCGCCAGAACCTGATGACTCAGGCCCTTCGATATCTTTTCCTCGGCGAAGGTGAAACCGGGCTGATGGTCTACACCATCCTTCTGAAGTATTGGGAATGGACACCGGAGGATGACGTTCGGCCGCTTATTTTCCTGATGAGCGAATAGAAATCGGATTTAGTCAGCCGGACATCCGGTCAGTGGGTAAGTGGGTGATATACAAGTGACATGGGACAAGGGACAAATGACATTTGACAGTTGAGGAAGGGGAATCTCTTGATGCACTGACTTCAAGAAAAAGTCCCCGTTCCTTAACTGTGAAATGTCATTTGTCCCTTGTCCCATGTCACTTGTATACCACCCACTTACCCACTGACCGGCTGTCCGGATGACCAAATCTCTAGTCAGACATTGCAGTAGACTTATTGCATGGCGGATCCACAGCATGCCTATACCGAAAATGTCCCTGGCAGCTTCTTCGTCGACGATACCTGCATCGATTGCGATCTGTGCCGTCAGATCGCTCCATCGGTCTTCAAGGAGAATTGGGATCACTCCTTTGTCGCTCACCAGCCCGAATCTCCCGTGGAAGCGCACCGGGCTGCGATGGCCCTTGTCGCCTGCCCGACCGCTTCGATAGGCACGAGAGACAAAACGAATTCCCGCGCTGCGGCAACGGCTTATCCGGAATTGATCGATGAGGATGTCTACTTTTGTGGATACGCTTCACGCAACTCTTACGGCGCGTCTTCATATCTTATCAAGAGACCCGAGGGAAACATCCTGATCGACTCGCCGCGTTTCGCCTTGCCGCTCGTCCGTCAAATCGAGCAGATGGGTGGCATCTCGCGCATGTTTTTCTCTCACCGCGACGATGTTGCCGATCATGAGAAGTTCCATGAACACTTCAGATGCCCGCGCGTGATTCATCGCGACGACAGTCGCGGAATAGCGGCAGAGCAGTTACTGGAAGGCAGCGCCCCCGTCGCCCTCGACGAGGACTTCCTCGCGATCCCCGTCCCGGGACACACGCGAGGCCACATTGTGATTCTCTACCGCAACAAATTCCTCTTCACAGGCGATCACCTCGCGTGGTCAGACAATCGAGGCGGGTTGATCGCCTTTCGCGACGTGGCCTGGTACTCGTGGACCGAACAAACGAAATCCATGTCGCGTCTGCCGCATTTCGATTTCGAGTGGGTCCTGCCCGGCCACGGACGACGAGTTCACCAGCCTGCGGACGTCATGCGTCAGAGCCTGATCGATTGCATTGCCTGGATGAAAACGAAGAAGTAGCTTAATTATCCAAAGGAGAGTAGCGTTCCCACATGCCGGCAATTGGCTTAGTACTCTTCCTCGTCTTCATGCTTGGACTTGGCATCTGGATCCTGCCCTTTGTTATCCTGGTTGCCCTTGGGACAACCTTTATCGCTCTGAGTTCAACCATCGTTTTCTGGATTTTCGGACCACCTGAACTGCCTAAATAGTGCCCTCCGTTTTGCGTTCGACTTTTCCGATGGTATAACGGCCAGACCGTGCTTGGAGTTCTCGTCTCTCTCATTCTTCTGATTCAGGGCATTCCCTTCCAGCAAGGCGGGACGGTGAGAGGCGTTCTACGCGACAGCCAGGGCAACCCGCTGGCAGGCGTTCGAATGGCTGCGGTTGCACATGCCAGCTCCATCGAAGAGACGATTACCGCTGCGGCTATGGTGGGCCTCGCTGAAACCGATGAACAAGGGCGCTTCACACTCGAGAATATTCCTCCGGGACGCTACTCCATTGCTGCGGGACGCCTGGACCTTCAGACTTACTATCCGGGCACTCAGAACCTGGCAGTTGCGGAAGTCCTGACGATTGCCGCGGGAACGACCCTCTCCGGCATCAACTTCGTCCTCAGCGACTCCAGTGCGGGCAGGGGCCGCGGAGGCACTGAGCCACCGAAGTTCACCACGACGATTCCTGTTCGGATTGCCGTCGAAAACGGAGGGAAACTACCGATTTCCGCGGGCGGTAAGCTCATCGCCATTCGCCTGGAATCTGCAGTGAGCAATTGGACCATTCCTATCACGGGAAGCTCGTTTACAGTGTCCGGTCCTGTCACCGCAGATTTCCGCGTCTTGCTGGAAAATCTGCCGGACTCCTTTGAAGTGAAGTCAATTACCTATGGCTCCACCGACATCACGAAGAGTTCGTTCCGGCTCACTAACGCCAACTTCCCGACGCTGTCTTTGTCTCCTTCGATAGCGGCGCTGCTTCGTGCGCGAGGACTCGCGCCCGATTCCAGCTCTAATCTGAACCCCGCTCTAACGCCGCCGTCCGGCGTTTCCATTACGATCGGACGGGCTGCCCGCACTTCGTCCAGCGGTGTTCGTGTCTCCGGATGGGCCGTCAACACCGATAAGCGCTCTTTCGTGATATCGGGAAGGCCTGGCGTCGTCTTTTCTGACGAAAGTTTCGAGTTTGACAGGGTGCCGCCGGGGCGGCATCTGGTCGCAGCAATGAACACCGCAGTACCGAAAGCGGCTGTAATCGTTGTAGGAAACAAGGATGTCGAGGGCATTGAACTGAAACCGACATTTCTGCTTCCGAACGACGTCCGTGTACCGAGAGATCCTCTGCCGCCAGGCCCTTATTCCGCCGGCACGACCCTTCCCATGGCTCGTCTAACCGGAACAGTTCTTGAGGAGGGAACAAGGAACCGAATCACTGAGGGTGAGATCGAGGTCCGGCTCGGAGAGTATTCACGCAAGGTTCCGATTGACACGAACGGACACTTCGAGACCTTCTACCTCCTGCCCGGCACCTACGATCTCCGATTCCAGATTTTCGGCCACGCGACTAGGGGCCCAACGGTCACAGTCGAAGATAAGGAAATGGACATGGAACTGACGACGCGTCGGCTGTACTGACATGAACGCATTCTTGTTATCACTGTTGCTTTGGACTCAGGGCATTCCGGTTCAACCTACACAGACCGGAACGGTAACGGGAGTGTTGCGTACCGCGGACGGAAGGCCCGCGGTTAATGAGCGCGTGACAGCGATTCCTCAAGTGGAATTCGCAGGGGATGCAGCGGACGGCGCAACGCTTTCCAGTCTTGCCGTCACCGATGAGCAAGGACGTTACACCCTGGAGAATATTCCTCCGGGTCGATACTACATTGCCGCCGGACGGCTCGACCTGCAAACGTATTACCCGGGCACACAGGCAATGAACGCGGGACTGCCCGTACAGATCGCTCCGGGGGCAAAACTCGAAAAAATCGATTTCACTCTCAACGCGACGAGTGCGGGACGCTCGATCTCGTCAGGATTCGGTAATGCTGCTCCGGCTTTCATCGTGCCGCTGGACATCCGCATTGAGAACGGCGGGAAGATTCCCCTATCCAGCGGAGGAAAGTTCACCGCGATCAAGCTGACCTCAGTATCCGGGAGCGCCGCCGCATCGGCTCCGCTCAACGGCGGGATAACGCTCCCGCCAGGGAGCGCGGACTATCGGATTACGTTTGAGGGTCTGCCTGCTGATTACAGGGTAAAGACGATGAAGTACGGAACAACAGTATTGACGGATGGAGTGTTGAAAATCACGAACGCCGCGCCGGTCAACACCGGGAACTTCGTGACGACCGTCATCTCCCAACTCGGGGTGATGGTTGCAGGAGTAACCTCCGCATTGCCTTCAGCGCTGGGAGGCCAAGGCATTCAACCGCAAACGTTGTCGATTGTCTTCGAGACAGCGCCGGCAGCTCCAGCGAGCGGAGCGCGAGTCAGCGGCAACATTCACGGCAACCTCATGCGCGTCATCTATCTCTCCGGAACTCCCGGCACTGTGTTTGCGGACGGATCCTTCGAGTTTCGGAACGTCGGCCCAGGACGACACGTCATCATGACAGTCGACAATCCGCCCGCGACCCAGGCACTCGCAGCATCCGTCGTCGTGGGTACAGGCGACCTGAGTGGCGTCGAAGTCTCGGGCACTGCGGTTCTCCCGCTCAACCCGCGGACTCCAGCCACGCGGATTGCCTCGAGCACACAGACTCCGGGGGTATTGCCTCTGGCAACGCTGCGGGGTCACGTACTCGATGCGGAGACAGGAACCCCTCTTAAGTTGGGAACGGTCTTCGTCGTTGGAGATTCATTTGCGCGGTATGAGCTTGGCGCTGAAGGTACGTTTGAATTCCAACGGCTGCTGCCCGGAAATTATGAATTGGAAATCCAGGGGGTGGGTTACCCGACGTTGCGGCGCTCCGTTGTCATCGAGGATCAGGACGTTGATCTCGAGTTGAAAGCGGGCTGACAAAAAAAGGGGCCAGACCCGATTTTTGGATCCTTACTTCTTCCGAACCGGAGCCACGAGCGAAAACAGCGACTTGCGCTGCCAGGCGTCCATTTGTTTCACCCAGGCCAGATTGCTTTGCGCGCTGGAGTTCATCGAGGCAGCCCACGCCTGCCAGGCAGACGCATTCGTGCCCGCAGGAACGGGCTGCTTCTCGAGGACTCGCGCAAGGGTTGCAGCTTTTTCCGCGTACTGAACAGCCTTCTCCATCTGCGTTTGCAGCCCCGCATACATGCGGCTGACTTGAATGAGGGTCGAAATGGATTCGGGATCGGACTTTATTGCCTTCTCGGCGTATTCGACAGTGCGGCGTGGATCGTTGTTGCCAGCATGAAGAATCATGAGAGACAAATACGCCTCTGGAATCCGCGGAGACTTCGGGAAGTCCCGCTCAAACTGGGCGAGCAACTGCTGCTTTCGCTCCAAATTCTTTTCAGCGGTGAATTGTTGGTACGCTCGGACCTCCGGAGCACTCACAACTCTTGAAGGCGGCTGAGCAGTGGGCTGCAGTGGCCTCTGAACGCCGCCCGGAACTATGAAATCTACATTGGCGTGGATTCTTGCTGCTTCGACGTTGACCTCTTCAGCTGTGGAACGGTCCTCTCCTTTGGGGTAGTAACGCAGATCGTTGAGTCGGCCGCCAACGATGTGATAGCGACCGGCGGGAACGTTGGTCAGGCGAAACCTTCCGGCTGCATCCGTTTCCGCCAGGCTCAACCACTGGGTCGGATCATTGATGTCGACTGCCCCGACGCGCACACCAGAAGCTGGTCGGCCGTCAGGTGTTTTGAGGGCGCCGGTCACTATGCCGGTTCCCGGCTGCAGCCCCTGAACGGCCAAAACCGCCATCAGAAGCAGCGCGATCATTTTCCGAGACCGGCCTTTGAAATAATGCCGGTCAATGCGGGTTCGTTGAATCCGATCTGATGCGCGGCAACTTTCCCATCAGTCCCAATCATGACAAACGTTGGGAACGCGCTGATGCCGTACGCGGCAGGAATGCCGGCTTCGTCACCCATAATCACGGGATAGGGAAGGTTCCTCGTCTTGAGAAACTTTTCTACGGTCTCGCGAGTTTCACCCACGTCGACTGCGAGGACGACCAACCCTTGCGCCCGGTATTCTTCGTGAAGTTTCTCCACCGTGGGCATGCTCCGAATACACGGACCGCACCATGTAGCCCAGAAATCGAGAAGGACAGCCTTGCCTTTCAACCCATCAAGACTGTAGGCCTTGCCATCGAGACTCACACCGCGAAAGGACGGCGCGTCCTTCCCGGTGAGATCGACGCGGTTGCCCGCGCTCATTACGGGTTGCTCCCGCGCGTCTGCGGGAGGTGCAAATGCGAAGAGAGCCGTGGCCACCGGCTGATCCACCTTGAGGCCGTGCATGACCTGCAGAATCCTGGATTTGTACGCTACGGGCTCGGTTCCGGCAGCAGGTGGGACTGTAACGGTGTAAGCAATTTCCTCCTGGACGTCCACGAAAAGCTTCTTGTCGATCCACGACGTCAGCACTCCATCGGAGAGTTGTCCTCCCATACTGGCCTGCGTCGGAATCTTCACATTGCTCGTCAGGACCCAGCAGTCATAGGCCGTACCATCTATCGTGATGGTTTCCTGCCGCGTTGTCTTTGTGGTCTTGGAGTCTGCAAAGAATCCGAGAACATCCAGCACGGCGAGATTCGCCGCCACGCCATCCGGAGTCTGCGCGGCCGCGATCCTGGTATACGTCCTGGTGGAAGGACGATACGTCCACGTTAATTCACCGTCCGACACCAGAAGACTCCCGCCACCCAGTTGCAGATCGATGCGCGCCTTGCCGGGATTCTGGATAGCCACGGTTTGCTTTCCAACGGACGATTGCACCTGGATACGCCTGCCGGATGCATTCACCTCGGTTACCGGCTTGCCGTCGAGGGTCACCTCACCGGTGAGTTCCTTGACGTACTCGATACTCTTGCGTTGTTTTGCTGCTTCCTGAACTTGTTTGGCAATCGTTGCGGCATCGGGCAATTCCTGAGCGCTGAGCGTAAGAGTGAGCAGGAGCATGGACGCAATTGCGACTGAACGCATAGACGCCTCCGCGGGTTCGTTGCCGCTATAGTCTCACGACACCGGACAGGGGTAGAGGGATTTCAAGGGGGAATTTCGGTGACGTTGACCGAATTCGGTCAACGTCACCGAAATACCCTAGTTGGCTGCGAAGCAGTAGAACAGGCCTGCGCCGCCGGTGGCGACAAGGTTTTCCTGGCTGCAGCCGCGCGACATGTGCGACGCATTCCAGGAAGTGTTGCCACCGCCGTTGCGATCATGATGACCCAGCATCGCAGCCGCCGGGGCAGGTGCGTCGCTTGTCCAGTTGTTGCACGTCTGAGTATTGGGGTCGCCGGGCAGCGATCTTCCCGTGGAATCCGAGCCGGTCAGCATGTCGTGCTGGTTTGGGCTCGTCGGAGATGCCTCGCCACGTCCGGTAACAACGGCGCCTTTCTCATTGAGGGCCGTGCCTCCCATGATGGTGTTGCGATCCCGCTGAACGTCCCCATGAAGATCTGCGACGTTGTTTGCGATGAGCGCTCCCCGGGCGTTGTACCACGGTCCGGTGCCGATACGATCACGCGCATTAACGGCCTGCGCGTTTGCCCCTGCGGTGGTGCTCAGGTAGGCCCGCCACGTCCTGGCGCCTTGCCCTGCTGCAGTAGCCAGCGCCTGACAATGCGCATCAGCACCGGCAAGGCCCCCAAGGTTCGCACCTTTCCCGAGGCCCACGCTGGTGACGAAGAACCCCATCGGCTGCGGCGGTGCGGCACCGCGTCCGCCTTGCGCAGCGCCACCCCCAGCGGCCGGGGCCTGTTGCGCAACTATAAAATGAGCGCCGGCAACGGACAGAGCGAACGCCACGAGGCCGGCGAGCAGTCTTTTCATATCCTTTCTCCTTTCCGAATGTTCCAACCGTTTGTCGGTGTCTGTAATTTTCCGAATACCTTGTCAGAGGCGTTCGCCCCGGGTCAATCAAAACCGGGTAGGTGGGCGTGAAGCATTTGACATGGGACAAGGGACAAATGACATTTGACAGTTAAGGAAGGAGAGTTTCTTGAATGTCCACATCAAGAAAAATCTCCTTCCTTAACTGTCAAATGTCATTTGTCCCTTGTCCCATGTCCATTGCATCTGTCCAACCACCCACTGACCGGCTGTCCGGATGACCCAATCACTGCTTATAATGCCGGTAACACCCCCGGAGGCTCCCTATGAAGCCGGTCAGAATCCTTGCGGTAATTTGCTGCTTGTCCCTGCTGCTGACGGTGACAGGGCAAAGTCCAGAACC
>Ga0111539_10007033_pt1 | contig 14439 bp, 9 predicted proteins | sample RhiMethybrSRZTD1_FD_79667 | JGI IMG/M metagenome (GOLD analysis project Ga0111539, IMG submission 79667) | Populus rhizosphere microbial communities from Tennessee, USA - Rhizosphere MetaG P. TD hybrid SRZTD1 (version 2) (version 2) | ecosystem: Host-associated > Plants > Roots > Rhizosphere >...
CGCGAGCTCACGAAGAAGGGCCGCAAGCAGGCCGAGCGCATGGCCGAGTGGCTGCGCCCGCGGCTCGAAGGCGACTGGCGCGTGATCGCGAGCCCGGCGGCGCGCGCGATCCAGACCGTCTCGCCCTTGGGACGCGACTACGAGGCCGTGCCCGGGATCGATCCCACGCGCTCCGCCGAGGACCTGCTGCGCGCGGTCGAGTGGCCGAAGGGCGGCAATATCATCGCCGTGGGGCACAACCCCACGTTCGGCGAAGTCGCAGCGCGGCTGATCGGGAGCCCGGAGGGCGAGGTCGCCTTCAAGAAGGGCGCCGTCTGGTGGTTCGCCACGCGTGATCGCGGCGAGGGCATCGAGACCGTGCTCAAGGCGGTGATGACGCCGGACATGATCGATGGCTGACGTGCGCTTCGTGCTGCCCGCGATCGCCTTCGTCGTGACGGCTTGCCAGGCCGCGCCTCAGGCTGCTTCGCCCCCGGCGGCTTCCCCGCCGGTTGCATCTTCCGCCGACGTTGCGTACTACCAGTACGCCGGCTCGAAGCAGTGCGAGCGTGGGGGCAAGACGCTCGAAGTACTGCAGCGGGAACTGTCCGCGGCGGGCGTGGCGACCGCGCGAGCGTCCTGCGGCCATGACGGCCGCATGTACGCGCAGAGTTGCGGCATGCCTGACGGACGCATCCTCGTCGTGCACGTGCCGCAGTCCCGGGCAGGCGCTGCGGCGAGCCTCGGACTCAAGCCGCTGGCTGATTTGCCGGAAGCTGCCGTCGTAGCCTGCCGTTAGCGACAGATCGACTGCGGTGTCGACCACACCTGGCGAGTGATCGTCTTGGTGCCGTTCGTCCCGGCCACCGTATACGACATCGTCGCGCGCTCGCCGTCCTGGAACGTGAGGGTCAATGTGCCGGCTGCCGCGACGCTGAGGATCGCCGACGTCCCGGTGATGTCCTGGGGCCGGCGCCCGGTCGTGGCGTACAGCGGGCCGGAGTACGTGCCGGGCGCGGTGCGCCGCAGCGCGTCGGCCACGAGCCAGCTGGGCGCGCCGCTGCTGTTGTACGTGAACCAGGTGGCGAAGATGACGTCGCCCTGGTGCGCGAGGTTGATGCCCCAGCCGTCCTCCTGGGAGTTCCACCAGAGGTCCGAATAGTTGGTCGCGGTTGCGCGAGAGGCCGCCGTAAAGAGGCACACCGGCACCTGCCCGAATTCCTGGATGCGAATCTGCTTGAACACGGATGTGCCGTTGACGGACGCCCCGAAAATGGCCTTGTCGCGGTTGAAGAAGAAGACGCCGGCGATGCCGACCTGCGTCGCCGAGCGTATGGCGCGGCTTGCGTTGATCTGGTGGAGCGGCACACCGGTGGTTGCGTAGATCGGACCCTCGAAGTAGCCGCTGCCCTGGTAGCGCATGTCGGGCATCACGTACCAGGTCGCGTTGTTGGCGGAGTCGTAGCTGAACCAGGTTCCGAAAACGATGGCGCCCTGCTGCTGGAGGTTCACGCCCCAGCCGTCCTCGGATGCCTGATACCAGAGCGCGCTGTAGTTTCCCAACGTGTTGTTGATCGCGCGGGCGAAATTCACGGCCGCGGCGGCGTCCACGATTCCCGGGCCGCAGTCGCCGGCGGTCGCGCAGCGCGTGCCTGCCGGATACGCGCGCGCGGTGTCGCTGATGGTGTCGCGGATGTCCGCCACTATGAGGCTGGGGGCCACGGAGAGCATGAGGGCTGCGACGCCGGCGACATGCGGCGCCGCCTGGCTCGTGCCCTGCCCGTAGGTATATCGATACGTGCCGTCGTGGCCTTGCGTCCCGCCACCCGTGGTCGAGCCGATCGTGTCGACCGACTGGCCGCGCAAATCGACGTCGCCCCCGGGTGCGGAAACCTCCAGCGCGGAGCTGAAGTTGCTGTACGCGGCCTTTTCGCCGGTGGGGCCGACAGCCGAGACGGTCAGGGACAACGCACAGTTCGCCGGACGGTAGTTGAGCGCGTTGTCGTTGTCGTTGCCCGCGGCGGCGATCAACACCGCGCCCCGCTCGGCCAGGTCGAGAAGGGTACCGCCATAGGCCGCGCAGGATCCGGGGCCGCCGAGGCTCGCATTGATGATGCGCGCGGGGTTCGCATTGGGAGCCAGCCCGGGGACGGGGAGGCCCGCGGCCCACGCGACGCCATCGACGATGTCCGACGTGGTGCCGGAGCCGCAGCGGCCCAGCGAGCGGACCGGCACGATCCGGGCGCGCCAATCCACGCCGGCAATCCCGATGCCATTGTTTCCTGTCGCGCCGATGATGCCGGCCACGTGCGAGCCGTGCCAGGTGCTTGTGCGCGCCGTGCCGCCGCACTCGGCGGCACTGCCGTACGTGCCCAAATCGGTCGCATCGCCGTCGCGGGCATCGCCGTCGCGGGCGCTGGCCGGATCGGTGATGGTGTCCATTCCCGGGGCGATTCGCCCGGCGAGGTCGGGGTGCTGGCCCAGGATTCCCGAATCGACCACGGCCACGACGACCGCATTGCTTCCCTGCGTCACGTCCCAGGCCGCTTGCGCGCGGATCCCGCCGGGACCCGTGCCGAGGTTCCACTGCGTCGTGAAGAACTCGTCGTTGGGGGTGAGCTGCGCTGTCTCGAACGTGTCGAGCATCACGCGCTCGATGTCGGGCGACATCGCCAGGCGCGCCGCCATCGCCTCGCCCTCGACCAGGTCGACCGGCCGCGCGAGGCGCACCGCGTATCGCTCGCCGGACATCGCCCGGCTTCGCACGAACTCGTGCTCCGTGATGCGCGCGAACCGTGCGAGCTCCGCCGCCTCGAGGGGAGCGGCCTGCGTGGCGCGCTTGCGCATTTCAGCCCCGCGGTACCTGACGATGAGCCCGGCGACGTCCGGGAGGCCGGCCCGTTGCGCGAGCAGCCTTGCGTTGTAGACCTCCTGGAGGCGCGGCGAGGGCATCACCTTTCCCAAAGTTCCACCCAGCGACGCCACGGATGCGCGGAACCGGCCGATCTGCGCCGCATGTTCGGGCGATACGAGGAATCGATAGAGGCCATCGCGGTCGATCCCCGCAAACCGCATTTCGGGATGAACCGCTTCCAGGAAGCGCACGGCCGCCGGCTTGCCGTCGATCTCGAAGCCGGCCCGTTGGCGGCCGAAGTGGACGTGGAGCTCGCGCTCCTCGGCCGCTTCCTGCGCAAGGTCAACGAGCCGTTGGGAAGCTGATGAGACCGGGGCCAGAAGGGACAATCCAAACACCGCGGCCAGGATGCCAGCTCGATTCATGTGCGCTCCCTTGTGGTTCTTCTGGCTTCATCCTACGCCCGGCCGGCGATTCCGTCGCCGACGGGGAAGGCGCAAAATGGAACGCGAGGAGACCCTTCCATGAAGCTCACCGCCGAACAGCTGACCGCCTTCGACCGCGACGGCTACCTCTTCTTCCCGTCGCTCTTCACGCCCGCCGAGATCAAGGTTCTCACCGACGAGGTGCCGCGCCTCTATGCGATGCGCCGGCCCGAGAACGTGCGCGAGAAGGGCAGCGAGGCCGTGCGCACCAATTTCGCCGCGCACATGTACAGCGAGCCGTTCGCGCGCCTCGCGCGCCACCCGCGCATGGTCGAGCCCGCGATGCAGGTCTTCGGCGAACAGGTCTACATGCACCAGTTCAAGATCAACGGCAAGGCGGCCTTCGACGGCGACGTCTGGCAGTGGCACCAGGACTACGGCACCTGGATGAACGACGACCTCATGCCCGCGGCGCGCGCGATGAACGTCGCGATCTTCCTCGACGAGGTGAACGAGTTCAACGGGCCGCTCATGTTCATCCCGGGCAGCCACAAGCAGGGCGCGCTGCCCGCCGGCCACGACACCAGCACCACGAGCTATCCGCTGTGGACCATCGACAAGGGCACGATCACGCAGCTCGTCGCGGGCGGCGGCATCGTGGCGCCCAAGGGGCCGCCGGGCTCGATGATCCTTTTCCACGGCTGCCTCGTTCACGCCTCGACCTCGAACCTCTCGCCGTGGAACCGCGTCGCGGTGTACCTGTCGCTCTGCGCCGTGTCGAACCACATACGGCGATTCAAGCGACCCGAGTACATCGCGCACCGCGACTTCACGCCGATCGAGTGCCTGCCCGACGACTGCCTGCTCAAGGCCTATCCGGTGGACCTGCCGTGGAAGGACGGCACGCCCGATTCGGCCATGAAGACGGTGGCCGCGTGAGGGTCGCGTACTAATAAGGATCGCTGGCGCCGCGCTGCGCATGCCGGGCTTGTGAGCGCCGCGCCGTGACGTGTACGCTACGGCCCCTTCGAAGGGACCGGATGGAGCGATGAGCACGACCGCGAAAGTTTTCGAGCCGCTGGCACGCGCGCTGCCGATCTATCCCGCCGGTGGCGGCGAGGAGGACGGCTACGACCTGTGGCTGCGCTACCGGCCTCTTTCCGTCGCCGCGGCCGCACGTCTGCGCACGCGCGCGAGGTCGATCGTGCTGCCGGCGAAACCCTCGCTCACGCTGCTCGCCGCCGCCGCCGAGCTGCATCGCGGCGTGAAGGGCATGGCGGGTCGCGAGCCGGCGATGGCGCGCGCGCCGGCCGCCGGCGCGCTCGTGCTCGCCACGCCGGCCTCGATGCCGCGGCTCGCCTCGCTCGGCCTCGACCTGGGCTCGCTCGGCAACGAGGGTTACCTCGTGCGCGCGCTGCGCTTCGGCGGCAAGGTGGTGACCTTGATCGCCGCCAACACCGACGTCGGCGCCCTCTACGGCGCCTTCGCCTGGCTGCGGGCGGCGCGCCTCGGCAACGACCTCGCGCGCATCGACGAGCGTTCGGTGCCGAAGATCAGGCTGCGCATGCTCAACCACTGGGACAACCTCGACCGCACCATCGAGCGCGGCTACGCCGGCGTGTCGATCTGGGACTGGTGGAAGCTCCCGGAGGTGAAGGACCCGCGCTACGTCGACTACGCGCGCGCCTGCGCCTCGCTCGGCATCAACGGCGTCTCGGTGAACAACGTGAGCTCGCAGGCCGAGATGCTGATGCCGCAGTTCATCGCCAAGGCCGCGACCCTCGCCGACATCTTCCGCCCCTACGGCATCAAGCTGCACTTCGCGCTGCGCTGGTCGGCGCCGATCGAGCTGGACGGCCTGCCGAGCGCCGATCCGCTCGACCCGAAGGTGCGCGCGTGGTGGAAGGCGAAGGCCGACGAGATCTACCGCGCGATCCCCGACTTCGGCGGCTGGATCATCAAGGCCAACTCCGAGGGCCAGCCGGGGCCGCACGACTACGGGCGCAACCACGCCGACGGTGCCAACGTGCTCGCCGAGGCGCTCGCCCCGCACGGCGGCATCGTCTTCTGGCGCGCGTTCGTGTATTCGCCCGAAGATCCCGAGGACCGGCACAAGCAGGCCCACACGCAGTTCAGGCCGCTCGACGGGAAGTTCCTCCCCAACGTCATCGTGCAGGTGAAGAACGGCGCGATCGACTTCCAGCCGCGCGAGCCGGTGCACCCGATGTTCGGCGCGATGCCGAAGACGCCCCTGGCGCTCGAGTTCCAGATCACCAAGGAGTACCTCGGCTTCGCCACGCACCTCGCCTACCTCGGCACGATGTACGAGGAGGCGCTGCGCACCGACATGGTGGGGCAGGGCGCGCGCTCCAGCCTCGCGCGCATCGCCGACGGCAGCCTGCACGGCCAGCGCCTCACGTGCATGACGGCGGTGGCCAACATCGGCGTGGACCGCAACTGGTGCGGCTCGCACTTCGACCAGGCGAACTGGTTCGCCTTCGGGCGCCTGGCCTGGGACCCGGATGCCGCGGCCCGGGACATCGCCGCGGAGTGGGCCGCGCTCACGTTCAGCGCGAGGCCGCAGGTCGTGCGCGAGATCGTCGAGCTCATGATGCGGTCGCGCGAGGCCGTGGTCGACTACATGACCCCGCTCGGGCTGCACCACCTCATGGACACCGGCCACCACCACGGTCCCGGACCGTGGGTGTCGGAGCTGAGCCGCCCGGAATGGAACCCGACGTACTACCACCGCGCCGACCGTGGCGGCATCGGCTTCGACCGCACCGCCACGGGCAGCAACGCGGTCGCCCAGTACGCCCCGGCGATCGCGAGGCGCTACGCCGACCCGCGCACCACGCCCGAGGAGCTGCTGCTCTGGTTCCACCACCTGCCGTGGAACTACCGCATGTCCTCGGGGCGGACGTTGTGGGAGGAAATCGTGGCGCACTACGACCGTGGCGTCGCCGCCGCCCACGACCTCGGGCAGCGCTGGTCACGCCTCGGCCGGGAGATCGACCCGCGCCGGTTCGCCGAGGTGTCGGAGCTGCTGCGCGTGCAGGAGCGCGAGGCGCAATGGTGGCGCGATGCCTGCATCGCCTACTTCCGCTCGGTCTCGGGCCTGCCGATGCCCCGCGGGACGAAGGCGCCGCCGCTCACCCTCGAGCAGTACAAGTCCCGCCGGTTCCCTTACGCCCCTGGCCGCGGCCATCCGCCGCGGCCCTAGGGTAAACCCTAGTTGACATCCCCTTTTTGGGGCGCCTAGACTGCCGATGGTTGCGCTACCATAGAGTGGCGCAATAAGGGTAACGCTACCATCAGAGTACGTCCCGGAGGAGAAGAAAACATGCAGAAGAACCGCAATCCGCGGCGTGGGGCCCTCGCCGCCCGTCAGGCCGCATTCGGAACCCTCACCCTCGTCGGCCTGGTCGCACAGGTCTTCGCACAGAGCGCCGAGGCGCCGCGCGAGACCATCACGGTCACCGGCTACGCGGCGAGCGTCGAGTCCTCGACCCGCGCCAAGCGCGAAGCCACCGGGTTCCAGGACTCGATCTACGCCGAGGACATCGGCAAGTTCCCCGACAGCAACATCGCCGAGTCGCTGAACCGCATTCCCGGCGTCGTGATCGCCCGCGAGATCACCGGCGAGGGCCTCAACATCTCGATCCGGGGCCTCGGCACCAGCTTCACCAAGATGCTGCTGAACGGCGCGCCCATCGCGGTCGCGTCCACGGGGCGCACCGACGCGCAGAACACCAACCGCGAGGTCGACCTGGACATGTTCCCGACCGACCTCTTCACCAAGCTCTCGGTCTACAAGAGCCCGTCGGCCTCGATGCTCGAGGGCGGCGCCGCGGGCGTGGTGGACATGCGCACCGCGCGTCCCTACGACAAGCCGGGGCGCAACATCTTCGTGAACGTCGCCGGCGTCGAGAACACGGTCGCCGAGAAGTGGGGCAACAAGGGCTCGATCCTCGCCAGCCAGACCTACGGGGAGGGCTTCGGCATCCTCGGGGGCTTCGCCTGGGCGCAGAACAAGATCCGCACCACGGGCTTCGAGACCATCGGCTGGACCAACGCGAACCTCTCGGCCACGCAGAGCCTGGCCGCCAACCGCAACAACACGGGCGGGGGCAACTGGACGATCCCGGGCACGGTGCCCGCCAACGCCGGCAACGGCCTCACGACCGGCGCCACCATCGACCAGGCGTTCCTGCTCGCCAACAACCCCGGGCGCACCATCCAGCAGATCGACAACGCGATCATTCCGCGCCTGGGCCGCGAGATGTTCGAGGAGGGCACCAAGAACCGCTACAGCGGGGTGCTGAGCCTCGAATGGCGTCCGAGCGCCCCGTGGTACTTCTACGTGGACGCGCTCTCGGGCAAGAAGAAGAACGACATGGAGCGGGTCGACATCAACTGGGTCGGCCGTAATGGCGCCATGGTCCCGATCAACATGCAGGTCGACCGCGAGGACTGCTCGAACGGCTGCGTGGTGACCCAGGGCACCTTCGCGAACGCGCAGTACTTCCTCGAATACCGCCCGTTCATCGAGACGGTGAAGGTCTGGGGCATCAACCCCGGCTTCGAGTGGAAGATGGGCAGGAACCTCACCCTGGACGGCCAGCTCAACTTCACCGAGAGCGAGTTCCATCGCGAGTCGCCGACGGTGCTGCCGATCACGCGCGCCTCCTCGGGCGTCACCGTGAACTACACCAACGGCGATGTCCCGTCGATCCGCTCGAACGTGGACCTCGGCAACCCCGCCAACTTCATCTGGGACGGCGGCCGCGTGAACCAGCAGGAGGAGTTCCGCGACACCTCGACCCAGGGCGGGCGCTTCAACTTCACCTGGGGCGATCGCGCCTTCAACGTGAAGGCGGGCATGGCGTACGACGACATCGACCGGCGCATCACCGCGCGCGACAACTCCGGCGCGTGGCAGGCGGCCACCTGCGGCAACAACCCGAACGTGTTCCTGCTCGGCCCCAATGGCGGGCCGCCCTGCAACGGCGCCAACACGCCGGGCGCGAGCGCCGCGGCGCTCTACCCGGGATACGGCACCGGCTATACCGCCGGCCAGACCTCGCCGCTCTTCTACCAGGGCTCGCTCATCCCGCTCGACCGCCTGGCGAGCTACCTCAGGCCCGGCCCGCTGGGCTTCGTCACGGTCGACTGGGACCGCTTCGCCAACGACTCCGGCTACGGGCGCTTCGTGAACACGGCGCCCGAGGTGGGCTCGTCCAACACCGGCGCTTCGGTGGGCTACATCCAGGAGCAGATCACCGGCATCTACGGCGAGGTCAACGGCAACACGTCGCTCTTCGCCATGCCGTTCAAGTACAACGCCGGCGTGCGCTACGTGAAGACCGACCAGACGGTGGGCGGCTTCGTCTCCCAGGCCGATCCCCGCAACGCCGCGCAGAACCTGCAGAACGGCGGGCGCTACCCGAACATCGACCAGTTCGTGTACCTCGAAACCGACTACAACAACACGCTGCCGTCGGCGACCGGGGCGCTCACCATCGCCAAGGACTTCATCCTGCGCGCCTCCGCCTCGCGCACGATGACGCGCCCGGACCCGAACGCGATCCGCCCGAGCATCAACTTCAGCTCGCCTTCGGCCGATACCGGCACGATCGGCAACGTGACCCTCAAGCCCTACCTGTCCGACAACCTGGACGTCGGGTTCGAGTGGTACACGGGCGGCTCGGGCTACGTGTCGGTGACGCCGTTCTACAAGAAGATCAAGGGCTTCACGACCAACCAGAACACGACGCTGCCTTTCAGCGCGCTCGCGGCGTACGGCGTCACGTTCGACACGCTTTCGCCCACGCAGCAGGCGGCGCTGAACGCGCGCGGCGGCCCCAACCAGGCCTCGGTCGTGATCACGCAGCAGATCAACGCCGACGGCTACCTGAAGATCAAGGGCCTGGAGCTGGGCTGGGTGCAGCCGCTCGACCGGATCCTGCCGATCCGCGGGTTCGGGTTCAGCGCCAACTACACCAAGGTGGACCAGAGCGCCGAAGGTGCCGGCGCCGTCGCGCTCGGCGTGCCGGAGTCCACGTACAACGTGACCGGCTACTACGAGCAGCACGGCTTCATGGCGCGCCTGTCGTACACGTTCCAGGAAGGCGCCCAGGTCGCGGGCTTCAACCAGAACGGCATCACCAACGCGGCGCTGTTCAGCGACGACTACGACCAGCTGGACTTCTCCTCGTACGTCGACCTGGCCGAAGTGCTCGGGAAGAGGAGCGGCTACTGGCCGGTGGTCACCTTCGACGTGACCAACCTCGACAAGTCGAAGCAGCGGGCGTACTTCCAGTTCGCGAACGCAACCTTCACGCAGTACCAGCCGGGGCGCACGTTCATGCTGGGCCTGCGGCTGAAGTTCTGAGACGGCCTCCGGGCGCCACGCCAACGAGGGCGGCCGGAGGCGCACCGGCCGCCCTTTTCGTTCCTGTCGTATGCGAAACTTGATGAACCCAATGCGAGGACCCCGTTGAAGGCGAAGACCCCGGCCGGGCGCAAGCAGAACGCGGCGACGATCGCCGACGTCGCGCGGCGCGCGGGCGTGTCTCCGATGACGGTGTCGCGGGTGGTGAACGGCGAGACGAACGTGCGCGCCGCCACCCGCGAGCGCGTCACCGCGGCGATCGCGGCGCTCAAGTACCAGCCCAACCAGGCGGCGCGGCGCCTGGCGGGCTCGCGCATCATCCGCATCGCCGTGCTCTACAGCAACCCCAGCGCCGGATACCTCAACGCCCTGCTCGTGGGCGTGCTCAACGGCTCCAGCATCACCCACACGCAGCTCGTGGTGGAGCGCTGCGAGACCGGCGAGCTCGAAGTGGCCAAGGGGCTCATCGCGAGCAGCGTCGACGGCATGATCCTGCCGCCGCCGCTGTGCGATTCCGCGCGCCTGATCGACCTGATGGTGAAGAGCAACACGCCGGCGATCGCGGTGGCGAGCGGCGCCCCGGACAAGCGCATCTGCGCGATCGGCATCGACGACCACGGCGCCGCGTTCCAGATGACCCGCCACCTGGTCTCGCTCGGCCACCGGCGCATCGGCTTCGTGATGGGGCATCCCAACCAGACCGCGAGCTCGCGCCGCCTCGCGGGCTTCCGCGACGCGATGGCCGGAGCGGGCCTCGAGGTGCCCGAATCCATGCTCGCGCAGGGCATGTTCAATTACCGCTCGGGCCTGGATGCGGCCGAAGCCCTGCTCGGGGCGGAGCCACGCCCCACGGCGATCTTCGCGAGCAACGACGACATGGCCGCGGCGAGCGTGGCGATCGCGCACCGGCTGGGCCTCGACGTTCCCGGCGACCTCACCGTGGCCGGCTTCGACGACGCGGCCCTCGCCACCACGATCTGGCCCGAGCTCACCACGGTGCACCAGCCCATCAGCGACATGGCGAGCGCCGCGGTCGAGATCCTGGTGCGCCAGATCCGCGCGCGCCGTGCCGGCGAGGCCGGCGCCCCGGAGCACGTCGTGATGGACTTCTCGCTCATCCGCCGCCAGTCCGACGCGGCCCCGCGCGTGCGACCGCCCGTCGCAAGGGTGAAGCACGCGTGAACGGCATCGCGCGCGCCGCAGCGAGGTGCGCGGCCTTCGCCCTGGCGGCCGCCGCCACGACCTTGGCCGCCGCGGTGCCGCAGATCACCTTCGAGCACTTCAACCCCGAGGGCGCGTTGGTGGCGGCGAAGTTCATGCGCGAGAACCCGGGCACGCGCGTGAACTTCAGGCAAGTGTCTTTCCAGTCGCTCCTCGAGAGCCTGCCGGTGCAGCTCGCCTCCGGCCAGGGCCCCGACGTGTCGATGCTCGCCGACTGGGGCAGCCTCACCAAGTACTACCTGGACCTGCGCCCCTACGTGGACGCGCGCTACTTCGAGCGCGAGTTCGGCGCCATCCTGCCCGCGCTGCGCGGCAACGACCCCGGGAGCAAGGCCATCAACGGCCTGCTGGGGACGCTCACGCTGAACGGCGCGTTCGTGAACGTGACGCTCTTCCAGCAGGCCGGCATCGCGCTTCCGGGGCCGGGGGCGACGTGGGACGATTGGGCCGAGGCGAGCCGCCGGGTCGCGCGCGCCACGCGCACCGAGATGCCGATGGAGATGGACCGCTCGGGCCACCGCTTCGCGAGCCTCGCCATCAGCTACGGCGCGAAGCTCGTGGGCGAGGACGGCAGCTTCGTGGTCGACGAGGGCCTGAAGACCGCGATCCGCAAGTTCGTCGCCTGGCACCGCGACGGCACCATGCCGATGGACCTCTGGGGAGCCGTCGGCGGCGCCACGCACCGCGACAACTTCGCCGACTTCATGAACGGCAAGGTGGTCTTCTACTTCGGCGGCTCGTGGTCGCTCAACAACCTCGACACCGAGGTGGGCGATCTCTTCGAGTGGGCCGTCGTGGACGCCCCCTGCGGAACCTCGTCCTGCGCGCTGATGCCCGGCGGCGGCGCGATCGCCGCCTTCCGGCACACGCGCGAGCCGGCGCTCGCCGGGCGCTTCCTCGCCTTCCTCGCGCGCGAGGACAACATGCGCGAAGCGATCGCGCGCCGTCCCGCGATCCCGGTCTCGACCAGGCTGCTCGCCACCGGCGTGGAGCTGCCGGGCGCCTCGGAGCCGATGCGTGCGGCGATCGCGACCTTCACGCGCCAGGTCCCGAAGATCCCGAAGGAGGCCTACGTCTTCCAGGGCTGGCGCTACCAGCGCGCGGCATTGAACTCGATGACGACGCGCATCAGCCAGGTGCTCACCAACGAGCTCACGGTCGAACGGGCGGTGGCCTTCATGAAGAAGGACGTCGACCTGGCGATACAGGCCTCGAAACGATGAGCGGGGGAACGCAGAGGGTGCCGCGCTGGATACCGTGGGCCTTCCTGGCCCCGAACCTGGCGATCATCGCGCTCTTCTCGCTCGCGCCCGTCGCCATCAACGTCCTCTACTCGGTCACCGGCAGCGACAACCTCTATCCGAGCGAGCGGCCCTTCGTGGGCCTGGACAACTACCGCACGCTGCTCGACTGCGAGAGCTACCTCGATCCCTCCTCGTGCTCGCGCGACCTCTTCTGGCGCGCGCTCGGCAACGCGCTCGTCTTCGTGCCGACGCAAGTCCTGGCGATGATCGGCGTGGCGCTGCTGACCGCCGTCGCCCTCAACCGCGACATCCGCGCGCGCGGCTTCTTCCGCGGCGTGTTCTTCTTCCCGGTCATGCTCTCGCCCGTGGTCGTGGCGATGACCTGGGTGTGGCTGCTGCAGCGCGACGGCGCGGTGAACGGCATCCTCGGGTCGCTCGGCTTCCTCAAGGTGAGCTGGCTCGCCGATCCCACTCGCGCCTTCCGCTGGTCGGTGTTCGTGACCGTCTGGGCGCACATGGGTTTCTACATGGTGATCCTGCTGGCGGGGCTGCAGAGCATCCCCGCGGATCTCTATGAAGCGGCCAAGATGGATCGCGCCTCGCCCTGGCGGGTGTTCACGCGCATCACGCTGCCGCTCCTGAAGCCCGTGCTGCTCGTGGTCTTCATCCTCGCGACCATCCGCTCGGTGCAGACCTTCGACGAGATCTACATCCTCACCGGGGGCGGCCCGGGATCGGCCACCAAGATGATGGTCCACTACATCTACGAGACGGGCTTCGCGGTGCAGCCGCGCAACTACGGGCTCGCGGCGGCGGCGTCGCTCCTGCTGGGCGCGGTGCTGCTGCTCTTCACCGCCCTGCAGATGCGCCTCGCGCGTGGGGGACGCGATGCCTAGCGCGTGGGCCTTCCTCTCGCGCCGGCACGGCCGCATCCGCGCCGACTGGACCGACTGGGTCACGTACGCCTACCTCATGCTGGGCGTGCTCGTGATGCTGCTCCCGGTGCTGTGGGTCGTGCTCTCGTCCTTCAAGAGCGAGGGGAACCTGCTGGAGTTCCCGCCGACGGTGCTGCCGGAAACGATCGAGAGCGTGAAGGTCGAGGGCTACAACCGGCCGCTCGCGCTCTTCCGCGTGAAGCGCGACGACGGCAGCGAGGTCCTGATGGCCCAGGTGCGGCGCGTGGGCATCCGCGCGCAGATGGTCGATCCGGCCAACCCCGGGGCAGGGCGCGTCGTCGTGCCCGTGGAGCGCGCCACGGCGCTGCGCAAGGTCCACGTTTCGACGGAGAACTACTCGAAGCTGCTGGCGACGGCGAGCGGGCGCATCGGCTCCTCGGTCTACAACACCGTGTTCATCACGGTGGTGGCGACGCTGATCACGCTGGTGATGAACTCGATGGCCGCCTTCGCGCTGTCGAAATACCGTTTCCGGGGGAGCAACGTCGCGCTGCTGGCGATCCTCGCCACGCTGATGATCCCGGCCACCGTCGTGCTGGTGCCGATCTACCTCATCGTCTCCGAGCTGGGGCTCAACAACAGCCTCTGGGGCGTGATCCTGCCGGGCCTGTCCACGCCCACCGGCGTCTTCCTCCTGCGCCAGTACATGCTCACCATCCCCGACGAGCTGCTCGAGGCGGCGCGCATGGACCACGCGAGCGAATGGCGCATCTACTGGCGCGTCGTGCTCCCGCTCGCCACCCCGGCGCTGGCCGTGGTGGCGATCTTCTCGATCATGTCGCGCTGGAACGACTTCCTGCTGCCGCTCATCGTGCTCTCGCGGCCCGAGGTCCACACGCTCCAGATCGCGCTCGCCGGCTTCACCGACGAGAACGGCATCCAGTACGGGATGCTGCTCGCGATGACCACGCTCACGGCGCTGCCGCTCGCGCTGGGCTTCATCTTCCTGCAGCGCTACATCACCACCGGCATCGCCTCGACCGGCATCAAATGACCCTTGGACGCGACGCCCCATGGCCAGCCTGACGCTCAAGGCCCTCTCGAAGTCCTTCGACGCGGTGGAGGTGATCCGCGACGCCAGCCTCGAGGTCCCGGACGGGGAGTTCGTGGTCTTCGTGGGCCCGTCGGGGTGCGGCAAGTCGACGCTGCTGCGCCTCATCGCCGGGCTGGAGGAGGCGAGCGCGGGCGACATCCTGATCGACGGGGTGAGTGTCGTGCGGACACCCGCCGCCGACCGGGGTGTCGCGATGGTGTTCCAGTCCTACGCGCTCTATCCGCACATGACGGTGCGCCAGAACCTCTCCTTCGGGCTCGAGAACATGCGCATGAACCGCGAGGAGATCGGGAAGCGCGTGGACCACGCGGC
>Ga0111539_10007034_pt1 | contig 14436 bp, 10 predicted proteins | sample RhiMethybrSRZTD1_FD_79667 | JGI IMG/M metagenome (GOLD analysis project Ga0111539, IMG submission 79667) | Populus rhizosphere microbial communities from Tennessee, USA - Rhizosphere MetaG P. TD hybrid SRZTD1 (version 2) (version 2) | ecosystem: Host-associated > Plants > Roots > Rhizosphere >...
CGAGGGCTGTATTCTCCGGAGGGACGATGAAGCCAGGAGTTGTCGGTTGGCGAGCGTTCCTCGCTGCGATCGCGCTGGCGTCGGCGTATTGCCCTCGCGCCTGGGCCGAGTTCCCGATCAACACGTACACCACCGGCAACCAATCCTACCCCGCGATCGCGATGTCGGGATCCGGAGAGTTCGTGGTCGTCTGGCAGCACGCCGTGGGCCTCGGGGGCGACGTGTTCGGGCAGCGCTTCGCCGCGACCGGCGCTCCGGTCGGCAGCGAGTTCGCGGTGAACACCTTCACCACGGACCGTCAGATCTTGCCGGCCGTGGCCGTCGACGGAACCGGCAAGTTCGTCGTCGTCTGGGAGGGCCAGGACGACAGAGATGGCGACGAGGCCGGCATCTTCGCACGGCGTTACGACGGTGCGGGGGTGCCGCTCGGCGAGTTCCAGGTGAACGTCTACACGACGGGCAACCAAGTTTTCCCTCGGGTGGCTGCAGGACCAGCGGGCTTCGTGGTGGTGTGGGCGAGCGCGGACCAGGACGGGTCGTCCTACGGCATCTTCGGACGGCGGTACGACGGGGCGGGCGCTGCGCTCGGCGGCGAGTTCCAGGTGAACACGTACACCACCGGCTTTCAATTCTGGCCGGACGCGGCCACGGATGGGGCCGGTAACTTCGTGGTCGTGTGGGCGACGGGCACCGAGATCGCCGAGCTGCGCATCGTCGGACGGCGCTACGACAGCGCGGGCGTCGCGCTCGGCGGCGAGTTCCAGGTGAGCACCGACACGGCGCTCGCGAACGAGGTGCCGCACGTCGCGATGCAGGCCGCGGGGGGCTTCCTCGTCGTGTGGCGGATCACCCGTTCCGTCACGGATCGCGACGTCCTGGCGCGGCGCTACGACGGCGCGGGCGTGCCTGCCGGCGCGGAGTTCCAGGTGAACACCTACACGAGGGGGCGCCAGCAGGGCGCCACCGTTGCCGTCGACGGTGCGGGGGGCTTCGTCGTCGCATGGGGGAGCGACGACGGGCAGGACGGCTCGGCGGGAGGCGTCTTCGGGCAGCGCTACGACGCCGCCGGGCTGCCGCTCGGAGGCGAATTCCAGCTGAACAGCCATTTGTTTAGCGACCAGCGGGCCCCCACCGTCGGCGCCGACGGCGCCGGGAACTTCGTCGTCGCGTGGGAGAGCTGGTACCAGGACGGCCCGAGTCTCGGCGTCTTCGGGCAACGCAACAAGCCCGATCGTGTCGTCCGCGGGCACACGTTGGTCGTGCGCAACCCGGGAGACGAGGACGATCGGCTTCTCGTCGCCATGGGGTCGGAGAAACCGACGGACATCGGCACGAGCATAGACGGCGATCCGACGGCGGCCGGCGCGACGCTGCGAGTGATCACCAGCGGAGGCACCGATACGGATCAGACGTTCGTCCTCGACGCGAGCGGCTGGCGCCGCCTCGGCAGGACCGGCTTCATCTACGCGGGACCGACCGGAGGCGACGGAGATCCCGTACGACGCGTGGTAATCAAGCGGAGGCGGGGGCGGGGGGGACTGGCGCTCTTCCGGGCGATCCTGGATGGCGGCGTCGGGAGCCAGAGCCTGGACGTGGTGCCACCCGATCCCGGCGACGAGGTGCGCCTCGTCCTCCAGTTCGGCAACGGCGGGGGCACGTACTGCGTGACCCTCGGTACTGCGTTCGGCAGCACCGAGAGCGCGGACACGGCGCAGCTCTGGCAGCTCAGCGGCGCGACGGCGGAGACCGCCTGCCCGCCGTGAAGTCGAGCTCGTCGCTCAGGCCAGCAGATACGCCGCCAGCGCCTCGCGCCACGGCCGCAGCGGCGGCAGCCCCGCCGCCGCGAGCCGCGTGTTCGCGAGCACCGAGTACGCCGGCCGCGGCGCCGGCAGGCCGAGCTCGTCCGTCGCGATCGCCGTGACCTCCGCCCGCACGCCTGCGAGCTCCAGCGCCGCGACCGCGAACTCGTACCACGAGCACGCGCCCGCGTTCGTCACGTGGTAGACGCCGTTCGGCGCCGTTCCATCCACCAGCCGCGGCACGAGCCGCACCATCGTCTCCGCGACGTCCCGTGCCCACGTCGGCGCCGTCACCTGATCGGACACGATCCGGAGGGGCTTCCCCGCGCGCGCCTGCGCCAGCGCCTTGTCGACGAAGTTGCCGCCCTTGCCGCGCGAGCCGCCCTCCGCGTAGAGGCCCGCGACGCGGAGGATCGCGTGGCGCGGGGCCAGCGCCTGCGCGAAGAGCTCTCCGGCGAGCTTCGTGCGCGCATAGGCGCCGAGCGGCCCGACCGCGTCCTGCTCCGTGTACGGCCGCGTGCGCCGGCCGTCGAAGACGTAGTCCGTGCTCACGTGCACCAGGAGCGCGTCGTGGTCGCGGCAGTGGCGGGCGAGCGTGGCGACGCCGAGCGCGTTCACGGCGACGGCGTCGCGCGCATCCGCCTCGGCGGCGTCGACGCGGTTGTCGGCGGCGCAGTTGACGACGACGTCGGGGCGGAGCGACTCGAGATGCGCCGCGACCGCCGCCGCATCGTGCAGGTCGGCCTCGGCGCGCGTCAGCGCGATCGTGTCCGCCGCCGGCAGGAGAGGGCACAGCTCGCGGCCGAGCTGTCCGGCGGCTCCCACCACGGCCACGCGCATGGGCCGAGTATAGCGTGCTCGCGGCCGTGCCGCGCGAGGCGCCGGCTCAGCCGCCTCGGAGGTCGACCACGCGGTTGTAGACGGAGCCGATGGCCCAGCCGATGACGCCGCCGACGACGGCACCCCAGAGCAGTCCGATCACGCTGCCGGTCCAGGTGACTGAGTAGCCGTAGAAGTACTGCTCGAGGAGCCGGAGGTGGGCGCCGACGTCCTGGCCGCCCTTGACCAGAAGCCAGGCGGTCATGACGAACACGCCGCCGCCGCCGACGAGCGCCAGGACGATCGCGAGGGCGCCGGCGTGGATGCGGGCGATCGCTCGCTCGATCTCGCTGCGGCGGGCCATGGTGTCAGATGCGGTCGAGCAGGCGACGGCGCTCGGCGCGGCCGCGTGCCACCAGGGCATAGGCGCGCATCGTGCCGTTGCGGAGCGCAGCGACCACGTATCCGAGCCCGAAGCCGACGATGGCAGCATCGGCGGCCCCCATGACGGCGCTCGTCCAGCTCATGCCGAACCCTGGTAGATAGTGCGCGAGGAGCGCCAGGTTCGGCCCAACGACGGGACCGCCGCGGAACAGCAGGACCGCCGTCGCGATGAACAGGCCGACCGCGCCGACGACCCCGAACGCGACTCCGAGCGCCAAGGCATCCAGCGGCGCGAAGACGGCATCGAGCTGCCGCCGGAGGCGCTCGTCGATGCCGGCCGGTGTTGGGACGAGCCGTGACGGCACGAGCCGATCGTCCGACGGGCGCGGCGCGCGGTCCGCGGATTCGAGGTATTCCTGCTCCGTGTTGATCTCCCAGACGTCGTAGGCGGCGCCTGCGACGTTGCGCGCGGCCCACACGCCGGCAAGCATCGAGTGGTCCTGGTTGTTGTAGCGGTGTTGGCCGTTGCGGCCGATGATCTGCAGGTTCGGGAACCGCGCCAGGTGCCGTCGGACGATCGCCAGGTTCTCCGCGTAGTCGAGGTCGTAGATGGGGTAGGCGTGCTTCATGCGGAGCACCGTGCCGTCCTCGACCTCGCCGGGCTCGATGAGCCCGATACGCGCGCATTCCTCGACGCCGTGCTCGATCAGGCGTTCGTCGGGCCACGTCCACTCCGCGTCGTGGCCCCAGAGGAAGTACTCGAGACCGAGCGACGTGCGGCTCGAGTCCGGCACCATGGCGGGGCTCCAGTTCTTGTAGTTCTGGATGCGTCCGACGCGCACATCCGGCGAGTGGACGTAGAGCCAGTTGTCGGGAAACACATGCTCGCGGCGCACGATCAGCACGACGGTGAGATAGTCGCGGTGCCGGAGTGCATTGGCGGCGCGCAGCACCTCGCCCGGGGCCGCTGGGTCGAGGGCGCGGACGACGTCGCCGATCGGCATGCTGGCGATGAAGTCATCGCCGGCGAGCTCGACCGGTGCGCCGTCCTCGTCGCGCGCGACCGCGTGCCGCACGCGGCCGTCGCGGTGGACGAAGCGCTCGATGCGGAGCCCGCAGTGCGTCGGCACCCCACGCGCCTCACAGAGGTCCCTGCAGCGCTCCCACATCATGCCCGGCCCGAGGCGCGGATACTGGAACTGGTCGATCAACGTCGTGATGATCTCGCCGTCGCGGGTTCGGCCCGTGCCCAGGAGCGCGTTGCGGAGGGCCTCGCCGAGCGACAGGTTCCTGATCCGCTGGGAGGCCCAGTCCGCCGAGATCTCCGAGCATGGAATCCCCCAGACCTTCTCCGTGTAGCTCTTGAAGAAGATCTCGTAGAGGCGATGGCCGAAACGGTTCGCGACCCATTGCTCGAAGCTCCGCTCCTCGCGCCCGGGGAACGCCTTCGCGTGCGCGTACGAGAGCCCGACACGCAACGCTTCCACGGGGCCGAGGTTGGCGAGCGCGTCGAGCGGTCGCAGCGGATACGCGAACATCCGGCCGCCGTAGCGTATCCGGGACAGCCGGCGGCGCAGGAGGAAGTCCTCCCCCAGGATCTCGCGCCACAGCTCGTTGACGAGCGGGATCTTCGAGAAGAAGCGGTGCCCGCCGACGTCGAAACGATATCCACGAAAAGCGACCGTCCGGGCGAGTCCGCCGACCTGGCGATCGGCCTCGACGACAGTCGCACGAAGGCCGAGCTTCGCCAGCTCGTACGCCGCCGTGAGGCCCGCCGGTCCTGCACCGACCACGATCGTCATGGTCCGCTCAAGCGCGCCGCTCGGGCCGACCTCGCAGCTGCGGTGTGAGGTCGACCGCCGGGAAGTCGACGACCACGCTCACGCACGGCACGCCGATTCATGTAGGGACGCGCCCTGCACAATGTCAAGGTAAATCATGGCGCCGTTCGACTCGCCCCCCGCGGGGATGGGATGACCCTCCTCCTCGTCCACACCGAGATCCCGGTGCTCTATCGTCGGTTCAACGTCGAGCCGGCGTCCACACCCGCGCTCTGGCGACTGTACCCATAGCGCGCATCCAGCCAGCGCTCGAGAAAGTACAGGAGCCACAGCGGCTCGGCGCGGCCCGTGCGATCCGCGTCGGCGACGACGGCGGCGATGGCGGACGGCTGGAAGAGCGTGCCGATGTGGGCCCTCCGGTCGAGGAGCGCCCCCTCGACCGCGGCGCGCAGGGCGCCGCCGGCGGCGAGCCACGCGGCGACAGGCGGCACGAACCCCTGCTTCGGGCGGCGCACGAAGTCGTCGGGAAACGAGCGTCGCAGGAGCGCGCGTGGCGGCTGCTTCCCTTCGGGGACCGGGCCGCCGTCCCGGGCGATGAGCAGCTCGTCGGGGATGGTCGCGGCGAATTCGACCACGCGACGATCGACCAGCGGCGTCCGCACCTCGAGGCCGTGGGCCATGGCCGCGATGTCGACCTTGTTGAGGATCGCCCCGGGTAGATACGTCCGGTAGTCGAGGAGCTGGGCGCGTCGCATCTGCGGGAGGCGCCGCGCCGGCGCCGGCTCGCGCAGCGGGTCATCGCCGTCACCCAGCCCGCGTCGCAGCTCGGGCCGCCAGAGCGCGCGGCGGGCGGGGGCCCGCAGCACCATCATCGCGTACGCCTCCCACGGCGCGGTCGCGGCGAGCCAGGCCGACAAGCGCGTACGGAGCGAGAACCGGCGATGGTAGCGGCGGTAGCCGACGAACGCCTCGTCCCCGCCGTCGCCGGACAGCACCATCGGCACATTCCGGCGCGCCAGGCGCGCGAGGTGGTAGATGGGCACCGCCGACCAGTCGCCGAACGGCTCCCCGTAGTGGCGGACGAGCGTCTCGAGTACGCCGAGCGCGTCGGCGGTGACGATCTCCTCGTGATGCGTGGTGTTCCACCGGTCGCGGACGACGCGCGCGTACGGCAGCTCGTCGTACTCGCTCTCACGAAATCCGATCGAGAAGGTGCGCACGGGCTCGCGCATCTCCTGCGCCATGAGCGAGACCACGAGCGAGGAGTCGATGCCGCCGGAGAGGAATGCGCCGAACGGCACGTCGGCCACGAGATGGGCGCGCACCGACTCGCGCAGCACTGCCTCGAGCTCGTCCAGCCACTCGTCGGGGGCCCGTCGGTGCTCCGGACGGAGCGCGAGCTGCCAGTAGCGCACGGGGGCCTCGACCCGGCCGTCCAGGTGCGCGACCACGTAGTGCGCCGGCGGGAGCTTCTGCACGCCGCGAAATACGGTGAGCGGCGCCGGGATGTAGGAGAGCGCCAGATAGCGGTCGAGCGCGCCCAGGTCGAGCGTGTCGGGGAAGCCGGGCACGGTCCGCAGCGCCTGCAGCTCGGATGCGAAGCACAGGCGCCCGCCGTCGGCGAAGTAGACGAGCGGCTTGATCCCGAAATGATCGCGGGCGAGGAACAGCCGCCCCCGGCCGCGGTCGGCGATCGCGAAGGCGAACATCCCTCGGAAGCGCTCGACGCATCGCTCCTGCCACTCGACCCAGGCGCGGAGCACGACCTCCGTGTCGCACGCGGTGGTGAAGCGGTGCCCCAGGCCCTCGAGCTCGCGGCGCAGCTCCCGGAAGTTGTAGAGCTCGCCGTTGTAGGTGATCGCCACGCGACCGTCGTCGGTCACCATCGGCTGGCTGCCGTGAGCGGGATCGATGATGGCAAGACGGGTGTGGCCGAGGCCGACGCCGCCCGAGACCCAGCGACCGGAGCCGTCCGGACCGCGATGAGTCAGAGCGGCCGTCAGCCGTTCGAGAGCGGCCTCGTCGACCGGTGCGTCGTCGAGGCGGACGATGCCGGCGATGCCGCACATCAGTAGAAGTCGGAGGCCACCATGCGCAGGGACCATCGCTGCAGGTCGATCAGGTCGACGCCGTCGACCGACCACGCGGCATCGGCGCGGATCGGCCGGATCATCAGCGCCGGGAGGACCCACTGCACGGGTGGGTCGGCGATCGGCCGAAAGCCGGCCGCGCGCCAGACGGCGTCGAGCGGTGAAGCCGCGCCGTCTGGCCACACCGACAGCGGCTCACCGTCGCATCGGGGCCCGACGTGACGCAGGAGCGCCTCGAGCGCCTGCGGCGTCGCGGCCTCCCAGTCGACGACGTTGACCCCGGTGTCGTGGCCCTCGACGTGGGTCTGGAGCACGACGTAACCGTCCAGCAGGTCCCCGGACTGGTGGTACGCGAAGCGGTAGCGAGACAGTGGGTTCGTGAATCGCCAGGAGAAGAACGTCGCATCCTTCGCCGCACGGATCGCGTCCTGGCGCGCGAGCCCGGCGGCCAGTGCCGCCATCTCCGCCGGCCGCGGCTCGTCGGAGACCGAGAGCGCGGAGTCGGCAGGGCGCCGGCGGTCGAGGACCGCGAAGGGATCGACCTTTCGCGGGAAGACGCGCCGCCAGCGCGTACGGGCGCGCTGCGTGAGTTCGGCGACGAGACCCGGCGCGCGCTCGCGCGCCAGCGGCCGGATGAACGGCATCGTCCGCCACCCCTCGTGCAGATAGAGCGGGCGCATGGCCCGGTTGGTGCTGGTGCTGAGGAGGTAGTCGCGATCGATCTTCTGCAGCTCGGCGCGCATCAGCTCACCCATCCGCGGGAAGAGTCCCCGCCCGCGATGATCGGGATGGATGATGTTGTCCCCAGTACAGGCGACGCGGAGCGGCAGGCCCGCGGCGCCTACGATCCAGGGCGCGCCGTGCACGCCGCGCATGCCGACGACGCGACCGTCGGCGATCGCCAGGAACGCGAGCGGTCCCGCGAGATAGGGATTCTGCTCGTACTTCCAGCGGAAGTAGCGGTCGTTCAGGTCGTCGCGGCTGGTCCAGAGCAGCCGCTGCAGCTCGAGCACCTGGCCGCGCAGCTCGGGCGTGTAGCGTTGGATGGAGTAGGGCACGTCGCAAACCGCCCGAGCGGCTGGTCTCTCGAGCGGGCGGTATATTATCCTGCCCGGCCGAGCCGATGAACCTGCTCGTCAGCTGTGGCGTCTTTCATCCCCGCACGGGAGGCGCCGAATCGCTGTTCCTCGACCTCTCGACGGCGCTCGCCGGGCGCGGCCACCAGGTCACCGTGCTCACCCGCCACCTCGACGCAGGCACCGCGGCGCACGAGATCCTGGACGGTATCCACGTCGTCCGGCTCGCCTGGCCCGTACCATACGAGAAGCTGCGATTCGACCGGAGGTTCGTGCTGGGCTCGCCCCGGGCGCTGCATCGGACCTGGAAGCTCCTCCGTGCCCGCCGCGTCACGAGCGTCTGCATCGGCCTCCTCGACATGAGCGCGATGTACCTGCTCGCGCTGCGACCGCTGCTCCGCTTCCGCCTCACCACGTATCTGCACGGCGCGGAGGTGCGCGCGCTGCCGCGCGACTCGGCCGCGTTCCGCCGCCTCGTGGGGCGCTGCCTCGCCGCGAGCGATGCCGTCGTTGCCGTGTCGTCCAGCCTGGCCGACACCGCGGTGCGCGCATTCCCGGTGGTGCGCGACAAGCTGACGGTCATCCCGAACGGCATCGACCTGGCACGCCTCGCGGGCGCCGCCGTGAGCACACGCGCCCGTCCGTACGTCCTCTACCTCGGCCGGCTGGCCGGCGAGAAGAACGTCTCCCTGATCGTCGAGGCGTTCGCGCGCGTCGCCGATCGCATTCCGGACGTCGATCTGGTGCTCGCGGGGAGCGGCCCGGAGCGCGAGGCTCTCCAGGCCCTGGCCCGATCGTACGGCCTCCTCGGGTCGCGCATCGAGCTCTGCGGCGAGGTCGACCGGGCGCGCGCATTCGGGCTCGTGAAGGGCGCCCGCTTCCTCGTCCTCGCGTCCGACAGCGAGAGCCATCCGCTGGTGGCGATCGAGGCGATCGCGGCCGGCAGGGCGGTGGTGGCGCCGCGGGTGACGGGGCTCGACGACATGATCGAGGACGCCGTCCACGGCGCGCTCTATCCTCCAGGGGATCGCGACGCGCTCGGTGAGCTGCTCGTCGAGTATGCCGCCGACGGGGGCGCGCGCGCGGCCGTCGAGCGCCGCCTCGCGAGCGCCGACCGGAGCCACCTCGACTTGCAAGCGCTCGTCGACCGTCACCTCCGCGTGCTGGAGCCCGCGGCGTGAGCGAGTCGATCACGGTGCTGCTTCCCTGCGGCGTTCAGAAGCGTGAGTATCTCCTGGAAGCGGTCGGCTCCATCCGAGGGCAGACCTCCCCGCGCTGGCATCTCCTCGTCGGGCTCGACCCTTCACCGCCGCCGGGCGTCGACGAGTGGCTCGCGGCGGTCGACGACCCTCGCGTCCGACGCCTGACGGCCGATCGTCCCGGGTTCGCGCCCGTGCTGAACGCGCTGCTCCGCGCCGCGACGACGCCGTTCGTCGCCATCCTCCTGAGCGACGACCGCTGGGCACCGCATGCCGTGGAAACGCTGCTTCGGCACCGCGTGCGCGATCCCGCGGTCGATTTCTTCCATTCCGCGCGCCGCTACATCGACGCCGCGGGACGGCCCTTCGGCGACGTCATGCCCAGCCGGCGGTCGTTCACGCTGGACGACTTCCGGCGCCAGGGTTCGCCGGTGAAGCACCTCATGTGCTGGCGCCGCGAGCTGGCGCTCGCCATCGGTGGGATGAACGAGGCTCTCAGCCCGCACGGCTGCGACGACTACGACTTCCCCTGGCGGATGGCCGAAGCGGGCGCCGTCTTCCGGGCCGTCAACGAGTGCCTGTACGAGTACCGCGTGCACGACGAGGCGCCGCGCCTGACGACGCACACCCCGCTCCAGATGCAGATCGCGACGCTGGAGCGCATGTTCCGCAGCCACGGCGTGGCGGAGGACGCAACGTGCGCGTACCTCCAGCGCGCCGCCGACGACTATCTGCCGCGATCCCACGCGGGACTCGCGTCGATCGACCCCCAGCCGGGACCGCCGATCGCGTGCTTCCGCGAAGCGGACGCCGGCGCCGTCGACCGGTTTCGTGCACACGGCTTCACCGGCCGCGCGAAGTTCTTCCCGCACCGGCTCTACCTGGTGCCTCGCCCCGGTCCCGACGGCATGCAGCTCGCCCAGGAGATGTGCCGCGTCTACGACGGTGCCACGCTTCGCCAGGCGGGCCTCTATGCCATGCCCGAGGCCGCGCCGGACGTCCCCAACGAGGTCTTCTTCGACGACGACGTCGTCTGGCACCGTCAACAGCTCGGGCTCGCGGGGCTGGTGGCCAACGCGAACCTGGTCCTGGCGGGGCCGCGGCTCTACGTGACGCTGGTCTTCTCCGATCTCGTGCAGCGCATCGGGCGTCGCCGTGAGCTGAAGACGCGTGTTGAGAACCGATTCCGCGGCTGGGCCGACCTGCTCGTCAACGGAATCGCGGCCTACGCCCGCGATGCGGGCCTCGAGGAGGTCTGGTTCCCGAGCGCCGGCGTCGCCATGGCCCACACCGACCCAGCGCGCCCCGTGCAGCCGGAGCTCTTCGAGCGCGTCTACGACCGCACGGTCCGGAGCCGTCTCGTTGTCGCTGCGGTGGACGGCTGGTGGCGGGCACGGGTCGGCGAGAACGAGGGCCGGGTCGTCCCGCTCGAGCGCCGGATCGAAGTCCTCCCCGCGGCGAAGACGATCTGCGTCGTGCACGACGTGGAGCGCGGCCTCGGGCACCGGGAGGCGGAGCCGGCCTTCGCGGCCCGCGCCGACCGCGAGGCGCCGGCGGCGCTCGCCGGCATGCTGGCGATCGAGGCGGCTGCCGGCGTCCGTGCCACGTATTGCGTCGTCGGCCTCCTCCTCGAGGAGCTGCGGGCAGCGATCGCGCGCGGCGGCCACACGATCGCGTTCCACTCCTACGAGCACGTCGTGCCTCCGGCGCCGCCGTTGCTCGCGCGCCTCCGCGGACGGCTGGGCCTGGCAGACGAGTCGGACGACCCCGTTGGGGCGGCGCGCGCGGGCGTCGACTTCCGAGAGCTCGTGCGCTGCCGGCAGCTCGACTACCGGACCCGCGGCTACCGGCCCCCGATGTCGCGCATCACACCGGGGCTGCACGATCGGCACCTCGCCTACTTCAACTTCGACTGGCTCGGCAGCTCGAGCTGGTATCTCGGGTTCGAGCGCCCGCGCGTCGAGAACGGGATCGTGAAGATCCCGATCCACCTGGACGACTTCGACCTCCACCGGGGCGCGACCGGCTGGGAGGCATGGGAGCGTCGAGCGCTCGAACTCGTCGCGCGGAACGACTTCGTGGCGATCGGCCTCCACGACTGCTACGCGGAGCACTGGCTGCCGCACTACCGCGAATTCCTGGCGAAGCTCGCGGCGCGCGGCCGGCTCGCGACGTTCGACGAGGTGGCCGACACGACGCTGCTCGCCGGGGCGCGTTGGCGATAGCGCGATGGCCCGGATCGTCACGGTGTTCACGCCGGAGCGCCGGCCGTTCGTCCCGGTGGACATGTCGTACATCCGGTGGCTCAAGATATCGGAAGCGCTCGCCGGGCTGGGGCACCGGGTGGACATCGCGGCGAACGAGCCGGGGCTGCGGCGGTGGCTGCCGCTCCGTCTCGGCCCGCGGCTACGCCGTGTTCCGCTCGCCGGCGTGCGCTGGGACCGGTACGACGTGGTGAAGACCCTCTTCCACATGGGATTCGAGACGCTCGAGCGGCACCGCGGCGCGGCGCATCCGTTCATCATCGCGAAGCTCGGCTCGCTCGTCGGCGATCGCGACCAGGATGGGGTGTATTTCCTCGGCGAGGAGCGGCGCCGGCTATTCGAGACCCAGACGCGCATCGCGGCCCGCGCCCGGTGGGTCTCCCTGCTGACCGAGCCCTCGCGTGCGCTCTGGCGGTCGTGCCACGGTGACGACGGGCGCCCCCTCCTCGTGCCGGGCGCGGTGGACGCGACGCTGCCGCGCGCCGGGCCGTCTCCCTACGCGCCCGGCGCGCGCGTATGCGTCTTCGCCGGCAACATCTACGACGGCTGGTATCAGGCGGCGGTGCACGAGACGCTCGTCGCGAAGATCAACGCGCTCGGAGGGGCGCTCCGCGCACGCGGCCTCGAGCTGCACGTCCTCGGGCACGGCGATCACAGCCGCCTCGACCCCGCCGCCGTGGCGGCGCACGGACCCGTCCCCTACGAGCGGTCGTGGGACTATCTCCGGGGCGCCCAGGTTGGCGTGGTGCTGGCCTTCGGGCCGGAGCCGAACCACAACGAGTCGACGAAGATATACCACTACCTGCGCGTCGGGCTGCCGACGGTCTGCGAGGCTGGCTTTCCGAACCAGGGGCTCGTGGAGGAGGCACGGCTCGGCGCCGTCGTCGTCAACGGCGACATGGACGCGATGGCCGAGGAGGTGCACCGCTGCGCTCGCGCGGCATGGGACCGTGACGCGGCGATCCGGTTCGTGCTGGAGCAGCACACCTGGGACGCCCGCGCGCGCATCTATCACCACCTCATCACGTGAGGAGACGCTCGTAGATACGCTCGTACTCGGCGATGACGGCCTCGAGGCCGTGTCGCGCGGCGAGGCGGCCCCGCGCGGCGGCCACGTACCGCGCGCGGCGCTTCGGGTCGCGGGTGAGCGCCTGGAGCTCGCCCGCGAGCGCGCGCGGGTCGCCGGCGGTGAAAAGGCCGCCGCAGCCGCCGTCCGCCACCAGCTCGCGCAGCGCCTCGAGGTCGGAGACGAGGAGCGGCGTCCCGAGCGCCATCGCCTCGAGCGCCACGTTGGGGCATCCCTCCGACGAGCCGGAGGGCAGCGCCAGGATTTCGGCGTCGCGGATGAGCGCGAGCGTCTCGGCGAAGCCGCGGCGGCCGAGGAAGGAGATGCGGCCGCGCCCGGCGCCGGCCCTGGCCTGCGTCTCGAGCGACGGCTGGAGCTCGCCCTCGCCGACGATCACCAGGGCCGGCTCGAAGCGAGGGTCCGCGCAGGCGCGGTGGAAGGCGTCGATCAGGGTCGCAACGCCCTTCATGTTCTCCAGCCGTCCCGCGAACAGAACGTACGGTCGCCGGGCCACCGCCTGCGGCGCGGCCGCGGCGGCGATCGCCTTGGGGATGGCGGGATTCGGCACCACCTGCGACTTCTCGCGGACGGCGGGGACGAGCGCGCACGCCTGCCGGAGCAGTGCGCCCGCGACGGCCGTCACGTAGTCCGCTCGCCGGAGGATGCCCTCGACGTAGGGCCGCCGGCGCCGATGGGCGGCGATCCAGTGCTCCGTCTCGCCCCCCCGGAGGGTCACGATCGTCCGCGCGCCCGTCGCCTCGGCCCCGACCGCGGCATACCGGGTGTCCACGTTGATCAGGTGGCAGTGGACGATCTGGATGCGGCGCCTCGTGCACCAGCGCCGCAGCGCGATCGCATTCACGGCGTCGAGCAGCACGCGCCTCGCGACCGCCCGCGGCCCGAAGCTGAACGGTGTCGGGATGTCCAGGCCGAGGACGGGGATGCCGTCCTGCACGCCCGTCGATCCGAGGAGCCGGCCAGCCCGGTGTGTGGCGATCGAGATCTCGTGGCCACGCGCAGCGAGCGCCACGGCCAGGTTGTGCACGGACCGCTGCACGCCGCCGAGGGTCGGTAGGTAGAGATGCGTGAGAAGCAGAATCCTCATCGGCGCCGTTTCGCGAAGGCGCTCCTGGCCGTCGCGTGGCTCGTGGTGCTCGGCATCGGCCTCTGGCTCTGGAACGCGTTCCGGGATCCCGCCGCGCTGCCCGCGCCTGGGACCGCCGGCGCACGGGCGCTCGGGCTACTGGGCTCCGTGCCGTACAGTGACCCGGCGCTCGTGGCAAGGGTCCGCGCGACGCGGCTCGTCGTCCTCGCCACGTTCGCGTGCCTCGCCGCGCTCGGCTGGCTCGAGCGGGTGCGTGTCGCGGCGGCGGTTCGCCGCTTCTTCACCACGCACGCGTACGCGATCGACCTCGCCGTCTTTCGCATCGTCGTCCTGTGGCAGGCCTACCGTCTCACGTCGTTCGACTCCGCCGCCTGGGTGGGCGATCTGCCCGTCGGCCTGCAATTCCCACCCGACACCGGAATCCCCGCCGTCGGACCGCTCACGGCGTTGGCGCACTGGCCGCCGCACGTGCTGACGGCGTCTCAGATGGCGGTCGGGCACCAGGCGATGGCGGTGGCCGCGGTGATCGGGATGCTCGGCTGCTTCAGCCGCCTGTCCGCCGCCGTCGTCGCCGTGTTTCTCTTCTACGTCTGGGGCGCGTTCCAGTGGTACGGGAAGGTCGACCACCACCATCACGTGCTCTGGTTCGCGCTCGTGCTGGCGGCGTCGCCCTGCGGCGACGCGCTGTCGATCGACGCACTCTTCCGGCGCCGGCGGCCCGCGGAGCCCGCGCTCGCGTACGGCCTGCCGCTGCGAATCTGCATGCTGCTCATGGGCGTGGCCTACTTCTTCCCGGGCTTCTGGAAGATCTGGCGCTCGGGCTTCGACTGGTTCCTCGGCGACGCGCCGTTCA
>Ga0111539_10007035_pt1 | contig 14436 bp, 10 predicted proteins | sample RhiMethybrSRZTD1_FD_79667 | JGI IMG/M metagenome (GOLD analysis project Ga0111539, IMG submission 79667) | Populus rhizosphere microbial communities from Tennessee, USA - Rhizosphere MetaG P. TD hybrid SRZTD1 (version 2) (version 2) | ecosystem: Host-associated > Plants > Roots > Rhizosphere >...
AGCCCGACGACCTCGGCGCGATCGTTCAGGATCGGTGAACCGCTCGAGCCGGGAGCAATCGGCGCGGTGATCTGCAGCCCCCAGCTTTCCTTGCCTTCGCTCCTACCCGGCTTCGCCGTCCCGTGTTCTCGGAAGGCGGCAACGATCCCCGTCGAGACGGCTTCGCCGAGCCCGAGCGGGCTGCCGATGACGGCGATCTCGTCGCCCTGCTTCGCGGGCGCCCCCGAAAGGTGCAGCGGGGGATACGTGCCCGCCGCGAGTTGCAGCACCGCCACGTCCGTTTCCGGGTCGAACAGGCGAACGCCGGTGACCTCGACCTCCGTCCCGTTCGAAAACACGGCGACGATGCGGTCTGCGTCGTCGATGACGTGGAAATTCGTCGCCAGCTTCCCATCCGCCGAGATCACGAATCCTGAACCGCTCGAGCGCTCTTCGTTGCTCGAATCGCGAATGCTCAGGTGCGCGACGCTGCTTTTCGAGCGCGCGACCACGTCCTGCAGTGGGAACGCGAACACGACGGGCGTAAGAAGCGCGATGGCGAGCGCCGTTGGTGCCGCGATCCACCTCACGTCCGGAACCGTATCATGACAGGGGACGCGCCGGCCGCCGGATCCCGAGCGCGCGCATGCGCGAGTTCAGCGTGGACGGGTTCATGCCGAGCAGCGCCGCGGCGCCTTGCTCGCCCGCGACTTTCCACGCGGACGCCTCGAGCGCCCGCACGATGTTCGCGCGCTCCAAATCCTCGAGCTCGAGCACGGTGAGAATGCGCGTTCCGAGATCCGCGGGTCTACGCGCCGGCGGTGCTTCCTGCGGCGCGGTTTCGAGCAGTGCACGTTCGACGTCGAACACGCCGCCCGTGGACATGATCACGCCCCGTTCCAGCACGCTGGCGAGCTCCCGCACGTTGCCGGGCCAGGAGTGCGCTCGCAAGCGTGCGAGCGTGCGCTCCGACAGCGGCGCCAACTTGCGACCCATGCGCCGGCAGAACCTGTCGACGAAGGCTTGTGCAAGCTCCGCGATGTCGTTGCCGCGGTCGCGGAGCGGTGGGATGCGAATCGGGAACACGTTGAGCCGGTAGTAGAGGTCTTCCCTGAACTTGCCTTGCTTGACGCGCTCGCTCAGGTTGCGGTTGGTAGCGGCCACGACGCGGGCATCGACCTTCAGCGTGCGCGAGCTGCCGACCGGCTCGAACTCGCCCTCTTGAAGCACGCGCAAGAGCTTCGGCTGCAGATCGAGCGGCAGCTCGCCGATCTCGTCCAGGAACAAAGTCCCGCCGTCGGCCAGTGCGAAGCGGCCCTCGCGGCGGCTGGTCGCACCGGTGAAGGCGCCCTTCTCGTGTCCGAACAGCTCGCTTTCGATCAGGCTCGCGGGGATCGCGCCGCAGTTGACCTTGACCAGCGGCTTTTGGCTGCGCGCGCTCTGTTCGTGCAACGCGCGGGCGAACAGTTCCTTACCGGTGCCGGTCTCGCCGAGCAAAAGCACCGTGGTGTCGGTCCGGGCCACGCTCTCGACCTCGTGCAGGGTCGCGAGCAGCGCTCTGGAAGAGCCGAGGATCGGCTCGAAGGCTCCAAGTGCCCGGAGCTCTTCGCGCAAGGACTCGGCCTCCGACAACAGCGACTGGATCCGGCTCTCGGCGGCCAGGCGCTCCTCGACATCGCGCAGGATCAGCGTGAAAAACTGGCGCTGATCTTCGCGGAACCGCGACAGCGTCGCCTCCGCGCTGAACGTGCGACCGCTGGCCGTCGTGGCGAGCAAGCCGCCGGGGATCCACAGGCTCGCGTTGCGTTCTTCGCAGCCGCTGAGCTCCGCGCTCCGCTCGACCAGGCTCCGCCGCGAGTCGGGGGCGAGCAGTTCGCGGAAGTCGCGGCCCATCATCGCGCCGGGCTCGCAGTCGAATAGACGCTCGGCTGCGGGGTTCATCAGCGTGACCACCAGGTGCTCGTCGAGCTTGACGATGGCGTCCATCGCGCTCTCGATGAGGCGGCTCAGCTGGCCTTCCCGCTCCTCTAGGGCGCGCTCGCGCTCGATGCGGCGCAGCTCGGCAGCCGCGCGGCTGGCGAAAATGCTGAAAATGGCCAGGACGCGCGGCTCTCCGGGCATCGGCTTGTCGTCCAGAACGGCGACATGCCCGATGATCCTGCCGTCGACGTCGAACAGCGGGACGCCCAGGTAGCTGACGGCGCCGTGTGCCCGGAGCGAGTCGTCTCCCTCGTACAGGTCGAGGATGCGGTCGGGGATATGGAGCATGCGCCGCTCCTCGAGCGCGGTCTGGCACGGCGTTCCGTCCAAGCGGTAGTTGAAACCGGTCACCCAGCGCTCGCGCATCTTCATCGAGACGGCGCGCAACGTCCTCGTCTGCGCGTCGAATACGGCGACCCAGGCACCGATCGTCCCGAGCGCTTTGATCAGGTTCTCGACCAGGGCAGAAAAGAAATCCTCGCCCGTTTCGCTGGCCGTGCCTTCCACGATGCTGCGCAGCGCCGCGAGCTCGCTCTGATCCGTGGGTTCGACGCCTGTCACGACTCGTGAAATCCAACGAGGGCCGAGTCGCGAGATATCACGAGTCGTGAGATTTCACTATCGGGCTCGGCGCGGCTTTGCAGCGACCAAGTGCCTGAAATCGAGCCGGAAAGGCGATCGCGGGCGGCGTTGGCACGCCGGCTGCTGGAGGGCTCGTCATGGCTGCTACCTGTCCCATCGATTTCGACATCGCTCGCCTGCGCGAGAGCGTCCGCGCCGTCTACACGCGCGTTGCCGCCGACCCCGGGGGCGAGTTTCACTTTCATCGCGGTGCCGAGTACGCCATCGACCGCCTTGGCTACGACCGAGGCGAGCTCCAGGCGTTGCCCGAGCGCGCCAAAGCCAGGTTTGCCGGAGTCGGCAATCCGCTGGCAGTCGGGCCGATCGGCCTTGGGGAAACGATTCTCGATCACGCCTGCGGCGCGGGCATGGATCTGCTGCTGGCGGCTCGCCGTTCGGGACCGAGTGGCAAGGCGATCGGCGTCGACGCCACTCCGGCGATGAGAGAATCCGCGACGCTCGCCGCGCGCGAGGCGGGGCTCGAGCATCGCGTCGAGATCCGCGCCGGGCTGTTCGAGCAGCTGCCCGTCGAAACCGCGAGCGTCGACGTCGTGATCTCGAACGGCGTGCTCAATCTTTCACCCGACAAGCGCCAGGTGCTGCGCGAGATCTTCCGCGTGCTGCGCCCGGGAGGCCGGCTCTACCTGGCGGACGTCGTGGTGCAGCGCGAGCTCAGCCTGAAGGCGCGGAGCGATCCCGAGCTGTGGGCTGCGTGCATCGGCGGCGCGCTCTTCGAGCCGGAGCTGGTCGCGCTGTGCAAAGCAGCGGGGCTCGTCGATTGCCGCATTCACACCCGCTTCATGAGCTTCGCGAGCACCAGCGCGGAGGCAAAGATCTCGCGCGATCTGCGCGTCAGTGCCGTCAATTTCTCGGCCCGAAAGAATGGAGAGACCCCATGACCATGAACATCCCTCAAGCCACCAACCACAACCGTTACGAGCGCGCGATCGTCGCTTCCAAGCGGGCGCGCTGGGACATCGACGCGGACGTGATTCGCGGCCGAAGCTTCCAGAGCTCGGACAAGTTCCTCCCCGACGGGCTCTCGCTCGCGGCCGAGCTCGACTTTCTCGAGGAAGGAGAGCGCGTGTTCTTGAGCCAGGTGCAGGGACGGACCTACGCCAACATCTTCGGCTTGGTCGAGCGCTTCATCATCGCCAAGGTGCTCGACGTCAGCGAGCACTACACGCTCGGCGACCAGGCGGCTCTCGAAGCCCTCGTGCGTTTCAGCGACGAGGAGCTCAAGCACCAGGAGCTGTTCCGGCGCATCGAAGCGCTGGCCAGTCAGAGCATGCCCGAGGGCTATTCGTTCGCTCCGGAGCCGAATGCCGTGGCAAGCGTCGTGCTCCAGAAGTCGACATGGTCAGTGCTGGCACTGACCTGCTTGATCGAGCTCTTCACCCAGGTTCACTACAAGGAGAGCATCGAGACGGACGCGCGGCTTTCACCGCTGTTCAAGGACGTCTTCAGATTCCACTGGATGGAGGAGAGCCAGCACGCCGTCCTCGATGAGCTCGAATGGTTGTCGGAAGACTCCCGGATCGGACCTTCCGAGCGCGAACGGGCGGTTTCGGACCTGACCGACCTGGTCGGCGCGGTGGACGGCATTCTCCAGGCGCAATCGAAGGCGGACGCGGACTACTTCGTTGCTCGGGCGGGGCGCGCGTTTTCCGCGCCGCAGCAGGCCAGAATCCATGCGAGCTTTTTGCGTGCCTACCGGTACCAGTACATCCTGTCCGGCGTCGAGCGCACGCGCTTTGCCGAGATCCTGAAGGGCCTGATCACCGAAAAGGATTTCGAGCGGGTCGTGGCGAAGCTCGCTGAGCTGCGCTGACGCGGGACGAGTGGGCGGATTGCGGCGCGGCCCTTCGAGGCTCGCGCCGCAACCCATTTTCACGGATCCTCGCGCGCCAGCCGCTCGCAGGTCGCCGCCGTCGCGGCATCGGCCGGGAAGTAGCTCTCGATGCGAAGCTCCTCGACCGTCACGTTCTGCGGTGCGTTGAAAGCCGTGATCGTGGTGAAAAACGCGAGCTCGAGCGAATCGCGCCGCAGGCGAACGCCGAGTGTCGGCTCGCTCGGCAGCGAGAAGTCCGGCTGTCGAAAGCTCTCCGGCACGTCGGGATACTCGAGCAGCGATCGGACCAGGGCGGCCAGCTCGAGGTCGGAGGGCCGCGCCAGCGCTTCGCGATGGAGCCGGCTCAGCAGCAAGCGCGCGACGCGCGCCCAGTCGACGACGAAGGGCCGTGAGGCGCGCGGATCGAACAGGAGGCGAAACAGGTTGATGGGATCGGGCAACGGGGGCTCAAGGATGAAATGCATCACCATGCGCTGGGCGGCGCGATTGGCGCGCAGCACGTCGTAGCGGCGGTTGACGACGACCAGCGGGAACGGCTCCTGCTGGGCCAACATGCGCCCGAGCGCTTGATCGATCGAAGGATCGAGCGCGTTCTCGAAGCTCGGCTCGGCGAACTCTTCGGCGAACCCGGCCGCAGCGAGCAGGGCGTTTTGATCGCGAAGCGGCACGTCGAGCGACGTCGCGAGCCGCAGCACCATTTCGCGGCTGGGTTGCGCGCGCCCGGTCTCGAGAAAGCTCACGTGACGCGCCGAAACGTCGGCGGCCAGCGCCAGGTCGAGCTGGCTCAAGCCGCGTCGGCCGCGCCAGTGCTTGAGCAGAGCCGGAAACAACCGAGCTTCTTCACGAGCCATGCGTGCTGAACTCTAGACGACCCTGCGTTCCAAAGCGCTTACCTCGGGAGGTAATTGCGAGTCCGAGCATGGAGCCCCACGCTGGCGTTGCCGTCGTTCCAGGAGGTGTACCCATGTTGTCTGCCGTCAACGAACCAGAAACACTCGTACCGCTGCGCTCGCTTTCAGAATCCGCTGCCTCGGCCGCCTTCCGTGGCAAGCCTCACGCCTTCATCGATGTCGGTCACAGCCGTCTCGCCTACTGGCGACTCGGGCGAGGTCCGGACGTGGTCTTCGTTCACGGCTGGCCGCTCCACTCCGCGACCTTCCGGCACATCGCGTTGCCGCTCAGCCGGCAATTCACCTGCCATTTCTTCGATCTTCCCGGAACCGGACAGACCGAGTGGGGCCCTGCATCGCCGATCGACCTCGGCTCGCACGCCAGCACCTTACGACGGGTGATCGGTGAGCTCGGCCTCGAGCGCTACGCCATGGTGGCTCACGACAGCGGCGCCGTCGTGGCTCGCCTCGCGGCGGCGGATGATCCGCGGGTCGCGGGACTCGTGATCGGCAACAGCGAGATCCCCGGCTACCGGCCCTGGCTCGTCGAGCTCTATGCGGCGACCGCCAAGCTGCCGGGGGGCGTGGCGGTGCTCGGTCAGCTGATGCGCCTATCCTTCATTCGCCGTTCGTTTCTCGGCTACAAAGGCTGCTTTGCGAACATCGACTATCTGGACGGCGAATTTCACGAGCTCTTCGTCCAGCCGATACTCCACTCCAAACAAACGGCGTTCGGCCAGATGGGTTTGTTGAAGAACCTCGACTGGAGAGTCGTCGACGGGCTCGGCGACGCCCACCGGCGGATCCGCGCACCGGTCCGGCTGGTCTGGGGGGCGCTCGATCCGTTTTTTCCCGTCGCGCGCGCCCGCAAGATGCTTCCAGGCTTTCCTGGCGGAGCTGAGCTCGTCGAGATTCCCGGCGCCAAGCTGTTCGCGCATGAGGATCACCCCGAAGCCTTCGTCGCCGCCTCAGTGCCATTTTTGACATCGTGCCTGGCCTGACTCGAGTGTCTGTCAGTGAGACACGTGCCGTGATATAGACCGACGTGGGATGGTCGGCGACTCAAGGGCGGCGGTTTCATTTTTAATGAGTCTCGTGCTGCTGGCGGTCCTGCCGGCCTGCGGCGCAGCCAAGGCGCTGACGAATCCGGCAGCTGCGAAGAGCTTGAACGAGCCCGCTCCGATGGGGGTGGTCTTGCGGCGTGCCGAGGTCAGTCGCAAGGTCGCCGACCAGGTCGATCGGTTGATCAGCGAAACGCCGATCGATGCCAGTGTTCGTGCCGCGATCGTGCTCGACGCCGGCATGGCCAAGGAGCGAATGAACCGCGCCGGGCAAGACGCGATCTACGCGGGCATGTCCGTGCGCGTCCTGGCGGCCGAGGCCCGGTTTTCCGCGATGAACTCGGCTTGTGGAGGGGGCACTGGCAAGACGCTGATCGCGATGCTCGGAGCCGATGTCGCTTCGCGCTACGAGCAAGTGGCGACGGAAATCGAACGGATCGCCAAGCTGAACGCCGAAAAGGAAGAGCTCGAGCAGAAGGCGGGCCGCGACGGCACGAGCGAAGCGGACAAAGCCGACTTCGAAGCCAAGGCCGAGCAGATCGCCGCGCAGATCGAGAAGATCGAAGCCGGATCGACCGCCGCACGGGAAAGGCTGATTGCACGAATCAAGGCCGCGGCGGCCGGCGCGAGCGCCGCGGACAAGGCCAGCATGAGCCCGATCGTGCTCAGCCTGTTGCACGCGGCGCGCGAAGCGGCAGCCGCCAATTCCGGAGCAGTGGTGCGCTACCCATTCGTAGTTTCGTCGCTGACGACCGATCTCCAGCAAGCGGCCAAGCGCTTCATGGCGGACATCATCGAGGAGCAGGTCGGAGTGCGGCCCAACCTGGGCGGATTTCAGCCTCAGGTAGGTTTCGAGAACGGCAAGGTAGAGCTCGGGCTCAACGGCGTTCCGGTCGAGAAGCTGGGTGACATCGACGCCGCGCGATTGGCGGCCGATACCACGGTGCGAACGCAGCACTATGCGGTCTTCGCGCTCGGGCTGCTCGCTTATGCGTCCGAGACGGAAGAGCGCTTGGAGTTTCAGCAAGACCTGTTCGAGGCTTGGGCCGAGGGCCTGAACGCCACCGACGCAAGCGCTCCCGGAAACGCCGACCTCGACTCGCTCGCGGTCGTGGCCGGCCAGGCGGCGGCTCCAGCGGGCTCCGGCGCGCGTCGCGACCCCGAGAGCCCGACCGGACTGTCCCTCGCTGCGTGCCGAGTTCTCGAAAAAGATGGCGCACCAACCGTCGTGGCAGCCGAGGCACCGGCTTCGTCCGACTCCGAGCCCGTCGCTTCGGCGCCGCCCAGCAAAGGGGAGCCCACCGCGAGCCCGCACCAGCCCGTCGAACACGATACCGCCAGAACCGCAGCGTCCGGCGGCAGCGGCAAGACGCTGGGCTACGTGCTCGGCGGCGTCGGCATCGCAGGCGTCGTCACGGGCACCGTGGCGATGGTGCTCGGCGTTCAGCAGCAGCGTGTGGGCGACGACAACTGCAGCGATGCGGCCCGGCTCTGCAATCAGGAAGGCTTCGACGCGAATCAGTCCGCCGCCACCCTGGCCACCGTGAGCACGATCGGTTTCATCGTCGGAGCCGCGGGTCTGGGCGCCGGGACGTACCTGGTTTTGACTTCCGGCAGTCCTGCTACGACTGCGCAATCCGCCGGCGCGCCGAGCTTGTCTTTGGTTCGAACCTGGTAGAGTCGCTGACCGCGTCAGAGAGACTTCAGAAACGCCAAGAGCGCGCTCTTGTCCGCCTCGGACAGCGCGACGAAGGCACTCTTCGAACGCTCTCCCTCGCCGCCGTGCCACAGGATCGCTTCCGTCAGCGTGCGCGCGCGCCCGTCGTGCAGATAGCTCTCGCTGCCCGAAACGCCGGCACTTAGCCCGATGCTCCAGAGCGGCGTCGTCCGCCACTCCGCACCCGAGGCATCGCCTTCCGGCAGAGTATCCGCGAGTCCCGGACCCATGTCGTGCAGCAGCAGATCCGTGTACGGGTGAATGGTCTGGCTCCGGAGCTCGGCGTGCGGGTGATACTGCGTCGTCTGGAAAGTGGCAGTGTGGCAGCCGGTGCAACCCGCGCTCGTGAAGAGCTGCTGGCCTTTCACGACTTCGGCCGCGTCCCAATCGCGTTGAGGGCGAGTCCCGAGCAGGGAGACGTAAGCCGTCAAGTTGTCGAGCTCGGTATCGGCGAGCTCCTGGCCGGACGGGCCGCAGTCGGTTTGTGAAGAGCCGCAGTCTGGCGTCTTGAACAGGGAGGTCAGGACGCCCATGTCGGTGCGGAACGCGGCCGCCACTTGATGCTTCACTGCGGCCTGGCCAGCCTTCCAGCCGAAGCGGCCGAGGCGCGGGTCGTTGGTGATCGGGTCCACCACCACGCGCACCCGGCCGGAAATGCCGTCCGCGTTCGCGTCGTCGGGATCGGCGAGCGCTTCGACGGCGCTTTCGGGAATTGCTTCGAGCAGGCCAATGCCGACGAGCTGTGGCGAAACGCGCGCGGAGTACGCTGCCGGCGTCACGCCTTTGAACACGTAGTTGGGTTTTCGGAGCCCATTTTCCTCCGTGAAGCTGCCGATGCTCACGGTCGCCTCGGGGCTCCCGCCGCCGAAGCTCACTGGTTGCAGCACGTTGCCCAGCTGGGGGTCGGGATTGCCTGCCGCATCGCCCACCTTGACGACGTACTTGTCGAGCGTGGCGCCAACGGCGGGGGGCGCCGCGCGGCCGTTCTGGGCATGACAACCGTTGCACGATCGGTTGATGTAACTAGGTCCGACTTTGCCGGCCTGTTCGGTCCACACCGGATTCTCGGCGTGCTCGTCGTGTTTACCGTCGGCGAAGCTCGTGTGCAGGACGCGGCGGCCGAGCACGAAGCGCTGGCCGTTGATCGGCGCGAGGTTGTGCGCCATCTGGACGAACATTTCTCCGGGCTCGTTCGACTCGTTGCGATGCACCGTGGTGTGGCCGCCGAGCCACGCACTGTCCGGAATCACTTCAGAGTCGCGCCGTTCCCCCGTTCCGGCCCACGGCACGATGCCGCGCCCCACGACGTAGAGAAAGACCGTGCCGTAGTAGTTGTCGCGCCCTGCCGGTGGCTTGTCCAAAAATTGGCTGAGCTCGAACTCCATCTTGTCGCCGACGCGGAGCTCGCGGCCTTCCGTGGCGTTGCGGCTGATGACGTGCTTGTAGTGAAGCTCGTCGATCGGGGTCATCGAGCGGTTGTCGTTGTATTCGGCCACCGTGTTGATGCCGCGGAAGAAGGTCCTGAGCTCCGCCGCGTTGTCGTCGAGCTTCCACTGCGTGACGACGTTGAAGGTGATGTCTTTGCCGCCCTTGCCCACGGTATCGACGATCTCGATCGATGCCGTTCGGTACTCCCAGTAAAGGTGCAGGTAGTGCTCGTAGGCGTGGAATTGATCTTCGCGCGCGTGCCGATCGCGGGCGCGATCGGACAGGTGCGTGATCAGCGCCGTCGGCGTGTCCTCGACGACGTCGGGCTCGAGCACGGTGGTCTTGTCGTAGAGCGGAACGATCCCGGTCGTGGGTTGACCGCCGCTTCCGGCAGCGCCGCCGCTTCCGAGCGTGCCGGAGGCCCCGCCCGTTCCCGTACCCGATGCCCCGCCGATCCCGGAAGCGCCGCCGACGGAACCACCGCCCGTCCCTGCCGAACCACCCGCGCCGCCATCCGACGGCGCTTGAGGTGAGCCAGGCACTGGGGGGGTCGAGGATTCCGCGGCGCAGCCGAGGGCGGCCACGGCGACCAACAGCGCGGCGGAACGGGTTCGGGGCGGATCGAGGGCCATCGCTCGTCAGTTTCCGGGGGCCGCCGTTTTCGTGACCAATACCGATGCATCACCGGGCCGATACACCCGAGCGATACAGGTTCACCTCGCACCTCGATTCAGCTGGGCCCGGTGCCGCGGGATTTCCGCAGGTTTTACCGCTGGCAATGCTCTTGCAAGCGGGGCCCGCATGAAACTCGTGGAGCTCCACCCGTCGAAGAATGCCCTGGTCGTCCAGGCCGGCAGCCTGATCGCGTATCGCACGTTCGACGCGTGCGACAGCGTGGCGCTGATGGAGGCCGAGCGCCTCTTGCGCGCGTCGCGAGCCGAGCCGAGCAGCGTGCGGCAGCAACGGCCGTCGGCGCGCGCGGCCGGCGCGATGAAGCAGCACGCGCTTCCCGTCACTGTCGAGCTCGGCCGGCGGGAAGTGGAGAGCGACGCCGGCTCGCTCGTGTTCTTCGCGTCGGCGCGCATCTTCGACTACGGCACGATTTCGATGTCGTTCGAGCTACGCCTGAGCGAGCCGCTCGAGCTGAGCGAGATCGGGCGTCTGGCTGCGGAGCTCGAGGCGTCCGATACGCTGAGCGAGCTGGCCGTGGCCGAGTACGAGCGGATCACGGCAGCGATCGGTAGTGCGCTGCGCGGCCGGCACCCGATCAGCGAGATCCAGAGGTACGTCGCCGTCTGCGTGCGCGAGCTCGGCTCCGGTTCGCGCGTTTCGGACCTGCTGGCGTGGCCGGAGCTGCCCAAGCTGCTAGCGAACGAAGAGGACGCGCGTCCGGTCAGCGCTCAGGAGAAGGAAGACGCTCTCAAGTACACGGACGCTTATCTCGACGACGACGTGGTCGTGATCGGTAGCGCGTGCGCGCTGGTCGTCGAACCCGGCGGCTCGCGTGAGGTCATCGACGTGCTGGAGCTGGTGCGCGCCCAGATGGCGCAGCTTTCCCACTACGACGATCTTCTGGACCGAGAGCTCGAGGCCGCCTATCGCGATTGCGATCGCGGCCCGCTCGCTCAGGCCGTGAGCAGCCATTTCGGCAGCAAGCTGCGGCGTCTGTCACGGCGGCGCCTCGAGCTCACCGAGTTCACGGAACGCATCGACAGCGCGCTGAGGATCCTGTCGGACGCCTATCTGGCGCGCGTCTACAAGAAGGCGCTGGAGCGCTTCGGTATGCCGGCGCTGAAGAGCAGCGTGGCGCACAAGCAACGCCTGCTACTCGACATCTACACGTCGCTCAAGGACGAGGTGTCGCTGTTCCGGAGCTTTACGCTGGAAGTTTTGATCGTGCTCTTGATCGTGATGGAAGTCGCGCTCGCGCTGGCCTCACACTGACGATCTCGCACGTTGACGAGTGCGCCGGGCCGACGCACTTTGCCGGCGCGATGCGCTACCGACGATTTCTCGGGGTTCTGGCATCGATATCGGTGCTGTGTGTGGCCTGCGGGCGCGACGAAGCCAGCGCGCGATCGTCCCCGGTGTTCCACCGGGCCTTCCTGTCGCAGGAGTACGTCGCGGCTGCCAAGCCGTCGAAGCCGCCACCCAAGGAGACCGCCATGAAACTTCGCTCACCGAGTTTTGCCCACGAGGGCGCGATTGGGAAAAACCACACCTGCGAGGGGCCGGACAAGGCCCCGGCGCTCGAGTGGGATGGTGTTCCCAACGGTACGAAGAGCCTGGCGCTCATCGTCGACGACCCGGACGCGCCCGACCCGGCCGCGCCCAAAATGACCTGGGTGCACTGGGTGCTCTACGCGATCCCAGCGACCGCGCACGCGCTGCCCGAGGGCGGGCACTCGCTTCCGGCCGGAACCCGCGAGGGGCTGAACGACTGGAAGAGCAAGGGATACCGCGGGCCGTGTCCGCCGAAGGGACGCCACCGTTATTTCTTCAAGCTCTATGCTCTGGACGTCGTGCCCGAGCTCGCCAATCCGACCAAGGCCGAGCTCGAGAAGGCCATGGAGGGGCACGTGCTCGCGAAAGCGGAGCTCGTCGGCACCTACCAGAAAGAGAAAAGCCGCTAGAATTCCGGCGTGAACGCCGAACGACAAGACCGCATGCGGACGCTCGTCGCCGCGCTGTGCGACGACCTGTGCGCGGGACGCAAGACCTGCACGCCGGGCGCCGCTCGCGCTCGGGGGATCGTGTGCGAATCGCTCAGGGACGCAGGGCTCGATCCCGGCGAGCAACCCGTTCCGGCGTGCGGCGGTGTCAATGTGCTCGCGACGCTAGCGGGCGACACGGATCGCTATGTGCTCGTGGCCGCGCACTACGACCATCTCGGCGCCACGCGCGACGCGATCTACCGCGGCGCCGACGACAACGCCGCCGCCGTGGCGATCCTGTGCGAGGTGGCGCGCGCGCTTTCGGCCTCGCGCCCGGCGGGCCGCGGCGTGCTGCTCGCGGCCTTCGACGCCGAGGAACCGCCTCACTTCATGACGGGTGCGATGGGCTCGCAGTACTTCGTGCAGCATTCGCCCGTGCCGCTCGCGAACATCGACCAGATGATCTGCATGGATCTGGTCGGACACGCGGTCGGTCCGGAGGGCGCGCCGCAGGCGGTGCGCGACTCCATGTTCGTGCTCGGCGCCGAGCGCAGTCTGGGTACGGCCGCGCTCATCGACGCGATCGAAGAGCCTGGCGTGATCGCGCGCCGCGTCGACGCCGAGGTGATTCCGCCGCTCTCCGACTACCTCGCCTTCTGGCGAGCCGGGATTCCGTTCGCATTTCTCACCTGCGGGCGCTGGGCGCACTACCACACCACGGAAGACACGCCGGACAAGCTCGATTACCCGAAGATGGGCGCGATCGCGTCGTGGCTCGAGCGCTTCGTGCGCAGTAGTTGCAGCCGTGACGATCAACGGCTCTTCACCGACGCTCCGGACGACGCGTCGACGCTACGGAGCGTCATCTCGCTTTGCGATGCGCTGCGCGAGCTGAGCCCGCAGGCCGAGCTCGGACGCAGCTATGCGCTCGAGTTACTCGCGGCTTGTGACCGGGAAGGCAGGCTGCCGTCACACCGGCGCAGCGACGCGCAGGCGCTGGTTGCGATGCTCGAGAACGCGCTCGCTTAACCGCCTGGCGCCACCAATAGCGACGCTTCGGGCCCCGGACCCTGCAGCGCGCGGATGAACGCAGCGAGGTCGGCCTGCTCGCGCTCGCTGAGATTGACGGGAACGAGCTGATTCGTCCCGGGATAGCCGCTCGCATCGCCGCCGCGGCTGAAGAACCGCATCACGACGTCGAGCGCTTTCATCTGGCCGGTGTGCATGAAGCTCGGCTGGTTCGCGATGCAGCGCAGCGTCGGCGTGCGGAACGCGCCTTCGAACTCGGGCCCCGCGCTCGAGGGCAGCGCGGCGCGATCTCCATCGCTGAACTCTCCCTTGGAGCTCAGCGGATCGATGAGCGCCAGCGCGACGCCTTCGCCGGCGCCCCGGTCGTTCGTGTCGGTGAACGCCACCGCCACCGTCGCCGGCCGCAAGCCCACGTTGTGAAACTTGCCGTCGCTGAAGTTGGGGCCCGAGTGACAGCTCACACAGCCCGCGCTGCCGACGAACAGCGCCGCGCCGCGCTGCTCGCTGCGCCCCAGGGCGCTCGCGTCACCGTCCAGCCACGCGTCGAACTTGCTCGGACCGCAGCGCAGCTGTCGCACGTAGGCGGCGATCGCCTTGGCGGCGTTCACGGTGACCCGCGTCACTGCCGTTTTGGCGTCGGCGGACAGGCCGTCGTACGCCGCATCACCGGGCTTGCCGCGACAGGGCAGAGTGGTCGGCGAGGCGGGATCGCAACCGACGGTCATCGGCTCGAGCTGCGGAAAGGTCGCGGCGTCGTCGAGCGCGGGCAGGGGCCCGAAGATGGCCTCGTAGCGCTGGCGATAGAGTCGGAAAACCTGTTGCGCCACGAACAGCCGCCCCGAGTTGAACTCGGTGTCGTTCTCCATCACGCCGAGCGCTTGGTTCCACAGCGTGTCGCGGCGGCCGTCCCAGTTGTAGAGGGGCGCGAACGCGACGCCGAGCAGGGTCGGTGCGCGTCGGCGACCCCACTGCGCTGCGAGCGAGATCTGCTGGTGCGGGCTGCGCGTGTCGACGAAGCCGCTCTCGGGCACATGGCAGCTCGCGCAGCTCACGCGACCGGCGTCGCCCTGCACGCCGAGCGTGCTCGGTCCGCCGTCGTTGTCTTCCTCGAGGAGGCGCCCGGAGAACGAGGAGTCGAAGAAGAGGCGCCGGCCGAACGCGCGCGCGGCCGGATCGTCGGCGAAGCGGTTGCTGGGATCGGGCGGCGGATCCGATTCGTATCGGA
>Ga0111539_10007036_pt1 | contig 14435 bp, 12 predicted proteins | sample RhiMethybrSRZTD1_FD_79667 | JGI IMG/M metagenome (GOLD analysis project Ga0111539, IMG submission 79667) | Populus rhizosphere microbial communities from Tennessee, USA - Rhizosphere MetaG P. TD hybrid SRZTD1 (version 2) (version 2) | ecosystem: Host-associated > Plants > Roots > Rhizosphere >...
AACGGTTCGTCGGGACGATGTAAACGCCGGTTCGCATGGTCACGCCTCCATCAGGGGTTCAAGTCACCGTGGACGCCTAACGCGGCATTCGGCCGGCCGGCGGCTGCCGCAACTTCCGTGGCCCTGCCCGGATACGAACTGTGGGGCGTGATGGCCATGTGAGCAGAACTTGGGGAGCGTCAGGAAACGAGCAACTGGCCGTTGGCGCACTCACGACTGGCGGACTCATGAGCGTTTGTCGGGGATTCCCGCAGCGAGCCAAGGGGAAACACCGATGCTCGCCAGCCGCCCGCCTCCAGAACCTTGTTCTCACGACTCGGGCCGACGTTTCGACATTCCTGGGCGCCGAGTGAGAACCTCGCGATCGGAGGCACGGCATGCTCAACCCCTCCTCGCATCCCTGGATCGATGGGGACACGCTCGGCCAGCACCTGAAAGCGCGCGGTGTTTCCCGCCGTGACTTCATCGAATGGTGCGCATCGATGGGCGCCGTACTGGGCCTGAGTCGCTCCATGCTTCCGCGGATCGCCCAGCAACTTCAATCCCTCCGTCGCCCCTCAGTCATCTGGCTGCAGCTCCAGGAGTGCACCGGGTGCGTCGAATCCGTGCTGCGGACGGCAGAACCAACCATCGGCGACCTGGTGCTGGACCTTGTTTCGCTGGACTACCAGCACACGCTGATGGCCGGGGCCGGCAAGGCGGTCGAGAAAGCGCTCGCCGATTCCATGGCCGCGAACAAGGGCAAGTACATCCTGATCGTGACCGGATCGGTTCCGCTCAACGACAACGGCATTTACTGCACGATCGGTGGCCGCACCGCGAAGGAAATCGTCGAAGAGGCGGCTCGTGATGCGGCGGCGGTGATCGCCGTCGGTGCATGCGCGCACTGGGGAAGTGTCCAGGCAGCACGCCCGAATCCCACTGGTGCGGTGGGTATCCACGAAGTCATCACGGACAAGCCGGTGCTGAACATCGCCGGCTGCCCTCCCATCGGCGACGTGGTGACGGCCACGATCGTGCATTTCCTCACCTTTGGCCGACTGCCGGCGATGGACAGCGAGGGTCGCCCGCTGTTCGCCTACGGCAAACGGATCCACGACCAGTGCCCGAGGCGCGCCCATTTCGACGCGGGGCAATACGTCGAGGTCTTTGACGACGAGGCCGCGCGGAAGGGATGGTGCCTGTACAAGGTCGGGTGCAAGGGACCGGCCACCTTCTCGCCGTGCCCGATCTTCCTCTGGAACACGCGCACGAGCTGGCCAATCGGTGCTGGTCATCCATGCATCGGCTGCACCGAGCCGTACTTCTGGGACACCATGACGCCGTTCTACGGCCGGCTGCCTAACGTGGCCGGCTTCGGCATCGAGAGCAAGATCGACGTCATCGGTGCGTCGCTGGCGATCGGGGCGACGGCCGGCGTCATCGCGCACGCGGCCGCGACCGGGATCTACCAGATGCGCCGCCGGAAGGCGGAGGGTGCATCAACGACCGCGCCCGCGACGGACACGACCACCGACAAGACGGAGGGCTGATTCATGACCGCCACTCGAGTGGTCGTCGATCCCATCACCCGCATCGAAGGGCACCTGCGGATCGAGGCCCAGGCCGACAACGGGCGCATCACCAACGCCTGGTCCACGTCGACGCAGTTCCGCGGCATCGAAATCGTCATGCAGGGCCGCGACCCGCGCGACGCGTGGGCCTTCACGCAGCGGATCTGCGGCGTCTGCACGGTGGTGCACGCCGTGGCGTCCTGCCGCGCGGTCGAAGATGCGTTGGGTATCCGCATACCGCCTAACGCCAACCTCATCCGGAACCTGGTCCACGGAATGCAGTTCATCCAGGACCACGTCATCCACTTCTACCACCTGCATGCGCTGGACTGGGTCGACGTGACCAGCGCGCTCAAGGCTGATCCGGCCGCGACGGCACGACTTGCCGCCAGCCTTTCCCCATGGCCCAACAACTCGGCCACCTGGTTCCGCGAAGTGAAGGACCGCGTGGCGAAGTTCGTGTCGTCAGGCCAGCTCGGCATCTTCACCAACGGCTACTGGGGACACCCGGCGTACAAGCTGCCGCCCGAAGCGAACCTCATGGCGGTCGCGCACTACCTCGAGGCGCTCGACTGGCAGCGCGACGTCATCCGGCTGCACACGATCTTCGGCGGGAAGAATCCGCACCCGAATTTCCTGGTGGGCGGCATGGCGTCGGCGATCAACCTCGAGGGCACGGCGACCATCAACGCCGAGCGGTTGACGGACATCCGCGACATGATCACGCGGGCGCAGCGGTTCGTGGAACAGGTGTACTGGCCCGACCTGCTGGCCATTGCCTCCTTCTATAAGGATTGGGCCAGCATCGGCGGTGGGGTGAAGAACTACCTCGCCGTGGGCGAGTTCCCCGAGGGGAACGTCGACGAGTACGACAAGCTGTACCTGCCGCGCGGGATCATCCTGAACCGCGACCTCACCACGGTGCACCCGTACGACCCGGCGAAGGTGAAGGAGTTCATCACCAGCTCGTGGTACGAATACGCGCAGGGCGATGACGTCGGCCTCCATCCATATGAAGGGGAGACGAAACCGAAGTACAGTGGTCCGCCGACACCGTGGACGTACCTCCAGCAGGAAAAGAAGTACTCCTGGCTCAAGTCCCCCAGGTATGACAGCCTGCCGATGGAGGTCGGGCCACTCGCTCGCATGCTGGTGGCATATGCCTCGGGGCACGAGGAGGCGAAAAGCCTCATCGGCGACGCGCTCGGACGGCTCAGTGTCGGACCCGCCGCGCTCTACTCGACGTTAGGCAGGACCGCCGCCCGTGGCGTGGAGACGGTGTTGCTGGCGCGCCGGATGAACACCTGGTACGACAGCCTGGTCGCCCGGATCCGGAGCGGCGACACGCAGACGTTCAGCAAGGAGAAGTGGGAGCCGGAAACCTGGCCCGCCCAGGCCCAGGGGTACGGCTACCTCGACGCCCCGCGCGGGGCGCTGGGTCACTGGGTGCAAATCGAAAATGGGAAGATTTCCCGCTACCAGTGCGTGGTGCCCAGTACCTGGAACGCGGGCCCGCGCGATCCACAGGGCGTGGTTGGTCCCTACGAGGCCGCCCTCACCGACAACCATCCGCTGCTGGATCCGGAGCGGCCCATCGAGATCCTCCGCACGATCCACTCGTTCGACCCGTGCATGGCGTGCGGCGTGCACGTACTGGACGCGACGGGAAAACTCGTCACGCAGGTGAAGGTGCAATGAATCCTGGCGCGAGGTCTCCGACGAAACATGACGAGCCGGCGGCGATCGGGTTCGTCGAGTACATGCGCGCCGTCCCGCCTCCGTCGGGAGACTACGAATGGGTCTACCTCTGGGAGCGGCCGCTCCGCGTCATGCACTGGCTGGCCGCGCTGTGCATCGTGGTCCTCGCGGCCACCGGACTGTTCATCGGCCGCCCGTACTTCGTGCCGAGCGGCGATCCGCAGTCGGCGTACCTCATGGGGTGGATTCGATTCATCCATTTCCTCGCCGCCGCCGTGCTCGTGATGACGGCGATCATCCGGATCTACTGGCTGTTCATGGGGAACCGCTTCGAGCGGTTGCCCGCGCTGTTCCCGCTGCGGAAGCGTGACCTGCGAAACCTGGTGCTGGTGGTGAAATCGTACCTGATGATTCACCCCGAGCGCGCACCGCGTTACCTCGGGCACAACCCGCTCCAGCAGCTCGCCTATACCGGCACGTACGTGGTGGCGACGCTATCGGTCATCACCGGTTTCGCGATGTACGGCCAATCGGACCCGGGCGGCTTTTTCTACCTCACGTTCAACTGGGTGAACACCCTGCTTGGCGGGCAGACGATCGTCCGCTTCCTGCACCACGTCCTCACCTGGGTGTTCCTCACCTTCATCCCGATCCACGTCTACCTCGCGTTGCGCGCGGATGCCATGGAACGGTCAGGCACGATCTCATCAATCATCAGTGGCGGCCGGTTCGTCCGGCGGCACCAGGAGTTCGCCGATGGAGACGAATAGAACGACACGAACCGTCGTCCTTGGCCTTGGCAACATGCTCATGGCCGACGATGGCGTTGGGCTCGCGGCGCTGGCGCGGCTGCGTGATGAATGGTGCCTGCCTCACCACGTGGACCTGGTCGACGGCGGAACCTGGGGCATGAACCTGCTGCACGTGGTCGAAGGCGCCGATCGGCTCCTGATCTTCGACGCCATCAGCCAGGGCGGTGCGCCGGGCTCCCTGATCCGCCTCGAGGGGAACGACATCCCGCGCTTCCTGCTGCAGAAGGTGTCCCCGCACCAGATCGACCTGCGGGAGGTCCTCGCGCTGGCCGAGCTGCGAGGGATGTTGCCGCGACAGCTTGTCGCGTTAGGCATCGAGCCCGCACGTGTTGAGATGTCGACGGAGCTCTCGCCGGCGGTCGAGGCCCGGCTGGATGACCTCGTCCGGATGGGCGTCGAGACGCTCGAGCAGTGGGGCATTTCGTGCCGGCCATGGTCGCGGCCCTCAATGGCGGCCGCTGGCAACCTCGAACTCATGCCGGCGTGACCCCATGCACGAGCTCAGCGTGGCCTTCGAGGTGTGCCGCATGGCGGAGGAGCGGCTCGGACACGACGCGAGGCGCCTCCGCCTCGTCGGCCTCGTCGTGGGCGACGATGCCGGCGTGGAACCCGCCAACCTGGCGTTCTGCCTCGACGCGCTGCTCGGACAACCGCCGTTCGGCGCGGCGAGCGTACTGGTGAACCGCTCTCCTGGTGACGCACTTCGCGTCGAGTATTACGAGGTGGATGATGACAATCCGGACGATTGAGGTTCGCGAGCCTGTCATGGCCCGGAACAACGAGCTGGCGCGCGAGGTGCGCCGCCGGCTGGCGGAGCACGACATCACCGCCTTCAACCTCGTGTCTTCGCCCGGATCGGGCAAGACGACATTGCTCGAGCGCACGCTGTCGACGTTAGGCAGCGAGCTTGGCATCGCCGTGATCACCGGCGATGTCCAGACTCGCAACGATGCCGAGCGGCTGGAGCACCACACGACCCGCCTCGTGCAGGCGGTGGTGACCGGTGGCGCGTGCCACCTTGACGCGCGCCAGGTCCTTGATGGCCTCGACGCCATTGACCTCGCCGCCACGCACCTGCTCTTCATCGAGAACGTCGGCAACCTGGTGTGCCCCGCGAGCTGGGACCTGGGCGAGACGGCCAAGATCGTGGTCTTCTCGGTGACCGAGGGCGAGGACAAGCCGCTCAAGTACCCGAAGATGTTCCGGGAAGCTCGTTATGCGGTCCTGAACAAGATCGACCTGCTGCCGTACGTGCCGTTCGACCTCGATCGCGCCATCGACAACGCGCGCCAGGTCAACCCCGGGCTCGGGTTCTTCATGACGTCGGCGCTCACCGGTCGCGGCCTCGGCGACTGGTGCGACTTTCTCCGCAGGGAGACTCACCGCCTGGTGGCGGTGGGCTGACAACGGGAGTAGCGGAATGCCTGACCTGGGCCCTGCCATTGCTGTCACCGCCGCCAGACGGCTGCGGGTGGATGGGCTCGTGCAGGGTGTGGGGTTCCGGCCCTTCGTGCACCGCCTCGCGCTTCGGTTCCAGTTAGGCGGCTGGGTGCAGAACACCAGTGGAGCGGTAGAGATTCACGTCGAGGGGGACGCCAACGCGATTGATCGCTTCGTGAACGACCTTCGTCGCGAAGCGCCCGTCCTCGCTCGCATCGAGACGCTGGTCAGTGAAGACGTGGAAGTGGCGGGCCTGTCGGCCTTCGAGGTCCGCGCCAGCGCGAGTGCCGCCGACCAGCGGTTGCCGGTATCGCCGGATGTTGCTCTCTGCGCCAGTTGTGCAAGCGAGCTCACGGATCCGCGTGACCGGCGATATCGGTATCCGTTCATCACATGCACCGATTGCGGCCCGCGGTTCACGGTGATCGAGGCCATGCCGTACGACCGGGAGCGTACAACGATGCGGGCGTTCGTGCAGTGCCCGGTGTGCCTCCGCGAGTATACAACGCCCGGCGATCGTCGTCATCATTCGGAGACGAACAGTTGTCCCGAGTGCGGACCCTCGCTCTGGTTCGAGCGGTCGGGCGATCTCGCGGCGGCTGCACACGGTGAGCACGCCCTGGCGAACGCGGCGCACGTTCTTCGGCGTGGCGGCATCCTCGCTGTCCGGGGACTGGGCGGATTCCAGCTCGCCGTGAATGCCACAGACTCCCGGGCCGTACGTCGGTTACGCGAACGGAAGCATCGCGAGGCCAAACCGCTCGCGGTGATGGTGGCGACGCTCGACGACGCGCGAGGTCTCGTCGAGCTCACGCCGGGCGAGGCGGAGCTGCTGCGCTCCGCCGCGGCGCCCATTGTGACGTGTCGCGCTCATCGCGCGACCCGCCTGACGAGTAACGCCCTCGCGGCCGAGGTGGCACCGGGCCTCGCGCACGTCGGGGTCATGCTCGCGTACACGCCGCTGCATGTGCTCCTCCTGGAGGCCGCCGGGGTGCCGCTGGTCATGACCAGCGGGAATGGCAGCGACGAACCGATCGCCACTGGTCGCGAGGAGGCCCGTCCTCGCCTCGGTGGCATTGCCGATGCGTTCCTGATGCACGACCGCGAGATCGTGGCGCGGTACGACGACTCGGTGCTCCGGGTCGTAGACGAGGAGCCGGTGTTCCTGCGACGGGCGCGCGGGTACGCGCCACTGCCGATCGACGTGCCGATAGCATCACCGCGTCCGCTCCTCGCGGTCGGGCCGCACATGAAGAACACGTTCACGCTCCTGCACGGGCACCGGGCCTACGTAAGCCAGCACATCGGAGACCTGGAGAACCTCGAGACGCTCGAACACTTCCGCGCGGCGCGCGCGCGGTTCGAGGCACTGTTTCACATCACGCCCGAAGCCGTCGTGCACGACCTGCATCCGGGCTACCTCTCGACGCGATTGGCGATCGAGTCGGGCCTGGCGCCGGTGGTTGCGGTGCAGCATCACCACGCGCACATCGCGGCGATCATGGCGGAACACGGGCGCACCGATCCGGTGATCGGCATCGCGTACGATGGCACCGGATACGGCGACGATGGGGCCATCTGGGGGAGCGAGATCCTCTACGCGGACCTCGCCGGCTATCGCCGGCTGGCCCATCTCCGGTATGCGCCGCTTCCGGGCGGCGACGCCGCCGCCCGCGCACCCTGGCGCTCGGCGTTAGGCTATCTGCGGCTCGATGGCATCGACTCGTCAGGCATGCTGCCGGGCGTCGATGAGTGCGAGCGCCTGTTCGTGGAGCATCAGGTGACACGCGGCATCAACAGCCCGCCGGCGTCGAGCATGGGACGGTTGTTCGACGCCGCCGCGGCGGTGCTCGGAGTCCGTGCCCGCTCGAACTACGAAGGACAGGCGGCGATGGAGCTGGAGGCGCTGGCGTCCGGGCGGATCGGGCATCCGCTGCCCTTCAGCATGACGAGCGATGGTGAGGGATGGATCCTGGATCCCGTGCCCCTGCTCGTGGCGCTTGGCGCCCGCGCCCGGGCCGGAAAGAACGTCGAGGACCTGGCGGCGGCTTTCCACGACACCATCGTCACCGCAACCATGGAACTCGTCAGGCGGTCGCTCGCGGCCACCGGCTGCCGGACCGTCGCGCTTGGCGGCGGCTGCTTCCAGAATGCGCGCCTCCTGTCGTCGCTGCGCCGGGAACTGGACGCCGGAGGCTTCGAGGTGCTGGTGCCGCGCGCCCTTGGACCTAACGACGGTGCCGTGAGCCTTGGCCAGGCTGCCGTCGCGGCGGCGATCTTCGCCGGCGTCCGCAGCGCCGTGATGCCGGCAAACGAACCAACGCCAACTGGTGGAGGATAGAGTCATGTGTCTTGGCATTCCAGGTCGCATCATCGAGCGCCGGGACGACCGCGGCCTCCCCATGGGCGTCGTGGATTTCGGCGGTGTCCGCCGGTCCTGCTGCCTCGCGTATGTCGCGGACCAGGTCGAAGTCGGCGACTACGTCATCGTCCACGTGGGTTTCGCGATCTCGAAGGTGCAGGAGGACGAAGCCCGTCGCACGTACGCCACCCTGCGCGAGATGAGCCAGCTCGACGAGCTCGATTGGATGCGCGAAACGGCCGACCTTGGCCTCGCGGCGTTCGCATCCCGTGAGGGTCACACCGCGCCAGGAAAAGGAGGCGACGCATGAAGTACCTCGACGAATACCGCGATGCCGCCATCGTGCATTCGCTCGCCGCGCGCGTGCGCCGTACCGCGACGCGCCGCTGGACGCTCATGGAAGTCTGCGGCGGCCAGACCCACACGATCGTGAAGCAGGGCCTCGATGAACTCGTGGAAGATGCCGTCGAGATGATTCACGGACCCGGATGCCCCGTGTGCGTGACGCCACTCGAACAGATCGACAAGGCGCTGATCCTCGCCAACCGCCCTGACGTGATCTTCACCTCGTTCGGCGACATGTTGCGCGTGCCAGGAAGCGATTGCGACCTGCAACAGGTGCGCGCCCGCGGCGGCGCGGTCCGTGTCGTGTACTCTCCGCTCGACGCGCTGCAGCTCGCGATGCGAACGCCGGACAAGCAGGTCGTGTTCTTCGCGGTCGGCTTCGAAACTACGGCCCCCGCCAATGCGATGGCCGTATGGCGCGCGCGTGAGCTCGGCGTGAAGAACTTCAGCGTGCTCGTCTCGCACGTCACCGTACCGCCAGCCATGACCGCGCTCCTTTCGGCGCCGGACAACCGGGTGCAGGGGTTTCTCGCGGCGGGCCATGTCTGCACGGTGATGGGATGGAGCGAATACGAACCGATCGCGGCGAAGTATCGCGTCCCGATCGTCGTCACCGGATTCGAGACCGTCGACATCATGGAAGGGATGCTGATGGCCGTCCAGCAACTCGAGCAGGGGCGATTCGAGGTCGAGAACCAGTACGTCCGCTCGGTGACGCGCGAGGGAACGGTGCCGGCACGGGAGCTCGTGTCACAGGTGTTCGAGCTCGTCGACCGGAAGTGGCGCGGCATTGGTGAGATCCCGCGCTCCGGGCTCGGCCTGCGTCCCGAATTCGCCGACTTCGACGCCGAGTTGCGGTTCGGGCTCGGCGAGCTGGCCGTGGATGAGCCGACCGAGTGTCGCGCCGGCGACGTGCTGCGCGGAAAACTCAAGCCGTTCGAGTGCCCCGCCTTCGGGACCTTGTGCACGCCGGAACGACCGTTAGGCGCACCGATGGTCTCGTCCGAGGGCGCCTGTGCGGCGTACTTCAACTACGGAAGGCTCAGGCGCGCGCAGGAAGCTCCGCGCGCGGCGGAGGTGCTGTCATGACTGCCACGACGTTGACCATGAGTCCATCCTGCCCGTTGCCCCTGCCCGCGATGGATCGCGTGCAGCTTGGCCACGGGTCCGGCGGGAAGATGAGCGCGGAACTGCTGCGCACGCATTTCCTGCCGCTGCTCGACAATCCCGTCCTTCGCCAGCTCGGCGATGCCGCGGTGGTGCTCGTGCCCGGCGGCGAGATCGCGATGTCCACCGACACCTTTGTGGTGAGTCCGCTCGAGTTCCCGGGCGGCAACATCGGATCGCTGGCCGTGCATGGCACGCTCAACGACCTGGCCATGATGGGCGCCCGTCCTCGCTTCCTCTCGACGGGCTTCATCCTGGAGGAGGGATTGCCATTCGATGTACTCGACCGTGCGATCGCCGCCATGGCCGCCGCCGCGCGCGAGAGCAAGGTCATGCTTGTCGCCGGCGACACGAAGGTCGTCGAGCGCGGTCGCGCCGACGGCATGTACGTGAACACCACGGGTGTCGGGATCATCGATGCGCAGTTTTGCCCGCGGCCCGATGCCGTGAGAACGGGCGATGTGCTGCTGGTGAGCGGCCCGATCGCGAGGCACGGCATGGCCATCATGTCGGCCCGGGAGGGGCTCGAGTTCGAGGCGCAGATCGAGAGCGACAGTGCGTCTCTCGTGCCACTGGTCGAGCTCCTGCGGGAACGCGTGGGAAGCGCCGTGCATGCGTTGCGCGATCCCACGCGCGGAGGCGTGGCCAGTGCGCTCAACGAGCTCGCGGCGTCTTCGAACGTCGGGGTGATGCTCGAGGAGGCGTCGATTAATGTGCCGGCGCCCGTCGCGGCCGCGTGCGAGATGCTGGGACTCGATCCACTCTACGTCGCGAACGAAGGCGTGCTCGTCGCGTTCGTCGATCCGGCATCAGCCGCGGACGCGCTGGCCGCGCTGCGCTCCCATCCGCTTGGCGCCAGCGCGACCATCGCAGGCCACGCCGTCGCCGATCACCGGGGAATGGTCGTCCTTGTGACCCGTATCGGGTCGCGGCGGGTGGTCGACATGCTTCCTGGTGACCAGTTGCCGAGGATCTGCTGATCGTGGACAGTTCCCTGAGCCTCCTCATGCTCGGCGCCTTGTTAGGCGTCAGGCATGCGCTCGACCCGGACCACGTGGTGGCGATCGGGACCATCACTGCGAGCGTGCCGTCCAGGCGTCGCTCTGTGATCGTCGGCGCGATGTGGGGGCTGGGTCATGCCCTGACACTGATGTTCGTTGGAGGTTCTATTGTCCTGTTTCGGGTTGCGGTTTCCGCACGGGTGGGATTGGCGATGGAGTACTCGGTGGCGCTGATGTTGATCGCGCTTGGCCTCCTCAACCTGGCCAGCGCGCGTCACGCCGAACCGGCTGATCCCTCACGAGCGCGCCCTTTTATTGTGGGAATGATGCACGGAATGGCGGGCTCGGCCGCGATCGCCTTGATCGTGCTCGCTGCCATCCGCGAAACCGCAACCGGAATGATCTATCTCGCGTTGTTCGGCCTCGGGACGATCGCGGGCATGATCGGCGTCACCGCGCTCGTGGCTTTCCCGGTGACTATGACCGTTGCGGCAGTTGGCGTGTCACGCCGCTGGCTCCTGGTTGCATCCGGGCTCGTCAGCGTGGTCTTTGGTCTCCTGCTGGCAAGGAACGTCGGAGATCCGCTGGCGTCGGTGATCGAGGCTCTGCGTTAGGCCGAAAATAGTGGCGAGCAGCATCCAAGCCGTCGGTCGTCCGTGAGTCTCCATTCCGCCACTAAAACCGTAGCACCTTGACCTCGGCACCAGTAACGGTAGCGTTGAGGCGCGATGGCGACGGCCCGGCATCCTGCCGGGTGGTGCCTCGAGTCTGAATCCTCGTTGCAATGGGAGGCCGCGGTGACTTCGCCCACGCCGTTCCGCTTCATCGGATTCGTCTTTGTGCTGGCGCTGTTTTTGCCACCAGTCCTCGCTGCACAAGGTGTAACCACCTCTTCCCTGGGAGGAGTGGTAAGCGATTCTGCCGGGAATGGACTGGCGGGTGCAAATGTGGTCGCACTTCACGTACCCAGTGGCACACAGTACCGGGCACTGTCACGGGCCAGCGGCGCGTATTCGCTGCCAAACCTCCGCATCGGCGGACCCTATCGCGTCACAGTGACGGAAGTCGGCTGGCAGGCGCGCACTGAAGAAAACGTCTTCCTCACGCTGGGCGAAACGCGACGCCTCGACTTCCGCCTCACCCGGCTGGTGCAGCAACTGGCCGTGACGCGTGTCGAGGCCGGTCGCGATGAACTGGCCGAAGGAACGCGGACGGGCGCCTCCACCACCATCGACCTGTCACAGGTGCTCGTCATACCCTCGGTCAAGCGCAGCACACGCGACCTCACACGCAGTGACCCGCGCAGCGACGGAAACTTTTCCTTTGGTGGCCGCAACTGGCTGTTCAACAACGTCACGCTCGACGGCTCGTACTTCAACAACTCATATGGGCTCGATGACCCGGCGCCTGGCGGCCAGTCCAATGCCGAGCCGGTGCCATTCGACGCCATCGAACAGGTGCGCGTGTCCATCGCGCCGTTCGATGTCAGGCAGGGCGGGTTCACCGGGGCGAACGTGAACACCGTCACCCGCAGCGGAACGAACGACTTCCGCGCCTCACTTTACTCTTTCCTTCGCAACGACGCGCTGCAGGGGAACGAGGTGAGCGGAGAGCCGGTGTCGGCCAACCCGGATCTCTCGTACCGCCAGACGGGGTTTTCGCTCAGTGGTCCTGTCATGAAGGACAAGCTGTTCTTCTTCGTCAACGCGGAACTCGAGCGCAACGACGATCCGGGCAGCAACTTCGTGGCCAGTCGCGGCCCGACGGGCTTCGGCATCTCGCGCGTACAGGCCTCCACGATGGACGCCATCAGCGACCGATTGAGGCAGGTGTACAACTACGAGACCGGTCCGTACGAGGGTTACATCAACGAGACCGACAACGACAAGGTGCTCGCCAAGGTCGACTGGAACATCAACGACCAGAGCAACCTGTTCTTCCGCTTCAGCTACCTCGACGCATCGCGCGACCTCGGACCACATCCGTTCGTCTTCAGCTTCAACAACACGGGTCGCGGGCCTAACGCGACGTCCCTGCCGTTCCGTAACTCGGGCTACGCCATCAATAACAAGCTCCAGTCGTACGCCCTGGAATGGAATTCACGCTCCTCAGGGTACGCCAACAAGTTCTTCGCCAGCTACAACCGCTTCCGCGACTCGCGAACGCCGTTCAGCGAACCGTTCCCGACGATCGAAATCGGCGACCAGGGCGTCCAGTACACGACCGCCGGGCATGAACCGTTCTCCATCCAGAACATCCTCGACCAGGACGTCTGGCAGGTCACGGACAACGTGAGCCTGTTCATGAACAACCACGTGGTCACCATTGGCGCGAACTACGAGGCGTTCGGGTTCTTCAACTCGTTCAACCTCTTCCGCAACGGCGCCTTCCCGTTCCCCGGCGGAACGACGTATTCGTCGGTGGCAGACTTCATGGCCGCGACAGCGCCTAACAATCCGAACCGGGTCGACTTCCGCGCGATGATCGGCACCGGGCCGTACAAGGGCGAAAACATCGACATGGCGCAGGCCTCGCTGTACGCGCAGGACGAGTGGCTGGTCAACCCACGGTTGACGTTGAACTACGGCCTGAGGCTCGACTTGCCGATGTATTTGACCAATCCGGTGGACAATCCGTATTCACGCGGCTTGACGGCGCTGGACGAGAACCGAGAGCCGGAAACCGTCGATCAAAGCAAGTTGCCTGACGCGACCGTGATGTGGTCACCACGCGTCGGGTTCAACTGGAACCTCGACGGAACCGGAAAGACCATTGTTCGCGGGGGCACCGGCGTCTTCACCGGTCGCGTGCCATTCGTGTGGATCGGCAACGTGATCTCGAATCCCGGCGCCAACCCCAACCTGTACCCGGACGCGCCCGAGATACCAACGAAATACGGCTCGACACTGGCCCAGTCATTCGACCTCAACGCGGTGGTCGACAACTTCAAGTTCCCGCAGGTCTGGACGACGAGCTTCGGTATCGATCGTCAACTCCCCTGGGCCATGACCGGAACGCTCGACATCATGTACGGCAAGGACCTGAATTCGGTCTTCATGCGCAACGCCGACCTTCCGCCGCCCGTGCGCACCCTCCCGGATGGCCGGCCGTATTTCAGTGACGCCAGTGGAGGGCATGAACTCAACCCCGATTTCGGCGCGGGCATTTACGTCCTCGACAACACGGACGAAGGGTATTCGTTCAACATCACCGCGCAGCTCCGCAAGGCGTTTGGCGCCTCCACCAACGTTGGACTCGGCTACAGCCACACACAGGCGCGCAACAACCTCAAGTCCACCGAGATCGCCAGCGTGCTGTGGCAGAGCCAGCCCATCCAGGGCGACCCGAATAATCCGGAGCTCAGCTACTCCGAGTTCGGACAGCGCCATCGCATCATTGGCGACGCCTCGTATACGAAGATCTGGTCCTCGAACGCAAAGACGCAGATCGGCATGTTCCTGGAGGTCGCCGAGGGCAACCGGTTCGCAGGTGCTGGTGGTAACCGGTACTCGTACATCTACTCCGGTGACGTCAACGGAGACGGTCAGGGCGGAAATGACCTGATCTACATTCCGCGTGATGCGTCCGACATCATCCTGGTGCCGTGCGTGATCTCGTGTGTCACGAATTCAGTGGCGGAGCAGTCGGCGGCGCTCGAGGCCTTCATCAGTCAGGATGCCTACCTGAGCTCACACCGTGGCCAGATCTCCCAGCGGTTCGGTGCGGTGAACCCGTGGTACAACACGCTGGACCTGCGACTGCTGCAGGATTTCTCGGTTGGCGGTGGGCAGAAGCACACGATGCAGTTGAGCTTCGACCTGATGAACGTGGGAAACCTGCTCAACTCCGATTGGGGCGTGCGGAAAGTGGCACTCGCATCGGCGACGTCGCCGCTCAGGCTCGTGGGTTTCAACGGCGCTGGAGCGCCGACGTTCAACTTCACAGGGCCGGCCACGACGTACATCGATGATCCGGATGTGCTGTCGCGTTGGCGGGCCCAGGTCGGGTTGAGGTATTTCTTCAATCAATAGATAGCACGCGGAGGGTGGGCGGCATC
>Ga0111539_10007037_pt1 | contig 14435 bp, 22 predicted proteins | sample RhiMethybrSRZTD1_FD_79667 | JGI IMG/M metagenome (GOLD analysis project Ga0111539, IMG submission 79667) | Populus rhizosphere microbial communities from Tennessee, USA - Rhizosphere MetaG P. TD hybrid SRZTD1 (version 2) (version 2) | ecosystem: Host-associated > Plants > Roots > Rhizosphere >...
GGCCGGCTGCGCGGCGGCGCTGGCCGCGGCCGTGGCGGCGGAGCGGGGGCGCGTGCCGCTCGCGCTGCTGGCCGGGCTCCTGGCCGGTATCGCGCTCTTCCTCTCCTACGGTGCCGTGGCCTTCCTCGCCCTCTCGGGCGGGGCGGCGCTGGCCGCGGCGGGCGCCCTCCCCGCGCTGCGCCGGCGCCTGCCGGCCGTGCTCGCCTGGGCGGCGGTGGGGGCGGCGGTGCCGTTTGCGGTCACGATGGCCCTGGGCCATCACCCGCTGCGCTCCGCGCTGGCCGCGCTGGCCATCCACCGCCAGGTCTACACCGCGCCCCGCTCGTACGCGCTCTGGCTGCTGTTCAACCCGGTCGACCTGGCCGTCTTCCTGGGCGTGCCGCTGGCCGTGCTGTTCCTGGCCCACGCCCTGCGCGCGGCGCGCCTCCCGCTGGCCGGCGCGGCCCCGCTCGACCGCTTCACGCTGGTGGCCGCCGCCGCGCTGGTCCTGCTGCTGCTGAGCGGCAGCGTGCGCGGCGAGGCCGGCCGCATCTGGATCCCGCTCATGCCGGCGCTGCTGGTGGCGGCCGCGGCCCGCCCCGGCCCGCGCTGGGCGGCGCCGGTGCTGGGCGCGCTACTGCTCGCGCTCGATTTCGCCCTGCGGCTCCGCTGGGAGGTCGGCTGAGCCGAGGGGCGCGCTGCCCGCGGGCGGGATGGTCCAGTCGAAGTCGGCGCGGTAGACGAGGATCGAGTAGCCCACCTGGGCCAGGGGCGTGAGGCCGCGCAGCTTCTCCATCAGCGGCAGCGACTCCGCCTCCAGGTAGACGCCCTGCAGGTTGGTGGCGCTCACCGCCAGCACGTCGCCTCGGTGGATCTCGCGCACCACCTTGCGCGGCACCGGCGGCATGTAGCCGGGCAGGAGCCGGGCCGGCACGCGGTAGAACTCGGGATCGGCGGTGCCGAAGTAGGAGAGCTTCAGCTCGGCCACGCCGTGCTCCTCGGCCCAGCGGCGCAGGCGGATGAGGTCCTGGCCCCAGTCGAGGCTCGAGTCCACGAGCAGGCGATAGCCCCGCGCCGGGCCGCCGGCGGCCTCGTTGAAGTAGGCCAGGTAGTGCGGGTGCACGCGCAGCGTGCCCGCCACGGCCCAGGCCGCGAGCAGGCCCACGGCCACGGCCGGGCCCCGCCGGCCCTCCCGCGCCCGCAGCGCGGCCCAGGCCGCCGCCCGAGCGGCCAGCACGAACAGGAACGGGTAGAGGGGCAGCAGGTGGCGGTGGCCGATGTTGATCCCCCGCGTCAGCGTGAGCAGCGCGAACACGGCCACCGGCAGCCACACGAACGGCCCGGCCCGCGGCAGCGCCGGCGATGTCCGCACGAACAGGCCCAGCGCGAGCAGGGCCATGAGCGGCAGCGGCGTCTTGAGGGCGAAAGTGGCGGGGAAGAAGTACCAGAACCCGTGGTCGGAGTGCCGGCCCATGAGGAACGCGGGCCGGGCCTCGGAGTGGCGGAAGAAGCGCAGGAAGCCGTAGAGATAGGGATCGGGCAGCACGTGGACCGCGCGGGCGGCGCGCACCGCGCTGCGCACGGGCCCCGGCTCCGGCTCCAGCCGCGTCCAGTCGAAGCCCGCGTTCACGGCCGGGTCGGGCGAGAAGCGGGCCCGGAAGCCGTAGGCGGCCCAGATGGTGGCCAGGGCCAGGAGGGTGACCCCGCCCAGCGCCAGGGCCAGGCGCGCCGGCGGCACGCGGCGCGTGAGCGCGAGCCAGGCGGCCAGGATCAGCAGCACCGGCACCAGCACCAGGGCCGAGAACTTGGCCGCAAAGGCCGCGCCCACGGCCAGTCCCGCCACCACCAGCCGCGGCCACGAGGGCCGCAGGACCAGCCGCTCCGCGGCCAGCAGGGCCAGGAAGATGAAGAGGGCCGCGCCCAGGTCGGTGGTGACCAGGCGCGCGTGGGCCAGCACGTCCGGGCTGAAGGCGCAGAGCACGAGGGCCAGCGCGCCCGCGGCCGGGCCCCAGCGCCGGCGGGCCGACAGGGCCACGGCCAGGCACAGGACGCCGCCCAGGGCCAGGATGGCGCAACGCGCGGCCACCAGCAGGCGCTGGCCGTCGTTCCAGCGGAAGAGCAGGCGGCGGCCGAACTCGTGCGTGCGCCGCAGCGTCCAGGACGGGTCGGCCGGCGGCATGTGCACGTCCATGAACAGGAGGGGCAGCGCGGCCACGTCCTTGACCAGCGGCGGGTGGTCCGGCGACATGCGGTAGTCGCCCAGCGCGAGGTGGCTCCACGCCGCCGAGAGGTGGGCGCCCTCGTCGAAGATGGCGGAGTCGCCGCGCAGGCTGGCCACGGCCAGCGCGCCCGCCACGGCCAGCACGGCCGCGTAGAACACGGCCTCGGCCGGCGCCCCCCGCCCGGACCCGCTCACCGCGGCGCGAGACGCTTCAGCATCTGGATCTGGCCGGCGTGGTAGACGTCGTGCAGGGCGGCGCCCAGCACCATCCGCCGTACCGTGTGCGCGCTGCCCGGAGAGACGCCGTCGAGCGCGCGGGGCGGCAGGGCGGCCACGACCGCCCGCAGCTGGCGGTGCTCGGCCACCATCAGGGCCACGTCGGCCTTCCAGGCCCGCTCCGGGCCGCGCGTGTCGTGCGGACCGGGGCGCGGAAACCAGTTGCTGCCGGCCAGCGTGAAGGAGCCCCGCTTCTCGCCCGTCAGCCGGCGGCGCACGGTGTACTTCCAGTAGGCGGCGTGCACGACCAGCTCCCACACGTTGTGGCGGCCGGGCCCGGGCCGCCAGGCGGCGGTGCGCGCGTCCAACCCGCGCACGGAGCCGCGCAGGTTGGTCCCGTGCCAGGCCCTGCGGTCGAAGGCCTCGTCGAGCGCGGCCAGGGCCTGGTCCAGCGCGGCCCTTCCGGATCCGTCCTGCGCGCGCCGCATCCACCCCTCCCTGACCCGCCGATTCTAAGGCCCGGGAGGCGCGCGCTTGAGGGCCTCCCGGCCGGGGTGTATCGTCGCCGGCATCACGATGGGCGACGACGCCGGCCCCAAACACGTGCTGGTCGTCGACGACGAGGAGTTCGTGCGCCTGCTGGTGGCCGAGATCCTCGAGCGCAACGGCTACCAGGTGGAGGTGGCCGCCGACGGCACCACGGCCCTGGCGCTCATGCAGGCCCGGCGGCCCGACCTGGTGATCCTCGACCTCATGATGCCCGGCCTCACGGGCTGGGCCGTGCTGGAGCGCATGCGCCGCGCGGGCGACATGCCGCCGGTGGTGATCCTGACCGCCCACGGCAGCTACGAGGCCTTCACGCGCGTGGTGCGCGAGGGCGTGGCCGGCTACATCTCCAAGCCCTTCTCCCTGGAGGAGCTGCTGGTCACCTGCGCGCGCGCACTGTCCAGCGCCCGGGTGGTGCAGCCCGAGCGGCGGCAGGACGCGCGCCGCACGCTGGTGGTCCGGGTCCGCATCATGAGCCCCGACGCCGCCTCGCTGGCCATGGGCGAGCTGGTGAACCTGAGCCTGCTGGGCGGCCAGGTGGAGCTGGCCGTGCCCCTTCCGAACGGCGAAAAGGTGCGCCTCACCTTCGACGTCCCCGGGGGAGGAACGCCGCTGGCCCTCGACGCGGTGGTCGAATGGCAGGAGCCGGCCGAGGGACGCTACCGCCACGGCCTGGCCTTCGCCGCCCTCGACGAGTCCACGCGCAAGGAACTGCAGGATCTCCTGGCCCCGGTCTAGCGGCGCGGGTACACTGGCCGCAGGCCGCCATGTCGATCGTCTGGGACCCCGCCGACCGCAAGCCCGAGGACGCCGCCGCCCTGGAAGAAGAGATCCTGCGCGTGGCCGGCGGCGCGCAGGTGAAGCTGACGCTCACCCCGCGCGGCTGGCTGGTGCGCGCGCTGGGCCCGGCGGCCATGTGCTCGCGCGGGGGCGAGCTGGCCACGCGCGACGTGAGCAGGGCGGTGGCCGAGGTGCTGGCCGACTCCGGCCACGAGGTCACGCTGGTGCGGGCGTGAGGCCGCTGGCCGGCGCCCTGGCCGTGGTGATGGGCGGCGCCGCGCTGGCCGGCGCCGAGTCCACCGCCCCCGGCCATCGCAAGCCCAAGGACTCGTGGACGCTGCAGGTGGGCCTGGCCCACTCCGCGAACGGGCGCGACCACTACGTCGTCTCCGGCTTCCAGGCCCGCCTGCCGCTGTGGGCGCTCGACCGGAGCGAGAAGTCGGACCGCCTGGGCGACGTGGGGGTGGAGATCGGCATGTACCCCTACCCCGTGATCTCGCGCGCCTACGTGCCGGGGACGGACGCCGATCCCGAGACGCCCGGCAAGTTCAACTTCTGGGAGGCGCTGGGCCTCAGCTACTACAGCCCGCGCTTCGGGCCCCTGCAGCTGGAGGCCGGCGCGCGCCTGGCCTTCATCAACGCGGCCCCGCGCGTGCTCACCTCTCCCAACGGCTGCGGCGCCGGCAACCGCAGCGAGCCCCGCTGCAACGAGTACATCAAGGAGTCGTTCAAGACGCTCGACTCCATCCTGCTGCCCAGCTTCCGCGGGCAGCACGGCGCGGTCACGTTCGTGGCCGGCACGCTCATGGCCAAGGGCATCGGCGCGCGCGTGGAGTGGGCCCGGCTCAACTCGGGCGGGGCCCGCGTGAACGCCAGCGGCTGGCGCTTCGGCCTCACCGTGCGCTGAGCGGCCGGGCTACTTCCGCGGCGCGCCCACGGCCGAGGCCAGCAGGCGCCCGCGCAGGAACGTGTAGCGCAGCGCGCCCCGGCCGCTGGGGCAGCACAACGCGTCGTCCTTCTCGTATTCCGAGGTGCGGAGCAGGATGCCCAGCTCGTCCACCTCGATGCCTTCCACGAAGCGCTGGCCCCGCTTGCCCACCTCGACCGTGATCGGCTCCCACTGCCGGGCCGAGGGAAAGAGGACCAGGAACTGCACGGAATCGTCGCCGCCGCCGCCCGTGCCCTCCACCGCGAAGACCACCACGAAGTCGGCCGCCCCGTCGCCGTCCACGTCGTCGAGCGTGTGGTAGAGCCTCTGCTGGCAGTATTCCCGCCCCTTGAGGTCGGCGGCCCGGGCCGCCACCAGCTGCTCCAGGCGGGCGTCGGCGGTGCGGCAGGTCGGAGCGGCGGCCGCTTCGAGGGCCAGGAGCAGGGGGATCAGCACCGGCATGGTCGTGTCTCCTGGAAGAAGTATCCACGAGAAGGCAAGCGGCGGGGGTAGAGTGGACGGCGATGAAGGTCGCGCCGGTGACGCTCAGCGGACGGGCCGTGCGCCTGGAGCCGCTGGCCCTGGACCACGTCGACGGGCTGAGCCGCGTGGGGCTCGATCCGGAGCTGTGGACCTGGGTGCCCCGGGCGGTGACCACGCCCGAGGAGATGGCGGGCTACGTGCGCTCCGCCCTGGCCGACCAGGAGAAGGGCGTGGCCCTGCCCTTCGCCATCGTCGACCAGAAGGGCGGCCGGCCGATCGGCAGCACCCGCTACGGCAACATCGAGCCGGCCCACCGCCGGCTGGAGATCGGCTGGACCTGGGTGGCTACCGCCTTCCAGCGCACGGCGGCCAACACGGAGGCCAAGCTCCTGCTGCTGGCCCACGCCTTCGACACCCTGGGCGCCATCCGCGTGGAGCTGAAGACGGACGCGCTCAACCAGAGGTCGCGCGCGGCCATCCGCCGCATCGGCGGCGTGGAGGAGGGCACGTTCCGCCGCCACCTCATCACGGCCTCCGGCCGCGTGCGCGACACGGTCTACTTCTCGATCCTGGACCACGAGTGGCCGGCCGTGAAGGCCCGGCTCACGTCGATGCTGGCGCGCCCGTGAGCTCCACGATCGGGTGGGCTGGCCCTACTTCCCCTTCTTGCGGGCGGGGCCCTTCTTCCGGGCCGGGGCCGCGGGCCGCGCGGCCTTCTTCTTCTTCGCCGCGCGGGCCGGCGCCGCCTTCACGCGGGCCTGTGGCGGCCGCGCGTGGCGCGCCTGGTAGACGCCCAGCTTGCCGCCGCCGGGCAGCGTCACCTGCGTGAGCAGGCCCCAGCCCATGTCGCGCACGGGGCCGCAGGCCACGCCGCGCTCGGCCATGGCGCCCACGAAGGCCTCCACGTCCTGGCACATCAGGTAGAACTCGTGCACGTCGTTCTTCTCCGAGGGGTGCACGGCCACCTCCGCCGGGGGCAGGCCGAAGATGAGCCAGCCCTGGCCGACGTCCACGTGGGGCAGCTTCAGCACGTCCTTCAGGAAGGCCCGATCCGCCTCGGCCTTCCGGCTGTAGACGATGGAGTGTGCACCGATGATCATGAGCCCTCCAGTTCTCCCACCCAGCGGTTGCAGAGCCACAGGGGAATGAACCCCACCACGCCGAAGGCGGCGTCGATGACCCGCCACCAGCCCGGGATGCCGCGCACCTCCCCCCACAGGAGCGCCCACGGCGGGACCAGCGCGCAGGCCATCATGCCGAACTGGTAGAGCCAGCGGTTGCGCACGGGGTCGCGCAGCGCCCCCACGAAGGCCAGGGCGATGGCGAAGTGGCCGAAGGCCAGCCAGTCGGTGCCGTAGAAGAGGATGGGCGATTGGCGCGCGGCGCCCTCCACGGAGGCCCGCACCGTGCGCAGCCACTGGGCGGCGAAGGCGGGCACGCGGCCGCCGGCGTCCATGTCCTCTCCCAGCAGGCGCGCGCCCAGGGCGACCTCGGTGGCGATGGGCAGGGCCGTGGCCCCGCTCACGACCAGGCCGGCGATGAAGAAGAGCGTCCACGCCCGGATGCGGGAGCGGAGGCGGTCCACGCGCCCATTCTATCCGTCGCGCCACGGGCCGCTTCAAATGGTTGTAGCTCCGCCGCAGACCTGGGACGGAGTGCCGCGGCGATAGACTGCGTGCTCGGACCGGGGCGACTCTCTGGAGGATGTGGATGACGATGACGGCTGCGTTGGTTTCCCTGCTGCTGGCGGCGCCGGGCGGCGCTCCCGCGGACGCGGTGCGGGCCCGCTATCACGCGGCTCACGCCTCGGAGATGGGCCCGCTGCTGCGCGAGGCGCTGCGCTTCCAGACCGTCAAGGGCAACGTCGCCGCGCGCGAGGCCCAGCAGGCCTGGCTGCGGCGCGTGGCCGGGGGGCTGGGGCTCCAGGTGCGCGACGCCGGCCTGGTCACCGAGGTCGAGCTGCCCGGCCCCGCTGGCGCGCCCGTGCTGGGCCTGGTCGTGCACGGTGATGTCCAGCCCGTGAACGAGAGCGAGTGGAGCGTCCCCCCGTTCGCCGGTGTCGAGAAGGAGGGCGTCGTGTGGGGCCGCGGCGCGGCCGACGACAAGGGCCCGATGGTCCAGGCGCTGCTCGCGCTGGCGGCGCTCAAGGAGGCCGGTCCGGCGCGCACGCACACGGTGCGCCTGCTGGTGGGCAGCGACGAGGAGAGCGACAACCTCGACATCGCCTCCTACCTCAAGGAGCACGCGGCTCCCCAGCTCTCGCTGGTGCTGGACTCGGACTTCCCGGTCGTGGTGGGCGAGAAGGCCTGGAACGCGCTCACCCTCGAGGCCGCCGATCCGTACACGCCGCGCGGCGGCGGCGGACCGTGGCTCGTGACGTCGCTGAGCGCCGGCCTGGCGACGAGCATCGTGCCCGCGCGGGCCGCGGCCACCCTCGAGTGGCGCGGGGACCGCGCCCGGATCGGGAAAGCGGCCGCCGGGCTCCGTCGCCCTCCCGCGGACGGCCTGGCCATCGAGGTCTCGGCCGAGGGCACCCGCGCCACCGTCACCGCCACGGGCCGCGCCGCGCACTCCGGCATGAACCTGGAGGGCGGCCGCAACGCGCTCGTGTTCCTGGCCCGCACCCTCGAGGGCCAGCTGCAGGCGTCGGGCGCGGCCGACCTCCTCGCCTTCGCGGCGCAGGCGGGCCAGGACCTGTCCGGGGGCGGCCTGGGCATCGCCGACGACGATCCGCTGTGGGGCCGCTACGCGGTCAACGTGGCCACGGTCAAGCCGGTCGAAGGCGGCCTGGCCCTCACGATCAACCTGCGGCGCGTGCCGCCGCGCACCGGGCCCGAGCTGCAGGCCCACCTCGAGAAGCGCGTCGCCGAGTGGAACGCCGCGCATGGCTCGCGGCTGGTGTCCAAGGACAGCTTCTGGGGCGACGAGCCGCTGGTGTTCGATCCGGCCGGCAAGCTCGTGAAGCGCCTGCTCGCCGACTACGAGCGCGCGACCGGCGTGCGGGAGAAGCCGGCCATCTCCGGCGGGGGCACCTATGCCAAGCGGCTGCCGAACTCCATCGCGTTCGGCATGTGGTTCCAGGGCAAGCCCTATCCCGGGCACGACACCGACGAACACATCACGCTCGCCGACCTGCACAAGGGCGTCGACGTGCTGATCGAGGCGCTGGTGGACCTGGCCTGCAGCCCACCGCTCGTGGAGCCGTTCAAGCCCTGAGGGCGCCTGGGGCTACCCGGGCCGGGCCTTCTTGAGCAGGGCCATCTGGCCGGCGTGGTAGAGGTCGTGCTGGGTGAGGCCGATGAACTGCGTGTAGGCGGTGTACGGGGGCTGGGGCACCAGCGGCTCGTCCAGCCGCGCGGGATCGAAGCGCAGGACGGCGCTCCGCACCTGCTCGTTCAGCTCCCGCAGCGCGGCCACGGCCTCCTGCCAGTGCGGCCCGGTCGGCTCGGGAACGGCGGGCCAGTCCTCGCTGGGCGTGAGCTGACGCCCGTCGCCCTGCAGGCGGCGCAGGACGAGGCGGTAGGTGCTGGCCAGGTGCAGCACCAGCTCCCAGATGCTGTGCGCGCCCGGCACCGGATGCGCGTGGGCCTCCGCGGGCCCCACGCCCTGCAGCGTCTCCAGCACGCTGGGCCCGTGCCAGGCCTCGCCCTCGAAGGCCTGCCTGAGCTGCGCCTCCAGGCGCTCGAGCTCGGTGCTCATCCCGACTCTCCTCCCTCCCGCCGGACTTCTTCCTTCACCACCGACCAGGAGCTGCGCGCCAGGTCGGCGAGCTCCGCCAGGTGGGCCGTGGCCGCCTGGCCTTGCGGTGTCTTCCAGGCCGCTTCCATCGCGGCCCAGTCGTCCCAGTACAGCTCGACCACGGCGTCCCAGCCCGGATGCGCGCGCGTGGCGTCGGCCACCACGTGGTTCTGGACGTAGCGGCGCAGGCCGGGGATGCGCTCGGCCAGCGGCCCGTGCTCGTGCCGCAGGTTCTGCGCGAACTGCCCGGCCGTGAGCCCGGGCTTGCGGTACAGCACGACCACGAACTTCAGCACGCGCTGCCCGCCACTTCGTAGTGCACGACGGTGGGCTCGAGCTCCAGCAGGTATTCGGGGTCTTCCGGATAGTACTTGGCCTTCTGCACGTCCTCCCCGGCGAAACCGCGGATGGCCTCCATGCTCTGCCAGAAGGTGAGGGTGACGAAGTGGGTGACGGGCCCCTCGACCCGCTCGAGGACGTGGACGCTCAGGTTTCCCGGTACCGCCCGGTAGTCGGGGATGGCCCGCGCGTTCAGGAAGGCGCGGTACCGCGCCGCCTTCTCCGTGGGCACCCGCCCGTGCCACATGCGCACGACCGTCCCGTTCGCCGCCGGGCTCATTGCTTCAGGATGCCGAGGTAGACCTTCCACGGCCCCACCGCCGCCGCGTAGCGCCGGCTCATCACCCGCACCACCTGCGCGATGTGGTTGAGGTCGTGGACGGTCCAGGTGGCCAGCAGCTGCCCCAGCGTCACGCGGCCCAGCTCCGGGTGCTGGCCCTTGAGCGCCAGCTGCGTCGGGCCCAGCGACAGGCCGGCCAGGAAGGCCAGGCTGGAGCGGCGGCGCGCCGCGAACTCGTCGAGCAGGACCGTCAGCGTCATGTCGTCGGTGACGGCGAAGCCGCGCCGGTCGAAGGGCACGAACGGCCGCGCGTCGCCCGACTCCAGGATCTGCTTGATGCGCGGCACCCAGTCGGTGTCCTCGCCGTGGATCAGGTGGCCCAGGACCTCGCGCGCGCCGAACGTGCCTTCCCCCTCGTGCCGTCCCAGCCAGGGCTCGGGCAGGCCCTGGAGCAGCGCGCGCAGGGTTGCCGGCGTGCGCTCGAGCACGGCGACGGCCTCGGAGACGACGGGATCCAGGGTTCCACCCCGTGCGAACACCATCTCACCTCCGCTGGTCTCGTTCCCTGCGCAGGATAGCGCAGAGCCACCGGCCGGAGGCGCCGGTCCCGGGGCTACGGCCGCGCTACTCCGAAGTGGGCCGCGGCGAGACGGTCGCGATCAGGCGGTCCCACTGGATGTGGCGGCCGGTCGAGGTGGGGCGCGGGCCCGGGAAGCGCTCGTCGAGCACCTTCAGGTCCGTGATCCGGGTCAGGACCGCGCGGCGCCAGCCCACGGGCCGGGGGGACGGCTTGGCGCTCCGGACCTGCCAGAAGAAGAGCGTCGGGACGCCGTCGAGGATGCCGTAGTCGTGCGGCTCCGCCTTGCGCTGGAATCCGTCGAAGGTGAAGGTGACCAGCCGCCGCTCGGCGATGGCCGCGCGCAGGAGCGTCGCGGTGCCCACATCCGCTGGGGTCGCGGTAGCCATCTTGTATCCATCCCCAGCTTACCTGCCCGGAGGGATGTAGTGGAACCGCACGAGATAGACATTTTCGCCGCGGCCGTGCTTCGCCACCTTGAGCAGGTCGATCACGCCCTTGAATCCCGACGCGCGGGCCAGCTCGGGCGTGATGTCGGCCAGGCTGATGGGCAGCACCTCGTCCACCTCGATGTGGCCCTCGTCCATGCAGTAGCGGCCGCCGGCCTTCACGTGCGGCCGCATCCAGATGCGGACGCTGCAGGTGATCTCCCCACGCCGGACGCCGTCACGCAGGCGCTTGGTGAAGATCACCGGCGGAGTCTACCGCTCAGCGGGGGGCTTGAAGGCGCAGGCGGCGTAGCCCTCGATCACGGCGCCGTCCTTCAGCTCGCTGGCCGTGGGCCGCCAGCCGACGGCCAGGCGCCGCTCCAGGATCTCCGCCGGCGATGGACGATGGTCCCAGACCGAGACCGTGCGCACCCCGCCCAGTCAGGTGGTGCCGTAGACCAGCCAGCGGCCGCTGGGGAAGGGGACCAGCACGTCGTGCGTGAACTCGTCCTGCTTGACCACGTCCGCCGGATGCACGGGCGGCCGCTGCGCGCGGCCCCAGGCGAAGATGTCGTCCAGCCCGCGGTGCGTGCTGACGGCGGCCTCGATCTGCGTGCGCTCGGCCGGGTCCAGGCCGGCGTAGTCGGTCAGGCTGATGTGGGGCATCGGCTCCTCCACGCTCTCACCCGTTCTACGACAATTCGGGGGGCGGCGGATGAGACGGCGGCGGGGCTGTGACGGGACGCACGCTAGTCCGTCAGCCGGAGGAGCTCCGCCAGGTGCCGCGCCGGATCCGGCGGCAGCTCGGCCACGCGCGGCCGGCCCCCGCCAAAGAGCCCATGGTGGTCGTCGAGGAGGGCGCGCCGCAGCCTCTCGTCCACGCGCCTCCGGAAGCGGGCGTCTTCACCCGGCCGCGGCCGGATGGGCCCGCCGCGCGACACCGGCACGAAAGCGATGAGGTCCAGCCCGCGCAGCGAGCCGCGCACGAGGGGCGTGTACTTCCGGATGAACGCGGCCCGCGCCCCCGCCTCCCAGCCGCGGCTGGCCGCGGCATAGGCGAGGTAGTCCACGGGGCTGCGCTCGAAGACGACGCGGGACCCGGCGGGATGGCGCCCGACCGCGGCCAGCGTGTAGTCGAGCAGCGCTTCCAGCCCCTCGGGAGCCGGCCCTTCCCCCTCCGTGAGGGACACATCGTCCGCCAGCGTCTCGTAGGCCTCGGGCTCGCAGACGAACCCGGGCCGCCGGTCCAGGAACGCCGCGATCAGCGTGCTCTTGCCGGTGCCGTGGGAGCCGGACACGGCCACGCGCATCACCGGCTCGGCTCGAACTCGCCTTCGGCCACCGGCGCGTCCGGCCGGTCGCGCTCCAGGGACTCCCGGTAGCGCACGCACCCCCGCATGAACTGCGGCCAGGGCGGGACGGCGATGGCCGGCGGCGTCTTCTCGGGCAGCAGGTTCCACAGCTCCGGGTGGTGCCAGCACAGGTCCTGCCCCGTGCTGTCGCGGTGCCGCCGGATGCCCGCGCGCAGGCGCCGCACCTCCTGGACCAGCGCGTCGCGGCCCAGTCCCTCGAGGTCGTCGTCCATCCCGGCCTCCTTCGCTTCGCTCCCGGTCCCAGCCTACTGCGCCCTCCACGATCGCGGCGCGGAACCGCGCGAATTGTCCGGGCGTCCAAGGTCACAGGAGGGACACATGGATCTCTGGAACGCCCTCGGCATCTCGAAGGAGGCGGGCCTGATCGCGGCCGGGTTGGGCATCATCGGAGCCGTGGTCATGGCGGCCGGCATCGCCATCCGCCGCGGCGGCGCGCCGCGCCGCGGCTCGCTGCAGCTGGACGACCCCCGGGTGTGAAATCGCGTCACCCCCACGATGACGGCGCCCGGATCTTCCGTGGCCAGGGACACCTTCGCCGCCTCGGCCGCCTGGCCCCGGGTCATGGCGTCGTCTTCTTCATCGGGAGCTCCGTTCACCCTCGGCTGGCGCCGCCCGCAGGGTCAGGAGCGACACGGAAGGCGGCACGCGGAAGCGCACGGGGATGATACTGGTGCCGACGCCGGTGGTCACGAACAGCACGCGCCCGTCTTCGCGCACCGCGCCGGCGGCATAGCGCTGGCCGTACTCCGAGGGCACGATGGGCCGGCCCAGCAGCGGCAGCCGGACCTGTCCCCCGTGCGTGTGGCCGGCCAGCGTGAGGGCCACGCGCGGCGGCACCAGCGGGAAGAGGTCGGGGTTGTGCGTGAGCAGGAGCACCGGCGCGTCCACCGGCACGTGGGCCAGCGTGCCCGGCACGTCGTACTTGTTCGTCCAGGCGTCGGCGATGCCCGCGATCCAGAAGCGCTGGCCGGGCGCGCCCAGGGGCATGACCTGGTTCTCGAGCACCGGGATGCCGCGCGCCTCGAGGGCGGCCCGCACCCGCTGCCCGTCGAGCCACCAGTCGTGGTTGCCCAGCACGGCCACCACGCCCAGGCGCGCGTGCAGGCGGCCCAGCGCGGCCGCCGTCGTCTCGGGCGGAATGAAGTGGCCTCCCACGACGTCGTGGATCACGTAGTCGCCGAGCAGCACGATCACGTCGGGGCCGGTGTCGTTCACCGTCTCCACCAGCCGGTCGAGCCCGGCGGCGTCGACATGGGGCGAGCCGGCGTGGATATCGGAGACGGCGGCCACGGCCAGGCCGTCGAGCGCGGCCGGCCAGTGCGGCAGCACGAGGGTGGTCCGTTCCACCACCAGCCGGCCCGGCTCGACCAGCACCGCCCAGCCACCGGGCAGTCCGGCCGCCGCGGCCAGCAGCAGCCCGATCCCCCACCGCCGCCCGCGGCTCACCTGGCGCTAGACTCGTGCGCGTGCAGGCCCTCTGGCTGGAAGACCGGACGCTGCGTCTGCGGGACGACGTGCCCACGCCGGAGCCGCCCCCGGGCGAGGCGCTCGTCCGCGTGCTCCTGGCCGGCGTGTGCAACACCGACCTGGAGCTGGTGAGCGGCTACTACCCCTACACCGGCGTGCCCGGCCACGAGTTCGTGGGCACGGTGGAGGCCGCGCCGGGGGCGGACGCCTGGGTGGGACGGCGCGTGGTGGGCGAGATCAACGCCGCCTGCGGCGCGTGTGCGCAGTGCGCGGCCGGGCGGCGCAGCCACTGCGAGCGGCGCACGGTGCTGGGCATCGTCGGCCGCCACGGGGCCTTCGCCCGCCACCTCGTGCTCCCCGTGGCCAACCTGCACGCCGTGCCCGACGACCTGCCCGACGCGCTGGCCGTGTTCACGGAGCCGGTGGCCGCCGCCCTGCGCGTCCACGAGCAGGTGGCCATCGCCTCCCGCGATCGGGTCGTCGTGATCGGGGACGGCAAGCTGGGCCAGCTCATCGCGCAGACGCTGGCCGGCACCGGCTGCGACCTGCTGGTCGTGGGGCGCAGCGACGCCAAGCGCGAGGCCCTGGCCGCCCTCGGCATCCGCGCCGCGGACGCGGGCGCCCTGCCCCACCGCGCCTCCGACCTGGTGGTGGAGTGCACGGGGAACTCCGAGGGGCTGGAGATGGCGCGGCGCGCGGTGCGGCCCCGGGGCACCATCGTGCTGAAGAGTACCTACCACGGCCGCACCAGCCTCGACGTCTCGGCGGTGGTGGTGGACGAGGTCACGCTGGTCGGCTCGCGCTGCGGGCCCTTCGCGCCCGCCCTGGCCGCCCTGGCCGAGGGCACCGTGCGCGTGGGCCACATGGTGGACGCGCGCTACGCGCTGGCCGACGGCCTGGAGGCGTTCGCTCACGCGGCGCGGCCGGGCGCCATGAAGGTGCTGATAGAGCCCTAGCCGGCAGTCAGCTCTCGACTGGGTCGCGCAGGACGGCGTCCGCGAACTCCGGATACATGGCGCGGATGCAGGTGGGGCAGAGGCCGTGGCTAATCTGCGCCTCCGAGTGGTCGCGAATGTAGAC
>Ga0111539_10007038_pt1 | contig 14435 bp, 12 predicted proteins | sample RhiMethybrSRZTD1_FD_79667 | JGI IMG/M metagenome (GOLD analysis project Ga0111539, IMG submission 79667) | Populus rhizosphere microbial communities from Tennessee, USA - Rhizosphere MetaG P. TD hybrid SRZTD1 (version 2) (version 2) | ecosystem: Host-associated > Plants > Roots > Rhizosphere >...
CCGGAAGAGGTGGTCGCGCTCGTCGTCGGTGAGGCGCAGCGCGCGAGCCAGGGCGGCCAGCACCTGGTCGGACGGCGTCGGGCCGCGGGCCTGCTCCAGCCGCACCAGGTAGTCGACCGAGACGCCGGCCAGCAGCGCCACCTCCTCGCGACGCAGGCCCGTGACCCGGCGGCGCGTGCCGGCAGGCAGGCCGACGTCGGCAGGCGACAGGCGCGCCCGGGCGCCCTTCAGGGCGGCGGCGAGTCCGGGGCGGTCCACTCCCCCAGCATGCCGGGTCGGGGCGGCGGTCAGCCTGGGACCCTCGGTCCCAGGCTGGGCCGGCCCTGGCCCGCCGGTCCGGCCGGCCGGACGATGGCGCCATGACCACCGCACTCATCACCGGAGCCAACAAGGGGCTCGGGCGCGAGACCGCCCGCCGGCTCGCCGACCGGGGCTGGACCGTCCTGCTCGGCGCGCGCGACCCCGAGCGCGGCCGTGCGGCCGCAGCCGACCTGGCGACCGGCGGCGCCGACGTCCGGTTCCTCGCCCTCGACGTCACCGACGACGCGTCGGTCGACGCCGCCGCCGACGAGGTCGCGCGCACCGTCGGACACCTCGACGTGCTCGTCAACAACGCCGGCGTCCTCGGCCCGTTGGCCGAGCCGACCGCCACCGCACCGGCCGACTTCCTCGCCACCTTCGGCGTGAACCTGCTGGGGCCGGTCCGGGTGACCCGGGCCTTCCTGCCGTTGCTCGAGAAGTCCGACCTGCCCCGGATCGTCATGGTCTCGAGCGGGCTGGGATCCCTGACGGTGACCACCGACCCCGACCGCCTCGAGTCGACGCTGCACGGGCTCGTGTACCCGTCGTCGAAGGCCGCCCTCAACATGGTGACCTCGCAGTACGCCAAGGTGCTGCCCGGCTGGAAGGTCAACGCCGTCGACCCCGGCTACACGGCCACCGATCTCAACGGCCACTCGGGCCACCAGAGCGTCGAGGAGGGGGCGACGGCCATCGTCGCCATGGCCACCGTCGGCGCCGACGGCCCCACGGGCGGGTTCTTCGACATGCACGGGCCCGTGCCCTGGTGATCCCGGGCGCTGGCCGGCGGCGGGTCGGCGGGCGCTCACCGGGGACGGTGCTCGCCCGCACCCGGTCGCTCGACGAGCTCCCCGGGGCGGCGGGCTCCGGGACGGTCAGCCCGCGTCGATGCGGGCGCCCTGCTGCAGGTAGCTGGTGATGGCGGAGACGTCGATGTCGTCGGCCGTGCGCAGCTTGACGTGGCGCGAGCGCTTGCCGGCGCCCTGCAGCAGGCCGAACGGGTCGTCGAAGTCGACGCCGTGGTCGAACGCCATCGTCACGTGCCCGGCCGACGGGCTGATGATCGCCACGACCTTGGTCCCGCGCCACGCCGGGGACCCGTAGCTGATGACCTCGCGCAGCTCCGGGACGGCCTGCTCGGCGAGGTCGCGGAGCTGCGCGACCGTGGCCCGGTGCTGCTCGGGCAGCGACGTCTGCACGTACTCGTCGACCTCGGGGCTGCGCATGGTTCGGTGTCCTCTCTCGTCTCTCGGGCGACGGGTGCCGCCACCGGAGACGTCGAACGGGCGGTGGACTCATCGACACGGCGGTCGGACGGCGGTCGCCGGGCCCGGGCGGCGGTCGGACGGCGGTCGCCGTGCCCGGGCCACACGGGCGGCCCGCCGCCCGGCCGTTCGCCCGCCTCCGCCGTTAGCGTGTCGTCCATGTCGTCGACCGTCGTCGCCGTCGATCCGCTGTACGACCCGCCGTCGGGGGCCGACGACCTGGTCGCCATGGCCCACCGCTACGGGCGCTACCGCCTGTACGCCGAGCACGAGCGCATCGAGATCGACCTCGGGCGGGGCCTGATGCAGCGCCACGACAGCGTGCAGGCGTTCCTGCGCTCGGGCGGCGCCCGCGGGCCACTGGCCGGCGGCGACGTGCGCACGGCGGCCGCCCGCACCAGCTACTTCCGCGAGGAGTACGCGTACGGCACCGAGGCGCACGTCGGCGGCGTCGAGTCGTTCCTGCACCACCCGGCCCTCGTCGACGGCGCCGTCGCCGTGCACGGCCGGCCCGTCGTCGAGCCCGCCATCGCCTACGCCAACCTGATGATCCCGGGCCAGGAGCTGGCGGTGCACACCGACGTGCCCGAGTTCCGGGGCGCCAACCGCAAGGTGCTCCCCCAGTGGCTGCTCGTGGTCATGCACCACTCGGGCCTGTTCGACCCCTGGCGACTGCACATCGCCACCGGCATCGCCTGGTTCCAGGACAGCGACGACGGCGAGCTGCGCTACTGGCCCGACGGGCCCGACGCCGCCCCCGTGGTCCACCGCGTGCGGGCCAACACGGCGATGGTGCTCGACACCGACAGCGTGTTCCACGGCGTCGACCCCGTGGCCCCCGAGGTCGAGCCGCCCGTCGTGCGGCCGGGCGCCGGTCTGGTCGCGGGCGACGACGGCCGCTGGCGGCTGTCCGACGCCGATGGCACGCCCGTCGGCGACTACGGCTGGGACGACCTGCGGTTCTCGGTGTCGTGGAAGGCCTACTGCTTCGCCGACGAGTCCGAGCGGGCTGCGTGGCGTGACCACACCGACGACCTCACCACCGACGCCATCGTGACCCGCCTCGTCGACGACCTGGTGGCCCGCGACGTGGTGGCGGCCGGCGTGCCGGTCGACCGCGACCTGGGCCTGCGCATGATCGACGAGTACGTCCGCTACCCGGGCACCCCGGCGCGGGCCTGAGGCGAGGGCGCCGGCGTCGGGCCAGTCGGGACCCACCCCGGGACCCGGCTCCCGACCCGACGCGATTTCCCCGTCTGGTTCGGGGGTCATGACCCCCGAACCAGACGGGGAAATCTCTCCTCGGGCTCGACCCGGACCCGGCCCGCCCGGTCAGGCCGCCTCGGCCCCCGTCGGCGGCACGGCCGGCTGCAGCGCCGTGGTCCCGCTCGCGGCCTCGTCGGCGTCGAGCGCCGCCGCGGTGCCGCCGGGCGTCCGCCGCAGGCCCGACGCGGTCAGCGCCGCCCCGATGAGCAGCGCCACGACCGGAACGACCATCGCGGCCCGGTAGCCGTCGAGCATCTCGGCCGGCGTGGGGTCGTCGCCGGTCACCGCCACGTTCACCGCGGTCACCACAGCCAGCATCAGCGCCCCGCCGAACTGCACCGAGGCGTTGAGCAGCCCGCCGGCGAGGCCCTGCTCGTCCTCGGACACGTCCTCGGTGGCGGCGATGGTCAGCGGCCCGTAGGCGGCGGCGAAGGCCATCCCCATCACCACGAGCCCCGGCACGAGCATCGGGTACGACCAGTCGTCGCCGAGGCGCAGGAAGCTGACGTAGGAGATCACGCCGAGCACCATCCCGGTCAGGATCACCCGCACGTTCCCGAACCGCCGCACGAACCACGGCGTCACGGTCGGCGCCAGGATCGTGTCGATGCCGGCGATGAGCAGCGCCAACCCGGTCTCGAGCGCCGACCACCCCCGCAGCTCCTGCAGGTACAGCACGAGGATGAACTGGAAGGCGATGAACGAGCCGACGAACAGCAGCGCGCCCAGGTTGGCGCGCACGAGCGGCCCCGACCGCAGGATGCCGAGCCGCACCAGCGGTGCCGCCGCCCGGCGCTCGACGGCCACGAACGCCGCCAGCAGCAGCGCACCGGCGGCCAGGGTGGCGGCCGTCAGCACGCCGGGGACCTCGGGGGCCCGCACGACGCCGAGCACGATCAGCAGCATCGCCCCGGTCATCGTGACCGCGCCCACGGCGTCGAAGCCGCGACGGCCGGGACCGCCGGGGCCGGCGTCGGGCACGGCGGCGCCCTCGGTCAGGACCCGGTGGGCCAGCACCAGCAGCACGGACGCGAACAGCACCGGCGCGAAGAACACCCACCGCCAGCCGGCGGTGGTGAGCAGGCCGCCGGCCACCATGCCGAGCGTGTAGCCGCCGGCACCGACGCCGCCGTAGACCAGCAGTGCCCGGTTGCGCAGCTCGCCGGGGGCGAACGACGTGGTGATGATCGAGAGGCTGGCGGGGGTCAGGAACCCGGCGCTGACGCCGGTGACGAAGCGGGCGAGGACGAGCATCCAGCCGTCGGTGGCCAGGCCCCCGAGGCCGGAGAAGCCGATGAAGACGGCCAGCCACAGCAGGAACATCCGGCGGCGGCCGAACAGGTCGGCGGCCCGGCCGCCCAGCAGCACGAAGCCGCCGTAGCCGAGCACGTAGGCGCTGACGACCCACTGCAGGGCCGACGTCGACAGGCCGAGGTCGGCCCGCATCGAGGGCAGGGCCACGCCCATCATCGACACGTCGAGCCCCTCGAGGAAGACCGTGCCGCACAGCACGAGCAGCACGGCCCAGGCGTGGCGGGTCATGCGGGCGAACGACGGCGACGACGGCCCGGCGGGCGTGGCCGTCGCGGGGATCTGGTCGGTGCTCATTCCTCGACGAACTCCTCGAGGCGGGCCGCGTGGGGCGACCGGACCGTGGCCTCGTGCCAGTGAGGGTACGAGACGTAGACGACCTCGCTCTCGTCGATCGCCCGGTAGACGACCGGCGTGCCGTTCGAGAGGTAGATGACCTCGCCGACGCCGGCGACGGTCGTCTCGCCCCCGCTCTCGACGGCGAACGAGCCCTTGGTGACCACGAGGGCCTCGTCGTAGCTCACGATCCACTCGTTGGCCTCGCCGGCCGCGTACCGGGCGAACCCGACGGTCATGGCGGCGCCCGCACCGCCGTCGACCGCGTCGGCGAGCCGCAGTTGCTGGCTGCCCCGGCGGTACCACCGCAGGTCGGCGTCGTCGCTCGACAGCCACCGGACTCCGGGAACGGACATCTGGACTCCTCCGCATCGCGATTTCTGTAGTGACTGATACAGAAGTTCGCGCCGTGGCAGCGGGGAGTCAACGGAATAAACTACCGATCGCTACAGAAAGGTGACGACGATGCCCCGGGGCCGTCCCCGCCAGTTCGATCGAGCCCAGGCGCTGCGGGACGCGCTGTGCGTGTTCTGGGAGCGCGGCTACCAGGGCACCTCCATCAGCACCCTCACGGCGGCGATGGGCATCGGGGCCCCCAGCCTCTACGCCGCGTTCGGGTCGAAGGCCGAGCTGTTCCAGGAGGCCACCGAGCTCTACCTCGCCGAGGACGCCGGCGAGCCCACCCGGTTGCTGCAGGGCGGGGCCACCGCCCGGGCGTCGGTCGAGGCGATGCTGCGCTCGAACGCCGAGCTGTTCACCCGCGAGGGCGAGCCCGCGGGCTGCATGCTCACCCGCGCCGTGTCGACGTGCCCCGACGACGACCCCGACATCGCCGGGTACCTCGAGCGCAGCGTCGAGCAGCGGATCCACGACATCGAGGTGCGCCTCGAGCGGGGCGCGGCCGCCGGCGAGGCGCTGCCGTGCCTCGAGGTGCGGGCGCTCGCCGAGTTCTTCGACGCGGTGGTCGAGGGCATGGCCGTCCGGTCGATGGAGGGGGCCTCACGCCGGTCGCTGCACCGCATCGTCGACCTCACGATGCGCATCTGGGACAGCTGACCCGGCACGTCGGCGGCCCGATCGTTCTGGCGTCTGTGACCGCGCGTGAGCGCGGTGACAGACGCCGGAACGGTGGGTGCGGCGGCCGGGGCCTCCCCTACTTCATGTAGATGCTGCGCTTGGGCGAGCGCATCATGTCCCGCACCAGCGGCTCGAAGTGCTCGAGGGGCAGGGTGTCGTAGCCGGGGTCGAACGCGGGCTGGTCGTACTCGTGGCAGAACTCGGCGCAGGCGTCGAACCACTCGTGGTCGCGGAACCGGTCGCGCATGTCGCGGTCGAGGCCGAGGTGGTGGAAGAAGTAGTAGCCCTGGAAGATCGCGTGCTTCTCGACGATCCAGTGGTTCTGCTCGCTGACGAAGGGCTTGACGATCGCCGCCGCGATGTCGGCGTGGTTGAACGTGCCGAGCAGGTCGCCGACGTCGTGCATGAGCGCGCAGTAGACGTACTCGTCGTCGCGGCCGGCCCGCTCGGCGCGGGTCGCGGTCTGCAGCGAGTGCTCGAGGCGGTCGACGGCGAACCCGCCGAAGTCGCCTCCCAGGGCCCGCAGCTGGTCGAGGGCCCGGTCGGGCAGGCCGACGGCGAGCTCCATGTTGCCGACCGCGATCTTCTCCCAGTCGGCCTTCGTGCCCTCGGTCATGGCGTGGAACGAGGCGCGGGGCCGCTCGTCGGCGGCGGACGGCGGAACGGTCGTGTCGGTCATCGGGCGCTCCTGCGACGTTGGTGCCCGTCAGCGTAGGCGGCGGGACCGACGCGGCCCGGGTCGGCCGTTCTGGCGTCTGTCACCGCGCGTGGGCGCGGTGACAGACGCCAGAAGAGCACGGGGGTCAGATCCGCTCGATCGCGCCGCCGTCGAACAGGGGCTCCATGGCGAGGCCGTCGACGTCGGCCTGCATCTCGTCGTCCGACGGCCGGACGTACCCGCCGCCCGCCGCGGGCCCGGCGAGGTCGTCGGCCATGTCGAGCACCCGCGCCATCACGGTGGCGTCGGTGGTGGTGTTGAGGAACACCTGCGGGTCGCTCAGCACCCACCGCACCGCCCGCTCGAGCGGCGCGTCGTCGGTGAGCGGCTCGTACCACGCGAAGCGCCGGCGCTCGTCGTCGTCCCGCCAGCGGCGGCGTGACACGCCCTTGATGGTCTGCACGGCCACCTCGTTGGCCGCGCACACGGCCAGCAGCTCGTGGACGTCGGCCCGGTAGGCGGCGTCGGTCAGGGCGACGTAGCTGTAGGGCAGCAGCACCGAGTCGAACGGGAACTCGGCCAGGCTGCGCAGGTGCATGCGGGCGATGCGGGTGCCGTGGCCCGTCACGCCGATGTGCCGGGCCAGGCCCTCGTCGCGGGCCCGGGCGAGCGCCTCGACCGCCCCACCGGGACGGTGCGCGGTCTCCCACTCGTCGGGCTCGACGAGGTTGTGCAGCTGGATCAGGTCGACGTGGTCGACGCCCAGCCGCTCGAGCGAGCGCTCGAGCTCGGCGCGGGCGGCGTCGCCGGTGCGCTGGCCGGTCTTGGTGGCGAGGAAGAGGTCCCGGCGGTGGTCGGGCATCCACGGGGCGATGCGCAGCTCGGAGTCGCCGTAGTCGGCCGCCGTGTCGATGTGGTTGACGCCGTGGCGCAACAGACGGTCGAGCACCTCGTCGGCGCGATCCTGGCGCATCGAGGCCAGGCCCGCGGCGCCGAAGATGACGCGGCTGCTCTCGTGCTCGGTGCGGCCGAACGGTGCGGTCGGGATCATGGCGGCCCTCCTCCGCGTGCGTGCGGTCGAGGCTACGGGCGGCGGGCGGAAACTGCCGACGATCGCGGCGCCGCATCTCCCGCCGCGGCGGCGCTGCGGCCCGGGAGACCCGGCTTCGGTGTCACACCGGACCGCTAACGTCCTCGCCGAGGTTCGATGCCGACCGGCGAACGGCGTCCTCCACCTGGTTCACCGCCTGGAGGCCGTCATGCCCGGACAGGTCCTGCCCTTCCGTCCCCGCCCGCCGTCGACCGGCACCGCTGCCGCTCGCCGTCGCCGATCACCGGCCGACCGTGCGGCGCCGACCGGTCCCACGCGTGGCGATGGCTCGCGACCCGTCGGGTCGCCCTCTCGCTCGGGCACCCCACCCACGACGGTGGTTCCGCTGGCGCCCCGTCCCGCGTCGCCCGCCCCGACCGATGACCTGCCGCCGTGTGCCTGACGATCGGGGGCTCGTCGGTCGACAGCCTTCCCCCTGTCGAGCGCCGCATGCCGACGGCACCCGTTGACCCTCCCCCGGGGGGAGAGGGCAGGGTGTCGGTCGTGAACGACGGACTGATGGCGATCGGCACCTTCTCCCGGGCGAGCTCGATGTCGATCAAGGCGCTGCGCGCGTACCACGAGGCGGGCATCCTCGTCCCTGCCCGCGTCGATCCCGCCACCGGCTATCGCAGCTATCACGCCACCCAGCTGACCGACGCCGCCGTCGTCCAGCGGTTGCGGGCGCTCGACGTACCGCTCGACCGGGTGCGGGAGGTCGTCCAGGCCCGCAACCCCGCCGTCACCGAGCGGGTGCTCACCGAGCACACGGCCGCCATGCAGGCTCGGCTCGAGGACGTGACCCGCATCGTCAGCGAGCTTCAGGCCGGGGTGGGGCTGCCGGCCGCGCACACGCCGGTCCACGTGCGCGACGAGCCGGCGGCTCACACCCTGGCGGTGCGGGGCCATGTGACCGAGTCGAGCTTCGCCGCCTTCCTCGACGGCGCCTTCGCCGAGCTGGGAGCCATGGTCGACCGGGTCGGCACCTCCCCCGTCGGACCGACCGGAGCGCTGTACCCGCCGGAGATCTCCGACGACGGCGCCGAGCCCGTCGAGGCGTTCGTACCCGTGGGCACGCCCGTGGCCCTGCCCGACGAGCGCGGCAGGGTGGTCGTGAGCGAGCTCCCCGCAGCTCGCGTCGCCGTGCTCGTGCACGCCGGACGGTACGAGACGATCGCCGACAGCTACCGCGCCCTCGGCGCCTGGGTCGCGCACAACGCGACCCCGGCTGCGCAACGGGTGCGCGAGATCTACGTCGTCAGCTTCGGCGAGACCGACGACCCCGACCGCTTCCGCACCGAGATCCACTGGCCGCTCGCGGCCGAGACCCAGGAGACGTCCCCATGAGCATCCGCCTTGCCGCCATCACCGTCGACTGCGGCGACGCCCTCGCCGTCGCCCGCTTCTGGTCGGCGGCGCTCGATCGCCCGCTTGCGGCGGACCCCGCCCCGAGCGAGGACATCGCCCTGATCGGCGACCTGGGCGACGCCGCACCGGCCGCCCCCAACTGGCTGTTCTGCAAGGTGCCCGAAGGGAAGACGGCCAAGAACCGCATGCACGTCGACATGGTCGCCGCCGATCGACCGGCCGAGGTCGCGAGGCTCGTCGACCTCGGCGCCACCCGAGTCGCCGACAAGGACGAGTGGGGCCACGTCTGGACCGTCCTCCAGGACCCGGAGGGCAACGAGTTCTGCGTCGCGTCCTCCTGACGGGCGACGCGGACGCGCCGTGCTCTTGGCGCTGAAGACCGCCGGGTGGTGACCGACGCCCGATCGCCGAGTCGGGTCAGAACTCCCCGTGCTTCCGCAGCTGGCGCGGGCGGCCGTCGGGGTCGACGGCGAGGCGGTAGATCGGGTGGGCCCAGGGACGCTGCCACCAGTGGACCGGCTCCGGGCGGTGGCGTTGGACCCGGCCAGGCGGGCGGGGGCCGACGCAGCCGCCCGCGTGCCACGACTCGAGCTCGTCCGCCGCCGACCTCCACGCCTCGAACGCCGAGGCCGGGGACAGCAGCGACGGGTCGTCCGGGGAGCAGCCCAGGTGCTCGGCCATCAGCCGCAGGCGCAGGTCACGGGCGAATACCCGGGCACCGTCGCCCTGGCCGCCGGGGTCCTCGGGCGCACGCGCGTCCCGCACCGAGTCGACGGTCGCGCAACTCAGCTCCGAGTCGTGCGTCCACGAGCGCAGGTTCAGGTTGTCGGAGCCGACCATCACCCACACGTCGTCGACGACGCACACCTTGGCGTGCACGTAGACCGGTGTGCCCTCGTCGTTCTCGAGGTCGTACACCGCCACCCGGTCGCCTCCGGCCTCGACCACCTGCACGACGGCCTCGTCGTGACCCACTCGCTCGGGGGGCTCGCCGGCGCGGCCGCCCTGCTCGGGGTACCGGGGCACGAGGGCCACCAGCCGCAGGTCCTCGTTCGCCCGCAGCGCGTCGCACAGCGACTCGACGACCTGGGCCGACCACAGGTACTGGTCCTCGATGTAGATGAGGCTCCGGGCCCGGGCGAACGCCTTCGTGTAGGCCCGGGCGATGCTGCGCTCACCCTCACCGGCGAACGGGTAGGCCGGCCGCCGCCGGGGGTACGTCCGCAGCACCTGCACCGCGCACGTGCCGGCCGTCGGCGGGATGGCGGGGCGCGGCGGGAGGGGCGCGGCCACGCGCGGTTCGTGGACGGCGCGGGCGATGCGGGCCCGCCAGGGGTTGCGGTGGTCGAGGGGCGTGGGGTCGTCCCACCGCTCGCGGAACGTGTGGGACAGGTCGCCGATCGCCGGACCCCGGATCTCGATCTGCACGTCGTGCCACGGCGGCCGGTCACCGTAGCGGGGTCCCATGTCGACGGCCTGCGGATCGCCGAGGTGGCGCTCGTCGTCCCGCCGCCCGTGGCACAGGTCGATGCCGCCCACGAAGGCGACGTCGTCGGCCTCGTGTCCGGGGTGCCGCACCAGCACGAGCTTCTGGTGGTGCGATCCGGCCCGCCGCACCCGCTCGTCGAGCAGGACCTCGCCGCCGGCCTCGTTGACGGCCTCGGCGAGGTGGATCGCCTCCTGCTCGCTCAGGTTCGCCTGGTGGGGGTGCGACCGCCACACGAGCCCCCGCACGTCGACGCCGCGCTCGAGCAGGTCGACGAGCACGGTCGCCAGCTCGGTGGCCTCGACGCCGCCGAGCCGCTCGTCGCCGTCGCCGCGCCAGTCGGTGAACAGCACGAAGTCGCCGTCCTGCAGCTCCTTCCACGTCTCGAGCAGCCGCCCGAAGTACGTGGCCCCGTGGACCAGGGCCTCGACCTGGTTGCCCTCGGTCCACCCGACGCCGTCGTCGTGGGCGGCGTCGATGTCGGTGTCGGGGTTGCCCCGCTCGTCGGGGGTCAGGAACCAGCGCGCGAGGCCGGCGGCTGGCGGATCCATGTCCCAAGCGTTCCCCGCCGGACGGCCCGTCACACACCCGCCCGTGCTTCTGGCGTCTCTCACCGCGCGATGACGCGGTGAGAGACGCCAGAATTCGCCGGGATCAGCCCACCCGCACGCCCCGGCCGAAGAACGGCCCCGCCAGCGGGCGGCCCAGGACGACCCGGCCCAGCCGCCACGCCGATCGCACGACGAGGTACAGGCCCAGCAGCCCGTACGGCAGCAGGATCGCGGTCGCGCCCCACGACTCGCCGGCGAACGGGGCCGCCGAGTCGGCGTCGAGCGTGCCGTCCGCACCGACGCTGAGCACCAGAACCGCCAGCGTCGCCGCCGGCAGGAACACCAGCCCCGCCAGCAGGTCGGTGGCCGCCGCGGCACCGGCGTAGGTCCGCACCCACACGCGCCGGGTGCCCTGCCTCAGGACCACCCGGGTCGCCACGTGCATCGCGGGCAGCAGCACGAGCAGCAGGGCCGCCCAGCCCGTGGCGTCGGACGCCTGGCGGGCCGCGTCGACGCTGTCGGCCGAACCGACGCTGCCCGCCTGGGCGAGCTGGTAGTGCTCGATCAGCGGATCGGTGAACGTGCTGTCGGCCCAGAGGAACACGACGAGTCCGACGAGCATGAGCGCCAGCGCCCATGCGCTCGTGACGCTGGTCTGCGCCTTGCGGATGGGGACGAACCGGGGCTGGGCTGCGGCGGCCGGCGCGTACGGCGTGGGCGGGCGGCTGCGCTCGGCCTCGCGTCGGTCTCGGTCGGCGGCCTTGGCCGCCTCGCGCCGCTCGCGGTCGACGGCTCGGGCCGCCTGGCGCTCGTCGTGGGTCACCGAGCGCGCCCGCTCGGCCGTGAGGACCGCCAGCACCGCCGCCGGTGGGTTCCGCTGGCCCTCGGCCGCCAGCTGCGCCCACCAGGCCTGGCGCTTGGCGCCGGTCCGGCGGGCGGCGGCGAGGCGCCGCTCGAGCTGGCGCTCGTGCTCGGGGTGCACCGCGCACAGCAGCAGGGTCGCCGCCGCCCGCTGCGACTCCTCGGGCGACGGCCAGCCGGCGTGGGCGCTGGCCTTGGTCACGTACCGGCCGAACGCCTCGATGCCGGCGTGCCACCGCTCGTCGATCGCCGCCGCCCGGTCCATCCCGGGCAGGCCGCGCCACAGCCGCAGCACCCGGGCCGAGCCGATCTCGGCCAGGCGGGCGGCGGTCGCCTCGGCGTCGTTGCCCCGACGGGCCATGGCGCCGCCGCCGGCCGGACCGCCGGAGAACGGCGAACGTGCTGCGGCCGCCGCCTGGGCGGCGGCGACGAGCCCGTCGGGCGTCAGGACGATCGATCCGACCCGCGGCTCGAGGCCGGGGTCGAGCGCCAGCAGCAGGCGAGCCATCGCCGCCGCGGACGGAGCGTCGCCCGAACCGGCGGCGACGATCTGCTCGGCCTCGGTGGTGCCGTGCGCCTGCAGGAACGCCCGGAGCTCGCCGAGCCAGATCGGGTTGCGGGTGCGGAACACCTGGTCGACTGCGTCGTCCCAGTAGGTCTGGAAGGCCGCCGCCAGCGACCGGACGTCGTGGTGGTCCTCACCGGCGTACCAGAAGGCGGACCCGACCCCCGCCGCGGGGGAGCCGATCGGAGCGTCGGGACGGGATCCACCCGGCGCCGGCGACGCGTCGCGCCCGACCGCGACGCCGTCGGGGACCGCCCGGGCGCGGCGGTCGGGCCGGGACGGCAGCGCGTCGACGTCCCACCCGAGCGCCACGATCGTCGGCACGACGGCGGTGCGATCGGCGACGGTGGGTCCGAGCGCCGTCGTCCCCGCCACGGTCGGGCCGACGTCGGCCCCGGTCAGCGCGGCCAGCAGCTGGGCGACGTCGGGGCGGCGGTCGGGCTCCTTCGCCAGCGCCGCCCGCACGAGCGGGGCCAGCGACGGCGACAGGTCGGGCAGGTCGGGCTGCTCGTGGACGACCCGGTAGAACAGCGCGTCGGCCGGTCCCTTCCCGAACAGCGGCCGGCCGGCTGCCGCGAACCCGACGACCAGGCCCCAGGTGAAGACGTCGGTCGCCGGGCTGCACTCGCGGCCCTGCACCTGCTCGGGAGCCATCCACCCGGGCGTGCCGAGCGCCATGCCCGTGCGCGTGATCGCCGGCGCCTCACGCAGCGTGGCGATGCCGAAGTCGATCACCACCGGCGTCTCGGGGGTCAGCAGGATGTTCGACGGCTTGAGGTCGCGGTGGACGACCTCGACCCGGTGGATCGCCACCAGCGCGTCGGCCAGCGCCACCGCCAGGGCGACGAGGCGCTCGCCGGACATGGGCCCGTCGGCGTCGACCGCCTCCTGCAGCGTGGGCCCGTCGACGAACGCCGTGGCCAGCCACGGCACCGCCATGTCGGGACCGGCCGCCAGCACCCGCGCCACGCGCGGGCTCTGCACCCGCTCGGCCGCCTGGATCTCGCGGCCGAACCGGGTCCGGAACGACGTGTCGCCGGCATCGGCCGCTCGCACGAACTTGAGCGCGGCGCGGCCGAGCTCGGGGTGCTCGGCCAGGAACACGACGCCCATGCCGCCCTCGCCGAGGCGCCCCACGACCTCGAACCCGGCGATGCGCCGGGGATCGCCGGGACGGAGCCCGCCCACCGGCCGCCAGCGCGTCTGCTCAGCCAACACGGGACGAGGGTACGGCGTGCCGGAGCGCGGCGGCGGTCGCCCGCCGGCCAGCGCACTGGACAGGGCCGGTACAACGGGTGGCGGTGGTGGTCGGCCGCAGCGCGGCCCGCCGCGCCGGGGCTGCCGAGGAGCGAACGGGTGATGCACGACCATGGCCGCACGTGACCGAACGACCGAGGGCTCGGGCGCTGCGGCCGAGGCGGCGCCCGGCCTCACACGGGCCTGGACCTGGCTGGTCGCACTCGCCGGAGCCGCGCTCGTCGTCGCCGCCGCGGTCGACGTCCTCGGTGACGACGGCGACTGGACGGTCGTCGCCCTCGGCTTCGGCGGGCTCTTCCTCGCCCTCGGTCCGATCGTGTTCCACCGCCTGGTGAGCGCGTCGGTCGGCGTGCACGGGTTCAGCTTCGAGCTCGGGCGGTCGATCGCCGCCCTCGGAGCCGTCGACACCGCGCACCGCGTCGACCGCTGGGGTGGCGGTCTCACCGAGGCAGCCAACGCCTACGCCACCGCGCACACCGTGCTCGAGGGCCGCGAGCACACCGCGGCGCGCACCCGGCTGCAGGACCACTTCGTCGACGAGGCGAGGGCCAGCGCCCTGGTGCAGCAGTACGACGCCGACGAGGTGCGGGCCCTGTTCCGCAAGGCGCCGCCGGTGGTCCGGGTGCTGGTGCTGGGGCTGATGCTCGGCGACCCGTCGCTGGCCGACGCCGCCACCATCGAGGACGCGATCACCCGGTCCCGCACCGGCAACGAGCAGTACCAGGGCCTGCGGCTGGCCCTGCTCGTCGGACCGCGGCTGCCGGCCGGCGACCGACGACGGCTGCGGGCCGCGATCGAGGCCGACCCGATGATCCGCACCGGCCAGGACCGCACCACGCTCTCGGCCGAGGCGCTCGTGCTGCTGGCGGGGGGCGCCGACGAGGCCGACGACGAGGGTGGCGACGGCGGCGACGGCGGCGACGACCCGGCTCGGCGTGGTCGCCGGACCGGTGGGCGCGGCGCGTCCGGTGAGCCGGGCGAGCCGGGCGAGGGCCCGGCGTCCGGTGGCGACACGCCGGGGAGCTCGCGGGGACGACGCCGTCG
>Ga0111539_10007039_pt1 | contig 14435 bp, 11 predicted proteins | sample RhiMethybrSRZTD1_FD_79667 | JGI IMG/M metagenome (GOLD analysis project Ga0111539, IMG submission 79667) | Populus rhizosphere microbial communities from Tennessee, USA - Rhizosphere MetaG P. TD hybrid SRZTD1 (version 2) (version 2) | ecosystem: Host-associated > Plants > Roots > Rhizosphere >...
ACGGTGCGATATTTATCGGGATCGAATATAGCGATGTATGCGCCTTGAACTGCTGTCGCGGCTATTTCTTCCGCATCGCCAGACGCTCGCGCGACGACGGCGACCGACTTTGCGTTCTTGCTGCGCAACGAACGAACAGCAGTGCCGACCAACTGCGAGATCTGTCCCAGCGTGTAGTCGTCAGCTTCGCCGGCGCCGACCAGTAACAGCCGGCGTGCTTTTAGTTTGTTGTTGCCGACGAGATGGAAGTAACAAGTTTCACCTTCCTTGCCTGAAAACTCCTCGGCTTCGAGTACAGAGCTGACGAGCCCGCCGGACAGTTCATCCAGCTTCTTTAAGAATCCGTCATCGGCTTTCTCATTTTTGAAAACAGCAACTGCCAAAGCTTGGACGTCCAGTTCTTCTATCGGTCCCCGATTCGCTTCAACTTGCATGTGAGTGGGTTCTCCTGAGATCGGTATTATCTATTGCGTTCTTTCAACTGAGCGCGCGTTTCCCTTTCAACCGTGCGCTTCAATTCCGTCTCTCGCTTGTCGAACAATTTCTTGCCGCGAGCGACACCAACTTCGATCTTGATTCGGCCGTTCTTTAAGTAAAGCTGCGTGGGAACAAGAGTCATTCCCTGTTTTGCCGTTGCTTCATCGAGTCGGGAAATCTCACGGCGGTGGAGCAACAGCTTGCGAGTCCGTAGCGGTTCGTGGTTCTCGCGGTTGCCATGAGAATACGGCGAAATGTGGGCGTTAAACAACCACGCTTCGCCTTCGCGGACGGAAACATACGCTTCCTTCAACTGCACGCGTCCGTCCATGGCGCTCTTCACCTCGGTGCCGGTCAGGGCGATCCCGGCTTCGTACTTATCGGAAATGTGATAGTTGTGAAAGGCGGCGCGATTCGCGGCCAACACTCTCTCTTCTTTCGCCATGCGAGGGAAACCGGAACCTTCGTTTACTTGGTCAGGTTGTCGCGCCTTTCAACTTGAGATCTAAAACATCATGACGCGTGATGATACCCGTGATTCGTCCGTACTCTTCGACCAACACCGCCGGACTCGTTTGCAGTCGTTTCAAAACATCGATGGAGCTTGCGTCGACGTCGACGATCGGAAAACTCGCCTCCATCACGTCTTTGACCGGCGATTCCAACAGCGCCCGATCGCGCACGACTTTCGCCAGCACACGATTCTCTCGCAACGAACCCACGCAACGATCAGCTTCGATCACCGGAAGCTGCGTCAGTCCGAGCTCGTCCATCTTTTCGAGCGCCACGCCGACGGAGTCAGACGGTGCTACTGAAACGATCGTCTTCGGCGCCTGCGGTTTCTTGGTGCCGCTGATGAGTCCCGCAGTCATCCTCTGCGGAGCCAGCAGTCGTTTTTCTTTCAGCCACTCGTCGGAGTGATGCTTGCTCAGATAGTGTTCGCCGGTGTCGCAAACAATGAAGACGATGATCGCGTTCTCGTCGAGAGTGCTCGCGACGCGCAGCGCGGCGGCGAGGTTCGTTCCCGTAGATCCGCCGCAGAAGATGCCTTCGAGTCGTCCCAACTGTCGCGACATCTCAAACGAGTCGCGGTCCGTGACGTTGACGACTTCGTCGACGTATCTGATATGCACGTTGGGCGGAACGATCTCCTGACCAATTCCTTCCACGAGGTAGGGCGTGGCTTCGACGATGTTTCCGGTCTCTTTGTAAGTCTTGAAGATCGAACCATACGGATCGGCGCCGATGATCCTGATGTTTGGGTTCTTCTCTTTCAGAAAACGGCCCGTGCCGGAGATCGTGCCGCCTGTTCCGATGCCCGCGACGAAGTGTGTGAGCTTGCCTTCAGTTTGCCGCCAGATTTCGGGACCGGTAGTACGGTAGTGCGCTTCAGGATTTGCGGGATGCGAATACTGATCCGGATAAAAGGAATTTGGAGTTTCCGCGGCGATTCGTTTTGCTGTCGAAACGTAGTGATTCGGCGTGCCGGGTTTTGCGGAAACGGGAGTGATAACGACATCCGCGCCGAGCGCTTTCAAGTAACGCGATTTCTCAACCGACGCCTTGTCAGTCATCACGAAGATGCACTTGTAACCCTTCACTGCCGCAGCCAGGGCCAAACCGATGCCGGTGTTTCCTGAAGTAGCCTCGACGACCGTTCCGCCAGGTTTGAGAATGCCTTCGCGTTCCGCCGCCTCAATCATCGCCACGCCGATCCGGTCTTTGACCGAGTAACCGGGATTGAGATTCTCCATCTTCGCAAACACCTGCGGCTTAACGTCACGCGCCAACCTGTGGAGCTTGATTAGGGGTGTATTCCCGATCAGGCCGAGAACGTTCTCCTGAAATTCCATCGCAATCTCCGGCAAGGTATATAAGAGCGGGTAATATCTATATAACAGAAACAGGAAAGCGCTGCTAATGGCGAGCACAAAAAAAGCAGAATGGGCGAGATCCGGTAAAATGAGGTTCGTAACTGAGGCCAAAAATGTTAGGACCCGGATGTGCTCTCCCCTTCACATCCGGGCCCCCACAAGGCCACTCACCTTGCGATGTGTGACCGAACTTTATTGACGACTCTTAGTAGCGTCTGCGTTGCCGCTGCCAGTCATTGTCGTCGTTTCGAATTCCGTAGGTGTAGAGTGCCGCGCCTCCCCCACCGACGATCGCGCCGATGATTGCACCTTTCTTACCACCTACCGCAGCACCCACTGCCGCACCTGCTCCGGCGCCAATCGCCGTGGTCAGCTTGTCGCGGTGCTCATCCCAAAAAGATCTTTCTTCCCAATACTGACCGTTGTAGCGACGCCCGGTATAAACATCATTCCGAAGACGATCATTCCGTAAACGTGACTCGACAACTCTCTGCTCGTATCGTCGGCCGTCGTTCAACCGCCTGGTTCTGGTTTGCGCGCTGGCGGGCACGGCTGAAATCGTCAGAGCCAGCAAACAAACAATACTTAGTAACCCTTTTTTCATCCTCATTCCCTTCGCGCTGGTCTATTTGGCAAGGTGTGTGCCAACACCGGCGAGCGCGTCAATCGCCCGTTTTTTGCAGTTTTCTCGAACTTCGGATAAAAACGGAGGCGAAAACGTCAACGATACCGTGCGTAAGGAATGACGTGAGTCACCTTTTGGGGTACATCGACCGGAGGCTGCGATGAGTCAGGAATTTCTCGATGCCGCGACTGGCGGGGATGTTTCGAAAGTAAAGGCAATGTTGGAACAAGATCCGTCGCTGGCGCGAGCGAAGGACGGGAATGGTGTTTCCGTAATCATGAAGGCGACGTACTACGGGAAAAAAGACGTCGTGGCTGCTTTGCTGGAGTCGGGAGTCAAACTCGACGTGTTCGAAGCGGCGGCCACTGGCCGGACCGCGCGCTTGGTGGAACTGATCGAGAACGATCGGTCGCTCGCGAACGCCTACTCGCCGGATGGTTTTACGCCGCTTGGCTTCGCCGTGTTTTTTGCTCACCCGGAAGTTGCCAAAACGCTGCTGAACGCTGGCGCAGACGTTAACTTGCCATCGCGTGAGTCGATGAAAGTGACGCCACTCGCTTCAGCAGCAGCAGCGCAACAGACGGAGATCGCGCGCTTGCTGATCGCGCATGGCGCAAACGTGAACGCGAGAGCGGCGAGCGGTCACATCCCACTTCACGAAGCGGCAGGTAATGGCAATGTTGAGATGGTGAAACTGCTGATCGAGAGTGGCGCCGACGTCAACGCCAAAACTGACGATGGAAAGACGCCCCTCGATTTCGCAATCGAATACAAGCGCTCTGACGTGATTTCGATATTAGAAAAGTCCTGAGGCGAAAGCCCTGTCGTAGGCGTACCACACACCGAAGGCGATGCTTAGGCTCGCCGCTGAAGTTTGCAGGTGACGATGGACTCGACCGACATTCCTCGCGGTGAGTGCGAACGGCAAGCCAACCAAACCTGACATCAGAATCATTCCCACGATCGACCCGAGTCCAAAAACGGCCAGATAAAAGAAGCCGACCCAGGCGGATTGGATCTGCGTCAACACCAGGAGCGTCAACGCACCGGAGCCTGCCAACCCGTGCATTGCGCCAATCAGTAGGGGCTTAAGCCCGACTGATGAAACCACGTGACTGTGGGGACGCTTTTCGGCATGTCGAGTCTGCGATTCGTGGAAGTGAACGTGAACGTGTGAAACGCCGTCGTGACTGTGCTCGTGGACGTGAACATCGTTTCTCTTGAGCAATGAGCGCCACAGCGCGACCGCACCCAAACCGATGATCATCAGCGCAACACCAAACTCCAGCCAGTTGCTTACGCGCTGGGGAATCGCGATTCGCAACGACAAAACAATCACGCCGGTGATCAGCAGCGACACCGTATGACCCGCGCCCCACATCGCGCCGACCAACGTCGAGCGCCAGAGTTTGCGCTGCTGGCTGACGATCGTCGAAACAGCCACGACGTGATCGACTTCCGTCGCGTGTTTCAATCCAAACACCAAACCAACGCCCAAAATCGTAATTACGTCCAGCATTCTTATTGATCCGTGTTTCTTAGATAAGCCGATCGCCGGTGATCGTAACCGAATCCTGCCGGTAATGGCAGCCACGACTCTGCCGATTATGCTGCGCAGCGTGCGCGACAATCAGCGCCGCTTCGATCGCATTGCGCAGGCCAATTAACCCGTCGGACAGCTTCGTGCTTCGATAAAACGTCTCGATCTCGTTCCACAAGTGACGCAGTTCGCGAATCGCACGCGACAGTCGATCGGCGCTGCGCACTAAGCCGACGTAGTGCCACATGATGTTCTGAATCGTCTGCATGTCGCCCTGAATCAACGCCGGATCGGGTTCGGCGCTCAAGCCGCTCTCGTCCCACGGCGGAACGTCCGCGCGCGTCGGTTGCTTCTCGTTGGATAAATTGTCGAGCGCCCTCTCGATTTCGAGAGCGGCCCTATTTCCCCAAACCAGACCTTCCAACAATGAGGTCGACGCCAGTCGATTCGCGCCATGCACACCGGTGCAACTAATCTCGCCGACCGCGTATAAGTTACCGATCGTCGTCCTCGCCCACTCGTCGACCAGTACGCCACCGCAGAAATAGTGCGCCGCCGGAACCACCGGCACCGGCTCCTGCGAGATATCCAAACCGACTTTCAAACACTCGTCATAAATGAACGGAAATCTCTCGCGGATCGCCGCAGCCGGCATCTTCGAGGCGATGTCGAGCAACACGTACGAGTAGCCATGCTGCTCCATTTCGTGCTGAATCGCGCGCGCAACGATGTCGCGCGGCGCGAGATCCTTCCACTCGGGCGAATAGTCAGCCATGAACGGACGCAACTCCGGCGTCAACAAAACACCGCCTTCGCCACGCACCGCCTCGCTAATCAGCAAACCTTCGGCGCCGGGCGCTGCCAGCGCCGTTGGATGAAACTGCACGTACTCGGCGTTTGCGATTCGCGCCCCAGCGCGATGGGCCATCGCGAGACCGTCGCCGCGCGCGCCAACCGGATTCGTCGTGTTGCGATAGATCCTGCCGAGACCGCCCGTCGCCAAAACCGTGGCCTGTGCGAGATACCGGTGAACCGTCTTCTCCTCGCGATCGAAGACGTAACAACCGTGACACGAGATCGGCCGGTAGTTATCGAGCGGATCGCGCGAGTGGTGCGGAAACGTGATCAGATCCACTGCGGTCGAATCCGATTCAATCTTGATATTCGGCTGTTCTTTCAGTGCGGCGACCAGACCGTTCATGATCGCGCGTCCGGTTGCGTCGCCGACGTGCAGGATGCGGCGTCGCGAATGTGCCGCTTCTTGTCCCCAAACCGGTGAACCGTCCTGATGATGATCGAAAACGACTCCTGCCGTTCGCTCTAGCACCTCATTCAAAAGCTTTGGACCTTCGTCGGCGAGAATGCGAGCTGCCGCCGGCGATGTCACGCCCGCTCCAGCGGCGACAATGTCTTCGAAAAGAAGTTCGGAAGTGTCTTCGGGCCCGCGGCCGATGATACCGCCCTGCGCGTAACGAGTGTTCGATTCGTGAGGATCGGGAGCACGCGTGATGATGGTGATTTGGCGATTCGGGTTGCGGGCGAGCTGAAGCGCAGTCGTCGCGCCCGCGATCCCGCAACCGATGATCAGGACCTCAACAGTGTCCATTTGTCATCCATCGGATTAATCCGTGGTTAATCTTCGCGTCCGATTTCCAACATGCGCTCGACGGAACGCAGCGCCTTCAAACGGATCTCTTCGTCGATCTGAATCTCGTACTGCTCTTTCACCAACGACTCGAGCGTGTCTTCGAGCGTGATCTGGTTCATGTGCGGGCAGCGCACGCTGCACAAACGCAGCATCTCCTTGTCAGGGTTCGCAGCGGCGATATTGTCGCCCATGGAACACTCGGTCAGCAGCAGATAACGTGGCGCGCGCGTCTTTTCGACGTAACGAATCATCGCCGTCGTGCTGCCCGAATAGTCCGACGCCGCGACGACTTCGGGACTGCATTCCGGATGGGCCAGGATCACGACGTCCGGAAACTGCTTGCGCACGTTGTTGATATCTTCGACGCTGAATTTCTCATGCACCTCGCAGCGTCCGGGCCACCCGATCATCTGATACTCGAGTTCGTTTGGAAAACGCTTCAGTGGATCGCGCGTCGGGTAGATGATCCGTTTGCCAGTCTCGCGCGCGACGTTGCCGGCGAGGTATTCGTCAGGAATGAAGATCACGCGATCGCTCTTGAGCGAGTTCACAACGGCGACAGCGTTCGACGACGTGCAGCAGATGTCTGACTCAGCTTTTACGTCGGCGTACGTGTTGATATACGTGACGACCGGCACGCCCGGAAACTGTTTCTTCAACTCGCGCACGTCAGCAGCGGTGATGCTCGCGGCCAGCGAACAGCCCGCCTTCTCGGACGGAATCAACACCTTCTTCGTCGGGTTCAGAATCTTCGCCGTCTCCGCCATGAACTTGACGCCGCAGAAAACGATGATGTCCTTGTCAGTCTCGGCTGCTCGACGACTGAGTTCCAGCGAGTCGCCGACGAAATCGGGAATCGAATGGAACAGGGCTGGTTCCATGTAGTTGTGGCCCAGGATCACGGCGTTCTTCACGACCTTGAGCCGGTTGATCTCGGCGGCGAGCTCCGCCTTCAACCGCAGCTCGAAATCGGGCACAGTGTCAGCCAGCAGCGTGCTTAACTTTTCGTATATTTCGTCGATGGTCGTATCAGTAATCATCTACTTTTCTTTTAACCAACCCACTCTAAACTCACGTCAAATACCCGTGGCGAATGCGTCAGCGCGCCGACCGAGATGTAGTCAACGCCGGTCCGCGCGACTTCGAGTACTTTTTCGAGCGTAACGTTGCCGGACGCCTCGAGTTTTGCTCGGCCGTTTGCCAGTTTGACCGCCTCGCGCATCGTTTCCGGCGTCATATTATCAAGCAAAATCCGCTCGACTCCCAGATCCAGCGCCTCGCGAACATTTTCCAACGTACGCGTCTCAACTTCAATCGGCAGCGTGGTCCCACTCGCCCGGACGCGGTGGACGGCCGCGGTGATTGAGCCGGCAAAGTCGATGTGGTTGTCCTTTATTAAAACCATGTCGAACAGGCCCGTGCGGTGGTTCTGCCCGCCGCCAAGCTGGACCGCGAGTTTGTCCAACGTGCGCAGACCCGGCGCTGTCTTGCGCGTGTCGAGAATCGTCGCGTTTGTTGCGGCTACGGCATCGACGAACTGCCGCGTCAGCGTCGCGATCCCCGACATGCGACCGAGAAAGTTTAGGGCGGTCCGTTCGCCGGTCAGTAGCGCTCGCGCCGGGCCGTGCATATCAACGAGCACGGCGCCTTTCGTCACGCGCGATCCGTCTTCCACTTTCGCGTCGAACGTGATGCTTGAATCCAGTGTCCGAAATACCTGTTCCGCGACCGCGAGACCCGCGACGATGCCGTCTTGTTTAGCGACGATGCGGCCGCGCAGCGAAGCTCCGGCGGGGACGATGTTGTCCGTCGTAACATCGCCGGTGCCGATGTCTTCCTCAAGCGCACGTTTAATGCATTGGGAAATATCGAGGGGCAGCGCAGGAATCGTTTTTGGCTTCTGGGTCAAGTGGTATCTTGCAACAATGAGCGGGCCGAAGCAACTAGCGCGATCTCGTGTAGTCGGCGGCTTATTTGACAGTGATCTTGAGGTCTCGACCGTCCTGTGCTTCGTTTCCGGAGTAATCCGCGGCGATGATTCGCAGGATGTAATCGCCTTTCGGCAACTGCGACGTGTCCCATACACCCGGTGTGGCGCGTCCATCTTTGACGGTGTTCGTCACTTCGTAAAGGAACCTGGTCTTCGCACTGCCGTAGACGGTGATTCCACTCTCGGCGGCATAGGCGATCTTCGTAGCGCCGTCGTCTGCAGGCAAACGATTGAACACGATGGTGATGCGAGGCTCGTTGAAACCCGCAGCGGGAGATCCGTCCGTGTTGAGAAGCTGGTAACCGAGTTTATAAAGACCAAGCCGGCGGCGATCCGGATTCATGTTTGTTCGATCGTACGCGTCGACAACGATGCGCACGTTGCCACTAACGAGGTATCTGTCGGATTCTCTCTTAAATCCCAATCCATCGCTGTCGAAGAGTTGAACGCTTTCGATAGTGGGTGCCTTATCGTCCTTAAATCCAACTGGCGCCAGCGACAGCGGATTGATCTCGCCGCCGGGTGGGCCAATGTTCATGTGCACGTGATACATCTTGTTTATGGTGCCGAGCGCCTCGCCGACTTTGAAGCGCGTGCCACGCTTGACGCGCACGCGAATCGGTTTCTCGCCGTCACTCACCTGAACAAAGCGCGGGTCCTCGAACATCTTTCCGTCTTTGTCGCGTCCGACGTGCATGTGAATGTACGACACGACGCCGACGCGCATTCCTTCGTTCAGCGAATCGAAACCCCAGTTCGGCAGCGGACTAACGACTTTTTCGTCGCGCACGGCAACGACTGTCTCACCGTACGCGCCGAAGACGTCGAGCCCGCTGTGCAGATGATCACGGCTGTCGGTCGAGTCGAAACTTCCGCGCACCTCACCCATCGTCGCGACAACTTCGTGCGCTGTTTGTTGTGGCGCCACCGGCCAAAGCAGTGATTGCACGCCGAGCGTTGCGTTCGTCAGTTTTGGCAGAACTTCTTCTTGCGACGCAGCATGGGCGTTAGCGACGCTTTGCGACTCGTTTTGCTGGGCCAGCTTTCGCACCACGTAATTCGCGCTGTCGGTTACGTAGACCTCCGTAGTCTTGGGATTCACCGCCACGCCTGTCGGCTGGTTGAACCCTGACGCGATCGTGTAACTCGCGTTGTCAGGCGTGACCTGGATCACGCGCGATCGATCGAGCTCTGTGACGTAGAGGAAGTTGTCGTGTGTGATGGCAAGAGCAACGGGTCGCGAAAGATCTGTGTGATTGATCGCCAACGTCGTAACGTTGCCGTCGGTTGTGATCTTTCGCAATTGACTGTTGCCGGTGTCGGCGACGAATACTGCGCCATCTCTTGCGACAACCACTCCGCACGGCGTATCAAACGATTCATTGCCGCCGATGGTAGTGACCTGCCTATCTGTCGCGATCTTGCGAATGCGGTCGTTGTAAGTGTCGGCGACATAAACATTCCCATCGCCGTCGACCGCAACGCCGACCGGTCCATTGAACCGCGCCTGCGCAGCCGGACCATCGACGTATCCCGCGGTGCCGTCGCCTGCGATGGTCGTGACCACACCTTCCGGCGTCACTTTGCGGATGCGGTTGTTACCCGTGTCCGCGACGTACAGATTACCGTCCGCATCGATCGCCAACCCCGACGGTGTACTGAACGACGCCTGCTGACCTGCCCCATCGGCGAATCCTTCACTGCCACCCACGAGCACCGTAACACTCCCGTCTGGCGCGATCTTTCGAATGCGATTACTCTCGCCCGCATCAGACACATAAACCGTTCCATCTTGCGCAACGGCGACGCCAAACGGATCAGCGAGCGTCGCGGGTGAACCATCACCCGCGACAGTGATCACATTCGCACGCCACGCACGCGGCGTCGGCGCCGGCCTGCGAGTAAATCGAAGAAAAATGTAAACGGCGGCGCTTCCGAGAATCAGAAGCAATAGAATCGCTGCGAGCGCTTTACGCATTGGCGAGAAAAAACCCGTGGTTCTAATCCAGGTACGTTTCCGGCGACGCCAACATCTCTTCCATGCGGTCGAGGTAACGACCTACATGCAAGCCGTCCATCAGCGCATGATGCACCTCGACCGAGAACGGCATCCACGTTCGCCCATTTTCCTGCACAAACTTTCCAAACGAGATCTTCGGAACGGAGTCTTCCCTGCCCCACCACCGCCGCGCATGTGAAAAACTGGTGAACGCGATCCATGGCAACGTCGTGCAATGTATCCGCGCATCGTCCTCGTGTTTCGGCCGGAACTGCCAGTCACCAGCTCTTATCTCGTCAACCGCTTGCGTCGCGCCTTCCATGAACTTTCGATAACTCTCCGAATGATCGAAATACACGAGCGTAAACGTCTCGTTCGGCAGTATCAGCGTTGTTCCACCGTTGATAACCTCGTGGACCAACACCTTGCCCTCGCGTAGTCGATAATGAAACTGCTCGATGTCATTCGCCGCGCGTAGTGCGAGATAGTGATAGGTCAGCCAGGTACTCGGCCTCTCCTCGCGCTTCTTCAACTCGCTCAGAAGCTTCGTTACGTCGAGCCTCAGACACACGTTGAAATAGGGCTTATCGAATTTTCGATAGAACTCAAATACCTCGCGTCTTGGCCAGGTTTCCAGGTCGAGATAGTAAGACATGGCGGGCGATTGTAACCCGAGACGCAAGATCCGTCAGATCGCCTCGCCCGCATGCCGATTTCCTTCAGCGAGGAAATGAGCGGACGTCGGTCTGCCCTTTCCCAAACCCTTCGACTGTGAGCTTATACGAAGGACTGGGCTTAGGCGGGAGTCGGACACATCCGTTCGGAACTCTGACTGCGCCAAAGTCCGGAGTGATCACGGCACGCGCGCCGTTCTCAATTACGTAACAAAGGACCGTGGGGCCGTAACGAGCGTCCTGGTTGTCGAAACGAATAATTTTCGGAGGCGGTATTACGTTGACGATGACTTCCACATTGTCACCAGTGCCATCATAGCCTGTGTAACTCAGCCTATAAACGGTACGCGTCGTAATCTCAACTGGATTCAGACATCTCACTCCGGCAACGTTAATTGGACCGGGAGTGATTTGAGCCGATTTGACATTGTTCAACTCATAGCAGAGTTGTACCAGATCCCCTCTGCCTATGGTCACAGTTGGGCCAACCCCTCGCTGCGCTCTTGCGGCAAACCGAACAGATGGAGGAGCTAATCTGACCACCACAGGGCCGCTGGTGACTGGAAACTTGTCTGTGCTTATTGCGGTTAGCCTGTAGGTATCCTTGCGCGGGGGAACGTTAATGCAGTCTTTCTCTAACGAACGTGTTGGCAGAGGTGTGTTTGTTGTCTGAGAAACGATGCTGACGCTGGCACCCCATGTCACTTCGTAGCACAGTCGCCCTCCCTTGATGGGATCCGCAACCTGGTCAGTAGGATCTAACTTCAAAATGCGGGCTCGGATCGGAGGCACAACGGTAACGTCGATGGACCTCTCGCTGGCCTTGCCGTCGAGATCGCGTGCGGTCAACGTGTACTTAGCAGTTCGTCCTGGTGTTATTTGCCGGCTGCCTTCACCCGGCGTCACATCAACTCCTCTATCACCGGAACTTATCCGCACCGTAGCGGCATTCGAGACGTTATAGTGAAGTACTGTCCCACGGCCCAGTTCTACGGTCGTTGGATTTGCACTGAAGTCGTTGATCACGATCGGCGGCTGCTCCACTGTGATGCGACGCTGCTGGTTCACCGACTCGCCATCCAGGTTTCGTGCTTCCAGCGTGAGCACCGCCGAACGTTTCGCTGTAACGTCGAAACATTCAGGTGACCCAACTTTAAGATCGCTTTTGACGTTGGCGATAGATGCTCGCGCGGCGTCTTCGACCTGATAACAAATGCGAACTGTGTCGTTTGCTTTGACAGACTCGGGCGACACGTCGAATTTGACAATTCGCGGCTGAGGTTGAACGACCTTCACGGTCGCTTCCTTCGTGACGCTCTGGTTATCGGTACCGGTGGCGGAAAGTTCGTAAGTGGTTGTTCGATCCGGTTTGACACTGTGGCATCCCTTATCGACGGGTTCGACATTGCCTATCGATTGATCGATCGCCAAAGTCCGGGCGCCGGTGACCTCATAGCAAAGGTCCGCAGGGCTTCCCGGAGATGTTGCTGTCCCTTCTCGCCTGGCCTCGAATGTCACAATATTCGCGAGAGGCGGAGGAACTGTAACGTTCAGCGTCAGTTGGGAGGTTACTGCGACCCCGTTAGGACCCGATGCCTGTAGTGTGTAAGTAGTCGTCTCGCGCGGTTCGACTTTCACACAGCCCTTGGTAGTGTCGTTGAGTTTCCCCACCGAATCGATGCTGGCGTTAACGGCGTTAACCAACTCGCAGCAGAGTTGCGCACTCTGTCCGGCCGTGAACGCCATCGGCGTGGCCGTAAAATTGGTGATTTTAGCTGAACGATTGCAGCCAATCATTGAAAGCAGTATCAGACCAAGCGCTGTACCGACGGCGATTTGCTTCGGCGATGTCATGCGTCCTCCATCCAAATGTGCTGAACAGACTGAAGTCCTGGCCGCTCTTATTTACAAATGTACGGAGAGGCAAAAACATTTCATGAGTTTCAGAACAGGTCATCGGATCTATGTTTGATGGCTACGAAGAAATGGGAACATTCTTGAATCATTCGTTGCCTGTAGAAGTCTGTCCGGAATCAGCATAGAATCCGCCATCGATAATGGCGCGAAACAACCCCACCGACACTTACCTGCCGCCGGTCCTGTTTTCCATCACACTTTTTACAAGTGCAGGCTTGTTGTTTTGGATTCAGCCGCTGATCGGCAAGACTCTGTTGCCGCTGTTGGGAGGATCGCCCGCGGTTTGGAATACGTGTCTACTCTTCTTTCAAAGCATGCTGCTGGTTGGATACGTCTATGCCCTCGCCTCGTCGAGATGGCTCAACCTCCGGTTACAAGCAGCAGTACACGTCGTTCTTATACTGTCGATTGCGATCTACCTGTTCCTGTCGCCGGTTCATGCGCCGGTTCTAACCGCTGCACAACACGCAAACCCGACACTGTGGCTGCTGAAAAACCTGCTGCTTTCAATCGGACTGCCGTTCTTCATCATTTCCGCGACGAATCCTTTACTGCAAAGTTGGTTTTCGAAGTTACAACATCGCGCGGCTGTCGATCCGTACTTCTTGTTTGCCGCAAGTAATGCGGGGAGCTTGATCGCACTCATGGCTTTTCCGTTGGTGTTGGAGCCGGGTCTCGGTTTGCATGAGCAGTATCGGATATGGCGCGTGGGGTTCGCGATCCTGGTGACGTTGACGTGTGCCATTGCTTTAAAAGCTGTGGCGAATGTGGCGAGAGAGACGCCGAGATCGACGACGCCGGCGCCGGATAACGAACTAACTGTGCTTCGACGGCTACGTTGGCTGGCGTTGTCGTTTGCTCCGTCAAGCCTGATGCTCGGCGTGACGACTTACATCACTACCGATGTCGCGTCGGTGCCGCTGCTTTGGGTCATACCGCTGGCGCTTTACCTGCTTACTTTCGTTCTGGCGTTTAGCAGAAAACAATTCGCATCCGCAGCATTGCTGAATCGTGCGGTGGTTATCGGCGCGCTTGTCGTCACGCTGATACTTGCGTCAGGCGCGACGGAGCCAACGTGGATCTTGATCCTCGCCAATCTCGGCTTCTTCTTCGTCGCCGCATTAATGTGTCATCGACAGCTTGCGAACGACAGACCATCAGTCACGCATCTTGCGGAGTACTATCTGTGGATCGCGATCGGCGGTGCGCTCGGCAGCGTTTTCAACGTCTTGATTGCGCCGGTCTTGTTTAGGTCGATTGTTGAATATCCGTTGGCGATCGTAGTCGCGTGCATGTTGCTACGCGTTGATCGTGAAGATGACAACAGGCGCACTAATTATCTCGACGTCATCTATCCGGTCGGCCTTTGTGTTCTCACGTTAGGTCTGGCGATGCTGGTCGGTTTCTTACGCACAAGCTCCACGACAATCAGGGTGTTCATCGTCGTCGGCATTCCGTTGTTTATCATCAATCACTTCTTTCGAGGGCGATCGATGCGGTTTGCTCTTGGTCTCGCTGCGGTCATGCTCGGCAGTCTTTACTACAGCGCACATACAGACCGCACGCTGCAAGTTGTGCGCAACTTTTTCGGGACCACTCGAGTCACCACTGACTCGACGGGCCGAATTAACACTTTATACAGCGGCAATACTGTCCACGGCAGTCAGTTCGTGGAACAGTCACGTCGCTGC
>Ga0111539_10007044_pt1 | contig 14430 bp, 15 predicted proteins | sample RhiMethybrSRZTD1_FD_79667 | JGI IMG/M metagenome (GOLD analysis project Ga0111539, IMG submission 79667) | Populus rhizosphere microbial communities from Tennessee, USA - Rhizosphere MetaG P. TD hybrid SRZTD1 (version 2) (version 2) | ecosystem: Host-associated > Plants > Roots > Rhizosphere >...
CATTTCGTCCCGGGCATCACGACGTCCCGCTCCCGAAGGTCCTTCTCGTCGAGCGGGAAGAGGCTGCAGACGCCGGGACGGTCGTTGTAGATCAGGCACTTGGGATTTCCGTCGGAGTCGTCGTAGGCCGGGCACTTGAACATGATCTTGCAGCACGCGCCGCACCGGCTGCACGCGCCGCGCCGGCGGTCGAGTTTTTCGACGACTCTCTTCTTCCGGAAGGCGATCAGGAACGCCCGGCGGACCTTGCCCCATCCCATGGAGCAGAACTGCGGGAGCGAATACATGTGCGGCGAATTATAAGCACCCATGGTGGATTCGGCAAAGCGTTTTGTCGTTACGGCGCTTTTCCCCCGGATTTTGCTTGATTTCATCCCCGGAGATCCGTAAATTACCCGCCCTATGGCTGACCCGAAAGAAGCGCTCAAGAAAAAGATCGCCGACCTCAAAGCTCAGGTCGCGAAGGAATTTGCCGCCGGCAAGGATTCCAAGAAGGATCCCGCGTTCCGCAAGATGCGCAAGGATCTCAAGCGCGCGCAGCGCCGCCTCTCGCTCCTCACGCCGCTCACGCACGAGCAGAAGGTCGCGCGCAACGGCAAGCTCACCGAGTTCCTCACGAAGCGGATGTCCGAGCTCACCCAGGGCGCGAAGAAGGTCCAGGCCAACCCCTACGTCCGCTCGCTCAAGAAGAAGACCAAGTCGCTCAACAAGCGCAAGAAGCGGCTCGATCGCATCGCCAAGAAGCTCGCCGCCAAGAACGCGCCTCCGAAGGCCGCTCCTGCCGCCCCGGCCGCTCCCGCGGCCGAGGCCGAGAAAAAGGAGTAGTCTGAAGTGACCCAAGCTGTCATCATGGGGAGAGATACTTCGTCCCGAGATGGACGAAGAGCGCGTTCCGGGGGCCCTCGTGAAAGAATACATCCTCAAGCCGACGACCCCTCCGTCCGCCTTCTCGATCGACTATAAGAAGGAACTCAACGAGCAGCAGCTCGAGGTCGTCACCGCCGGGCCCGGCCCGCTCCTCGTCATCGCCGGCGCCGGCAGCGGAAAAACCCGGACCCTCACCTACCGCGTCGCCCGGCTGCTCGAGAGCGGCGTCCCCCCGTCCCAGATCCTGCTCCTCACGTTCACCAACAAGGCCGCCCGCGAGATGCTCCACCGCGTGAGCACGCTCATCCCCGGCGACGAGCGCCGCATCACCGGCGGAACCTTCCACCACGTCGGCAACCTCGTGCTGCGCCGAAACGCCGCGCTCGTCGGCCATCAGCCCAACTTCACGATCCTCGACCGCGAGGACGCCCGCGAGCTCATGGACGACCTCGCCTCCACGCAGCGCCGGGAGGACGGCGTCAAGTTCCCCAAGGGCGACGTGCTCCTGGACATCGCCAGCTACGCCCGCAACACGGGTATCCCCATCGAGAAGCTGATCACGACCCGATACCCCGCGTTCCACGAGATCAAGGACCTCATCCTCCAGACCTGCCGGCGCTACGACTCGCGCAAGCGCGAGCTCAACCTCATGGACTTCGACGACCTCCTCATCCTCTGGCACGACCTGCTCACGAAGCATCCGGAGGTCCGCGAGGCCCAGAACAAGCTGTGGCGCCACGTGCTCGTCGATGAGTATCAGGACACGAACCGGCTCCAGTCGGAGATCGTCGAGCTCATCACGGGTGCCGACGGCAATCTCATGGTGGTCGGGGACGATTCGCAGTCGATCTATTCGTTCCGCGGCGCCAACTTCTCGAATATCATCGATTTCCCCAAGCGCCATCCGAAGGCGAAGGTCTACAAGCTCGAGATCAATTACCGCTCGGTGCCCGAGATCCTCAACCTCTCGAACCAGTCGATCGCCCACAACGAGCGGCAGTTCAAGAAGGCGCTGCGGGCCGTCCGCCCCGAGGGCGGCCGCCCGGAGGCGGTCTGCGTCGGCGACGCCCAGGAGCAGGCCCGTTTCGTCGCCCAGCGCCTCATCGAACTCCGCGACGAAGGCTACGATCTCCGGGACTGCGCCGTCCTCTACCGCGCCCACTATCACTCGATGGAGCTCCAGATGGAGCTCACCCGGCTCCAGATCCCGTTCCAGATCCGCAGCGGCCTGCGCTTCTTCGAGCAGGCCCACCTCAAGGACGTCGCCTCGTACCTCAAGATCGCGGTCAACCCGAAGGACGAGCTCGCGTGGAAGCGGGTCCTGAAGTTGGTCCCCCGCGTCGGCAAGGCCACCGCGGAGAAGATCTGGGCGTTGATCGAGAAGGACCGGATCAACGACGTCAAGGCGATGGTTCCGAAGGGCGCGCTGAAGGGATGGGAGGACCTGTGGATCCTCGTCGGCCGCCTCTCGCAGCGCACGAAGGCGCCCGCCGAGATGATTCGCCTCGTGCTCGACGAGGGCTACGAGACCTACCTCCAGACCAGCTTCGCCAACTTCACCGCCCGCATCGAGGACCTGCGCCGCTTCGGCGACTTTGCGCTGCGCTACGACAGCGTCGAGGCGCTCCTCTCGGAGCTCGCCCTCACCTCCGGCGTGGCCGGCCAGGACGCCATGGAGCAGCCCGAGGATCAGGACGCCCTGATCCTCTCCTCGATCCACCAGGCCAAGGGCCTCGAGTGGCGCGCGGTCTTCGTCCTCTGGCTCGTCGAAGGGAAGTTCCCGGACGCGCGGGCGATCAAGGAGGAGGGGGGCGAGGAAGAGGAGCGGCGCCTCTTCTATGTCTCGTGCACCCGCGCCAAGGACCGGCTCTACCTCGTCTACCCCACGATCGCCGACGAGCGCTATCTGATGGGCGTCATCCAGCGCCCCAGCCGCTTCCTCAAGGAGCTCGACAAGTCCACCTACGAGGAGGCGACGGTCACCTACGGCAATCCGGCGCGGGACGAGATCCCCTTCGACGACTACTCCCAGGAAACCGGCCACGAAGACGTCTGAGGGGAGTGCTCTTAAGGGGTGGACAGGGACTGCCGGAGGGCGTCGAAGTCGAGCTTGCCCTTGTGGGCGTCGCAGATCTTGACCGCCTCGGACTTCGCCTGCGGGGTGCCGATCTTCTGAAGCGCGTGGACCTGCTCCCAGGCGATGTGCAGCCGCGCCCGCAGCGTCGACGCCTTCTTCTCCGCCAGCAGCAGTTCCGCGTAGGAGCGCTCGGGGTCGAGCTTCGAGGCGCGGAGCAGCGCCAGGCCGACGACGTCGCCGCTCCACCGTCCTTCGGCGGTGTACCCCTTGATCGGCGTCGCCAGGAGCGCCGCCGCGTCGCTGTGCCGCTCGAGCTCGATCAGGCTCCGGGCCCGGAGCGTGACCGCGAGCACCATCTCTCCGGGCTGAAGATCGTCGTTCGCGATGGCGCCGGCCAGCTCCCGGTCCGCATCGGCGAAGTACTCCGCGGCGGACGCCGGATCGTAGCGCAGCCGCTGCATGCCTTCGCCGTAGGCGTCGCGGCCTTCATAGAGGGAGTAGCACGACGCCAGCAGGAGGAGCGCGGCGGGAAGGGCGGCCCGCAGTCCTACCGCCAGGTCCGCAGGCTCTTGGCGCATTTCTCCAACCTCTCGCGGTTCGTTTCGAACAGATTCAGCGGGGCGCCGATCGCGACGATGATGACCGCGTCGCCGCGCTGCATCGCCACGCCCGTGTAGCGGAAGCTCTTCTCGTCCTGGTATTCGAAGAGCATCGACCTCTTATGGTCGACCTCGCCATCCGGGTCCATCTTGTCCGGCGTGCCGGGGATACAGTCGAGGGCGTAGCGGGGCCAGTCCAGCGTGCCGTGGCGGTTCACCGTCACCCAGGCGACGCCCTCCATCCCTTCCTCGGCGAGAGGGCCCTTCGCAATCGTCCGCTCGTTCATCGGGTTGGCGGGGTCGGGGTAGGCCGACGCCTCCCACCGGTTTGGGAAAGAGACCTTCCACCCGATCCCTTCGTAGGTCGCCGGCCAGGTCTTCCAGATGTAGATGCCTCCGGCGATGCATCCGGCGATGGTTAGATAAAGAAGGGGTTTCCCGAAGTTAACTGGACCCTCTCGGCTCATGCGATCATCCTTTCGAGCGTGTTTTCCCGGATGGCCTTTCGGATTCCTTTCATTAGACTACCATAGAACCAGACGTTGTGCAGCGATAGCAGCTTCGGCCCGAGCATCTCGTCCACGCTGAAGCAGTGGCGCAGATAGGCTCGGGTGTGGTTCCGGCAGCAGGGGCATCCGCAGGCGGGGTCGAGCGGCCGCTCGTCCCGCGCGTGCTTCGCGTTGCGCAGGCGGAGGAGCCCCTCGCTCGTGAACGCCATCGCGGTGCGGCCCATCCTCGTGGGCAGGATGCAGTCGAACATATCCACGCCCGCCTTCACCGCGGCGAGGATGTCGCGCGGCATGCCGACCCCCATCAGGTAGCGGGGCTTCGCGTCGGGCAGCCGCTCCGCGGTGTAGGCGACCATCTCGTCCATCTGCGACGCCGGCTCGCCCATCGAGAAGCCGCCCAGCGCGAATCCGGGCGGATCGGCCGCCGCGATCGTCTCCGCCGACTCCCGCCGCAGCTCGGGGACGATGCTCCCCTGGACGATGCCGAACAGCGCGCCCTGTGTCGCGCGCGAGCGCTTCCACCAGGCGTGGGTGCGGTCGAGCGCCGTCCGGGCGACGGCCGGGTCGGGCGGGTAGGGGATCGGCTCGTCGAGCGGCATCAGGATGTCGCTTCCGAGCGCCTGCTGGATCTCGACCACGCGCTCCGGCGTGAACTTGACCGTCGCGCCGTCGAGGTGCGACTGGAACGTGACGCCCTCCTCCGTGATCTTGCGGAGCGGCGCGAGGCTGAAGACCTGGTACCCGCCGCTGTCCGTGAGGATCGGCCCGTTCCAGCCCATGAACTTCTGGAGCCCGCCCATCGCGGCGACTGTCGCCTCGCCGGGCCGGAGGGCGAGATGGTACGTGTTGCAGAGCACGATCTCGATGCCCGCGCCGCGGAGCTCGCTCGGTTCCAGCCCCTTCACCGCGGCCTTGGTGCCGCACGGCATGAAGGCCGGCGTCTCGAAGGTCCCGTGCGCGGTCTCGATCCGGCCCGCGCGGGCCTTCCCGCAGCGGGCGGTGATGGTGAAGTTCACAGGCGCGGGATTTTATCGCAACGCCTATACTCTTGTCTATGCGGCTTCTCGCGTTCGCCCTGCTGGTCGGGGTCTCCTGCGACCGTCCCCTGCCGGGCGAACCCCCCGTCCAGTCGATCCGGGCCGACGACATCCGCGTCCACCAGGCGGTGCTCGCCTCGGACGAACTCGAAGGCCGCGGGGCCGGAACCGACGGGGGGCGGAAGGCGTCGGAGTACATCGCCGCCCGGGTGAAGGCGTGGGGATTCCAGCCGGCGGGCGGGGACGGGACGTTCTTCCAGCCGTTCGGCCGGGGCCGGCGCAACGTGGCGGCGTGGTGGCCCGGCACGGCGGGCGACGAGTACGTCGTCGTCGGCGCCCACTACGATCACCTGGGCCGCAAGGGCGATCAGATCTTTCCGGGTGCGGACGACAACGCCAGCGGCACGTCGACGGTCCTCGACGTCGCGGAGGCGGTCTCGAAGACGAAGTTCCGCCGCGGCGTGCTCTGCCTCTGGTTCGACGAGGAGGAGAGCAACCTGGCGGGGTCGCGCTGGTGGACGGCCCATCCCCCGCGGCCGCTCGACCGCTGCGTCGCGATGGTGAACTGCGACATGGTCGGACGGAACGAGATCGCGAAGGTCTTCTGTGGGGTGGAGAAGGACGGAAAGGGCGCGCCGCGGTATCCGAAGTGGGCGGCGCTCGTGCGCGAGACGGAGTCGCGGTTCGGCGCCGCGTTCGACTGGTCGGAGTTCGATCCCTACATCAAGCGCAGCGACCACTGGCCGTTCATGGAGAAGGGGGTGCCCGCGATGTTCTTCACGGCCGGGCTCCATGCCGACTACCACAAGGAAAGCGACCGGCTCGAGAAGATCAACTTCGCGAAAGAGGAGCGGATCGGACGGATGATCTTCTCCATCCTCTCGGCCGCGGCCGATCGGCAGGAGCCGTTGAAATAGCCGGCTACTTTTCCTCCTGGGGGCACGGCGCGGGGTCCTTGCAATGGTTCTCCACCTCGATCCGGATCTCCGAGGCGAACACGATCAGCTCGTCGAGGCTCATCGGCTTGACCCGGAACGCCTCGACGCCCTCGTGAAGGGCGCGGTCCCGCACTCCGACCTCCCCCAGGGAGGTCACCATCACGACGGGAAGGTCCTGCAACTCCTTCTGCTGCCGGAGCCAGTGAAGGACTTCGAGGCCGTTCTTCTTGGGCAACGTCAGGTCGAGGATGATGAGACAGGGCGTCGGGTTCTTTTCCCGGTCCTGGAACGCGCCGGCGTGGGAGAGATAATCGATGGCTTCCTGGCCGTCCCGGGCGAGACGGATCGGCACCGTGACGTCGGCCTTCTTGAAGGCCCGCTGAAGGAAGATGACGTCGTTCGGATCGTCTTCCACGAGCAGAATGACGGCCGCTCGAAGGATAGTGGTCATGGAATTGTCTCCCGATGCCTGGATGAGAAGACCCTATCCTACCAACGTCCCCCGATCGGGTCGTCGTCCCTGGAACGTCAGGTCCGTCGAATCCATCAGCCTTTGGAGTCCTTCGGCGGGGGGCAGGGCGACGCGTCTTTGCAGTGATCGTCGACTTCCACGCGGATCTCCCGGGCGAGGTCGACGAGTTCCTCGAACGTGACGGGTTTGACGTGGTAGGCCTCGACGCCGTGGTGGTGGGCGCGCTCCTTGTCCTCGACCTCGCCCGACGAGGTCACCATGACGACGGGCAGGTCGCTGAATTCCTCGTGGTGCCGGAGCCATTCCAGCACTTCCAGGCCGCTCCTCTTCGGGAGCTTCAGGTCGAGGACGACGATGCAGGGCATCGGGTAGTGTTCCGGGTCCTCGAGTCGGCCGGCCCGGGACAGGTAGTCGATGGCTTCCTGTCCGTCCGGAGCGACGCGGACCGGGAGGGTGACTCCCGCCTTCTTGAACGCCCGTTTCAGGAAGAGGACATCGTTGGGGTCGTCTTCGACGAGGAGCACGATGGCGGATCGGGAGGTCATGGGTCCTTCCCTCGGTAAGGAATGGCTTAGCCTTCCATTCTAGGAACGCCCGCCCGTGCGGAGTGCTTCCGGAATCCGGTGCGGGAGGCGTGCGCGAAGATGTCCCGGCAGACCGGCGGCAGTTCGAGGCCGAAGAGGCCCTCTTCCTTTTGCGTGTAGTAGAAGCCGTGGACCGTCTTGGGATTCATCGACACGCCCTCCCTCGATGTCGGGGCTTGAAGCTCGATGCCTGTGAAGACTATAGCGTCTGGAAGAACCGCAAGGACTCCATTTCACAGGTGTCGGAACGCAGGAGGGAAAGGGGGGTCAGAGGCCCGGACGCCTCAAGGAGACCAGAAGCTGCTGCAGCTTCTGGAAGGGAAAACTGCCTTCTTTGCCGTCGGAATGATCGCGGTTCCGGAGGGAGTAGCAGGAGTACTCTCCTCCGAACACCCAGCCCAGCTCCTGATCCTTGGACCACGCGTAGTCGCTCTCGGTCGGGCTGACGATCGTGGCGGCCGCCAGGAGTCGAGCCTTGTCCGGTGAGTAGCCGAGTTGATGGTAAACGGGTTCGATCTTCGCTCGTGCCGTCTGGAGGCCTGAGGCATCGCTCAAGGGGATACCCACAAACTTCGCGAGCAACAAGGCATACAGGTCCGCACTCTGCTTGAGGCTGGGATGCCTTTTCCAGAAGCTCCACAAGACCTCGAATTCCTCCCACCGAAGCCCGAAGGGATGCCAGCGGGCCACGTCCCACCACCCTACCGGGGAGAGTTGGTTGTCTCGAGCGTCGAAGAGGTTGAGGGATAGGTTCCAGTGTTCTGCAGAGATGGCGACGCGGAAGTAATACCGCCCGCCGCAGTCCAGCAGGATCGTAAACGAACGGAACCCCTGCCCGCCGTCCGTCTCGGAGTACTGATCGGCCAGTCCGGCATCAACCTCCGGCTCCTCGTCATCGAGGGCGCAGTAGTAGGGCCAGAACTCTTTTTCGCGGAGGAGGGCGTCGGAACTCGGCATGGGCGGGATCCTACCACAGTCCGCGTCTGGACGTCATCGCGCCGGTTTTCCCTGCCCCGACACCGGAGTAAGCGTTGCCCTGGAGAAGGTGCAACGGCCATCATTACAACCCAGGAACATGGCCCGGGGGTTCGGCATCCCCAAGACATCAGAATTGCTTAGTCTGTTGAAGCTCCCCTTAAAGGAGGTAATCTTCTTTCCGTCGATCGTCACCGACACCCCTTCCTTACGAACCGAGCAAAGGACGGTGCTGGGCTTGTCGTTCGTCAGCACTCGCCCACGAAAAAGATTCTCGTTCTCTCTCGTATGCTTGCCGTCGATCCAGCCGATGGCGGTCAGCGTTCCCCCCCAATCGTCGATGGCCAAGTAGAACTGCGATGGTCCACGGCTCAAACCGAGGTACACCTCAAAGCCGTCCTTCCGTTCAACGACGAGGGAGACGTCGTATTCGTCGGGAGGCTCGTAGGGAATCTGGATGCGGGCAAATCGTGCCTTCTGATTGCAAAGAAGGGCGCGACTATTCAGAGCCCATTCGCCGGCAACGGAGTCGCGATTGACATCGATCAGTCTCAACAGGTCTACGGGACCTGCGGCGGGAGCGGTTTGGCCCAAGGTTTCCAGGCGCTTCTCGATTTTGGCGCGCAACAGGGCGGTCGCTTCCGGGAGCGCAGACTCGTAGATGGTCCGTGCATGGGCCGACAACTGGCTCTTTCGCAGGGGGCTTTTCTCCTTCTCCGCCAACTCGTACCACCCGTCGGCGAGAGCCGTCCGTTCGGCCGCCTGCAGGACCATGGACAGTTCCTTCTCCGCGAGGGCTTTGAGAGCCGGGTCTGAACCCTTCACCAGGAACCGGAGTCCCAAATCCCAGCTCCCCTTGACGTAGCAAAGAAACTTTCCCATTTCCAAGTTTCCGCCCGGGTCTTCGGGATTCCGGGCCAAGGTTTGAAGCACCCCCTTCTGGGCTTGATAGAGGGTTTTCGCTTCTGCGACTTCCTTCGAGCGGGTGGCCACCCGTGCAGACAGAGGCGCGTCGGATCCCTTCTTGGCGTGCTGCACGGCCGCCGACAGGAGCCTGTCGGCCGTATCAAACTGGTCGGCCGGAATCAGTTCGTCGGCGAGATTCAGGACGCCGTGCACCAGAGCCGTCAGTTCCTCCGGGGTTTTTGCGGTCTTCGTGATACCGGTGAGCGCCGTCGTTTTCATGGCCAGGGCATCGACGTCGAAAAGGTTGGCGGCCGCGTCCACCGATTCCAACGCCAGATCCGAGTCGCCGGCGTGAATGGATGCATTCAGCGCTTCACGCAGCAAGACCCAGACTCCGGCAGGATCGTCCTTGCTCTTCCTTCCTTGTCCCAGAAGATGACGGGCGAGCGCCTTCTTGTCCGTCGGTGAAGTTTTGGAGTATTCCTCCTTGAACAGCTCCCTGACCAGCTTCTCGGCTTCGCGTTGTTTCGACTCTTCCGGAACGGGCAATCGCTTCATGACGTCGATCACTGGTTTGGCGGAGTTGTCCGGTTCCGCCGCCGGGTCCTTAGGAGGAGGCGCCGCAGGCTTGTCGGCAGGCTTGGAACCCGCTTCTGCGGGATTCCCGGAGATGGCAACCTTGCCGTCATGAATGAGCTTTCCGAGCTGGTTGATCGCTCTCATGCGATCGGTGGCGAGCTTCTGTTTCTCGGGGGATCCGATTTCCTGGAGGACGATGAACTTGATGCGGGCCTCTTCGAGCTTGAAGCCGGCGTCGACATACGCGGCGACGGAACTTTTCGACCGGGCCTCCTCATAGGCTGCTTTCGCCTCTTCCAGCAGCTTGTTGCCTTTTTCGAGGATCTGGTCGTCCTGGCCCGATCCCTGCTGCGCGGCAAGCAGGACGGAGGACAGGAGGATGCTGAGGGAGGCTCGTATCATCTACGGAAGTATAATCCCGCCATCACGCGGCAGGTCGCAAGAAATTGGGACCGGCAAGCTGCATGACGTTCGATGGTCCCGGAGGCCGGATTCGAACCGGCAACCTACGGCTTATGAAACCGCCGCTCTAACCGTTGAGCTACCCCGGGGTTCCGATGAGGGGCGGTATCTTACAACGCGACCTCCGGGGTTTCAACGTTCGCGCGTGTCGGAGGAACGGGGGGTCAGCAGGTGCCGCGGACGCGGCGTCCGGTCTGCATGTCCTTCACGCGCCACTTGCGGCCGTCGTGGACCATCTCGACGCGGATGACGTAATTGCAGGTGGGGCAGGGGAGATCCTTGGGGCCGCCCTTGAACGTGAAGAAGACCACCTGCTCGCACTTGGTGCAGTAGACGCGGGCGAGATCGCCCGGTGACGTGCTATCGCTCATGACTCCCCGTCCTTCTCCCCCAGCCGCGCTCGTATTTTAGGCAGGGTCCGACGAAGTTCAACAAGAATGTTGTGGTCGATCGAAAACAGTTTTCGACGGCGCGGCGGCGGACGTGAAAAATGGATCGCGCGTCAGAGCGCGGAGGAGGCGAGCCGGTCCGCGTCGGCGTTCTGCTCGCGCGGGATCCACTCGAGCCGGAGGGCGGTGAACTCGGGGAGCAGCTCGCGCACGCGCCAGTAGAGCGGCGCGAGCAGCGGGGACTTCACCTTGTAGACGCCTTTGATCTGCTTCAGGATGAGCTCGCTGTCGCCCCGGAGCACGATGGGCTCGCGCCGATTCTCGTACCGGAGCCATTCGAGCGCGCGGATGCAGCCGGTGTACTCGGCGACGTTGTTGGTCGCGCCCGGGCCGGGAGGCGCCGCGAGGCCGCGCCCTTCGTGAAGGAGCCGGCCGTCCTTCCGGACCACGAATCCGAAGGCGCACCGGCCGCCGGGATTGGGGTCGCACGAGCCGTCGAAGTGGGCAACGATCACATTCCCAACATCGACCGGGAACGCGGGACGGCTTGAGCGAATCGACTCGCGCGGCTTAAAAGTCGACGTGGAACGAGAGCTGCAGCATCATGATGCTGTTCTCGCCGTCGTAGCTGATCTGCGGATTGATCCCGAACACGGCCTTGTCGTAGTTCTTGATCCAGTAGAAGCCGAACTCCACGCCGGCCAGGACGCCGATGCCGTTGTCGAGCGCCTGGATGTCGTTCCAGTGGGCGTACAGGATCCCGAGCTGGCCGCGCACGTGGAAGATGCGGTCGCGCCAGAAGGTGTAGTCGCCGCCGACCGACACGCCGTACCAGTTGCCCGCCTTCGCCGAGTAGTAGAAGGGAAGGTCGCGGTGGATGTACGAGATCATGAGGCTGCCCCAGATCCCCCAGTCGCCCAGCGGGAGGCCGGGGACGGGAACGCGGGCCTGGAGGCCGGCCACGTAGCTGGGATCGGCCTCGAAGTCGTTGCTGTAGGCCACGCCGCCGGCGAAGACGCCGAGTTCGAACTTGCTGAAGTCGAGGAACGCCGGCTCCTGCCGGGCCTTCACGCGGCGGTAATCGGCGCGGCGGTACTCGTCGCGCATGTCGTCTTCCTGCTGCCGCTTCGACGCGAGCCGCGTGGGCAGGGGAGCTTCGATCTCGAGCGGCGCGTCCGCGCTCTCGCGGACCATCGAGTCGAGCAGCCGCCGGACGTGACGGCTCTCGGCCTCATCGGCGAACGCGGCCGGCGCGAAGGCCGCCATGCCGATCACCGCGACGACCATCGACATGACCGACGAAAGCGAGCGCTGCGTTTTCATGCCCCAGTTCCCCGATCGTTGTTCCTTGTCACAAACAATAGACCCGGGACGCAAGAAGTGCAACCAATTATTGCGGAATCGTCGCGGAAGCCTGAACGAAGGAGACTTCTCGGGAACGGAGGAGGCACCCTGACCGAAAGAGTTGATTACCTGTCCGCCTCGAATCCGATGGCGAAAAAGGCTAGGGTTGTCGATTTTTCACTTGTATAATTCTTGGGCGACTTCTGGGGGGATGGATGATGATGGAGCACCACATCGTGAGACGCTGGACCTGCGCGATCCTCGTGCTTGCCGCGACCTGCTGGGTATCCGAGGCGGCCTTCGCCCAGGTCGTCGGCGATCCGGCTCCCGTGCCGCCGAAGACCGGAGGCCTCGCGGGGATGTACTACAACAATACCGGCAACAATGCAGCGGGACTCGGCCCCCCTCCGCTGCCGCCCCCGGGAAGTCCGATCGGCACCGCCAACAACGGGCTCTCCGTCCTCTTCCTGAGCCGCATCGACGGGCCGGTCAGCTTCGATTTCCAGGCCACGCCGCCCCCGGGGGTCAATAATACGCCCACGCCGGCCGACCACTTCACCGTCGTCTGGGAGGGATTCGTGATCGCTCCGGCGAACGGAAGCCTGTCGTTCGCCACGCGGGCGGACGACGGCATGAGGCTCTGGGTCAACGATTTGACCGCCAACCCGCCCCCGATCAATATGTGGGCCCAGGGCGGCGAGCGGCAGTCCAATACCGTCACGCTCACCGGCCTCACCCTCGGCCAGAAGATTCCGGTCCGGTTCGAGATGTACGAGAATGAAGGCGGCGCGGTCGGCAGGCTCTGGTGGGAGGCCGCGGGCGGCGCGACCCCGGACGTCGCCATTCCCGCGGCGAACCTCGCGCCTCCCGACGGCCCCGCGGCGCCGACCGGCCTGACGGCGGTCGCGACCCCGGGGGCCACCGCCCAGGTGGCCTTGAACTGGAATGCCCCCGCCGGCGCGACCGGCTACATCCTCTCCCGGTCCGTCAACGGCGGCCCGATGCAGGTCTATCAGCTCCTGACCACCAACGCGTACAACGATACCGCCGTCGCGTTCGGCACGCAGTACACCTATCTGGTCCAGGCGACGTCGACCGGCGGCCAGGCCATTGGGACGGCCTCCGGCACCGTGTCGGTCACTCCTCCGACGATCTCGGCCTCCCCGCTCACCGGGCTCCAGACGAGCGAGACGGGCGCGACCGCCCCGTTCAACCTCATCCTCAACGTCGCCCTGGCCTTCGGCCAGACGGTCACGTTCACCTTGACGAGCTCCGAGCCGCTCGAAGGCTTTGTCGGCGGGGGAGGCCAGGCTTCGGCGGCGAGCATCACGTTCGACGTCACGCCTCCCACGGCGGCCGGATATCCGGCGGGCTTCCAAATTCCGATCACCGTGACCGGCAGGGACGACTCGATCGCCGATCCCAACAACGCGTATCAGATCGACATCACGGCCACCAGCACCCAGGCCAACCTGGCGGGACAGACGATCCCCAGCGTCCAGCTGATCAACGTGGACGACGACGTCCCCGGTATCTTCATCAACCAGACCGCCGGACTGGTCACCTCGGAGAGCGGCGGCACGGCCAGCTTCACCGTGTCGCTGGCGACGCAGCCTTCGGCGCCGGTCACGATGACCCTGACCAGTTCCAACACGAGTGAAGGGACCGTTTCCACCGCGACGGTGACGTTCGCCGTCACGGCGGGGGCACCCAACGGCTGGAACTTCCCCCAGCAGGTCACCCTCATGGGAGTCGACGACTCGGTCCTGGACTTCCAGGTCCCCTATACCATCGTTACGGGCGACCTCCAGAGCGCGGACGGCAACTACAGCGGCATGACGGTGGTCGACATCTCGGCCGTGAACCTGGACAACGAGGCCATTCCGACGCTTCCGACCGTGTGGGGCGGGGGATCGGGAGGATGCGGCGCCACGGGGCTCGAAGTCGGCATCCTTCTCGCGCTCGCGGCGCTATGCCGCCGGCGCCGTTCGACCAAGTAGCCCTTCCAAGGGCCGGAGGAATACCCTTCCTCCGGCCCTTTCTCTTTTAAACCGTTTCCTCCCGAATGCTGTAATCCCGCCCCTCCCCTCCGCTTACAGCGGGATACATCCTGGGAGGAATGGAATGGGTCCGCGTCGCGCCGCAGTCCGGGCGTCCATCTCGTTCGCGATCATTCTGACCGTCTTCGGGGGAGTGGAAGCCCTGCAGATGGTCCCGGCCGGCAATATCGCCGGTCAGTGGCCCTTCGATCGCCTCTCGGGCGCGACGACTCCGGACGCGTCCGGCAACGGCGGGACTGCGACGCTGGTCGGCGCCCCGACGCTCGTCGCCGGACTGACGGGCAGCGGGCTCCAGTTCAACGGCACCAACCAGTACCTGACCGTCGCGAACTCGACGTCGGTCAACGTCGGCGCGGAGGGCTTCTCCGTCGCCGTCTGGGTCAACCCCTCCGACACCACGCCGGGCCGCATCCTCAACAAGTGGGACGGGGCCAAAGGCTGGCTGTTCGACGTCCACAGCGGCACCTCCGGCGGAGCGTCCGCCGGCGCCCTCCGGGCCCGTTTCAACGACGGCACCAACGACGCCGACCGCACGGTGGCCGCCGGCGTCGTCGCCGGCGCGTGGCAGCACATCGCCATGACCGTCGACCGCACCGGCGGCCTGCTCCGGTTCTACCGGAACGGCGTCCAGG
>Ga0111539_10007045_pt1 | contig 14427 bp, 13 predicted proteins | sample RhiMethybrSRZTD1_FD_79667 | JGI IMG/M metagenome (GOLD analysis project Ga0111539, IMG submission 79667) | Populus rhizosphere microbial communities from Tennessee, USA - Rhizosphere MetaG P. TD hybrid SRZTD1 (version 2) (version 2) | ecosystem: Host-associated > Plants > Roots > Rhizosphere >...
AGTGTGTTGGCCGCAAGGGTCATCGGCCGCATGAGCGCCGCCTGCTCAGGCGTAGCGTGAACTACTCCGAGCGCGATGTCGTGTGTCGGGTGCTCGATGACCTTCGCGACCGGCATGATGTGCACCCCGGCCACGTTGAGGATGATCATCACCATTTTCTTGTGACCGGGGGGCAGCGCCTCGAACACGTGCCGCGCGGAAAGAAAAACTCCGGTTGAGATGAAAAAGCCGGTGCCGTGAAGGTCCGGCCGAAAGACGGGACCGTTGGGCGTGTCTTGCCACGGAACTAGCGCCCCCGCCGCTTGAAGCGGTGCCATGCCCAGCCTCCAGGGCGACGCCATCGCGATCCAGGGTGACCGACAATGCGACCGACGTGCAACTCGCCCTCCTCGTCCGCGTCAACGGATGCCAATCTGCAGGGCGCCAGAGATACTCGGAGCTCACAGCGCTGCTTCCCGACGACCAAGCTGAAGTCGAGACCTGGCCCAGTAGGATCCAGCTAGGATCCACTGCGCCGACCGGACGGATGGCGGCCCGGCTGGCCGGCGATGTCGGCCGGCGAGCGAGCGGCGTACCTCGCCCGCATCGCGCCCTCGCGCACTCCTGGGGGTCGGGGAATGAGCTACGCCGAGCGCGAGAAGGAAGTGATTCGAAACTTCGCGATGACCATCCTGATGAATGCGAACTCGACGAACGACGACCGCGAAGCGGCGCGCCGGACTCTCATCGCCGAATCGCCGCTGATCACCGAAGAGGACATGAATCGACTGACCGACGGCGAGATCGACGAGTTGCAAGCTGCTCGGGGACACCGCGGATTCAGCGGACCGTAGCTCAGCAGATCCACTTCGGTGATGTGCAATCGCTTTCGTCCATCGAACGCGAGTTAGGATCCGGCGTAGGATCCGCATCGCCGATCACGGCTCAGGCGCGCAGTCGGTCGTCAGGCGCATCTTGAGGCTTACCGGATACGGCTCGGTGAAGTAGCGGGCCAAGTGGTCCCGGTGCGCCCCGCAGTCGCGTTCGCTCAAGTGGCACAAGCTAACCGAGGCAGGAGTGGCCCGAGACGGCGGACTGCTCTCAATGGAGAAGCACCACTTTTCTTTCGTGAACGCGCAGGCTCCTGCTCCGCTCTCCGCGCGACACGACGCAAGGTCCCGATGACAGACGGGGCCGTTTCGAGCCGTCGGGCAGTACCAACCCGGCACGTTTGGGCCGGCGTCGGGCGGGATGATTTCTGCCGTGTGCGTCGCCCCAGCGTCGAACATTGTCGGACGCTGCACTTCGGCACGGCGTTCCGGCGGTGCTTGGATGGAGTCAGAGGATGTGCCTGCGCTACAGGAGATCAGCAGGAAAAGTGTGCCTCCGACCCAAAGGAGTCTCCTCGGGCCGATCACACCCGCCCCCTGTTCTTCGCCTTCAACCGTTTCCACAGCGCTCCCTCGATCGCCTGCTGACACGCGGGCGAGAGTCGCTCGACATCTGAGCCGTGACAGCAGCTCCGAGCACGGCTACGCATTGGGGCATTGTCGTCGAAAACGGGCGGCGTACTACGCTGGAACTCAAGCTCCGCCTACCGACACAGCGTCGCACTTCGCGTCCCACTGCATCGAGGTCACAGGTATGATGTACGAGGTGCGCGGCGTTGTCCGATGGCGTGCGTTTGCCATTGCATTCGCGCTGACTGCAGGGGCCTGTGGCAACGACAGGGCCATCGATGTGCCGGTCGTGGGCATGTGGGCATCCGTGGAACAGTCAGGTCCGTTGCGCGGACGAGTTCGCCATACCGCAGTGTGGACAGGCGACGAGATGATCGTCTGGGGGGGGGCGAGTACGCGGTCGCGGGCGTCACACTGTACGACGACGGTGGGCGATATGATCCGGCGCTGCGTAGCTGGACGCCGGTGACACCTGACGGAGCCCCTCTCGGCCGCGCAGGGCACACCGCCGTGTGGACGGGCGAGGAAATGCTGGTCTGGGGAGGGACAAGCGAGGTGTCGCCGGGAGAATTTCGAGTCCAGAGTTCAGGCGGAATCTACGACCCCATCGCGGATCAGTGGCGGCCGATGTCGATGGATGGCGCACCGTCGGCCCGCACGGCACACCTGGCGGTGTGGACCGGAAGCGAGATGATCGTGTGGGGTGGACTGTTCGACGGTGACCAGGTCTTCCTGGATGGTGGCCGCTACGCCCCTTCGACCGACTCGTGGCAACCAATCCCTGAGGCTGACCTTTCCACTACAGCACCTCTATTGGGCTGTGGCGTCTGGACCGGATCCGAGTTCCTGTTGTGGTCTCTGGCCATATCGGACGACAGCACGTCGGTCTACCCGGAGGGCGCCAGGTACTCGCCGGCGTCGAACACTTGGTCTTCGATGAATCAGGACGGAGCACCGCAGGTCATCGGCTGCGACGCGGTCTGGACAGGCCGCGAGATGATTGTCACTGGCGACAATGGCTTGGCGGCAACAGGCGGCCGATATGACCCGGAGGCGGACAAGTGGACTGGCATGAGCAATGACGGTGCGCCGCCGATGACGATCGATCGAACGGCCATTTGGGCTGACTCGCGGCTCATCGTCTGGGGCGGCTTCTCGGTCGAGGGAGAGGAACCCGAGCGTCTGGCTTCGGGCGGCCTCTACGACCCGGTCATCGACACCTGGGCCGCCACGGCGGATGCCACCATCACTGGGCGTTCGGACCACACGGCAATCTGGACCGACAGTGAGATGATCGTCTGGGGCGGTTTCGAAGGCAGCTACCAGTCGAACGGTGGCCGCTTCACACCCGAATGACACTCTTCGTGTCCCACATGAACTTCCGCTACCTGGTTGCGGTCGTCGCGCCGCTTGCCGGTCTCATTGCCTGCGCCGACGACGACCGCGTGGTCGACGACGGCTGCGACTTCATCAGATTCAACGGCCGCGCGACGATCCCCGCCGGTTCTGAGGGCCAGCAGATGCTTGGCGAGATAGCTTTCAGCGGGTTCGACGAAATCGAGATCCCTCTGCGCGGCGAGAACCAGGACACGGAAGAAGAGATCCAGTCCGTGCGGCTCTTCGATCTCACCCTCGAGCTCGTGGAACCCGGCGTCAAGTTCCTCGACTTCATCGACTCGATCGCATTCTTCGTCGAGGCGGAAGGCATAGAGCGCGCGGAGATCGCAAGGCTCGACCCATTCCCCGATGGACAGGTCCTGACGGGCGTCGACATCCTCGATCTGGATCTAGAGCTGCTGCCCTTCGCCACTGCACCTTCGATGCGGATTACCACCGAGGTCACTGGTCTCGCACCGCGCAGGGACTCCACCATCGAGGCAAGTCTCGGCTTCGGCCTCGGCAACCAGCCCAACCGAAGCTGTGTGCCTGGATTCGAGTAGAACCCGTAACAATAGGTCTTCTGTCCCGCTTCCGGCGCTCCCGAGCACGCGAGGTCGACGCGCATGTCGAGCACCGACGTCTTCAAGGCCGAGTACACCATCCCTGTGGCGGGCATTTCCTTTGTGGATCGCTCGGTCGAGTGGACCGGTGCCGATGGCGTCCGGCTTTGGCTGCACCAAGAGGATGGCGACACCATGCTCCGGCTCGAGGTAGTGGTCCCCAACACGACGGAGGCGGACGGCGCAGCCCGGGCGGAGCGGATCGCGACGAACGTTCTGGAGGTGCTTACGGTGGATCACGGCGATGTCGTGATCCACGCCGGCCCTCTTCAGCTCAGTGGCCGCGTATTCGGTCCTGGCGCCATCCTTGGGGCAGTACGGCTTGCGGCGTCGGCAGTCGTGGCGACCTACGCAGACCGTGCACGCGTCGAGGCGATTCTGCAAGCTGCCCTCAACTACAACCGATCCCCCGCCGCCGGTTCGGTCCGACTGATGTATCGGCTGGCGCTTGAGTCACCACAGCCGGTGATTCGGTACCTGGCCGTCTACTCGGTCCTAATGCTCCTCGCCGAGGTGACGGGGCAGGCCAGGGATCCAAACCACGTAGTACAGAGCGACGTGGACGCCATCCTTTTGGCTGAGGACAGAGGCATTCCCACGTCGCCCGATCCCCGCCGACCAAGCCGCTCAGAGACTGAGTTCACCCGCGCGAGGAACGACTTCATCCACGCGGAGGACCGAGGGCGTGACCCGCGCCAGGCCGCTCGCGAGATGGGTGCGCTTGTATACCGTTTCACAAACCTGGCAGGCCGCATCGTCGCGAAGGTGCCGTGAGCTACGATTCTTCGATGGCCAGGCCCGACGCACCGCTCAAGGCGGCGCGCCTCGCCTACCCGAGAGTGGCGAGGAGGGCGATAAGCTCGCGGCGGAGGGCGGCGGGATCGGACGTCGCGAGCCAGGTGGCTTGGGCGCGGAGGAGCGCGAGTAAAATCGGGTCGGGAAAATGCGCGTGGGTTGCGGCGTCGGCGGCGCGAGAGTGCGCGAGGGTTCGCGAGGATTCAGGTGACGGAGGCGGGGCTGATGCAGTAGAGTCGCGAGGAGCCGGAGGGGCGCAAGTGTGCGGGACGCCTTCGTAAACCGTAGGTCCCCGGTTCAAATCCGGGCATCGGCTCCGGCGAAATCCTGACCGAACACCGAAGGCCTCGAGTCGCCCGCTCGGGCCTCGCCCATGTCTCGCCCACGCCGGCCGGAACGGGCGAGATCGGCCGAGCTACACGCCGAAGACGATGTGGCCCACGTGCTTCCCGATCTCGCTGATCGGTGTCGTCATGAAGACGAGCGGCAGCATCGGGGCGACCGCGCCGGCCCACAGGTTCACCAGCGCGCGCATGCCGAATGGATACAACCTGGTTGCCTCCGTCGTCTTGTACGAGCCGCCGAGGTCGTTCAGCGACTGGATATCGGGCGTGCCAAGCGCCTGCGCGCCGGACGACTCGACAATCCATTTGCGACGGAAGTCATCGACGTAGCGGCGCGCGAGCAGGTGGTATGCGGCCTCGTCGCGGTGACGCGCGCTGTAGAGCTGGCGGAGGAAGAGCAGCAGCGGGCCGCAGGCTACCACCATCGCGATCACGACGAGCCCGAAGAACTTCGAGCTGATCCCTTGCAGTGTCGCCTGGCGCTCATGGATCTCCGTCATCCACGCGGCCGAAGCGACCGAGAAGTTGGCCGCCAGGAAGACGGCGAACGCGTCGATCGGGGCGCCGAGTGGCTTCAGCCCCGCCGCGCCGTCGGGGTGCATCGCGTTCAACGACAAGGAGTGGTGAGACAGGCGCACGACGACGTACGTCCATACCAGCCATCGCCAGAGCCAGCGCAACAGGAAGAACTGGACGAATGGCAGCGCGAGCGCGAGACACCAGACCCTGACGAACGAGAAGCGAGTCTCGACGTCGAGTCCGTGAACATAGGCGCCCCAGCCGGCGATTCCCCAGAGCGCTGCCTGGCCGAGCGCGAGCACGACCAGCGCGAGCACAGCCTCGACGAGCCGCGAGTCTCGCAGGTGCTCGGCGCGATCGAGAATCACGGCCCAGCTCGTGCGGTCGACGAGCCCCTCCTCGCGCACGTGGTGAGCCACCCGCTCGCAACGGACCTCGAGGAGCTGTTCGGCCCCGACGAGCAACGGCAGCATGACGAGCATCCGCACGTGCATCGTCGGATCGAGGATGACCGTGTCGATGCTGCCGTCGATCGCCAGCTCCAGGAGCGCCGCGGGTAGCAGCGGCAGCCAGGCGAACGCGGCGAGCCTGAACCAGCGAACGCGGCCGCGCGCATCGACGAGTCGGCAGCGACTCAGGAGGTGATGAAGAGGCCCTCCTCGCGTCAACGAGAATGGGTGATCGGCACGAATTCCGGCCATCACTGACGTCCATGCAACGCACACACCAGAGCGTCGTTCGGCCCGCGGCGCCGGTTGTGGTGATCACGCAGCGGAGGGGAAGCAACCGATCGCCCGGCTGGGATCTTCTTGCCGTCATGGCGGACCATCTGGCTCGCCGACTGCCCTTCCCTGCTTGCACGCGGTTGCGCACACGATGAGCAGCGCGAGTGCGACCTGACTCTCACCGCTCACGCGTCGCGTGCGCAGGGGAAGCCCATGTTTTCGGTCTTCGCTTACAACCTCATCCCTTGCGAGTGGACCGCCGTCGCCGCGCGCGGCAAAGTACCACCAGGAGAAGGGCGCCGATAGCGGCGCGGCCTCCGCCGCCTGCAGCGGCACAGCCGTAGAAGCTGGTCCGCCTGGCGTCTGCGTCACCCGGGCAGGGGATCTCGGCGACCACCGCGCTGGTGCCGGTGCCACCCTGGCTGGCGCACACGACCTTGGGATCGTTGCCGAGCTGGTAGCAGCAGTTGCAGCCCCAGCAGTGCACGCTGCCGTCGCGCGCCACGATGCAGAGGTGCTCCTGGCCGGAGTAGATCGCCGCCGCCGGCGGGATGCCCTCGTACTCGATCGGCGTCGAGGACGCCGGATCGCCGGGCCGAGCGATCTGGGCGTTGGCGTTCGAGCCCCAGCACCACACCGTGCCGTCGGCGAGCAGCGCGCAGGCGTGATCGCCCCCGGCCGCGACGTCGACCACGTCGGCCAAGGAGTCGATCTGGACCAGACCCTCCGGACCGCCCTCGGTCCCCTGGCCGAGCTCGCCGAACCCGTTCTCTCCCCAGGCCCAGAGTGTGCCGTCGCCGCGGACCGCGTAGAACGTGTTGCCGTGAGTCGAGACCCGCGTGACGTCAGTCAGACCGACGTCGGTCGGCGTGGCGGACGCGCCGATGCCCTCCACGAACCCCCAGCACCACACGGTGCGGTCCGCGAGGAGCGCGCAATTGCCGCGGTAGTTGGCGCGGATCTCCTGGACGTTCGCGAGGTCGACCGGGACCATGGTGCTGCTCATCTCTGCGTCGGTGCCGTCGCCGAGCTGGCCGCGGTCGTTGGCTCCCCAGCATCCGACAGTGCCGTCGTCGAACACGGCGCAGGTGTGGTCCGCCCCCAGGTCGATGTCCACCACGCCCGCGAGATCGAGCACGTGGATCGGCTCCGCAAAGAACTCGCCCCGCTCGTCGCAGGTGAGCGTGTCCTCCCCCGCGCTCCCGAACCGATCGGTCGAGTTCGCCCCCCAGCACCAGGCGGTGGCGTCCTCGCGCACGCCACACGCGCCCCACGGCCCTCCGACCACCTTGCGCATTCCGGACAGGCCGAGCACCGGCTCGACGCGCCTGCGCGGCGGTGTGGACTCGCCGTCGCCGAGCTCGCCGCACCGGCCCCACCCGAAGCAGGACAGCCCGCCGTCGTCGTACAGGACGCAGGAGGACAGGGTCGACAAGCCGAGCGCCTGGACACAGCCGGGCGCGCCGATGTCCTCGGCCGGCACGTCGTCGGAGCAAGCGCAGACCAGAAGGCTCGCCGCCGCAGTCGCCAACGTCCTCGATGGCCGCGGCCGGCTGACCATCACCCGGCCTCCTCCGCGGCCGCGCTCGCTGGTTCCTCGGCCGGCTCCGAGCCCGGTTTCTTGGGTGGCTGGAGCACGGCGCGAGGCAGGACGAGGACGAGGAGGATGCCGGGGATTGCCATCGCGGCGGTCGAGCTGAAGAAGGCGGCCCAGCCGGCGTCGGCGATGATGTCGCCGCCGACCCAGCCGAAGACGCGCTTGCCGACCGACGACAGGCTGGTCAGGAGCGCGTACTGCATCGCCGTGAACTGCTTGTTGCACATGGCGATGAAGACCGCCATGAAGACGGCCGTGCCCATCGTGTTGGCCACGTAGTCGACGAAGATGGCGCCGACGATGAGCGGGTACGACTTGCCGGTGATGGCCAGCGCCACGTAGAGGAAGTTGGTCGAGGCCTGGAGGACGCCGAACAGGATGAGGGCCCGCCGGGAGCCGAGCCGGGGCGTGAAGATCCCGGCCAGGAAGCCGCCCACCGCCACGCCGGTGAACCCGGCGAACTTGGTGATCGTCCCGATCTCGGTCTTCGACAGCTCGAGCTCGCGCCGCCAGAACGGGCCGATGAGTCCATCCACCATCTGATCGCCGAACTTGTAGAGCGCCGCGAAGGCGAGCGCGACCAGCGCCGCCCAGCCGAGGCGCTGGAAGAACTCGAGGATCGGCTTGAACAGGGGCACCACCACGGCCTCGACGAGGTCGCGGGGCCGCGGGCCCACCCGCGTCGGCTCCTCGGCCAGGAAGGTCGCCACCATGCTCAGCGCCAGGAGCACCGCGGTCCCGAGGAAGACGACCCGGTAGCTGGTCAAGTCGGCCAGGATGAGCCCGGCGGTGCCGACCACCAGCATCGCGACGCGGTAGCCGAGCACGTAGACGGCCGAGCCGGCCGCCCGCTCCTCCGGGTCGAGGATCTCCGCCCGCCACGCGTCGATGGCGACGTCCTGGGTCGCGCTGAGCGCGGCGACCGCGATGGCCATGATCGCCACGAACGAGGTGTCGGACGCCGGATCCGCCGACGCCAGGGTGGCGATCGCCGCGATGAGCCCGACTTGCGTGATGAGCATCCAGCCGCGCCGGCGCCCCAGGAAGGGCGGCACGACGGCGTCGAGCACCCAGGCCCACGCGAACTTGAAGGTGTAGGGCAACCCGACCGAGGCGAAGAGCGCGATGGTCTTGATATCGATGTGCGCGTCGGTGAGCCAGAGGGCCAGCACCTGGCCGGTCAGGAGGAGCGGCAAGCCGCTCGCGAACCCGAGGGCGGCCGTGACCGCCATGCGCCGCGACGCGAAGATCTCGGCCCACGCGCCGCGCTTCCTGTCGCCCGCCATCCGCGGCCATCATAGCAGCGCACTGCCGAGGAGCTGTCCACCGCGGCGACACGCTGAAACGGAAGCGCGAACTGCCAGCCCGCCCTCATCGAGGGCCACCGGAGGCGGTGGGCCTGTATACTGGTGCCGCATGCGGTCCTCCCTCCTGTTCCTCGCGCTGGCCGCCGCTTGCGGCGGATCGGGCGAGGCCGCGCCGGCGCCGGCGGAGCCGGCTCCTCTCCCGTCGGAAGTGGCCACGTCGGACGCGCCGCCCGATTCACCGCGCGCAGCGCGACCGCAGCCGCCGGTCGCCAGCGAACCCGTGGCGGCGCCGGTCGCCAGGCCGAAGCCGGAGCCGGAGCCGGAGCCGCCGCCGCCGGTGGACGGCGTGTACTCGCCGGTCTACCTGCGCGCCCGCGGCACCGACGTCCTCGACCAGAAGATCAAGGTCAAGGGGACCGTGGTGTGGATCTACGACTGCGTCGCCGACGTCGCCGCGCAGCAGCCGGACAAGTCGCGCGACGAGATCGCGAAGCTGGTCGCCAAGAAGCCAGACCTGTGCAAGCGCCCCCACTTCTTCCTGGGCGACCGGAAGGCGACGCCGGTCGACCGCGCCGTCATGGTGGTCGAGGTGCCGCGGCCGCTCAGGGCCGACGAGCGCATCTCCTTGCCCAAGGATCAGGTCGCAGCCTGGCCGGCGGTGCCCAAGCTCGCGATCGGCCAGTCGATCACCGTCGAGGGAACCTGGGCGCTGAATTCGCCGAAGGGCTGGGCCAACCCGGACGGGCTTCTGGTCTGGGGCCGCCTGGTTTCTCCCTGAAGGGCGCGCCGAGCACGCCGAGCAGGAGGATGAGACAGTGAGCCGTCACGCGGAGGACCCGAACCTCGGGAAGGTGCTCGCGGGTCGCTACCGGCTGGTCCGCCACCTCGGGGCCGGGCAGATGGCTCGGGTCTACGTGGCCGAGCAGCTCGAGATGGGGCGCAACGTGGCCCTCAAGCTCCTGCTCGACGAGGTCCAGCTCGACGACGTGGCGGTCGGGCGGTTTCGCCAGGAGGTCTACGCGGTGGCGCGCCTGCGGTCGCCGCACACGATCCAGTTCTACGACGCCGGGGTGTCGCACAGCGGCGCGCAGTTCATCGCGATGGAGCTCTTGGCGGGCGAGACGCTCCGGCAGCGGCTGATTCGCGACGGCCGCCTGCCGCCCCACGAGGTGGTCGGCATCGCGGCGCAGGTCGGCGCCTCGCTGCAGGAGGCCCACGAGGCCGGGGTGCTGCACCGCGACCTCAAGCCGGAGAACATCTTCCTCTGCTCGCACCCGACTCCCTGGCACCTCTACGTCAAGGTCCTCGACTTCGGGCTTGCCAAGATCCTCGAGGCGGAGCCCGACGCGAGAGCCCTGACCCGCGACGGTTACCGGGTCGGCACGCCGGCGTACATGGCGCCCGAGATGATCGTGCGCGGCCGCACCGTCGATCACCGGGCCGACATCTACGCGCTCGGCCTCCTGTGCTTCGAGCTCTTGACCGGCCAGCGCGCCTACGAGGGCCGCAGCCCGCGTGAGATGGCGATGGCCCAGGTGATGGAGCCGATCCCGCGCGGCTCGCAGCTCGCCGATCTGCCGCCGGCCGTCGATCGCCTGTTCGACACGCTCATCGCCAAGGACGCGGCCGACCGACCGCAACAGGCGACCGACGTCGCCCCTCTCCTCGCCGACGCGCTTTCACGAATCGAAGCGCACCAGTGAGAAGGCTGACGGTCGACGAACAGGCAAAAGAAAGACTCTTCACGCGACTCCAATTCGCCGCACTAAATCGCGACAATCGTTTCCTCTCGCACCCACATCGGCGGCCAACTCGCAGCAATCACACATCGAGTAGAAACGGAAACATGTCCTAGTCTGCGCCCGTGAAAACTTCATGGAGCGGACTTCTCCTCGCGACGCTGCCGGCGATCGCGGGGATCGCATGCGACACCGGCATGATCACCGACAGCGGGAGCGACGACTCGAGCCTGGATGAGGACGTCGCCCGCACCGACCTGGCGTCGACATGGCAGCCCTCCGGGCCGACCGTGACGCGCCACTTCGACCCGACTGCGGAAGACTTCCGCAACCCGGAACGGGGCTACTACGTCGGCGTCGATCTCCTGTCCGGGGACGACGTCCAGTGGGTCAGGAGCAGCGGCCACACGCTGGCGATTGCCATCGTCCGGCTCGACGACTACATCGATCGCCCGCTCGACGCCGCCCTGCTTCAGACCCTGCGCGCCGGGTTCGCCGACGTCCGCCGGGCCGGGATCAAGGTCATCCTCCGCTTCGCCTACAACGACGACGGCGGCGGGGCCGACGCCGAGCGCGGCCTCATGCTCACGCACATCGATCAGCTGGCGCCGGTCCTGCACGACAACGCCGACGTCATCTCGGTGGTGCAGGCCGGGTTCATCGGGGCCTGGGGCGAGTGGCACACGTCGGCCAGCGGCCTCGACAACGACACCGACCGCGGCATCATCCTGCGCGCGCTGCTCGACGCGACGCCGCGCTCGCGCGTGGTCCAGGTGCGGACGCCCATGTACAAGGAGGCCATCTTCCCGGGCGGCCCGCTGGCTCCGTCGGAGGCCTGGAGCGCCGAGGATCGGGCGCGGGTCGGCCACCACAACGACTGCTTCCTGGCCAGCAGCGACGACTACGGCACCTTCGACAGCCCGATCGCCGAGTGGGAGGACTACGTCGAGCGCGACGGCCGGTACCTGCCGGTCGGCGGCGAGACCTGTCACCTCAACGCACCCAAGACCGATTGCGCCCGGGCGATTCAGTACATGAACGACCAGCACTGGTCCTACCTCAACGAGGAGTACAACCAGACGGTGCTGGACGGCTGGGTCGAGCAGGGCTGCGACGCCGGGATCAGCCGCAAGCTCGGCTACCGGCTCTCGCTGGTCAGCGCGACGCTGAGCGAGTCGGTGGCGCCGGGCGGAGTGCTCGAGGTGAAGCTCCAGATCGACAACCAGGGCTTCAGCGCGCCGTTCAACCCGCGACCGGTCTTCCTGGTGGTCCGCCGCGGTACGCGGGTGTGGAAGGCCAGGCTCACCGGACCCGACGCCCGCCGGCTGCATCCCGGCACGAACGCCATCAGTGCCCGGCTCAGGTTCCCGGCCGACGCCAACCCGGCCAGCGACTACCAGCTGGCGCTCTGGCTGCCCGACCGCGACCCCGCGCTGCGCGGCGATCCGCGCTACTCGATCCGGCTGGCCAACCCTCGGGTGTGGGACGCCACGCGCGGCTGGAACGTGGTCACCGGCGCGCTGGTGGTCGATCCGTCGGCCTACGGTGACGACGTCGATCCGAGGGCGAGGGAGCTGACCGAGCTGCCGCGCTGAGCCGGTGCCTGCTCGTGCAGCGGGCTCACCCGAGGATCGCGTCGTCCCGACGTGACTCGATGAGACAGATCCGCCCGCACAGTCGAACCTCGTGTCGCGTGCCGCCTTCGTCGTGAAGACGCGACGCGCGTGGAATGACCTGTCGCACGGCCGCGGCGCTCCCGGGCATCGCGCTTGCTTTTGCTCTGCGCAGGAGAAGAACCATGCGCCATGTCAGCTTGCGTCTTGCCTCGATCGCGATCGCCCTGGCGGCCGCCGCGTCGCCCGCCGCCGCCTGGTGGCCTTCGACCACAGCCAGCGAAGGAGACATCGATCCGCAGGCGATGAAGGCGCTCGCCGATATGGGCGAGTACCTGCGCACGCTGAAGGCCTTCGAGGTGACCGCCGTGACCGCCGACGAGGACGTCCTTCACGACGGAGAGAAGGTTCAATACGCCGGGACGACGCACCTTCTCGCCCAGAGACCGGGGCGACTGCGGGTCGACGTCTCGAACGATCGCTACGACCGGCTCTACCTCTACAACGGCAAGGACCTGACGATGTTCGCCAAGCGGCTCAACTACTACGCGACGGTGCCGGCCCCGCCGACCATCGCAAAGCTCGCCGACAAGCTGGAGCAGACCTACGGCATCCCCATGCCGCTGGTCGATTTCTTCCGCTGGGGGAGCCCGGAATGGCGCGCGCGCGGCATCACGGCGGCGAGCGACCTGGGCCCGAGCCAGGTCGAGGGGACGACCTGCGAGCACTACGCATTCCGCGAGAAGGACATCGACTGGCAGATCTGGATCCAGCAGGGACCCAATCCGCTGCCGCGAAGGCTGGTCATCACGACCAAGACGGACGAGGCGCGGCCGCAGCACACGGCGGTCTACACCTGGAACCTGGCTCCTTCGTACAACGACCAGTCGTTCACGTTCAAACCGCCGCCGGGCGTCGGCAAGGTGCCGATGGCCGAGGTCGAGCCCATGCGCCGGCAGGCGAGCAGGAGGCCGAGATGAAACGCATCAACCGGTACCTGGTACCGTTCACCATACTCGTCTTCGTCGCCGCGTCAGCCGCGGCGGAGGCCAGAGGGCGAGGAGGCGGCGGCGGCTTCCGCGGCGGAGGCGGCGGCTTCCGCGGCGGAGGCGGCGGCGTCCGCAGCAGCGGTTTCAGCAGCGTCAACCGGGGCGCGAGCATGAACCGAGGAGGAGGCGCCAGCATGAACCGCGGCGCCAGCGTGAACCGCGGCGCCGGCATGGACCGCGGAAACATCAACCGCGGGAACGCGAACCTGAACCGGAACTCGAACGTCAACCGGAACACCAACCGCAACGTGGACCGGAACGTCAATCGCGACATCGACGTCGAGGGAGACCGCTGGGGCGGCTACTACGGCGGTGGCGGCTGCTGCTATCGCCCCTATGCCCCGATCGCCAGGACCGCCGCGGCGGTGGCCACCGGCATCGCGATCGGCTCGGTCGCGTACTCGCTTCCGTCGACGTGCACCACGACCGTGGTCAACGGCATGACCTACCAGCAGTGCGGCAACACCTGGTATCAGCCACAGATGTCGGGCAGCACGACCAGCTACGTGGTCGTGAATCCGCCCTGACCGCTTGCTCGCGCGAGCCACGCGCGATCGGCCGGCCGCTGTGACGATCCCCCGCTCGAGTCTCTCGCGCGGGGGATCGACGCATGCGGGGGCAACTTCGTACCAGTCGATCGCGATCGAGCGCACGAGACCGGCGCGCTCCGCTCCGCCGGCGCCGACCACGATGCGCCGCGGGATCGTTGCACTTCTGACGGTGCGAGGTTTGGCAATTCTTCGCTTGTCACCAGAAGGCTCCCGGTTATTAGCCCTGCACAGGAGGGCCCATGCAGACGTCGACGCTCGAGTTGATGCACGACCAGGTACGCGCGATCTACCGCGCGATGACCGGCGATGACATGCCGGAACCGGAGACGGCAGAAGAGTCCGAGGCAACGCCATCGGTCGACGAGGTGGCGCGCCGCTTCGTCGATCTCGAGCTGCTCGCGAGGCAGGTTCCGACCGTGGTCGAACGAGTGCCGCCCTTCTCCTTCGAGCCTGCGCTCGACGTCATCGACTTCGACAGCCACCTGCTCGTCGAGGTGGCGGTCCCGGGCATCCGCCGCGACGATGTGACCGTCACCTGCGCCGGCGAGCGGCTGGTCGTGGCGGGAACGCGCGGGGGCGAGCGGGCCGCCGACGGGCGCTGCTACCACCACGCCGAGATCCCCCGCGGGCCGTTTCACCGCGTCGTGCCGCTGCCCTGTGCGGTGAAAGCGGACGCCCGGGTCGATGTGGAGCGTGGGCTCATCAGGATTCGGCTGGACAAGGCTCCCGCCGTGACGCGTGAGCGGCCG
>Ga0111539_10007052_pt1 | contig 14419 bp, 6 predicted proteins | sample RhiMethybrSRZTD1_FD_79667 | JGI IMG/M metagenome (GOLD analysis project Ga0111539, IMG submission 79667) | Populus rhizosphere microbial communities from Tennessee, USA - Rhizosphere MetaG P. TD hybrid SRZTD1 (version 2) (version 2) | ecosystem: Host-associated > Plants > Roots > Rhizosphere >...
ACCACCGCCCACCATGTCCATGTGAACCGCGGCTTTGATGCGCGCAGCGATCTCGGGGCGGGCATTGAGGTAAGTAATCGTCCCTTCGATCTCGGGCGGGAAAATGAAACGAATCGTTCGCGCGGGCCGCTGGATCTTCTCTTCGCGAATCAGTTTGCCGAAAGTACGCGCTACTTCGAGAATCGTCACACAGCCACTGGCATTGTCGTTTGCACCCGGACGCTGATGGTCCAGGTGACAGCTAAACACGATCTCCTCGTTGCGCAGACTCGCGCCGGGGATCGTTGCTGTCACAACATCGTAGAATCCGCTGTGTTTGGCCGCCTCAACGCGGGCTTCGAGTCGAACTCGTTCGCCGCGCAGCAGTCGTGCCTGGAAACTCCGCGCCTGTTTCAACGAGATCATGAACGCGAACGTCGGATTAGGCGAGAATGTGTCGAGGTGTCCCCAACGCACGAGGTTCTCGTCTTCGCCATACCACGCGGTGCGTTGGTTCTGCGCGTAACTCACGATGCCGGCGGCGCCGTAACGCTTGATCGCGAGCGGCACAACAGCACCGGGCTGCGACGAAGTCAGAACGAGTTTGCCGCGAACGTCCATTCCCACGTAATCGCGTTCGGCTGTCCCGGCGCCGATGTGTACGAGGTCTGCCGTGACCTGTCCGCTCTCGCTGTCTTGCGCGAGTGAGATCGGCGTCGCATCCCAACTTGCTATTTTGACTTGTCGCTCTGATGAACTACCGTTCTCACGTAGCTCCCACAGCTCGGCAAACTGAGCATCCCACGGTGGCCGTGACTTCTGCGTGCCGTAAAAAATCTTGCCGTCGGCGGGGAACTGTTCGATGCGCGCGTCGGATAGACCATACGCGCGAAGCTGCTCGACGATATGCTCGGCCGCGGCGCGAAAGCCGCGCGAACCACGCATGCGATGTTGGCGTGCGATGAACTCGAGATTTCGCTTCGCCGTCTCGCCCGAGAGTTCCTGCGCGAGAAGCGCAATGGTGGATTCGGGGAGCAGCAACTCCCCGTTTCCGGCCACTGAATTAACGCTGATTAGTAAACAGATGAAGCAGGCAAGGATTCGATACGCGGTTTTCATCGCGCGGATTGTACCACCGGGACCGCGATGTGCGACGCCTGCTGGCCCGCGCGAAACACGCGCTGAGTAGCAGGCTGAAAGTCTGACTCTTTAGCGAGGAAGATGTTAGGCACGAACCGTTGCGGATTGCGATCGATCACCGGAAACCAGGTGCTCTGCACCTGGACCATGATGCGATGGCCCTTCTGGAAAACATGATCGTTGGCGGGAAACGGAATCTGGTAGTGCACCACCTGATTGGCTGGCAGCGCTTCCGGTTTCTCCCAACTCTTGTAATAACGCCCGCGGAACACGTCGCCGGCGATCATCAATTGATAACCACCCATCTTCGGATCGGGCTCGTACTTCTCGGGATAGACATCGATCAGCTTCACGATCCAATCGCTGTCCGTGCCTGACGTCGAGGCGAAGAGATTCGCAATGATCTTTCCGGAGACGGTGACGTCCTGGTCCAGCGTGTCCGTGGCCCATGTCAGTACGTCGGGCCGATGATGAACGAACCGCTGGTCTTCCACCAGCCACGTGGTCCATCCTGATCTCACCTCGATCGGACGCTTGCGATAGGGAACAGGATTCGCTGGATCGGAGACGAAACTGTCAAACGCGGGCTGCGAATTCGCCGGAGGCGGATCGAACGACAACTTTCCGCTCGGCTGGAAATAAAGCCGCTTGGCGACGACATTCTGTTTCGGCGGCCACTCGCTGTGCTCGACCCACTGATTGCTGCCAGTCCGAAACGTGATTGCCTCGGACTGATTGCCGCTGCCTTTGCCTTTCAGATAGAAATCGAAGAACGGCGCCAGAATGTTCTTGCGATAATGCGCGGCGGTCGCACTGCCGAAGTCGACCGGACCGAGCTTGTTACCTTCGCCTCTCGACCAACCGCCGTGGTTCCACGGGCCGACGACGAGAAAGTTCTGCTTCTTCGAATCGTGGCGTTCGAGTAGCTCGTAGATCTTGATCGGACCGTAGAAGTCTTCCTGGTCCCACCAGCCTGCGACATTCAGAGTCGGCACCGTCACGCGCGTGAGCCATGGCTCGAAGCCCTGTCGTTTCCAGAAAGCATCGTAATCGGGATGACTGACGAAGTCGTTCCATGTCGGGAGTCCGTCCTGAAAGTACTTCGCCTTCGCATTCGCGAGTGGTCCAAGAGCGAGATACCACTCGTAGGCGTCGTAGCGATCGATGATCTTTGTCGGGTCGGTTATCTCTTTCGACGACTCCATCATGTATGCGTATTCGAGACCGTAACTTAGACGAAACGCGCCGTTGTGATGAAAGTCGTCGCCGAGCCACATGTCTGCCGGCGACGCTTGCTGCACGATCGCCTTCAACGCCGGGTGCGGATCGAGCATCCCCATCACCGACAGCCACGCGCCGTAACTCGTCCCGGCCATGCCGACGCGTCCGTTGTGGTTCGACACGTTTTTCAGCAGCCAGTCGATCGTGTCGTACGTGTCGGTGCCTTCGTCGATTCCTTTCTTGTCGCTCGCGTCGCGCGGTTGACGGAGCATCACGAACTGCCCGTCAGACTTGAACCGTCCCCGGATGTCCTGGCGCACGATGATGTAATCGGTCAACTCGGGGAGTAACGCTGCGAGTTGTTCAGGAGTGGCATTGCCGATCCCGTACGGTGTTCGCAGCAACAGCATAGGCACAGGTTCGGTCGCTCGGGTCGGCGTAAAGACCTGCGTGTACAGCTTTACGCCGTCGCGCATCGGAACCATCGCTTCGGTCCGCGTGAACGGCGCCTGCTGCGCGCTTGCAGCACCGGCAATTACAAACAGCAGAAAAAACGCTACGCGGAGTTGTTTGCGAAACACGTATTACCTCCCGGAGGGCTTTGAAGTACGATCGATCGGCGCCGGTCGCGGTACTCGTCGCACCGGATTCTGTTGGAGAAGTTTCAGCGCTTCCTGTACTGCGCGCTCGAGTTGCGGATCGTTTCCTTTCAGAACTTCAGCCGCCGAGTATTCAACCTCGACGTCGGGCGCGACGCCGATGTTTTCAACGTCCCATTCGCCTTTCAAATTGTAGAAGGCGAGGTTAGGCGCGGTGATGCCGCCGCCGTCGAGTGTCGGGGGGAAGCCGAGCGTTCCGACCAGCCCGCCCCACGTGCGTTTCCCGACAAGCGGCCCGATCTTCCGCTGGCGAAACATGAACGGCAACGCATCGCCGCCGGACCCTGCCGATTCATTTATCAGCATCACCTTTGGACCATAGAGGCCCGCGATTGGTGACGTCGCAGTCTCGCCGTCACGCAGCGCAAAATAACCCATCAACTTGCGGTCCAACTCGTTGACGATGTAGTCAGCCACCATGCCGCCCTGGTTGTAACGCTCGTCGATCACCGCGCCTTCTTTGTCCTGCTGCGAGTAGAAATACCGCGTGAATGAAACGTAACCGGGTGTTGCGGTGTTGGGGAGCCAGACATATGCGAGACGCCCGCCGGAAAGTTTGTCTACCTTCCGTCGATTGTCCTCGACCCACGCGCGTGTGCGCAGTCCGTCCTCGCTCGCCACCGGAATGACGGTCAGCAAGCGCGAGCCTTCGCGGTCTGGTGTCTTATTGACGCGAATGAGCGTTTGTCGTCCTGCCGTGCCTTCAAAGAGGCTGTAGATATTAGTCGACGACGTCAGTATGCGGCCGTTTACCTCGACGATGTAATCGCCGGCGGAGACCTGCACTCCCGGCGCACTCAAAGGTGCGCGCAGTTCCGGGTTCCAGTTCTCACCGGTGAAGATCCGCTTGATTCGGTAGTAGCCTTTGTCGATCTCATAGTCGGCGCCCAACATTCCGACGCTCACCGGCTCCTCTGCGGGCACATCGCCGGCGCCGATAAGATACGAGTGGCCCACCGTCAGTTCGCCACCAACCTGAGCGATCAGGTAACCAAGATCGGCACGATGGCCCACGTACTCGACCAGCGGGTGATACTTGTCATAAATCGCCTGCCAGTTCGCGCCGTGCATCTTTGCGTCGTAGAAGTATTCGCGCTGGATGCGCCACGTTTCGCGGAAAATCTGTTCCCACTCGACTTTTGGATCGACGCGCATCTCGAGTGACGCAACGTTGATTGGCCCATCGCCGACTTTCACGCCGGGTCGCTCCGTCGAGACGACGCCCCAACTCGCACCGCCGCCGGCACTTGCCTGGTAAAGCACTTTCTTCTTGTCGCCTGACAGCGTGTAAGCGCGGACGCCTTCGAGAAACGGGGCGGCCGTGCGTTCGCGGACCGTGTAGCGCTGAAGACGAAGCGCAGTCGGACCACCGCCGGGCACCGGCTCGGTGTAGTAAAAACTTCCGGCCGCTCCGGCAGAGAGGTTCGCATACTCGCCGGAAGGCACATTCACGGTAATGATTCGCTGGCTGATGCCGTTGACGTCGATACGAACGTTCACCGGCGCGGGTGCGGGCGGTGGCGTTGGTGGCGGCGTAGGCGGTGTCGCGGGTTTTGGTGGTGGTTCGTCGCCTGTTTCAGGAAGCAGCGGCGAAGGTTCAGTCGCACTCAGCACCGCAAGATAAATCGCGCGACGTACAGGTCGATCGAGCGAGCTCATCTCGAGCCAGCCGGTGCTTGGTCCATAGTTCGTGCTGGCCAGGAAGTAGAGATACTTGCCGTTCAGATCGAACGCGGGCGAGATTGAGTCCGCGAGTCCGTCGGTAAGTTGATACGCCTTTTGATCGGCGAGCGAGTAAACAAAGATCGCCCGCAGCCGGCTCGGCAGGTTCTTTGAATAAGCGACCCAACGCGAATCGGGTGACCACGTCGCGTCAAACTGCCGGACAGGATCGGGATACGAATCGACGTCGATCTTAGTCGACTTGCCGCTCGCGACTTCGATGGTCCAAAGGTTCCGATGATTGTCCTCGAGGAGTATCTGTTTGCCGTCGGGTGACCACTCGGGTGCTGCATAAAACCCGTTGGAGGGAAGTGCGACAGTCCGAGGAGTTGTGACGCCGATCGGATCGCCGATCATGAGCTGATACTCACCACTCGCGTCCGACAGCCATGCCAGTTGCGCGCCGTCCGGCGACCAGACAGGCGAACGATCGTGCGCGCCCGCGCTCTGGGTCAGATTGCGGTAGTCGCCCTTCTCAGTGGGCACCGTAAAGATTTCGCCGCGTGCTTCGAACGCCGCACGAACACCCGTTGCCGACAACGTGTAGTTCCGAATCATGCTGGCGACCTTCTTGAACTGCGGGCGCGTCCACGGAAGATCGCCGGTCGCTTCGATGTTTAGTCGCGTCGACTTGCCGCTCTTCGCATCGACCAGATGAATGTAGCCGGCTTGTTCGTAGACGATCGCATCCGCGCCCGCGGAGGCGGTCATGATGTCGAAGTCGTCGTGCTGCGTCAGTTGCGTTAACTGTTTCGTGTCGGTGCGATAGGCGAAGAGGTTGGAAGTGTGACCGCGATCGGAAATGAAGTAGATCGTGTTGCCGATCCACATCGGTTCCGTGTCGTTGCTGTTGGTCCATGGCAGTTTTTCGACCGAGTGATCGGCGAGGTTCATCACCGAAATCGGATGCGTGCGGCCGCCACGGTAATGCCGCCACATGCTGGCCTCGTACCAATCGGGAATAAACGCGGTCTGGAATTCTTCGTAAGCGATGCGACGCCCATCGGGAGAATAGGCGGCGCTGAAGGCGCGGGGCATTGGGACTTCTTCCGGGAGTCCGGCCCCATCGAGGCCGATGGTCCATAACTTGACATAGGCTTGTTGGGGCGCGCTGATGCGAGCAGAAGCGAAGACGACGCGACGACCATCGGGCGTCCAACCGCGAACGCGATCGCTGCCGGGATGGTACGTCAGTCGTTTCGGATTACCGCCGGAAGTTGGAACCACGTAAACGTCGGTGTTCCCGGCGACGGTCGCGGTGAACGCGATCTGGGTGCCGTCGGGAGAGAAGTACGGTTCGATCTCGAGACCTTGAGTCGAAGTGATGCGACGCGCCTGCCCGCCGCTACGCGAGACGAGCCACAAGTCGCCCGCGTATTCGAACGCGATCTGATCGCGGCTGACCGTGGGATGTCGAAGCAGGCGCGTGCCCTGGGCAAACGCGGGAATCGAAGTAAAAAGACACAAGAGTGCGCAAAGAACCAGACACGGTTTCATGATCGATCCTCTTTGGAGTTGAGAAATTCCTTTTTCTATTCGCGTCGTGCAGGCGCGAAACACATGTAAAAAGGATTTTTAAAAATTCCTTTTCTATTGACCTCACGGAAGCGCGAGACACATTTACAAGGATCTGTCAGCCTTACGTGGTCCAGATCGCGCTCAACACGCGCTTGAAGTTGCCGCCGAGTATTCCCTGAATATCAGCACTGCTGTACTTGCGACGAATCAAACCTTCAGTCAGGTCGTACATCCGTTTCGGATGATTGAGGCCCTCGATGTCGATCTTCTCGCGAAACGCGTAGCTGCCTTTGTAACCCGCGCGCAGTTGCTTGTTTGCTTCGGCGGGCATCGCGTCATAGCCGTAGAGATCGGAGTCGCTGCCGACGCCGAGATGCTCGGGGCCGATCAGTTTTGCGACGTGATCGAAATGGTCCAGCACGTGTTCGACAGTCGTCGGTTCATCGCCTTTAACGAACATGCGCACACCGGTGATTCCCATCACGCTGCCGGCCTGGCCGACTTTCTTGATTGCTTCATCGGTTTTGAGTCGTGGATGTCCGGGTACGAGCGCGCGGCAGTTTGAATGGGTAATCAACACGGGTTTTTTCGAGATCTCGAAAGCGTCAAGGGTGGTGCGGTCGCCGCAGTGCGAAACGTCGACCGCCATGCCGATTTTGTTCATGCGCTCGATGATGCTGACGCCGAAGTCGGAAATGCCATCGTCACGCCGCTCAGTCGAGCCGTTGCCGATCAGGTTGCGAGCGTTGTAAGTCAATTGGGAGACGCGTTGGCCGATGCTGTGAAAGAAGTCGACGTCTTCGGGCCGGCGAAACTGTTCGGAGTTCTGCAAACCGATGCAGATGCCGATCTTGCCTGAAGTCTTCACTCGATTGAGATCGGCCGCACTGTCGATGCGCATGAAGTGCTGATCGTGGTTGGCGATGAATCCATTCCACGAAGCAAATATGCGCAGTGTGCGATCGTAAGCGTCGGGACCACCGAGACCGGTGGCGACGTGAAAGACGTTGATGCCGGACTCTTTGTACGGTTGCAGGTCCGACTCGGTGAAATTCTCGGGATTCGTGAACCACCGGTTCTGTTTGGCAAAATCGAGAGTGAACGGCCCGAGCATGTCGATCACCACCGACTGTTGGACCAGATCGATCGCTCGCGACGTGTATTCAACCGGCGAGTTCGTGAAGAAACGGAAACGGCCGCGATTCAACATCGGCGCGACGACCAGTCCGGCGCCCGCAAGCGCGCCACGCTTCAGCAGATCGCGTCGATTCAAGAGTTTCTTACTTTCCTTCACCAGTTGCTCCGTTGTTTGAGGTGCGTCCCGGACCGTAGATCACCTGACCCGGTCGCGCGCCGGTATGCTTTCCGTGATCGATTACGACTTGCCCGTTGACGAGCACGTAATCGATGCCGACCGGATAGACAAACGGCTTTTCGTAAGTGGCGCGGTCCTGAATCGTGTTGTAGTCGAAGATCACTACGTCGGCCCAGCAGCCTTCTCTGATCACGCCACGCGATTGGAGACGCATGCGCGTCGCCGGCCACGAAGTCATCTTGCGGATCGCCTGTTCGAGTGTCAGGACGCGTTTCTCACGAACGTAGCGCGCGATCAGACGCGGAAAGTTGCCGTAACCGCGCGGGTGACCGAGACCAAGCGTGTCGACGTTAGATTTCACCCAAGCACCGGCGTCGCTGCCGATGCTGGTCCAGGGAAACTTCAGCGCGGTGATGACGTCCTGCTCGCTCATCATGTGATAGATGGCGGTCACGCGCCCGTTTCCGGCCGCTACGAGATCGAACGCGGCGTCAGCCGGAGTCTTTTTCCACTCCTTCGCGATCTGCGCGAGGCTCTTGCCTTCGAAGTGCGCGTGCTCTTTGTTTTGCGCGTTCGCGAGGACAATGCCGTCCCAACCACCGGCGGCTTCGATGATGTTCCACCAGCCGGGCGAACCGGTCACCATCTCTCGTTTCAGACGAGCGCGCGTCGCGGGATCTTTCAACCGTTCGAGCAGCTTCTCGTCGCCGCCTTCGAAGGCCCACGAGGGAATCACTGCTTCGAGTCCCGTCCCGCCGGCGGTGTAGAGATACATGTCCGCGGCGACATCGACGCCGCGTGCACGAGCTTCGTCGATCTTTCGTCCAGCCTGACGCATCAACCTCCCCCAGCCTGGTTGGTACGCGGCTTTCAAATGGAAGATCTCAACCGGCAACCCGCCTTTCTCGCCGATCGCGATCGCTTCTTCGATCGATTGGACCAGCTCCTTGCCTTCGCCGCGAATGTGACTCGCGTAGATGCCGCCGTACTGTGCGGCGACTTTCGCGACTTCGATCAGTTCGTTGGTAGTTGAGTAGCTCGACGGCGGATAGATGAGGGCCGTCGTCATGCCCATCGCGCCGGCTTTCATGGCGGTCTCCATGATCGCCTTCATACGCTGGAGCTCTTCGGGCGTGGGAGCACGTGACTCCTCGCGCAGGACCGCGACACGGGCCTGCGTCTCGGAGAAGTAGGTGCCGAAGTTCATGCTGATCCCGGTTTTTTCGAGACCCGCAAAGTATTCGGAGATCTTGTCAGCGGGAACGGGCGTGCCGCCTTCGCCACCGATGCCGGTGGTGACGCCCATCATCAGTTTACTTTCGGCGAGGCCGTTCACCATCAACGCGCGGCCGGATTGGTCCATGACGTCGATCCAACCCGGTGAGACGTAACGGCCCGTCGCGTCGATCTCCTGGCGTCCGCGTTCGAGTACTTTGCCGATGCGCGCGAAGCGACCGTCTTTAATCGCAACGTCGGCGAGAATCCACGGATTGCCGGAGCCGTCGAGTACGCGGCCGTGGCGAATCACGATGTCGTAGACGGGCGTGCCTTGCTGCGCCGCCAACGGCGCTCGCAAGAGGTTCAACGCGATCAGGCAGATGAGTAGGCAAGCGACGTTGCGACGGAAACTGTTCATTGTTTACGGCAGTTAGGAACTGCAACGGCAGTTAGAACTCGAACCTGAATCCGAATTGGCCCTCGCGGCCAGGCAGCACTTGAGCTGTCTTGCTGAAGTTCGGATCTGAGCCCGTGGTAAACACCGAGGCTGTATTCTGACGGTTCAGAATGTTGAAGAACTCTAACATCACCTGCAATTTGAGTCGCTCGGTAAAGTCGATTCTCTTCGCGAAGCGCATGTCGAGATTCGCAAACGGCGGCGCCGTGAATGCGTTTCGTCCGGTGACGAAATCGATGCCCGTCAGAGTGCCGTTGCCGTCGGGATCCGTTGCTGATCCGGTACGACTGTAATGAAAGCCACTCTGCGCGCGAAAGATGCCGCTGAGTTGAATCTTCCAGGGCAGCTCGAGCAAACCGTTGATCTGGAAAGTATGGTCGACTGACAAGTCAGACGGTCCTTTGTCAAGATCGGGACCGTTGACGAAAGAGCCAGCGGCAGCTACGAACCGGCCATTGGCGCGAGTGTAACCGCCATTCGCGTTGGTTCTCAACACGCCGGCTTCGACGCTGCTCACCACCGGTGCAATGCCAACGAAATTGTCGGTCGGCAACGAATTAATCCCGAGTTGATTGTCTGTTTGATCGGCGAAAGTGTAACTGCCAGCCAGTTGGAAACGTTTGCTGAAGCGCTTGGTGAAGCTCAATACCAACGCGTCGTAAGTTCCTTCGTACCAGGGACCAAAAGTACGGATTGGACCAGCGGTGAACGGTGGCAGAAACTGTCGCGCGCCGGACCGCGATTGAAACGCGATATTGGCTTCGCGAACGCCGAGCATGTCGTTCATGTTGCGGTGATAGTAATCGGCCGTGATGACGATGCTCTTTCCGAGTTCACGCTGCACGCCGATGCCGTAGCTCGTCGTGAACGGCGTCTTGAAAGAACGATCGATGTCGGTGGGGAAAAGCTGCGCCGGGATCGCCGCATGCGACAACGCACCGAATGGTCCCCAGAAAAAGAAACCGGCTGGTTTGCCGATGGCGGCCGCGGCCTGGAGCAAATATTGATCGGGTGTCAGCCCCGAGAGCTGCTGGATGTTTGAGATGTTGATGACCGAGTTCGCTGGAATCAAGGCATGTCCGGACGCGACGACGCGGTTCAGTCGGTCGATGCCGATGAACTGGTTGGCAGCCCCACCGCCAAACGCCGGACACGTCAGACCGCCCGCGAGGATCTGCGCGTCAGTCAAACTCGACGACACACAGAATCCGCCCGGAAACAGCGAGGCGCCGATCGCCGCGGCTGCGATACTCGGATTGCCGTAGAAGCCTCGCGGATACGAGAACGGTTGGATCACGCGTTGGTCCGCGCCGCCGAAAGTGGGCACCGCGCGCACTGTCGTCAGGCGGAGTTGATCGTAGAAGACTCCGAAGTGACCGCGAACGACGGTCTTCGGCGTGGCCATCCACGCGAAACCAACTCGCGGAGAAATGTTTCGCTTGGTCTGAAACTCGGAGTCGTAATCCCAGCGGAGGCCGAGGTTCAAAGTTAAGTTGTGCAGAAAGCGCCAGTCGTCCTGGAAGAACAGCCCGTTGTAGTTGTTGCGAACGTGGATCTCGTTTGCCTGCGGAGTCAGACCTCCCGCGGTTGTAACCGTGAAGAAACCGGCGTTGAACGGTCCGAACGTCGTAAAATCGCTCTGAAGTGCGAAGAGCTGAAGTTGTTGGACCGATGCTTCAATGCCATCTGCTTTCGTGCGCAGGAAGTTCCAACCAAACTTCACATTATGATCGCCAAACAATTTCGCGGCTTGCGCGCCGAACGAAGTGTACTTCTGAAACAGGTTAGCGGGGGTGTTGAGATTGCCAAACGCCACCGATCCGAGATTGCCCGCAAGACTATTCGTCGTCAGCGAGCTAAACATCTGGAAGGTTGTACCGACGCCTGCGTCCGGATGCGCCGGCGAGGTGTTCGACGGCTCCGAACGATAAGCGCCGCGCAACGTGATCACCCACGGATTCGCGATGCTGCCCGCGAGAATCGTGTCGCTGAATCCCAGCAGCAAGTGACGCGCGCTCGTGTCATTGCGCCGCGATGGCAAGCTTGTAGCCTGGGAAAGCGGCAGGAACTCTCTGACGACACCGTTCGTGTAATTGACTTCCTGCGAGAGGCTGTGACGGCCGAGCTGTTCGTCCAACTTAAAGAACCCCCGCGACTCATATATCTTCGAGGGGTTGTCAAACTGTCGTTCAAAATCGCGCAGAAACTGCGGTGTCGCTGCCGGAAAGACGAAGTTCAATACGCGGTTCTCGGTGATGCGCTCGAAAGAACCGAAGAAGTGAAACTTGTCTTTGACGATCGGTCCGCCCATCGCAAGGCTGTAGTCCCAGCGTCTCAACGGCGGCGCATCGGTGATCGTCGGATCGAGGGAATTGGACGAATCCAAGGCGTCGTTGCGGTGAAAGAGCGAGGCCGTGCCGTGATAGTCATTGCTGCCGCTCTTCGTAATTACGTTGACGACGGCGCCGGACGCCTGGCCAAACTCGGCTTTGTATCCAGTCGTCAAAACCTGAAACTCGGCGATCGTCTCCTGGTTGAATTGCGAAGCAGCACCGCCGGTCACGTTGTTCTTGTTCGGTTGACCGTCGATCAGGAAGTTATTGTTTCCGGATCTTTCACCGAGCACCGGCGTCGAATTGTCGCTGCCGATATCGGCCTGGCGATTCACGACGACACCGGGAACGAGTTGCAGCAGATCCAGATAGTTGCGGCCGTTGACGGGCAATTCCTTGATTTGTTGCGGCGTGACCGTCGCGCCCGATGCGCCGGAGGTCGAGTCGATCAACTGGACCGCCGCGCTAACGTCAACCTGCTCCTGAACGCCGCCAACTTCCAAGTCCACGTCGAAACGTAGCGTGCGATTCAGCGTCACTTCGATGTTCTCGAAGTTGCGTGAAGCAAACCCGGTTGCCGATACCGCGACGCTGTAGATCCCCGCCGGCAGCGCCGTCACTCTAAAGAATCCCTCGCCATCGGTGCTGGCCGTGCGCTCGATACCCAGCGCCGGGTTCTTCACGACGACTTGGGCGCCGGCCAGGACGGCCTTCTTGGCATCGGCGACTGTGCCTTCGATGGTTGAAGTCGTCGTTTGCGCCGCAGCGCTGAACGGGAAGACGAGGAGTGCAAGCGCGAACGCTAACAAGTACCAATGATTCCCTCGTTGTCGACCTTGCCGGTTAAAGTGTGGTGTTGAGACGATCTGGGTCATAACGCCTGCCTCCTCGAAGGAATGTCTAATGAGCTGAACGGAAACTGTTCTGGATATGCAACGGTCTACTTACAGCAAGTGCTGCATAATGTCAATAGTGCGACACTTGCTGCAAAACGCCTTGCCACTCGAATGTCGATTTGTTATCTTCCGCGTCCATCATGCAAACGCCATCCGAAGTTTTGAATAAGACCGCCGCCGCCGTTCCCGATCGGCTCGTAATCGAAAGAATAGAGTTGCGGACCGTGCGGCTTCCGCTCGTCGAGCCCTTCGAGACCAGCTTCGGACGGATCGATTCGCGGCTCATTTTTCTGGTCGCGGTCAACGGTGGCGGAGAAACCGGATGGGGTGAAGTAGTCGCGGCTGAAGAGCCGCTTTACAGTTACGAAACGGTCGGCACTGCCCTGCATGTCATACGCGATTATCTGGCGCCGGCCATCCTGGGTGAGTCTCTGAGCGATATCTCCGATCTCGCTCAGAGACTTTCCCCATTTCGCGGACACAACATGGCGAAGGCCGGGCTGGAGCTCGCCTTCATGGACCTCTTCGCGCGGTTGAAGTGTCAGTCTCTTTCAACTCTGATCGGCGGCACGCGCGAACGCATTCCGGTTGGCGTCAGTTTGGGAATTCAGCCTTCGCTGGATCATTTACTCGAACGCGTCGATCGCTATCTGGCGTTGGGTTATCAACGCATCAAGCTCAAGATCAAACCCGGTTGGGATATCGAGATCGTCAGGGAAGTGCGGCGTCAGAATCCGGACATTCTCCTCTCCGTCGATGCGAACGCCGCCTACACCCTCGCGGACCTCGATCATCTCCGACAGTTGGACGACTTCAACCTGTTGATGATCGAACAGCCGCTCGAGTACGACGACCTGGTCGATCACGCACAACTTCAGGCGAAACTGTCGACGGCGATCTGTCTCGACGAAAGCATCACGGGGATCAAGCGCGCGCAGCAGGCGCTCGATCTCGGAAGTTGTCGCATCATCAACATCAAGATCGGTCGCGTGGGTGGTTACTCGCAGGCCCTCGGTATTCATGATTTATGTTATGCCCAAGGGATTCCGGTTTGGTGCGGTGGAATGTTAGAGTCAGGAGTTGGCCGGGCGCATAACATCGCCCTCGCCAGTTTGCCCGGGTTCGTGCTTCCCGGCGACATTTCGGCGAGCTCGCGCTATTTCGCGCGCGATCTGATCGTTCCTGAAGTTACGGTGGCTCGCGACGGCACCGTGATCGCGCCGCTCGGTCCGGGTCTCGGCTTCAACGTCGATCTCGAATACATTATCGCCAAGACCGAAACTTTGATGAGACTCGAACCGCACTGAGAGTCGTGAAGAAGAATTCGACGAAATCCGAAGAACGCAATAAGAAAGCGCCGACGCCCGCGGCCAAGGTTGAGGGGAACAACAATACCTCCAGTCCCGTCGAGGACCGTTTTGCGCGCGCGCGATTGCGTCTCAATCCGCGGCGGCAACGATTGTTGCGCGCCATTCTCGACGCTGCCGACGAGACTTGTTTCCTCTCTTCGCGCGAGCTAGCGAAGCGTTACAACGTCGACGCGACGACGATCCTCCGCACCACGCAGGTCCTTGGTTACAAGAGCTACGCCGACTTCTCGACCGACTTGCGTCAGCACTTCGTCGCCCGCATCACGCCGTATGCCGCATTGAAAGCAGCGACGCGCGAGAAACGCAGCGTTACCGATCACGTCGATCACGCGTTGGACAAGGCGCTCGAGAACCTGAAAGTATTGGAGTCCGATCTGGATCGACAACGCCTGATCGAGCTTGCGAAGGTGATCAAACGATCGCGGCGTGTGCTCGTTGTCGGCCTCGACTTCGCAACCTCGCTCGCTTACTACCTCGCGTACGGACTGTCCGCGCTTGGGTTCGACGCCGAAGCGCCGGTCGGCAGCACGGGCAACCTGCAATACAAGATCAAGGCCTTGACTGCGAAAGACGTGCTCATCGCCATCAGCT
>Ga0111539_10007053_pt1 | contig 14417 bp, 10 predicted proteins | sample RhiMethybrSRZTD1_FD_79667 | JGI IMG/M metagenome (GOLD analysis project Ga0111539, IMG submission 79667) | Populus rhizosphere microbial communities from Tennessee, USA - Rhizosphere MetaG P. TD hybrid SRZTD1 (version 2) (version 2) | ecosystem: Host-associated > Plants > Roots > Rhizosphere >...
CCGTTGATGCCGATCAGGTTCTTCAGCGCACAGGTGATTCCGGCCTTTTTGTGCGTCTTGAGTTTCGGGAGATTGATGACGACGTCGGCGTTCAAAATGTCGCGCGCGATGAGATAGCGATGGCGTCCTTTGCCGTGCGTTTTTGCGAGCAACCGCGGGTCGTAACAGGTGACGCGAAAGTCGTCTGTCTCGTCCGTAATCGGCTCTAGCAAACTGTCCGAAGCGAGATCGAAGAGCACATAGTCCTCTTCCGGAACCTTGTTCTCTTCGGCAACGCGAACGCCGTTGACGTACTGCGACGTGGTGCGGCGAAAGTCTTTCACGCCGCGAAAACGAGGATCCGCTTTCGTTCTGCTTTCGGCCCAGACGCCGAGCCCTGTCGTTTCGAGCAACGCGTCGAAGTCGCAGGTTTGCAGCGGCGCATCGCCGACGACGACTTCGGCGGCCTCGGTTTGCAAAGCCGCATTGACGACAGCTTTGATAACCGACTGGTGCGTGATCATCGGATCCATCCCACCAGTGCTTTGATTGTGATGCAGTACGAAGTTTGGCTTGATCAGTACGCGCGCGCCGGGCGGAATCAAATCTCCAAAGGGCCCGTTTCCTTCACCCGCCCAGCCCAGCAATGAACCCAATCGCTCGACGACACTCGCCATCGTCGCGCCATCGTCTTCGCGATACGCGCCGTCCGGTGTCTCTACGAGTGCCAGGTTCGAGTCGAAGTTGCTATTCATGAATTGACTTCACTGATCACGGGCCGCCACTTGTTCGACTTTGTGCGGACGACCGATTCCTTTAATTCGATCTTGATTGGCAGACCAGGCAAGTTTGCCGTCAGGGTCTCCTGAATCTTCCGCAAACTGCGCTCATCAAATTCCTTTTGCGGAACGACTTGAAGTTCGACTGAGTAATCCGGGCGTTGGACCAACATAAACTCGCGCACCGGATAGTCCTTGAACATGTGCGGAAACTCGATGCCGTGAATCCAGCCGCCGTCAGGCAACGAGATGCCGTCGAGCGCGCGGCCGATGACTTCAGGCAAAGTGAACGTCGGGTGCCCGGGTTTACTGTCTGAACCAAAACGACCAACGTCGTCGATGCGATAACGAATCATGGGCATCGCGTCGGCTTGCAGCTTCGTGATCAGAATCGGCGATTCCGGTTGCGACAATTCAGGTTCGACCAACGTGTATGGCCAATCAATCGTAAAATCCAACGTGTCGGCCGGATCCAATTGAACGCCAAGACATCCGGCATCGCGCGATCCGTACCGCTCGTGCACAGTCACACCAAACGCCTCGCCGATCAACTGCCGGTGCCTGGACCACAGCTTCTCGCCACCAGTGATCAAACAGCGAGTCGGATAATTCGGTTTGTATCCTTTTTCTAATATGTGCTCGGCAAGACGGCCCAGCGCACTCGCGTAGGCAATGATGGACGCCGGGCGGAAACGCTCCAGCTCCTGGTGATACTCGTCAAGTATCTCAGGCGAGAGGCGGAAGCAGTCGAACCAGCGGATGTTCGTAACAAACGCCTGGTATCGATCGCGCAGACTGTCGGTCGCTTTTGGATCGAGATGATGGCCCCAGAACAGCGCGGTCCTGCTCCCCTCGGGCACACCCAACGTTTCGAAGAAATGCTCCATACCACTGTCGCGCCAGCCGCGCTCGTTTGGTCCTAACCAGATCTCGGTAGGAACACCGGTTGAACCGCCGGTGCTGTCTTTACGTCTTTGATCTGGCGGGACGGCAGAGGCGAGCAGGTTTGGTCCAGCCTGGCGAACGTCGTCGCGGTTCAGGATTGGGAACCGGGCGAAGTCGTCGAAAGTAAAGTCGGCGTAAACGTCGATGCCGTTTCGATCGTAGAGCTCGCGATAAAACGTGGTCTCTTCGTAAGCCTGACGAACAATGGTGCGCAGACGTTCTTCGATCCAGCCGAGTCGTTGCTCGTTGGTCCAACCAGCAGTCTCACGGCGAAAACGAAGACCTTCGTTGAATGCCTGCTGCGTGGGCCGCGTGGCTGGACGGGTCGATCGTTGCAGCCGTGAAAACGGCGTCAGCACATGAAGCGACAGACTGTCATGAATTCCGCCGATCAAATCCATCTCACACCTGCGCCTGTTCTCCGGCAATCAACTTCTGCGTCTTCTTGGAAAACGGCGCCAGCCAACGCTCACGCGCGAACCCGTCTGCCGGCGGAAACTTCGTCAAGTAAATCCGGTGCAGACAGACCGCGTAACCCACCAGATAGTAGACGTACCACTGATACGCCACCGCGCCAAAAAAACTGGCGAACATGAAACCGACAATCGCCGCCTGGAACGCGATCGCCAGATAGTGCAACGTCCTTTGATCCCGGCTCGTATCGGTCTCGTTTTCAACCAATCGCATCCGTCTGAGCGGGTAGATCAAAAACATGACGTAAACGACCGCCGCCGCAATTCCCAACTCGGAAGACACCTGCGTGTAGGCGTTGTGCGTTTCGAGGTTTCGCGGCGACTTGTGACGAAAGTTTCCGATGCCGACACCGAATAGCGGATATCTCAGCGTCACCCAAAACGAACGTTTCAAAACTTCTGTGCGCTGGCTCGACGAGCCAGTGACGTCGGCAGCGGAATTAAAGATCGTCGAGACACGGCTAGTGAAAGCGCCAGGCGCGAGACCGATGAACAGAATCACTGCAAATACGAGCGCGCCCATTGTTGCCACGCGGTTCTTCTTGCCGAGCCGCCGCACCAGCACGAACGTCATCGCCACCAGACCGATAAATCCGCCGCGCGAGAAAGTCACAGTCACTGCGGCGACCATCAATGCCGCGATACCGAAATAGATCAGACGCTTGAGTGGATTGCGAGTAATGAGCCCAAACGCGACGGTGATCGGAATCATCGTCACGAGGTGCAACGCGAGATCGTTAGAATTCTCAAACAGCCCCTTGATGCGACCCGCGATGCGCAGATCGTGCGTCTCGATGGCGCCGACTGAAAAAACGCCGGCGCGATAGTCGTCGATGGCGTTGATGGCGAGATAAATGCTGACGCCAAGGATAAGAAAGATCAGCAGTTTGAGCCGCCACTCGGTGCGAACGACGTTGACGAAGACGATGAAGATGATCAGCGTCTTCAGCAGCATGTCGGTGAAGGTCTTCCACGCGCCGGCCGGATCTTCCGCCATGGGCATCGACAACAACGCCGCGATGCCCAGCAACAGCACCAGGTTGATCTCTCTCGGTCGCGCGGTGAGGTTGCCTTCAAGACTGATCTGCGTCACGAAGTAAATGGCGAGCGTGACGATTCCGGTGTAATACGCCATCGACGTGAACGACGAAAGCGCCGGAATGAGTTCGTAAGGTCGCAGGTACAGAACGATACTGAATACGAACAGTGCGATAAAGCTGAGAGTATGTCCGCGCCGGCGAATCCAACTGCCGGCGCCGGTCAATAATGAGGAATCACGCTGCGTCGTCTGGGCGACGGGCGGCGCGGGAGCAGGAACAGGTGCGTATTCCGGATCGTCAAAATGTTTGAGTTTTCCGGCGTTGGGCCAGGCTTCGATCTTGGCCGCACTCTCCCGGTCGCGACCCGCACGGCCCGGAAAAATGCCTTCATAATCGAATGCGTCAGGTTTCAACGGCATAGGAAAACACGGACTACGGATAAGCAACTACGCAGTAGAGCTTGCCGACTTTGGTGATCTCGTGGCGGCTGAATCCAGCGTCCTTCATCAACTTGCCAATCCGCGCGGCGCTGTAGAAGTAAACGTCGCAGCCCTTGAGCGTCAGTCGCACTTTGCGCACCCGCGCACGCCACGTCCAGAGTCTCGGAAAGGCCATGATCGCTTTGTCAGTGCTCACCTCTCGCATCTTTTTGAGCACCGGCAGCGGATCGCTGATGTAGTCGAAAAGTCCGATACCAAAACTCACATCGAACTTCGAATCAGGGTGGTACTCCAGCAGATCAGTCTGAATGAAGGTACAAACGTGAGACAGGTTCTCTGCTTCGCTCGACTTCTTACAAAGACCGATCATCACTTCAGCGATGTCGATGCCGACCACTTTCGCAGCACCCTTACGCGCCAGCTCGAGCGAATAAAGCGCATTGCCGCAGCCGACGTCCAGAAAAGTCCGGCCTTTGATCGGCTCGCAGTTCGCAATCGTGAACTGGTACCGCTCGTACATGTCTTTGCGAAAGATCTGGTCGAGCGTGTTGAAGAATTTCGATTTGCGATGCGTGTAGATACTCTGGAAAGCATCAGCCTCGCTGTTCCAGAAAGCACGCTGGGCCTGAATTTCGTTGCTCAAATCTGAAGCACCTCTCTAACCGTAGTGAATTGGAAATCGTTGACCAGCCGGCCTAGCCGCCGCTCCGTTTGATCTAAATTGCGATAGTGACGAAACTTTTGAGAACGCGACAAATTTTTTATCCGCGGCTGTTCCGGATCGAGCTCCCAGGGATGCAGGTAGAACACCACCGCGCGGCCCTGTTCGTTCACTTTACTCATGCAGTAGCGCGTGTATGCGTACGGAAACAGACGGAAATAACCGCCGCCGCAAAACGGAAAGCGACGGCCAAACGTCTCCAGCACGCTCATCGGAAACTCGTAAAGCTTGTCCGTGATCTTGTACGGACTCAGCGGCGCATCGGCGATGCCGTAGTCGGGATGAAAGCCGACGGGGAACACTGACGAGTCGTATTGAAAACCGTATTTCTCGAGGATCGGCAGCGCCCAACCTTTCGTCGCGTTCACCATCGAGAACGACGGCGCGCGAAACCCGATCGGCTGCGACTTGATCCCGGTCTTCGCAATCGCCTCGAGCGCCTTCCCAAGGTCCTCGTCAAATTCTTCAGGGGTGATCTCGGTCAGCAGCAGATGGTTGTAACCATGCACGCCGATCTCGTGACCGCGTGCTTCAACTTCGCGAATCAGATCCGGCGCCCGGTCCGCGACCCAACCGAGAATGAAAAACGTCGCCCGAACATTGTGACGATCCAACAGGTCCAGAATGCGCGTCGTATTCGCCCGCACTCGCAGATCGCACTTGTCCCAATCGTCGCGTTTGATCGCCTGCGCGAGATTGTGCACGCAGAACCAGTCTTCGAGATCTATCGACAGTGCATTCTTCATGCTGTTTATTCGCGGCTCGGTTCCCAACGCGTATACCTTTCCCCGGTCAAAAACTTAACGAACGCAATCAACGACGCCAGGTTCGTGATCACGAAATACTGCGGCAACGCGAGCAGGCTGAACGTCACGCCCAACTTTTCGAGAATCCACGAAACGAATGCCGCCAGGTAAAACGCGACCTGCAACACGAACACCACCGCGTAAAACGCATTCCGCGGCGCGAGCCAACCCGACGCAAAAAAGATCGCGATTAGAAACACCGGGACCAGGTAGCGCATCAATTTATGTGACCACAATTGGACCGCGTAAAAGCCACTACGGAACGGATTCAATACAGCGCGGTTTCGCCAGAGGTCCGAGAACGTCTGCGAAATGATGCGAACACGCGCCGCCAGCTCTTTTTTCGCCTGGCGGTTCGGTTCTTCAGTGCAGACCGCCTCGGGAACATAGACTGCTCGCAACCCCTGTTCCACCATCGTCGTCGCGATGATGAAATCGCTGCAAGCTTCGTTGTAAAGCGGGATGTAAGCCGATGCGCGCACCGCGTACATGCAGCCGCAAACACCGATGAGCGAGCAAACAGCGCTCTCGTGTCTCTTCAAAAAGAACTCGTAGTTCCAATATGACTGAGTGCCGGCGCCCACGCTCGAATCTTTGTCGTCCTGGTAAATCACGCGTCCGGTCGCGCAGCCGACGCTGCTGTCGGCAAACGCGGGAATCATCAGTCGCAGCACGTCGGGCCGATAATGTGTCGTCGCGTCGGAGAAGACGATGATCTCGCCGCGCGCTTTCGTGACGGCGGCGTTCTGGGCCGCGGTCTTGCCGTGACGTTCTTCCTGGCGATGGAGTCGGACACCGCGATCCGAAAAACTGCGGGCGATCTCGTCAGTCCGATCGGACGAGCAATCAGACGTTACGATGATCTCGAGATGCGATGGGGGGTAATCGAGCGCAAGCGTGTTCTCAAGTTTTGCGGCGAGGTCACGTTCCTCGTTGTAGGCGGCGATGATGACGGTGACGGAGGGGGTCCAATGACCGCTTTTTACGGGCTTGGGCCGGACCCGGCTAAGAACGATGAGCAGGAGGGGATAGCCGACGTAGGCATATCCGATCGCTGCCACACTCAACCAAAAGATTGCCTCCACTATAGCCGCACTCCTCGTTAAACTCGGTCACATTAAAGCAGAAAGCTGCGGCGTTTGTTAACGCAGCAGCCTCAAAAAAGACAGATTAGACGGATTTGCGCTAAACCGCGACCTCTTTCTCCTCAATCTCAAAAAACAGGGTTTTGACGTGTTCTCGCAGCGCCAGCTCAAACTGCTTCGCCTCTTCTACTTCGCTAAAAGAAAGCGCCCTCAACTCCTGCTCGATGCGCCGGCGGTAATCTGACACCAATGAATCAGAAACGCCTAATGCCGCCGCAACTTCCAATTGCGTGGAATGATCCGGGCTCAAATAGCAATACCAGAGCACCCCGATTATCCGGTTATATTGCTTGACTTTCCCCCGCACGGCCTCGTTCAGGCTCACCAAAAACTGGTCCACATAACCGGCCGCTTCGCGCTCGGATTCGCGGCGCAGCAGCCCTTCTTCCGGGTTCTCGCGCTTGTCGACCGGCTCGTAACTATTGCTGTTCTCGCTGTCGCTGTCGTCGCCATCGAGCGGCACCAGGTAGATGTCCATCACCGGCAACCGCGACATCACGAGACTTCGCAGAGTGCGGACGTCAACCGGCGAATCGACTGCGTCAAGCACCGAAACAATCAAATCTTCGAGGTCCGGATTGCTGATGACGACCTGGGAATCGCCAGTGCATCCGACCATCCGAGTGTCTCGCTGCCGGACCGGAATAATCTGCACGCGCTGTTCGACGTCGTGTGCGCCGCGGCGTGATTTGTCGTCGTGCCATTCGCTCAAACCGTAAACCCGGTCGGCCAAACGACGATGTGGCTCGTCGTCCACGCCACTGGAATCAAAACGCCGAAAATTGGGGCTCGACTGAATGAGTGTCGAGATGCGCCGGGCCAGGCGATAACTCTCGGGATGCCGCTTGCGCAGTTCCGCGGTCAGAAGATTGGTAAGTTCGATCTGGCTGATCTCGCACTCGATCTCGTAGTCAGACATCTCGGTGTCGAGATAGTGCTCGAAGCGGTTTTTGCTGAGGAGTTGGACAAACAGTTCCTGGGTAAGGTCAGTGTACGCGGAGCCTGCGCCCTCTTCGACGAGCAGTCCGGCGCTGCGTGACGCGCGCACGAGCGGATGGTGCGAGACGATGCGGTGCAGGTCGGTCCAGAGCCGATTCACGTCTGACGAGCGCAGACTGTCGACCCACTTTCCGCTCTTCGCTACGCGGTCAGCGCGGCGCGTCTTTGCTGGCGGACGCTTGTCGCCCACGCCTGCTGACGCTGATTTTTCCGAATCTTCACTTATCGATTTCACGTGTCCGTGCGCCCTGTTTGTCGTTAGGTTTGGGAGATAGGGGTAGTAACCTGATCGTACCGGGTGGAACTTCAGAGGTGATTTTTGTTCCGCGAGTGAGCGGTTTTGATGTTTCCTGGAGACGTCAGAGACCGGGTTGGCTCATGACCGACGCGAGACATGGTAACAGCATTTTAAATAACGAGCAACAAGTTTTTACATCAAGGGGTTAGCGGGAAAAACCTGAGTAAAAGTGAGGAAAAGTACTGGAATGAGCGGTGGATTCGGAGTATCAGTAGGGGTGAAACACTCGGAAAGAAATGAACCGCTCACAACAACAGCTCACCTTCAGAAAAACGGCGGCTTGTCCTAAGTCTACGACCCTGCTGTCCTTTCATGCTGAAAAGCTCTCGCCGATGGTCGGTACTCTGGTCAGGCAGCACCTGGAATCCTGTGAGTTTTGCAGCGCCGAGGTCGCACTCCTCGCGCATCACCGCTCCGAACGCGGCAGCCCGCAGACACCGGAAATCCCCACAAATCTGAGGATCCTGGCGGAATCAATCCTGGCTGAACACGTAAAAACGAGGGTTTAACTGTAAAGGGACTCGATCACGTTCGCGAAGCGTTCGTCGATGACGCGGCGTTTTACTTTGAGGGTGGGAGTCAGTTCGCCGCCGTCGATGGTGAATTCGTTGGGCAGGAGGGCGACGCGGCGGATGCGCTCGTAATCCGTCAGTGAGGATGTTAGCGAGGAAATGTCCTTTTGAACGATCTTCACAGCGGCAGCATGATTGGCTAACGAACTCCGATCCTTCGGAAGATCGGTTTCACCCGCTTCGCCTAGCGCCTCATTCAAATTCTCCCAATCAGGCACGATCAACGCCACGGGCTGCTTCCGCCCGGCGCCAACCACGACCACCTGACTCACAAACTCGCTCTGCTTCAACAGGCTTTCGATCAACTGCGGCGCGACATACTTCCCATTCGAGAGCTTGAAGAGATCCTTCTTGCGATCGGTGATGTAGAGCCGGCCCTGTTTGTCCATGTGACCGACGTCGCCCGTATAAAACCAGCCGTCTTTGATGACTTCGGCAGTCGCTTCCGGCTGGCCGTAATAGCCACGCATCACGTTCGGACCACGCACCAGAATCTCGCCGTCTTCAGCGATCTTGAGCTCGATCCCTTCGAACGGAATGCCAACCGAGCCGACGTGATTATTCCCCGGCCGATTCGCACAGACGATGCACGTCTCCGTGGCGCCATATCCCTGAAGAATCGGAATTCCCGCCGCGAGGTACGAATAAGACAGCGCCGGCGACAGCGGCGCGCCGCCCGAAACGAAATAGCGCAGACGCCCGCCAACTCCCTCGCGCCACTTCGAAAACACGAGTTTGCTCGCGAGTCCCTGTTTCAAACGCAGTTGCGGCGAGATGAAGCGGCGCTTGTCTTTCAACTCGCCGTAGCGCTGGCCCACCTCGAGCGAGCGCATGAAGACGCCCTTCTTGAACCCCTTTTCCGCCATGCCTTTCTTGATGATCCGGTGATAGACCTTCTCGAACAGACGCGGAACGGCGGTCATGATCGTCGGCGCGACTTCGCGCAGGTTCTCGCCCACCTGGTCGAACGAAGCGGTGTAATGCACAGACACGCCGCAGTAGCAGAAAACATAAAACCCGGTGCGCTCGAAAATGTGCGACAGCGGCAGCACTGACAACGCGACGTCGGTCGATTCGATCGGCAAACCTTTTCCGATCGACTGCACGTTCGACATGAAGTTGTTGTGCGTCAACATCACGCCTTTCGGTTCGCCCGTAGTGCCTGAGGTGTAAATGATCGTCGCCAGATCGTCTGGACGGACCACGCGAAGATACGCGTCGAAAGCTCCAGGACGCTCGGTCGCGTGTTGCCTTCCTTTTTCTTCCAACTGTTCGAGGCCAACCGCGCCCTCGATGTCTTCCGCAACCTCCGCGTCGAAGAAGATCAGGTGATCGAGTTGCCGGTTTTCCAGCGCTGGTAGGGCGTGTTTGAAGAGCCGGCGATTCGAGATGAAGATTGTTTTCGTGCCTGAGTCGGAGAGGATGTAGTCGATCTGGTCCACTGCCTGCGTCGTGTAAATGGGTACGTTGATCGCGCCGAGACTTAAAATCGCGAGATCCACCATGGACCACTCAGGACGGTTCTCGGATAACAGCGCGATGCGATCGCCGGGACGAATGCCCTCCGCCGCCAGTCCGAGCGCGACGTTCTTCACTCGCTCGACAAACGCTTCCGCCGAGATCGGCTGCCACTTACCTTCAGCGCGATAATTGAACGCGTCAGCTTTCCCGTACTTGAGCACGGCGCCGAGAATGAGGCCCGGCAAAGAAGATGCTTCTTTGGAAGTTGATTCGGATATACGTGCAGTTTTGGCAGCCATAGATTTTCTTAATCCGTGTTTCCACTCGCGCTCGACGACGACTTGCGCCGCCGCCTTCGTCGCGGGGCATCTTCGACGCGTCCATTCAGCGTCGCGAGCGCGGCCAGCACCAAAAAGAGTAGCGCGTTTGACGGCGTGTGTAACGTGAAGTCGAAGAAACTGTGGACGAGAACTGCAAAACACCCGCCCAACGCCGCGAGCGCAACACCTCTACGAAAGTCGTCACGCGACCCCGCCCGCACAAACGCCCGGTAAAACAACAGCGCTACAAACGCGAGCGCCAGCGCCGCGCCGATGATGCCGCCGTCCGACAGCACTTGCAGATAATCGTTGTGCGCTTGCTCGAGTCGAAACAGTCCGTTGCGCGTGTCGAATTTCGTGTAGACGACGCCGAACGCACCGAGGCCCGTACCGATCAGCGGATGCGCCTTGATGATTTGCAGCGTTACCGACCAGAAGTGCGCGCGGCCCGTCGTCGGATCGTTCGTGTTGACGCTGTCGACGATCAAGCGATTGAGCGACATCTCACCACCCAACGTCAGCACGCCGATGAACAGCCCGACCAGCAACATGGCTGCCAATCCGAGCCGTATACCGACAGCTTTCAAGCGGCTGGTTCGTCGATGTCGTTCCTCGCTGTGCTTGCGGAAGATCGCCGTCACCACCACAAAAAACAGGATCTCGGCCACCAGACTGATGATGCCGCCGCGCGACGCCGTCATCACCAGCGCCACACCCATCAACCCCGCGATGAAAATAAACAGCAGCTTCTTCTCTTTGTCGACCGCGCCGGCAAACAGCAGCCCCAACGGCAGCGCGATCGTCAATTCCATGTAACCGGCGAAGTGGTGTCGATTGATGAACGGTCCAAACGCGGTGCTCTGATTGAGCTCGCGCATCCAGTAGACCTTCGTCGGGCTCGTGAACGACTGTGTCAAACCGAAGATGGCAAGCAGGAACCCGAAGATCATGATCGTGCGCACCATCAAATGCAGCCGGTGCGGTGTATCGATAAACACGAGCGTCGCGGAAAAGTAGATCAGCAGCGTCGCAAAATGAACGAGCACCAGCCGCGTCGCATACGGATCGAACGTCAACGAGTTCGAGAGTCCGAGTGCCAACGCCGCCTCGTTTGTCATGTCACGCAGTGGCAGTAGCTGAACGAGCCCGAGCACGAGCGCGCCGAGCAGCGGCAGTTGCAGCAGGTTGCGGCTGACGCGCAACGTTCCGAGACCCCACGCGTCTAACACCCACAAAACCAGGATCGTCAAGCCGCCGAGATTGAAAAGTCCCTGCGCCCAGTAATGCACGGTGCCGTACGCCATCGTAGACGTCACGATCGCGACGCAGATCACGAGAAAAGCGAACCGGCTCGCGAGTGTGTGCCGGATGCGATAGACCTCGCGGTCCTGCGAACTCGTCGCCGCCAACGGTTGCGGACTCGGAACTGCGAGTACGCTAACGTCGTCGTTTGAGACTGAAGTCGTCATACCAAATCGAACCAAAAATCGGACAGATCAGCGCCTCTTCATCGCTGCAATTGACGCGCACGATCCTGACGGTAACCGCCTCTGTTTTGCCGGCAGTCTTGAACGAGAGATTCACACGGCTCCACGGATTGCTCCCGCTTGGCGCCTGTGCCGAGCCCGCCAGAAATGCTCCGTCGGTGGCGTCGAACACCTGGACCATCGGCGCGCTTCCCGTCTCGAACTTCTCCGTCGCGAAGTAGTACTCGAGGTCGTACTCGCTGTTTGCGTCCACGGGAATAGTTTGCGAGATATTCAACCCCTCGAGCTTCGCGCGCACTTGAAACACCAGACGCAAACTGCGACTACCGCCGTTGCTCTTCGTCGGATCAATGCCGATCTGAAGTTGCGGCGCGTTCTTTACCTGCCAGCCAAACACCATCTCCGGGCCGTAGTTGATCGCGTCTTCAAAACTTCCGTCGAAAACCTTGCCCAGATCCGCGCGATATCTCTCGTTCACTGCTATGTCGTTCCAAACTCGCATTGCGTCGTGATATCGCTTCGCGGTGACGAGTTTGGCGACGATCGAATCTGCGGTTTGACGATTGGCTTTCTTTTCTTCGCTGGAGAGCATGTCCCACACGCGCAGGCCGTCGTCGTGGCGTTGTTGCTCGACCAGGTAAAGGGCGAATCGGGCGCGCGTCTCCGACGTTCCGCCAAGCGCCTTCTTCAGTGCTTCGAGGTTATCGCTGTAAATGGCCCAGAGAAAGTTGAACTGCTGCGGTTCGAGTTCGAAGTCTGCTTCGGCGGCGAGTCGCAACTCTTTGAAGGCTTCGTCATACCGGCCGCTGCGAAGCAGAAGGTTTCCGAGATACCAGTGCGGGTACGAGTACGACGGCGCAAGCGCAACGGCGCGTCTCAATGCCTGTTCGCCTTTGACACTGTCGCCCGTCTGCTCGTGGGCAGTGCCCAGCGCCATCCAGAAACGGTAGTCGTTTGGCGAAAGAACCACGGCGCGTTCGTATTCGGCGATAGCGTGTGACTGTTGGTCCAACGGCAGAAGTTTTTGCGAAACTTGGGCCATGCGCCAGTGCGTCAAAGGATCGTTTGGCGCAAACTCAACGGCCATGTCCGCCACCCGCATATTGTTCTGCGCGGGATTGAAATACTCGGCAAGCGTGTTGCCGATGTACCAGCGAACGGCGAAGTACGACCACACTCCGGCGCCGAGCAGCACCAGCAGCAGCACCACCTTCGTTACCGGGTTGCGAACACTTATTTGAGCTATTTCCGACGGCATTTCCTAAATCCGTGGATTCAAATCTTCAATCGTGATGCGCATTCGCCGCACGGCGATCTCGCGTTCATGGCAACTACGCACCACTTCCTGAATCCGTTCGTCAGTCATCTTCAAACTCGAAATTACGACTTCGTGCACATCGTGCTGTGCACAAACCGACGCGAGGTCGCCGTTCCCGCCAAAGACTCGCAACCCGTGAATCACTTTGCCGTTCTTCGCGGGATCGTCGTCGAGAAACCCGATCGGCGACAGGTTTAGGTCGCGATTATTTCGCAACTCACGCAGCAAAAGCTCGCCGCCATCGCCTGCGCCGTAGATCAAAACGCGGCGGCCGTCCTGCGGCCCCACCGCCGGCAGCATTTGGCGAAACAACCTGAAGGCCATCCGGCTTCCCGCCAGTAGCAGGAACATCAGCACGGCATCGATCGCAAAGACGGTGCGCGAGAAGCCTTCGAAACGAAAAACAAACAGCACCATCAACACGCTCGCCACCGAGCTCACGACCACGGCTTTCGCGAACACGACCATATCGCTCATGCTCGTGTAACGCCAAAGCCCCCGGTACACACCCATCACCAAAAACACCGACATCTTCACAAACACCAGCACCGGCAACGTGCGGATGAACAGGTTCCACGCGGGACTCGTGGGCGGGAAGTTGATCGCGTAGGCGGTCCAGTACGAGAGGATTACGAGCACCACGTCGAGCAGCACTTCGAAGATGCGTCGTTTGTACGAAACGTCGACGAGAAACGTGTAGAGCGGCTTCTCCTTGAGAGCAATCCCTGCTTCGCTCTCGTCGTAGACTTTCACCCCCGCGAGATACACGCCCACCAGTGTCAGCACGATCGTGAATGCGGCGATTGCCGCGAGACTTACGTCGAGTCGCGCACGTTGAACGAGAATCGCCAACACACCGGACAATCCGGCAAAAGCCCATAGCATCAGCACCGCATTACGTTCAGACATTCCCAGTGCGACCAACCGGTGCGATGTATGGTCGCGTCCGCCAACCGACGCCGATCGCCCCGACAGCTTGCGCAACACAGTGACAAAGGTCGTATCGAAGATGGGAATGAACAGGACGAGGATCGGAACCGCAAGCACTGGTAACAGACTTCGCGACCTGCCGCCGCTGACGTTGATCAGCGCCGAGCTCGCAAGAAAGAACCCGACGAACATCGAACCGCAGTCGCCCATGAAGATCGACGCCGGGTTCGAGTTGAAAACGAGAAACCCCAGCAAAGCACCTGCGAAGATCAACATCACCAGCGCTTCCGTGTACTGGCCCGTGTTCACGAAACTGAGCGCGAGAAACCCGGCGGCGATCACCGCAATTCCACTCGCGAGGCCGTCCATGTTGTCGAGCAGGTTGATCGCGTTCGTGATGCCGATCAGCCAGAAGATCGCGAGCGCCATGTTCAGCAGCACCGAACCGGTCCAGGGCAGCGACAGGCCGTAGTAGACGACGTAAGCCGCGCCCATCACCTGGCCGATCAGTTTTTGATAAGGCTTGACGTGCAGGACGTCGTCGACGAGTCCGACGACGAAGAGAAACGTGCTTGCGAGCAGGATGAACTTGCCGTAGGTAGTGCCGGAGATGAAGACGGCGTACGTGATGATTACCGACAGCCAGATGGCCGCGCCGCCGAGCATGGCGGTCGGTTTTTTGTGCCAGCGATCAGTTTTTGGCG
>Ga0111539_10007055_pt1 | contig 14411 bp, 10 predicted proteins | sample RhiMethybrSRZTD1_FD_79667 | JGI IMG/M metagenome (GOLD analysis project Ga0111539, IMG submission 79667) | Populus rhizosphere microbial communities from Tennessee, USA - Rhizosphere MetaG P. TD hybrid SRZTD1 (version 2) (version 2) | ecosystem: Host-associated > Plants > Roots > Rhizosphere >...
GACGAGATGCCGATCATTGCGGATGGCGGCATTCGCCGCGACGGCGCATTGGCGCAGGCGTTGCTCTTCGGTGGCGATACGGTCATGCTCGGCAGCGCGTTCGCCGGCACCGAGGAGGCGCCGGGAGAGATCGTGCACAAGGCGGTCGTCGTACCCGAGTCGCAGAAGATCGTGCAGGTGCCATTCAAGGTGTTCCGCGGCATGGCGTCGATCGGGGCCGTCCGTGATCGACTCGATATCGAGGACTCGGAGCCCGGTGAGGTGGAAGCGATCGGCGCCGAGGGCATCGAAGTGAGCGTGCCGGCGAGAGGGTCGGCGCGGGTGGTCATTCACGACATGCTCAAACACCTGTGCTCGGCCATCAGTTACGGGGGCGCCACGACGCTGGCCGAGTTGCGGCGGCAGTTCTCAGCGAATCCAGAGCGGTTTCTCGTGCGGCTGTCGGCCGCCGCACGAGCCGAATCGTTCCAGCGATGAGCTGATGGTCAGGCGCGCTGCGCGGCTGCCGCCTCCGGCGGTGTGACGAGGCCCCACTCTTCGGCGAGCAGCTCGTACGATCGCCGTCGAGCCCCGTGATCGTGCGTGATCGTGACCACCATCACCTCGTCCGCGCCGTAGTCAGCCGCCAGCGCTTCGAGGCGGCTGCGGACGGCGTCGGGCTCGCCAACCGTCCAGCGCCGCCGATGCGCCAGAGCCGCCACCAGGTCCGGTTGTCTGGCGATGAACTCGAGGGCGACGTCGACAGGGGGAACAGGCGCGGGCCGGCCTTGAAGGAACAGCGCGAACGCCATCCTCGGACTTGCCGCGACCCGTTGCGCCTCGGCCTCCGTCTCGGCGCAGAGCGCCCAGGTCGCAACAATCACGCGGGGCGCCCGATTGGTTTCCGACGGCTGAAATGTTTCACGGTAGCGGCGGGCGATGCCGGCGCCGTCGGGGTTGATGAAGTCGGCGAACGCGTATGGCAGTCCCGCTTCGGCCGCCCAGACGGCACTCTGCGGCGATGACCCCAGCAGCCACGTCGTTGGACGCGCCGGGCTGCCCGGCAAAGCGCTGAGCCGCGTGAACTGATGGCCGCGCGGCAGCGAATCGTTCAGGTACCCCAAGAGCTCGGCGAGCTGCTGAGGAAAGTCGTCCGGGGCGGGTGTCCGCCGGTCGCGCTGCAGCGCGTAAGCGGTCATCGGATCGGTCCCGGCGGCTCGACCGACGCCGAGGTCGATGCGTCCGGGGACGATCGCGCTGAGTATGCTGAACGTCTCGGCGACTTTCAGCGGGCTGTAGTGAGGCAGCATCACGCCGCCCGATCCGACGCGGATTCGCGCCGTGGAGACGCCGATTGGACCGATCAGCGCCTCCGGACTCGCGCAGGCCAGCATCGACGTCGCATGGTGTTCTGCCACCCAATACCGCTCGTAGCCGAGACGGTCGGCCAGGCGTGCGAGATCGATTGATTGATGCAGCGCATCGGCGCTGGAGAAGCCGGCAGTCACCGGCGATTGATCGAGGATGCTGAGAGCGAGCGCCACACCGTCTCCTGAGCGTTACCCGAACTGTACCGAGCGCTTGGTCATCGATCCATAAGCGAATCCCGTAATGGGAAAGCGAATCGTGTCCGGTCGATCGATCGATGCGCCGAGCGCCGCGAGCGCAGGGACGAAATGCTCATGCGTGGGCAAGGCCAGCCGGACAGCTGGTGCCCGGCGCCGATAGTCGAGCAGCGAGTCGACGTCCCGGCGCAGCAGTGCGTCTGCCGCCCACGCATCGAACTCGGCGGCCCACGCCGGCGCAATCGCTTGAGGACTCAGATCGATCGCCCGGAGGTTGTGCGTGAGGAAGCCGCTGCCGATGATGAGAACACCCTCGTGTCGAAGCGGCGCCAGTGCGCGACCCAGCTCGAACAGCGTGTTGGGATCGAGGGAGGGCAACGACACCTGAAGTACCGGCACGTCAGCGTCCGGATACATCGCCACGAGCGGAACGTACGCGCCGTGGTCCAGGCCGCGCTCGGGCTCATCGAAGATCGCCTGCGTCGGCGACAGCAACTGCCGGACCCGAGCCGCCAGCGCTGGCGCGCCCGGCGCCTCGTACCGAACCCGATAGTAGCGGGCCGGGAACCCGTAGAAATCGTAGACGAGCGGGCGCGTTCCGGTTGCGCCCAGTGTCACCGGCTTCTGCTCCCAGTGTGCGGAGAGCATCAGGATGCCGGTCGGACGAGGCAGCGCTCCCGACCACTGCTGTAACTGGCGCACCCATTGGTCGTCGTCCAGCAGGAACGGCGATCCGTGGGCGAGAAACAGCGCCGGCATCTTCGCCGACGCGGCGGGGGCTGGCTGCTCCATCGTGCGGCTCAAATGGTACCTCCGGACGCCTTCAATTCTGAGCGATGGCCTGGATCGACAGGGTGACCTGTACCTTGTCGCCGACCAGGAATCCGCCGGTCTCGAGCGCCGCGTTCCAGTTCAACTGGAACTCCTTCCGATTGATGGTGAATTCCGTCTCGAAGCCGGCGCGCAGGTTGCCCCACGGATCCTTCGCGAAGCCATCGAACACGACCGGCAGCGTGATCGCCTTGCTGATGCCGCGGATGGTCAACGTTCCAGCGACGTCGAAGCCCTTGGCCGTCTTCACGACGCGGTTGCTCTGGAAGACGATCGTCGGGTGCGTCTCGACGTCAAAGAAGTCCGCCGAGCGCAGGTGCTTGTCGCGATCGGGCTCGTTGGTGTCGACGCTCGCCGCCTGAATGACGACGCGAACGGAGGATCGCTCCGGATGGTCCTCTTCGTACTGAATGGCACCCTCGAGATCGCGGAACCTGCCGCCGACTCTGGTAATGAGGTGCCGCACGGTGAACAGCGCTTCCGAATGAGCCTTGTCGACGACCAGGGTGCGAACGGCGGTGGTAGTAGTAACCGACATGAACCTTCTCCTTTTGCGACCGGCCGGCGCCTGCCGGCTCATTTACTATCTAAATCGACTATAACTATACAATAGGAAGTAGATATCGTCAAGGATGTAAGGCTGCGCTATACTTTTCGCGTGATCCACCGTCATCTCTGCCCGCGCTTCCACCGCGCGATCGAGCTGATCGGCCGGCGCTGGAACGGGGCCATCGTGTTCGTGCTGCTGCAGGAGCGGGCCCGGTTCGGCGAACTGCGCGCCGCCATTCCCGGCATCACCGACCGAATGCTCACCGAACGCCTTCAGGCGCTCGAGCGCGAGGGCATCGTCGTGCGCACCGTGGTGCCGGAAATTCCAGTTCGCGTCGAATACGCACTGACGAAAAAGGGGCGGGCGCTGGCCGAGGCCTTCAAGACCGTATCGGCGTGGAGCGAGAAGTGGCTCGAGGACGAGGCCGCCGAGCGCGTCGCGCCGGTGGCCGCGGCGCGTGGCCGCACGCGCGCCCGCGCCGTTTGAACGGTTCTCCGGCGATTCCAGTGTGATGCGCTACGGGGTTGACGCGTAGCGTCAGCGAGCGGCGTTTGCCGGCGGCGCGGAGAGCGTGGCCTCGACGCGCAGGAAATCGTCGACCGCCTGACGCGCCCGATCGATGACCGGCGTTTCACTGCCCTCAGGTGGCGGCTCCACGGCGGCCTTGGCCCACAGCAGCGCCAGCGCGTCGAGCGAATCGCACATCGACGAATGAGCCGTCGCGATGCTCGCCGGCGGCTTCAGCGAGCGCAAGCGCGGCAGGAGCGAAGCGACGACGCCCTGCAGGTTGGCCGGTGGCAGCGCGCCACCGCTCCATCCGCGCAGCGCGCCGGAGACTGACGCCAGTTCCGGCTTCAATGGCCGCAGCGCCTGCTGGAACGACGGCACGGAACCACTCGCACCGTCGCCATCGCTCTTCCGGAAGAGCGACGCATCTGCCGCGAGCTGGTTCCGCTGGGCCGTGACGAGATACTGATCGAAAAGCCCGAGGAGAGTGTCGTACTCGGCCGTCGAGCCTCCGTTGGCGGCGGCGGCCGCGCGCTGCGCCTGAAGGTCGCCCTTCAGGCGCTCGAGGCCCTTCACATCTGGAGTTCGGATCAGCTGCTCGGCCTGACGTTGAAACTCGCCGAGCGCTCCTGGCCCAGCCGGGACCGGCCGCGCCCCGGGGGTCGACGTCATCGGCGCTGGTCCGGCGGTATAGGTGCTGACTGCGTTCTGAGGTTTCGGCAACACCGCGTCGGTCATCACCGGCGGAGGCGCCGGCGTATTCATCGGTGGCGGAGGCGCAACTGGCTGCGGAGGCGGTACTGCCGGCGTCGGCTGCGCGATCGGATTCCGTTCGGGCGCTGGTGCCGCCGGACTCTGCGCCGGCCGTGCCGGCGCCGATGTGTTGGCGTTACGCGCGGGTGGCGCTGCCGGCGGCGTCACTCGCGCGACCTTCGTAGCTGGCGGAGGAAGCTTTGGCGGCGCTGTCCCCGTCGTCTGGGTCGGCTTGGGCGCTTCGGCGGGCGCGACCGGATCCGGTTGGCGCGATGCGCGGGTGTTGACCGGCAGCGGCACGAGATCGATGTAGATGCGGCGCTGCGCGCGCCTGACCGATCCCGAGACCGGTGACTTGGCCGTCACGCGGACGCTGATGACGGTCCCGTCGGCGCCTTGTGTAACACCGCTGACGCGGACCTGGCGCACGAGCGGTGAATCAAGCGCGGCCTCGAGCACCTGATTCACGACCTTGCCGCGAACAGGACCGATCTCGACCTCGACCGACTGACTGTCCTTGGCTTCAATCGAGGTCGCCTCTGGCGTCTCATCGTCGAGCTCCACGACGATGGACGTGCGGGTGCCTGCCGGCAGCAGCAGGACCCGGGCATTGGTGGGGCCGTCGGCGCCCGCGTGGAGCGTGCTGGCCAGCCACAGGACCGCGAGGACTACGCGCCATCGGCTATCGCGAATCGAGCTGGTCGTGAAAGTGCCGGGCACCATGAACCTCCGCAAGACGCCGTGTCGGCCGTGCGATCAGGCGCGCTTGGCGTGCAGGGCCGGCTCGTGCTCGTCGTCGATCGCGGCGATTTGCTTCAGAGCCAACGCCGCCGCGTCAGAGGCTGACTTGATCGACGTGCGCATTTGCGTGAAGTGCGCCCGGATCATCGCTGACTGCCGATCGAGCTGCTCGGAGTGCTGCACGGCGCCTTCCACGATCTCCGAGGCGCGCGTCTGCGCGTCCTTCAGAATCTCGGCGCTCCGCACCTGGGCGTCTTTGAGAGTATCGGCACTTCTCGTCTGCGACTCTTTGAGCGTGTCCGTGCTCTTCGTTTCGGCGTCATGGAGGAGAACCGCCGCCCGCTCCTGCGCCTCGCGCATCAGGGCGTCGGTTTCTTCCTGCGCCCGCGCGCGAATTTCATCGGCGATCCGCTCGGCCCCGGCCAAAATGCGCTCGACCTCCCGTGCACTCGATGACGCCGCGCTGACCGGCGCCACGGGCGCGACGACCTGGGCGATTTCCGGGAGCGGTTTGCGGTCGCCCGGGAAATCGCGCATCGCCGTCATCTCGTTCCGGAGCCGATCGAGCTCGCGCGTGACCTGCGCGTAGTCGTTCAGGAGGTTGCCGATGAACGCCTGCACCTCGCCTCGATCGAAACCGAGCGGACGGACGCGGAAGGTGACATCGGCGGCGGTGGTGTTGATAGTGGTCATGGCAGTCCTTTTTGGCCGGTCGTGGCCACCGCACGCACGCCGCCGTGCGCGGGGGACCCTTCACTGGAAGGGGCGGTGGTCACGATCTTCGAGTCAGTCAGGTGTACGCGCTCGACCTGCCCCTGCGCCACGCGCGCTTCGTCCCGGGAGGCGAAGGGTCCGACGTAGACCGAGTGCCAGCCGTCGGCATTGGTCTGGACGTACGCAGGAAGTTCGAGCACCTTGAGCGATCGAGCGACTTCGTCCGCGCGGCTGTTCGACCGGAACGCCGCTACCGCGACGGAATAGCTGGCGGACTCCTGCAGCGGCGCCGATGCAGTGGCGGGATCGAGTGCCGGTGGTGCATTCAGATCGGGCGCGCCGGCGGCAACGGTCGGCGTCGCGGTCCCCGGAACGACCGGATCCGGTGCTCCGGCCGGCACCGTACGCAAGGCGAGAAGGCCTGCTGCGCCCACCAGCGCGACGGACGCCGCGACGGCCGGCCATCGGCTCGACCGTAGCCAGACGGGGACCGGAACTTCGAGCTTGAGTTGGCGAGAGGCGGTGAGCACGCACTGCGCGTCGATGACCTTCTTGTTGGCTCCGTAGGCACACTCGAGTGCGCGGTCGCAGATGACATTGATGCTGCGCGGCAGTCCATGCGACAGCTGCGCGACCACCCGCATCGCGGATGGCGTGAAACGAACGCGCCAGAAGCGATCGCCGCTGACCAGCTCATGGGCGCGCCCGGCCTTGGCCAATCCAAGACCGCCGTGCGCCACCCACAGGCGACGTTCCACGTACTGCTCCACTTCATACGGCTTCAGCGGCTGAAGCTGATGTCGTCGCGAGATGCGCTGCCGCAGCTGTCGCAGCTCCGGACGATCGAGCACAGTATCCAAATCGAGCTGTCCGACCAGCACAATCTGTAGCAGTTTCTGATTGTCGCTCTCGAAGTTGGACAGCAGACGCACCTGCTCGAGCACGTCCGGCTGTAGGTGCTGTGCCTCGTCGATCAAGATGATCGCGTGCGCGCGCAGCGGCACCAGCGAGGCGATGAACCGTTGCAGTGTCACGACGAGCTCGTGCTGCGAGAACGACGAGGCGCGCGCTTCGTCGCGCGACAACAGTCCGAAGTCGTGCAGCAGCTGCTTCAGCAGATCCTCGGCCGACAGCAACGGGTTGCTGATGACCGAGATGAACGTGCGCGGCTCGAGGTCCTGAACCAGAATCCGGCAGAGCATTGTCTTGCCCGTGCCGACTTCGCCGGTGATGACGGCCAGCGCCTCGCGGCGTCGGAGCGCGAGCGTCACCTGTTCAAGGGCCGCCGAGTGCGACTCGCTCTCAAAAAGAAAGCGTGTGTTTGGAGTGAGGCTGAACGGCGATTCGACGAGCCCGAAGTACTGCTCGTACCCTCGGGACACGCCGAACGGGTCGGCGGCCTTCAAGATGGGGAAACCTCCCTGGATGCTCGAGCTTAGGCCCACCATTGTAATGTGGGCATCTGAACGAATGTTGGAAAATTTGCGGCTGTCAAGCTCCCCCGTGCACGAGCCGATGGCGTGGACGAACCGCCTGCCTTCCGCGGATGGGGCTCACAGTTATGCACCGGACCCTGGATACGCGCGATACGGTTTGCGTGGTTTGCCCAGCCGATTGTCGACACGGACGGCCGCGTCTTCGCCTACGAACTGCTTTATCGGCAGGAGGCCGTTGACACCGACGCCGTCTTCACTGACAGATTGCCTGCAATTTGCCGTTGACGCGGGTTGCTGGTGCGCGAACCCGGAAACGCTGCTGCCGCCAGGTCCGCTGTGCTCGAGCTTCAAACCCGGCTCGGCCAATCGAAGGCCGCGCGATCGCTTCTGGATGAGGTGACAGCCACGAGGGGGGAATGGGACCCGATCACTTATGCTAACGCGCTGCGCTGGGCGCGTGAGCTCTCGCTCGCGCGCCCAGGCAGCCCAGGTCAACCGCCGATTAGAAGTTGAGCTGCATGCCGACGGCGAACAGCCGACCCTGAAGGATCGTCGCCGGGCGATCCAGGCTCGATCCGTAGGCCTCGATCCTGCTGAGGACGTCGCTGCCGTTCAGGATGTTGAAAATGTCGAACTGCCCCTGCATTCTGACCTTTTTCACCTGGAACTTCTTGGCCAGACGGACGTCCACCTGGTCCCAGCGTTCGAGATACTTCGTGCCGGGCACGAGCAGCGGCACCGTAATACTCGCCTGAGTCAGCGCCACATTGGGATTCGCCGCACGGACGACCGCGGGCGTGACGTTGTAGTTCACGTTCAGCGACGTGTCCTGGATGCGGTTGAACGCTGTCTCGTATACCGCGTCCTGGCGGACCGTGCCGCCGACCGTACCTGGATAGCCCTGCCAACTCCCGCTCAACTGAATGTCGTAAGGCAGCGGGTACGAACCGGCGATCTTGAACTGTGTCATGTACGGGATGTCGAGATCGTTCAGATCACAGAAGCGCCGGCTGTTCGGATCGTCCACCTCGCACCACGACACCACCTGTTTGCCGATGCTCGTGCCGCCGTAGATGTTGCCGCCGCCGATGCGAGCGGAGAACCCGAAGTCGACGCCGTTGTAGGTCCGCTTGTTGGTCGAGTTCTTGTCGACCTGCTGCACCAGACCCCGCTTGGCGGGATTCAGGTTGTAGATCGGAATAGAGGCTTCAGCCGTCTCCCCGCCGCAGTTGGCGCCGGGTGCGGCGCACGGGTTGGGAATGTTCACGACGGTGTAGTCGCTGTCGTCCACGAGAATGTTGTCGGTCCAGAAGATGCGCTTGAAGTTGCGGTGCACCCATCCGGCGGACACCGAGATTCCGGTGATGATTTCCCGCTGAATGCCCAGGCTCGTCTCCCACTGATACGGCCGCTTGATGTCCGGATCCGGAGTACGGATGCTGGCGCCGCTTACGTTGAACGGAATCTGAACCGGGCCGATCTCGTTGTCTTGCGCGATATCGTCTCGGTTGGAGTCAGCCCACGTGCGGCGATCCGTGGCGATGACCATGGGGTTGTAGATGGCCGCGAAACCGACGGTCGAGAACGCCTGCATGTACTTGCCGACGTGACCCTTGATGGCCGTCCGGCCGTCTCCCATCAGGTCGTAGACCGCGCCGAGTCGAGGCGCGACGTCTTTCCAGTTCGGCAGGTTCTCGATCTTGTCGAACTGCCGGAACGGCACGAAGCGGCCTGGAGGCGCCGCCTGCGCCGGCACGAAGGTGTTGAACAGCTCGAAGCGGATGCCCGGGCTGACGCTGAGCCGCTTCAACGTGTAGGTGTCCTGCAGGTAGATGCCCATGTCGTACTTGATCCGCTCGCGGGCCTCCTGCGGCGTGGAGTAGACGATGACGGAGGCCGGAGACTGGACGCCGTTGACGGTGTTGTATTCCTGGTACAGGTCCAGCCCGCCGTAGATCGAACGCTGGTGGCGATTGCCGCCGAAGCCCCAGGTGAGGCCGCCCTTCAGGTTGTGCGTGCCGGTCACGTACGACATCTGACCCATGATCGTGTGGCGATCGGGTACGCGGAAATAGTACGGCCCGATCACCGAGCTCCAGCGCGCCGTCGTGGCGCGATCGAGCCGGCCGACGTCGCTGTCTTGCACGCTCGGCTGGTGTTCGTTGGTCGAGTAGGTCTCGTCGTTCTCCGACCAGCCGACTTCGGCCAGCAGCTGCGAGGTTAGCGTCCCGGTGTATTTGGCCTGCGCTGTGAAATAGCGCTTCGGACTGCGGATGCCGCAGGCTTCCTCGGTCGGGAACGTCTGGGCCGTGCACTCGTGCCCGCGGAATTTGACGATGCGGTCGAGATACGCGCCGAACTTGTGCTTCCCGGCGATGACGAACGTGATGCGCGCGGCACCGCTCTTGATGACGTTGTCGTCGACGGTGGGATTGTTGACGTCAGGCTGATAGGTGCGATGCGTCGGGTCGAGATTGTAGAAGGAATCGGTGACGGTCTGGTCCACGCCCCAGCGCCGGAACGTCCCGTAGAACCAGATCCTGTCCTTCATGATCGGGCCGCCCAGACCCGGGTTGAAGTCGAAGATCCGCTCCACGCGATTCGGCGCGCGAAGACCGGTCGCCGCGAGCTCTGGCGTGAAATTGTCGCTCTGCCAGGAGCCGGGCGTGTGTGACCAGAAGACCGATCCCTTGAACACGTTGCTGCCATCCCTCGGAATCATGTTCAGTCGCACGCCGGACGACTGGACCTCGGCGCCCAGCGCGCTCGTCTGGTAGCTCATCTCTTCGAACATGCCCTGGTTGAAGTAGTTCTGAATGGCTCCGTCGCCCTCGATGCCGTTCACGATCATGCCGTCGACCTGGATCGAGTTGTCGCGCCGGTCGGAGCCGTGCACGGCCATATAGGTCTGCTGCATGCCAGCCGTGCCGCCGACGTCCGGGGCGCTCAGCGACACCCCGGTCAACGTCGATCCGACGCCCCAGATGTTTCGGCCGGTCGGAACGGCTTCGAGCAGCTCACGGCTGAGCACCTGCTGCTGAGTGGCGGTCTGGACGTCGACGAGCGGCGTCTGCCCGGAAACAGTGATGCTCTCCTCGAGGGAGCCGACCCTGAGCTCTGCGTCGATATTGGCCGTGAACGTGGCTGGCAGATCCACGCCCTCTCGAATCACGGTCGAGAAGCCGGCCAGTGTGAACGTCACCGTGTAGACGCCCGGGCGCAGGTCGATGATGCGATACTGCCCGGAACCGTCGGTGGTGACCGATCGCGTCTTCTCAATCAGCACGGGGCTGCTGGCTTCCACCGTGACGCCAGGCATGACCGCCCCGCTCGCGTCCTTGACGGTGCCAGCGATTGCGCTCTGCGCGTCGGCGCGGCCGGCCGCGAAAAGCACGAGTGTCAGACAGACGCCTGACACAATCGCCCACCGCACTCTCTCGTTCAGCATGTGAGACCTCCTTCGGCTCCAAACCGGAAGACACCGCGGGATGAATGCGGCTCTGACCAGAGAACCCGGGAACGCCGATCACAAGGCCGGACGACACGCTATGAACCGAGCCGGAAAAATGACGCGCGCGGCAAAGAAAAATCGCAGGTCGACGCACGCTGGGCCTACGTGCTCGGAACGCTACGCGCCGTGATTTCATAAGTCAAGGGTGTTGGTCGGCTATAGTTGACGGGGATATGTCCGCATTCAAAAAATTGCTCGCGATGGCATGGTTGGCTGTGCTGGCCGCCACGTCCGTCGCGCGCGCCCAGACGGCCGACGACATCAACTACGAAACGGCGAGGCTCGACCGGCGGCTGCTGGCCGTCAGGACGGCCATGCCCGTGACGCTCGACGGGGCTCTCGACGAAGCGTCCTGGCGCGAAGCGCCCGTGGCCACGCACTTCATTCAGAACGATCCCCAGGAGGGCCAGCCCGCCACGTTCGACACCGAGGTCCGCGTGCTCTACGACGACCAGGCGCTATACATCGGCGTGTTCGCCCACGATGACGAGCCCTCTGCCATCATCGTCAGCGACCTGAAGAAGGACTTCAATATCAACACCTCGGATCTGTTCCGCGTCGTGCTGGACACGTTCCACGACGGCCGGAACGGCTTTCAGTTCGCCATCAACCCGGCCGGCGCCAAGTGGGACGCCCAGATGGCCAATGAAGGTCGCGAAAACAACCCGAACTGGGATGGCATCTGGGACGTCAAGACGCGGATGGTCGAGAACGGCTGGTATGCGGAAATCTGGATTCCGCTCCGGACGTTGAAGTTCCGCGAGGGCAATCCGCAGAACTGGGGTTTGAACTTCGAACGCCGGCTCCGGCGCCTGAACGAGGACAGCTACTGGTCGCCGCTGCCGCGGATTTACAACCTGGAGCGCGTGTCGTTGGCCGGCTCGATTGACGACATGGCGGGCCTTCGGCCGGGGCGCAATCTGCGCGTCAAGCCGTACGCGTTGAGCAACTCGTCGGCCATCGGCGGCGGCGGCACCGACGGCGACTTCGATGCCGGCCTCGACGTGAAGTACGGTGTGACCACCGGCCTGACGCTCGATGTCACCGTCAACACCGATTTCTCGCAGGCCGAAGCCGACGAGCAACAGGTCAACCTGTCGCGCTTCAGCCTGCTCTTTCCTGAAAAGCGCGATTTCTTCCTGGAGAACTCGGGCATCTTCCAATTCGGCTCGAGTGACCGCATGGGCGGCGGCGGCGGTGGTGGTGGCGGCGGTGGCGGGGTCGGGGGCCGTCAGAACGGCTCCCAGGACATGTTGCTCTTCTTCAGCCGCCGGATCGGTCTCTCCGACGAAGGCAATGCCATCCCCATTCTCGCCGGTAGCAGGCTCACCGGCCGCGCGGGGGCCTTCTCTCTCGGCGCCCTGAACATCCAGCAGCGTGAGTCGCTTGGCACCGAGGCCACGAACTTCACCGCTGTCCGCGTCCGTCGCGACATCCTGGCGAACTCCGACATCGGCGTTGAGCTGCTGAACAAGGACGAGAATGGTCCGCACTACAACCGGGTCGTCGGCATGGACGCCAACTTCCGCTTCGGGTTCCTGAACGTGAACGGCTACCTGGCCAAGTCGTTCTCGCCGGAGGGCGACCTGCCGGCGAGCGGCAACGACGTGGCGAGCCGGGCCAGCTTCAACTACCAGTCACGCCGGCTGCAAGTCCGCGGGCAGTACAGCGGCATCGGCGGGCGTTTCGACGACGAAATGGGGTTCGTCCCCAGGATCGGCGTGGACAACGTGCTGCTCTTCGGGGGGTACGCGTTCAGGCCGGCGTGGGCGTCACGATTCGGTATCCGTGAGATTCGTCCGCACTGGCAGTTCGACATGTACCAGCGCCAGGACGGCGGCGGGCTCGAATCGCGCTATCAGGATATCCACCTGCCGTTCAACTTTCACAACAGCGCGTTCATCGAAATCGGCGTGAACCCCAATGTCGAGGTCATTCGCGTGCCGTTCACGATCAACTCGGCGAGGGGCGTACGGGTCGATCCAGGACGCTACAACTTCGACGAGTATTTCGCGCTCTGGAACTCGAACAGTTCGGCGCCGCTCTCGTGGACGACCCGGTATTCCACGGGCGACTTCTACGACGGCCACCGCAACGCGTATGCCTTCGGTCCGACGGTCCGGCTGAACGAGCATTTCAATGCGACCGTGAATCTCCAGGTCAACGACATCGATCTGACCGACGGGTCGTACGTGTCCACGCTCGTCACGAGCCGCGTCAACTACAACTTCAACACGAAGATGTTCATCAACGCACTGCTGCAGTACAACACCGATTCGCATCAGTGGAGCCAGAACCTGCGGTTCAACATCATTCACCGGCCATTGAGCGATATCTTCCTCGTCTACAACGAGCGGCGGGATGAACGGTCTGGCGATCTGATCGACCGCGCGTTGATCGCGAAAGTCACCTACATGATGGCGTTTTGACTCGGGGCTCGGGACGGGGAGCTGGGAGTGAGGGCCGTGAAAGGTCTGCCGGGCCCGCGGGCTCTGCCGCGGGCCCGGCAACTTATTGAACGCTCACCACACGGATGACCGGGCTCATCATGTATCTGCGAGACGACGTTCCGCCGCTGTTGCCTCTCCCGTTGCCGCCGCCCGTTTGCCGCACCGACTGATCGCCGTCGAAATCGAGCGTGATCGTCGTGCCCGTCCCGGCCAGCGTGAACTCGTTGTTCAATTTGATTTCCCCGGACGGAATCGTTACCGGCTCGAAGTCGCCGCCAGGCGGCGTGAGGCTTGGTGCACAGGCTGGCCCAGTGGAAGGCGCGTCGAAGTAGATGGCTGCGGTCGAGACGTTCAACCGGATCTGCGTGTACTTCCCGGCTGGCAGCGCGGCGACACCGAGGACGTCGACCGGTCCGTTCAGCTTCTTGAGGTCGCACGTACGCGGCGCAGTGCTCACAGTGCGCCACTCGCCTGGGTCCGCACGGTGAACGCTGACATCGGTGAATGTGACGAGAAGTGCTTGCGCCTCGCTGAACGGGCTGTCGGTAAGCCGAATCGTTAGCGTACCTGTACCGCTGCCCGACCCTCCACCCGACGATCCCCCGCTCGACGTACCGCTGTCGCCGCTTGGTGCCGCGGGCGCGTCGCCATGGCACGCGGACAGGCCGCTCGCAACGATCGTGGCAATCATGAACGCGGCAGAACGTGATCGGAAACTCGGCATGCGTTGCTCCTCTCGGAACTCAACTGACGACCGTCAGTCGGTGAAGCAAACCGCATTCCGACGACAATTCGTGCACATTGAACGTCTTCTGGTGAATTTCGCCGCAGCGTGGCGGGGTCGTCGTATCAGGTTCGGCAGGCGTGGTTGCAACTTCCGGTAGTCTCTGCACCGTCTTGCACGCCTCTTGTAGAATAAGGGCCCCTTCAAACAGAGGTACTTATGGGCCTGGCCGACTTCATCCGCAGTCAGCTGATCGAGATCATCGAGTGGACCGACGATTCACGCGACACGCTCTCGTTCCGGTTCCCTGACGATGACAAGGAAATCAAGCGCGGCGCACAGCTCATCGTCCGCGAATCGCAGATGGTCCAGTTCGTCTACATCGGCGAATTTGGCGACACGTTCCCGCCAGGCAAGCACTCGCTGACGACCGACAACATCCCGGTGCTGACCCGGCTGAAGGGGTGGAAGTACGGATTCGAGTCGCCCTTCAAGGCCGACGTGTACTACATCGTCACGCGGCTGTTCACCGGCAACAAGTGGGGCACGTCGAATCCCATCATGATGCGCGATCAGGACTTCGGGATCGTTCGTGTGCGCGCGTTCGGGACCTACGATTTCAGAATCGTCGACCCGAAGCGCTTCCTCAA
>Ga0111539_10007058_pt1 | contig 14409 bp, 15 predicted proteins | sample RhiMethybrSRZTD1_FD_79667 | JGI IMG/M metagenome (GOLD analysis project Ga0111539, IMG submission 79667) | Populus rhizosphere microbial communities from Tennessee, USA - Rhizosphere MetaG P. TD hybrid SRZTD1 (version 2) (version 2) | ecosystem: Host-associated > Plants > Roots > Rhizosphere >...
AAATGAGCAGCTTAGAAACGACAGGATTTCGAATTAAAAATGTCGAGGCTGTCATAAAGAAATTTTATGTAATTTTCTTTCACGTCGTGTCGCTTAACCTGCAATTATCATGAGAAAAATCAAATGGTGCTGCTTCTTGATGCTCCTTGCAGTTGCTTGTGAGCTGCCAGCACAGCCTCCCGTTAACCGCAAGACCTTTTTTGAGGAAGATGATCTGATCAATATGGACCTTTCCACAGATCTGAAAAAATTAGTCACTACGAAGAAACTGGACACTTATCAACCGGCAACTGTGATGGTTCGTTTTCCGGACAGTACAGTCATAACCGACGACATAAAGCTCAGTGCCCGGGGCGAGTTTCGAAGGACCAATTGCTTTATGCCGACAATGAAGCTGGATTTTAAGAAGGCGGACTCCGTGGCCTCTCAGAAATTAGGGGCATTAAAAAAGCTCAAGTTGGTATGCGGCTGCAGCACGGGACCGGCAGATGAAAGGCTGGTATTAAAAGAGTATCTTATTTACAAGATTTACAACCTCCTGACCGATATGAGTTTTCGCGTGCGCCTGCTACATATAAATTATAGCGACATAAAGGGAAAAGTAAAATCCTATAGTCAGTACGGGTTTTTGATAGAGGACATGGGTGACTTGGCTAAGCGGAATAAATGCAAGGAGGTGAAGGCGCCTGCTTTTCACCCTAACCTGACTAACAAACCGACGATGAACCTTGTCGATATTTTTCAGTATATGATTGGAAATACGGATTGGTCGGTACCCGGTTTTCATAATATGAAATTGATGAGGCCAAAGGCTGATAGTCTTGCACCACCTTACCCAATACCTTACGATTTTGATTTTGCCGGCCTGGTTAATGCCAGCTATGCTACGCCCCGGGAAGAACTGGGAATTACTTCAGTGAGGGAAAGGTTGTACCGTGGTTTTCCAAGAAATATGACAGAAATAGAAATAACATTAAAAATATTCCGCGATAAGCGGGAAGAAATAAATAAGCTGGTAAATAATTTCGAAATACTTGACTCGCGATCCCGGAAGGATTTTTTGAAATACGTGGATGAATTCTATGACATGATCGATAATAAGAAAGCTGTTGAACGTGTATTTATTAATGGAGCAAGAACTAATTAAACCCGCAGTCATCAAGAATTATCACCTTCTTTCCTTCGCTTAAAGCGCACACATGCAACTACAGGAACTGTTTGAAAAAGCCGTAAAAGAAAGTAAAGAATTGCCGTCAAAACCTGATAACGAAACGCTCTTGAAACTATATGCGCTCTATAAACAAGGTACGGAGGGAGATATTAATACAGAACCGCCATCAAATCCATTTGATTTTGTCAGCAAAGCCAAATACAATGCGTGGTCCGATCTGAAAGGAAAGACAAAAGATGTTGCGATGAACGAATATATAGCGCTCGTGAATCAACTGAAGAGTTAAGACGATTTTAGAGTAGCCGCTACTTCTCAACTTCCAAAAGAACAGCAACTATTCCAATATAGAGAACAGTCTTTCGACTGGCGCATATTAATATTTTCTTGCAAATCTTTTTTTATCGGCCCTTCTTTAAATACAATAAACATGAGAATGATTAAATGGCTTATCTTATTAATAATTCTGGTAAACCTTTTTGAATTACAGGCACAACCTCCGGTTAGCCACGTCACATTGTTTGACCAAGATGAGTTGATCAGAATGGATCTTTCCACTGATCTGAGAAAATTAGTAATCGAAAAACAGAAAGACACCTATCAGCCGGCTACCGTGACCATTCGTTTTCCGGACAGCACCGTCATTACCGAAGAAATACAACTCACAGCCAGAGGAAATTTTCGAAGGGAAACCTGCTATATGCCACAAATAAGGTTAAATTTCAAGAACCAAACATCTCCGAAATTAGCCGCCTTGTCCAAGCTTAAACTGGTGTGCGGATGCAGAACCGGTCAACAGGAAGAAAGACTGGTACTAAAAGAATTTCTGGTTTATAAAATGTATACCCTGCTCACTGATATGAGTTTTCGAGTGCGTTTGCTGCAACTGAATTACAGCGACAGCAAGGGCAAAGTAAAATCATATAGCCAATATGGCTTTTTAATAGAAAATACGGGTGAAATGGCCAAAAGAAATAAATGCAAGGAAGTAAAGCAACCTGCTTTCCATCCTGAAAGCACAAATCGGGCGCAACAGAACCTGGTAGATATCTTTGAGTACATGATCGGGAATACGGATTGGTCGGTGCCGGGTTACCACAACATAAAACTAATGAGATTAAGAGCCGACACCCTGGCACCGCCTTATTCGGTCCCATATGATTTTGATTTTAGTGGGTTAGTTAACGCAAGCTATGCTTCACCGAACGAAGATTTAGGCATTACTTCAGTCAGAGAAAGACTATACCGCGGTTTCCCAAGAAACATGGAAGAAATAGAAGCTTCATTAAAAATTTTCCGTGAAAAAAGAGAGCCCTTAAAAAACCTGGTGACGAATTTTGAGGTACTGGACTCCCGTGCCCGAAAGGATTTTATGAAATACATAGACGAGTTCTACGATGTAATTGAAAGCAAGAAAACAGTAGAGCGGGTATTCATTAACGGAGCAAGAACGAAATGAGAATACCCCATTCTCAGCCTGTTAAATCGGGTAGATGCAATTGAATGAACTTGTTCAAATTGCTCAACGGCGAAATATAGAATTTGCTATAAACATGGATAAAGAAACGGTGCCAAATTTATGGGCGCTTTACAAACAACAGTCGGAGGAAAGATGCAACGAAGCAATATGAAGCCTGGGTAACCAACTAAAAGGATAAAATTGGCTTGGAGAATAATTAAGTCATTGTGGGTCTCACTTCACCACGCCCAAGAAAAACAACACCCAACCCAGGATAAAGAAAATACCCCCAACAGGTGTAATGATCCCGATTTCTTCAAGCCCCACCTTACCGGTAGCTTTGATGAACGTAAGCACATAAAGCGAACCGGAGAATAAAAGGATGCCAATACAAAATGAAATTGCAGCCCAATGGACAAGCTTGCCGGGAAATTTTTCGAATATTATCGCAACAGCAATTAGCGCCAACGCGTGATACATTTGGTATTGAACGCCTGTCTGAAAAGTACTTACAGTTTCTGGCGGAACTATCATTTTCAAACCATGGGCACCAAAGGCGCCAAGCGCTACAGCCACCCCGCCCAGCAATGCTCCGACAGCCAAAAAACTTTTATGCATGAAAAACTTTTTCGATGAATTGATCTAATGAAATATTTTCATCTTCGATGACCATGTCGGCTTGTTCATAATATATCTTGCGGTCAGCAAATTTCTTTTTTATAAATAATTTCAACTGCTCATCCGAGAGGTTTTTTAACAACGGCCGTTGTTCTTTTTCCTTAATGAGTCTCTTAAATAAAATCTCCAAAGGAGTATTAAGCCATACCGTTGTTCCTGACTTATGCATGTACTCAATATTATTGAAGTAGCAGGGCGCTCCTCCTCCGCAGGACATGATGAAATCCGGGTATGTTTCTGTGAGGCTGTGCAATAATTCCTTTTCCCTAACACGAAAATGCTCCTCCCCTTTATCGGCAAAGATTTCATTGATGCTTTTTTTTTCGGCGAACACCACCTGTTCATCAAGGTCAAAAAAAGGCAGCTTCAGCTTCTCACTTAACAAACGTCCCCAGTGCGTCTTGCCGGAACCCATGAACCCGATTAGATATATTTTCATGATTTGGTTAGATAACTGGATGCTGGATACTGGATACTAGATGCTGGATGCTGGTTACTGGATACTAGATACTGGTTACTAAATACTGGTTGCTGGAGGCTACTTAAACGCATTTATTCCCGTCACATCCATACCGGTAATAAGCAAGTGAATGTCATGTGTGCCTTCATATGTGATCACACTCTCGAGATTCATCATGTGCCGCATAACGGGATACTCCCCCGTAATGCCCATTCCTCCCAGCATTTGCCGGGCATCGCGGCATGCATTAGCGGCCACTTCACAGGAGTTACGCTTGGCCATACTGACCTGTTGTGGCGTGGCCTTTCCTTCATTCATCAAAACGCCGAGCCGCCAATTCAATAATTGTGCCTTCGTAATCTCAGTGATCATCTCGGCCAGTTTTTTTTGTTGCAGTTGGAAGGCGCCGATCGGTTTGTCAAATTGAATTCTTTCTTTTGAGTATCGCAACGCAGTATCATAACAATCCATTGCTGCACCAATGGTGCCCCACGAAATGCCATACCGTGCTTTTGTCAGGCAGCCCAACGGTCCTTTCAGTCCTTTTATATTCGGTAAAATATTTTGTTTTGGCACTTTTACATTGTCAAATACGAGTTCACCGGTAGCGGATGCACGAAGGCTCCATTTGCCATGCGTTGTTGGTGTACTGAATCCCTCCATACCCCTTTCTACAATCAATCCTTTTATTTCGCCATCGTCATCCTTGGCCCACACCACGGCTACCTGCGAAAATGGTGCATTGCTGATCCACATCTTTGCACCGTTTAAAATCACGTGGTCCCCTGCATCCTTAAAATTAGTAATCATGCTGGACGGGTCGCTCCCATGGTCCGGTTCGGTCAATCCGAAGCAACCCAGCCATTCTCCACTGGCAAGTTTTGGCAGGTATTTGTTTCGCTGCTCTTCATTACCATATTCATAAATCGGGAACATGACCAATGAACCCTGGACGGAAGCCGTAGAACGAACTCCGCTGTCACCTCTTTCAAGTTCCTGCATCATCAAGCCATAACTGATATAATCTAAACCTCCTCCACCATATTTCACGGGAACGGTGGGGCCAAAGCATCCCAGGTCACCCAATTGTTTTATGATTTGCTGCGGAAACTCGGCGCGTTGTGCATAATCCTCTATGATTGGAGAAATTTCCTTTTTTACGTAACTGCGAACAGCATCGCGAATGTGTTTTTGCTCTTCCGATAGTAATTCATCTACTTTAAAATAATCCGGGCTGACAAAATTATCGGTTCGGGTAGCCATACTCCATTCTTTTTTTTAATTGGGCAAAGATAAGTATAGGGGTTGGGAAATGAGAGTTGGATGCTGGATGCTAGATATCGGATACTAGATATTGGATACTGGTCACTGCGAATGCGGAGCGCGAAGCAGGATGCTGGATGTTGGTTGACGGCAATATTGGTTAATGGGATGGGTGGCGACGCGGGTGGAGCAAACCAGAGTTTAAATCAAAGAGAAGATGTTTTACATAATTTACTTAATGAAAAGACACAAGTGAACGAAATGACATTGATAATTGAATTGCATGAATAGTTTAGAAAGAAACCGGGTCAAAATTATTACACTACCGCACGGCACCAAAATCCTGTGTCCAGTAAGAATCCTGGCGGCCTGCACCCATCTCTTTAAAATTGCCGTTCATTATATTTCTACAGTGCCCTTCGCTACTTAGCCAGCCATTCATTACCGCTTGTTCTGATGTATATCCTTTGGCGATATTTTCTCCATACGTTTTCCAGGAATAGCCGGCCGCTGTAATTCGCTGCCCAGGATCTGAGCCATTCAAACCTGTATGACTGAAATAATCATTCGCCTTCATTTCTATACTATGGTCGTACGCTGCCTTTGCCAATTTATCATTCCAGGTCACCGCAGCCACCGGCGGCATGGCTGTGCTGCCGCAATTGCATCCGGTTTTCCTGACTGCATTTACCAAATCCAGCAGCTTTGCTTTATTTACATTGTAAACAACCGTGGCAGTATTCCCCGTTCCGGAGTCGGTTTGGTCATTTACAGGAATATCCGTTTTGGTACACGAATAAATTAAAACAGAAGATAATAATACTGCTAAAAGAACGCGTGAAAACATACCGGTATTTTAGGATAATAAGGGAAAATCACGCCAGAAAATACCGGTTACACAAGGCTTTAGCATTCTTTTATTTCAAAAAAGTAAATACTGCAGGATCGTTACGATTGATGATTAATAATAATATTACTGTGGGAAGGACATTATGATTTCAGATAGGTTTTCATTTCGTCGCGGTAGTTTATAGCTGCTTTCTTCGCTTCCATTACAAAGTCTTCACCCGATGAAGCATAAATGACCGCGCGGCTAACATTGACCAATAAACCGCAATCCCTGTTCATTGCTTTTTCCGAGATATCTTTCAGGCTTCCACCTTGTGCGCCAACACCCGGAACTAACAAGAAATGATTTGGTATAATCTTTCGAACAAGTTCAAAGTAAGATTCATTTGTCGCCCCGATTACAAACATAAGATTGTCAACAGTGCCCCATTTGCTGACCTTCCTGAGCACTTTCTCATACAGCATTTCGATAGGGTTTAAAGACTTGACATAGGCATCATTGCTTTCGTTATTCTGAGCGAAACCTTTAACGAATGTAGGTTCCAGCTCAAAGTCAACGGCGCCACTGTTACTCGTTAACCCCAACACAATTGCCCATTTACCTTCGTATTGTAGAAAAGGTTTCACACTGTCTTCTCCCATGTATGGTGCAACTGTTACCGAATCGAATGGCAGTGCGTGAAAAAACGCCTTGGCATATTGATCCGACGTATTTCCGATATCACCGCGTTTGGCGTCAGCAATTTTGAAATGGTCATTGCCAATGTAGTTTACCGTCTTTTCTAACACCTGCCACCCGGCAACTCCCATCGCTTCATAGAAGGCTGTATTGATCTTATAGGCCACACAAACGTCCCTCGTTGCATCAATGATTAATTTATTAAAGGCAAAGACGGGATCGTCCTGGGACAAAAGATGTTTGGGAATTTTATTAATATCTGTATCAAGACCTATGCAGAGATATGATTGCTTTTTCCTGATTTCTTCAATTAGCCTTTGCCTTGTCATGTCCGCAAAAATACAGGTTGAAGTGGAAGTTTGATGCGCCTTCCTAATTCATTTCTTTGCTGACCAATTGCTCTATTATTTTTAGATGAAGGACGTCGTCGTTCCAAATCTCTTCGATATTGGGTAATTGCATCACTCCCTGCATAACTTCGTCCTGTCGCTGTGAATTTCGGAGGGCTTCCGAATATCTTATGTGCGGGCTGAATGTGACCTGTGAATAAGATGGTATCCACTTGCCGGGAAAATTCTCATTCAATCTTGCTTCTATTTTTTTCTGCAACAAAAAGCGCGGATCTGCCACCTTATCACGCATTTCTATAAAATTATTTAATGCGAGCTCCGCAATGGCGTCAGTATCCGGTTTGCGCAGCTGCTGAAATTCACTAAGTATTGCGGTCCAGTCGTCATGATGTTTTGTTATCAGCCCGTTCAATATGGAACAATCTTCAAATCCGCAATTCATTCCCTGGCCGAAGAAAGGCAAAATGGCGTGCGCAGCATCGCCGATCAGGGCTAAACAATCATCGGCGACCCACGGAAAACATTTTATCGTCACGAGCGATGAAGTGGGGTTATCAAAAAACTCATTCGCTAACGAAGGCATCAGCTGCATCGCGTCCTCAAATGTGTTTGCAAAGAAGGTTTTGAGTTTTTTTGCACTATTTAACGAGGCAAAAGATGGCCCACCTTCAAAGGGGAAAAACAGGGTACAGGTAAAGGTTCCATCGATATTTGGTAATGCAATTAGCATATAATTGCCCCTCGGCCAGATGTGCAAAGCGTTTTTTTCCATTTTCCAGCTTCCGTTCCCGCCCGACGGAATAGTGAGTTCTTTGTATCCAAAGTCTATATACTGCTGGTCATATTGAAACCGGTCATGGTGCAATTGATGTTGCAGGCGAACCGCGGAATATGCACCATCAGCACCAAACAATAAATCAAAATCCGCAGTAAAAGTTTTTCCATCGGAAAGTTCAAAATAAATTGTTCTTGTTTTCCAATTAATCTTGTCGCACCTGTGATTAAAATGTAATTCCGTACCGTTGGCTTCGGCAATCGTCAGTAATTTCCTATTCAATTCCGACCTCGATACCGAGTTGATAAATTGACCTGCATTACCATAAGGCTGATAAGTAGCGTTACCATCGGCATTGTGAATATAGCGGCCATGCATTGGAATGGCTATTGTGCGCACTTCATCCGCGATTCCTAGTTCTTCAAGGGCTATGATTCCGCGGTCGCTTAAAGCTAAATTAATGGAGCGGCCTCCGTCAACATTTTCCTTCCGCATATCGGGTCGACGCTCATAGATACTGACCCTGTATCCTCTCTTTGACAAATAAATGGACAGCAATGTGCCAACCAGGCCCGCCCCTACAATGGTTATCCTTTTCTTCATCTAGCTATTCAAAATTGACTTAATGATGTCACCAAATTTCCAGACATCTTCAAATGTGTTATAAAGAGGCACCGGTGCAACGCGAATTACATTTGGCTCCCTCCAATCAACCATTACACCCTGTCGGCTTAGTTCGTCAAATATCTCTCTCCCTTTTTTTAACATCAGCATGGAAACCTGGCAACCCCGTTCGTCTTCTTTTTTTGGCGTAATCACTTCGATCAGCATTTCTTTTTGCCGCCTATTGATTTCGTCAAGGATATAATGCAGGAAACCTGAGAGTATTTTTGATTTTATCAGCAGCCGATCCATCCCTGCTTCCCCAAATATATCAAGCGAAGCTTTGTGAGCCGCCATGCTCAGCACTGGTGCGTTGCTCAATTGCCAGCCTTCTGCTGTTGGAATGGGATCAAATCTCTTTTCCATACGAAATCTTTCTTCCTTGTTATGACCCCACCATCCTGCAAAACGTGGTAAATCCCTATCGGAAATATGTCGCTGATGAATATAAGCTCCTGCAACCGCGCCGGGTCCCGAGTTAAGATATTTATACGAACACCAGCAGGCAAAATCGACATTCCATTCATGCAACTTCAATGAAACGTTCCCCATTGCATGTGCGAGATCAAAGCCGGCATAAGCGCCAACGCGATGCGCTTCGTCGGTGATTGTTTTTAAGTCCAGGAATTGACCTGTATAATAATTTATCCCGCCGAAAAGAACAAGGGCTACTGAATTTCTATTTGCTTCAATCGCTGAAACAATATCCCCGGTTCGCAAAGTGTGCTCGCCCTTCCTTGGCTTTATCTCAATTATCGCTTCGGCCGGATCAAATCCATGACAACGAACCTGCGATTCCAGCGCGTACTGATCAGAGGGGAATGCTTTTTCTTCACAAATGATCTTGTATCGATCTTTTGAAGGCCGGTAAAAACTCACCATTAACAAGTGAAGGTTTACCGTCAGCTGATTCATTACAATCGCCTCCGCCGGTAAGCAACCTGCGATACGCGAAAGTTGTTCGGAAAAGATTTCGTGATACGATACCCACGGCTGTTTCCCTTTGAAGTGTGCTTCAACACCCAGTGCAGCCCAATCGTCCAGTTCCGCCTTTATGTATCTTGAAACTGTCTTTGGCTGAAGGCCGAGTGAATTCCCGGTGAAATAAATGCAATCCCGCCCATTATGCTGTGGGATAAAAAATTGATTTCGATATGACTTCAGTGCATCTTTCGCATCCAGTTGTTGCGCAAAATCCAGTGTATTTTCAAAGTTCATTGATTAGCAATTCACTTTTCTTAATGGAGATCCGCATCAAATTGTTGCTATCACTTTTAATTCTATTGCAATGGGTGTTGGCAGCCTTTCGACTTCCACAGTTGTTCTGCAAGCCTGCACCTTCTGAAAATACTCATTATAAATCCTGTTATAAACCGGGAAGTCCTGTTTCATATTGGTAAGAAAAACGGTGACGTCTACTATATTGGCCCAGCTGCTGCCACTTGCTTCCAAAACAGCGTTAACATTTGCAAAAACAGAATGACATTCAGCTTCTATGTCATACTTAATTATGTTGCCATCTGCATCCAACTCTAAGCCGGGTATGCTGTTGTCTTTGGGGTTTCTGGGTCCGATTCCAGAAAGAAATAAAAGATTGCCTACGCGGCGGGAATGAGGATAAGCACCCAATGGTTGCGCTGCCTCATTGGTTGTGGTAATACCTTTTGATTTGTGTTTCGCTTCCATTTAATTACAGGTCCGCTTTATTTTTATGATCGTTTCACGTTCAACGTCCATCGCTATAGTCAACACAAACATTCTTTGCCTCTGTAAAGAATCGCAAAGCCTCCCACCCTCCTTCTCTGCCAACTCCGCTGTTTTTCATTCCACCAAACGGCGTTCGCAGGTCGCGAAGTAACCAGCAATTGATCCAGATTATTCCGCTTTCCACTTTAGCGGCTATCCTGTTGGCCTTTGATATGTCCTGGGTCCATATTGTCGCGGCAAGTCCATAATGGGTGGCGTTGGCCAATTGCAATGCCTCATCTTCATCTTTGAATGGCTGAAGCGTAACTACAGGACCAAATATTTCCTGCTGATTTGTTTCACAATCCGGAGGAAGTCCTTCAATGATCGTGGGTTGAATAAAAAATCCGTTCGCACATCGACCTTTCAATTTTACTTCACGGCCCCCATATAACACTTTTCCCGCTTCCTGCTTTGCCGTATCGATACATCTCATCACCTTATTAAAATGTTCTTTGCTCACAATGGCTCCCTGCATCGAATCTTCATCAAGCGGATCGCCAATAACAAGGCTCTTTGTCTTTTCTATAAACGCCGTTTTAAATTTTTCATAGACCGATTCCTCGATTAATATCCGGCTTCCGCATAAACATATTTGTCCCTGGTTGCTAAAAGAGGAATCAATAGTTGATCTTAACATCCTTTCCCAATTGCAATCTGCAAATATGATCGTTGGATTTTTCCCGCCCAATTCGAGAGAAAGTTTTTTAAATTTTGGCGCTGCCAGTGTGGCAATCCGTTCTCCTGCCCGCGTACTGCCGGTGAATGAGATTGCTTTCACTTCCGGATGCCTGACTATCGCCTCTCCCGCTACTGGGCCTGTACCATGAATAATGTTCAGGACACCATCGGGCAAACCTGCTTCCTTACAAATATGTGCCAGCAAATAAGCGGTCACAGGTGTTACTTCCGAAGGTTTTGCAATGACGCAATTGCCGGCAGCAAGCGCCGGTGCTATTTTCCAGGTGAATAGATAAAGGGGCAAATTCCAGGGAGAAATGCAGGCAACTACACCCAACGGTTGGCGCAAAGTATAATTAATTGCCTTATCGGCCGTAGCATGACTTTCGCTTGCGAAATGAATGATGCCTGTGGCAAAAAATCGAAAGTTGGCAGAGGCCCTTGGAATATCCACCCTCCTGCTCAACCACAAAGGTTTCCCGTTGTCGGTAGTTTCGGCAAGTGCAAGAGCATCGTGGTTGGCATCAATGAGGTCGGCAATTCTGTTTAAAACCTCAAATCGTTTTTCAACGGGAGTAAGGGACCAAAGAGGAAACGCTTTCCTGGCAGCCGACACGGCTTCAACGATATCTTTTTCATTGCTGTCCGGGATTAGCCCGATTGATTCGCCAGTAGCGGGATTAATATTGTCAATGTAGTTTCTTGAAATAGGAACATAAAATCCCCCGTCAATAAAATTTTTGATATACTCGGGTATGTGCAAGTCCATGCTTTGGATTATGTGTATTAATGCTTCTTACAATTAAAACGATTTGAAATTTATCGATACCGGCCAGGCAAAACTATATAGATCCGGTGCGCCCGCCATCCACCGGAATACTCACCCCATTAACGTATGAAGCCGCAGGTGACGCCAGGAAAGCAGCAACCGCTGCAACTTCCGAAGCTTCTCCAAATCTTTTCATGGGCACTTCGCCGGCCATGTTTTTCGATACTACATCGACGATCACGCTGCCTTTTTTTGCTGTTTGCTCTATTAATAATGCAAGCCTCTGTGTATTGGTAAACCCGGGTAAAATGTTGTTTACCGTAATATTGAATTTACCCAATTCGTTGGCCATTGTTTTGGCCCATGAGGCCACAGCCCCGCGAATGGTATTGGAAACGCCTAAATTATTCAGGGGAATTTTTACAGATGTAGAAATTATATTAATGATACGTCCATAACTTTCCCTTTTCATGGAAGGAACTACAGCTTTAGCGAGAATATGATTACAAATTAAATGCTGGTTAAATGTATTGATAAAAAACTCCTCTTTGGCATCCATTATAGGACCGGGCGCGGGCCCACCAGTATTATTGATCAATATGTGTACGGGATGCTTTGCAACGTGTGCCTCAATAATTGATTTTACTTCATCGGGTTTATTAAAATCCGCTACCAGGAAATTGTGTTGCTGTCGCAGCGAAATGTCTAACCGGTGTAAAACCTCCCTGAGCATTTTCTCGTTACGGGCCACCAGCGTACAATTAGTGCCGAGTAGGGCAAGCTCTTCAGCTATTGCCAGTCCAATACCCTGGGTGCTTCCGCAAACGACAGCATATTTCCCTTCGAGTGAGAGATTCATGTCTTCAAACCTACGGTAAAAAGTTGTAATTTTTCGTTATGTACTCCCTCAATGTGGAAGGCAAGATATAAAATAGTATCAGTCGTTAATGCCCGACATTAATCACGATTAAAAATTTAAATCTTTTTTTATATGGCTGTGCTTGCTCCTTTTAATTTGAAAAAATGGATTGACGAACATCGTGACCTGCTAAAACCACCCGTAGGTAACCAGTGTGTCTATAAAGACGCGGAAAACTTCATAGTTATGGTTGTGGGAGGTCCCAACGCAAGAAAGGATTATCATTTCAATGAAACAGAAGAATTGTATTACCAGCTCGAAGGAGATATCATTGTTAAAATAATTGACAACGGTGATTTCAAAGATATTCTTATCAAGGAAGGAGAAATGTTCCTGTTGCCGCCGAAAACCCCTCATTCTCCCCAGCGCGGACCTGGCACAGTCGGGCTGGTAATAGAAAAAAAACGGGAATCTGAAGACGATGGATTTATCTGGTATTGCGAAAATTGTGGCAACAAGCTATATGAAGAAACACTCCACGTGGATGATATTGTAAAACAGTTACCGCCGGTGATGAATCGCTATTGGGAAAACCTGATGCATAGAACCTGCGACAGGTGCGGTGCGGTGATGGAGCCGCCTATACGCCGCTAGTTTGAGGTTTGAGGTTTGAAGTTTGAAGTTGAAGGGTTAGAGGCTGTTTAATAATTAAATTGCTAGTTATGGCTACAATTAGAAAGTTTGAGGATTTAGAAATTTGGCAACTTGCAAGGTTGCAATGTAACGAGTTTGACAAATTGGTCGAAACCACTACCCTATCCCGCGATTACGAACTGCGCAATCAAATGAATGCTTCATCCGGATCGGTGATGGATTGTATCGCTGAGGGCTTCGAGCGATCAGGTAATAGCGAGTTTAAGAATTTTTTACTGGTGGCTAAAGGTTCCAACGGCGAATTGAGGTCCCAATTACACAGATGTTTTGACCGTAAACATATTGTGCAGGAAAGGTTTGATGATTTATATGCAAAGAATGTTATCCTTGGTAACAAAATTATGTCCTTTGTAAGCTATCTTCAGACATCTGCATATAAGGGACTGCGCTACAAAAAAGGCGACTCCACAAACCTCGAACCTCAAACTTCAAACCAGAAACTTGAAGATTGACATCCATACACACATCATGCCTCCTAAAATGCCGAATTGGACCCAGAAGTTTGGCTACGGTGAATTTGTTCACCTGGAACATCGCAATTGTAAGGCCTGCATGATGATCGGCGATAAAATCTTCAGGGAAGTTGAAGAAAATTGTTTTCGGGCAGATGTACGGCTAAAGGAAATGGACGAAACCGATGTGACTATCCAGGTGCTTTCTACAATTCCGGTTCTGTTTAATTATTGGGCAAAGCCTGCGGATGCTTTTGAAACTTCGCGTTTTTTTAATGATCATATTGCAGAGACGGTCAACAAACATCACAAAAGTTTTATTGGATTGGGAACTGTGCCGTTGCAGGAAGTGGATCTTGCCATTAGGGAAATGGAACGTTGCGTACGTGAATTGAAAATGCCGGGCATCGAAATTGGCTCGAATGTAAACGGTGAAAATTTGTCCGAAAAAAAACTCTTCCCATTTTACATGGCCGCGGAAAAACTGGGTTGTGCATTATTTATCCACCCGTGGGAAATGATGGGCCAGGCGCAAATGCAACAATACTGGTTGCCCTGGCTGGTAGGAATGCCGGCAGAAACTTCAAGGGCTATTTGCTCCTTGATATTCGGTGGCGTATTAGAACAATTTCCCGGTCTGAGAATCGCGTTTGCACATGGCGGTGGATCCTTCCCATTCACGCTGGGCAGAATTGAGCACGGCTTTAAGGCACGACCTGAGCTCGTTGCAGTTGACAATGCCGTGAATCCCCGTGATTATATCGGCAAATTTTGGGTAGATAGTTTGGTTCATGATAAAAGATCATTGGAGTTTTTGATAGAAACAATCGGCGAGAATAATATT
>Ga0111539_10007060_pt1 | contig 14408 bp, 6 predicted proteins | sample RhiMethybrSRZTD1_FD_79667 | JGI IMG/M metagenome (GOLD analysis project Ga0111539, IMG submission 79667) | Populus rhizosphere microbial communities from Tennessee, USA - Rhizosphere MetaG P. TD hybrid SRZTD1 (version 2) (version 2) | ecosystem: Host-associated > Plants > Roots > Rhizosphere >...
CGTCTCCGTGGCGCGCACGCCGTTCGGCATGCGGTGCTCCCAGTAGTTGTACGTGCGCGGGCGTGCCGCAGGGGCGCCGATGCCGTCGCGCCAGTGGTAGCCGTCGGCGAAGCAGCCGCCGGGCCAGCGCAGGTTCGGCGCGCCGATCCGCTTCATGTCGTCGACGAACTGCTTGCGGTGGCCGTCCACGTTCGCGATCTTCGAGTCGCGGCCGACCCAGATGCCGTCGTACACGACGCCGCCCAGGTGCTCGACGAAGTGCCCGTAGAGGTGCGGGCTGATCACCGGGCCCGGCGCGGCGGGGGAGAGCACGACCGTGGCGTCCGCGGCAAGGGCGCGCCTCGGCGCGGCGAGCGTGGCGAGCCCGAAACAGGCGGCGGCGCCGAGGAACTGGCGACGCTTCAGCTCGCGCGGACGGCGCTTCTGCATTCCCACCAAGGTAGGCCGCGAGCAGCGGAAGCGCCACTCGCCGGCGCTCGCGGCGACTTTCCTCGTTGACAGTCGCTCCGTTGCTGCGATAAACGTCACCGCCGCTTCCGAAGTCCGAAAGGAGCCGCTCGATCATGAAGAGACACGCAAGGCTGCTCGGCCTCATCCTCGTCGCGACCTTCGCCCTGCAGCCCGTGGCGCTCGTCGCCCAGCCGGCCCAGGCGCGCGCCCGCATCAAGCTCGATCCCGAGCGCGTGATCGCCGAGGTGCACCCGCACGTGTTCGGCAACTTCGTCGAGCAGCTCGGGCGCTGCGTCTACGGCGGCGTCTTCGAGGAGAAGAGCCCGCTCGCCGACGCGGACGGCTTCCGCAAGGACGTGATGGAGGGCGCCCGCGGCCTGGGCGTCACGCTGCTGCGCTGGCCCGGAGGCAACTTCGCGTCCGGCTACAACTGGAAGGACGGGATCGGGCCCCGCGACCAGCGGCCGGTGCGCCGCGACCACGCCTGGGGCGCCCTCGAGACGAACCGCTTCGGGACCGACGACTTCCTGAGCTACTGCGAGAAGCTCAAGGTCGAGCCCTACCTCTGCATCAACGCCGGCCTCGGCTCCGTCGAGGACGCCCGCAACTGGGTCGACTACACGAACGAGTCGGCGAATACCTACTGGGCGCAGCTGCGGCGCAAGAACGGCCGCGAGCAGCCGTGGAACGTGAAGATCTGGGGCCTCGGCAACGAGATCGACGGCCCCTGGCAGCTCGGCCACAAGAACGCGGAGGACTACGGAAAGTTCGCGCTCGAGGCGGCGAAAGCCATGCGGCGGGTGGACGACTCGATCAAGCTGATCGCGTCGGGCTCGTCGAACTTCGGGCCGGGCTCGGACTGGGTCGGGTGGAACCGCATGGTGCTGGAGCGGCTCGCCAACCAGATCGACTACATCTCGCTGCACACCTACGTCGGCAACCGCACGAACAACTTCGAGCAGTTCCTGGCGTTCGGCCAGGACGTGGACGACCGCATCGAGGTCGTGAAGGGCCAGATCCGCGCGGTGCGCATCAGCAATCCGCAAGCGCGCCCGATCGCGATCGCCTTCGACGAGTGGAACGTCTGGTACCGGACGCTCGTGCCGGGCATGACCGAGTACGACATCGCGAGGACGGGGCTCGAGGAGAAGTACAACTTCGAAGACGCGCTCGGGATGGGCGTGTTCCTGAACTCGTTCTTCCGCCACGCCGACGTCGTGAAGATGGCGAACCTCGCGCAGCTCGTGAACGTGATCGCCCCGATGTTCACGAACCCGCAGGGGATGTACTACCAGACGATCTACTTCCCGATCGCGGAGTACGCGAAGCAGAAGGGGAACCAGTCGCTCGACGTGCTCGTCGACTCGCCCGAGTACAAGCCGGCGGATCGCACGCGGCCGCTCGGCTACCTGGACGTTTCGGCGACCTACGACCCGAAGAGCAAGCAGGTCTACGTCAACGTGCTGAACCGCAGCGAGAAGACCGACATCACGGCCCGCATCGACAGCGTCGCCGGAGCGCCGAGCGGCCCAGTGAGCGTGTGGGAGCTCAACAACCCCGACCTGAAGGCGGCCCACGACTTCGGCAAGGACCAGGCGGTGCGGCCGAAGACGCGGAGCGCGACCGTGAAGGCGAGCGGCAACGGCTTCGACTACACCTTCCCGGCGCACTCGCTGACGATCCTGAAGTGGTAGCGGAAGCGAACGTGCTCTCGGCGCTCGACCGCCGGCGCTTCCTCGAAGGGCTCGGCAAGGCCGGGGCGGCGCTGCTCGCGTCGCCCGCTTACCTCGGCCGCGCGGCCTACGCGGCCGCCGGGCCGGCGCGTGCGGTCGTGAGCCGTGGCCGCTACCGGGCGGAGCTCGACCGCCGGCTGCTGGGCGCGTTCCTCGAGCACCTGGGACGCGCGATCTACACGGGCGTCTACGAGCCGGGCTCGGCGCTGGCCGACGAGCGCGGCTTCCGGAAGGACGTGCTCGCCGAGGTGAAGGGGCTCGGCGTGCCGATCATGCGCTACCCCGGCGGCAACTTCGTCTCCGGCTACAACTGGCTCGACGGGGTCGGCCCGAAGCAGAAGCGGCCCGCCGTGCTGGAGCGCGCGTGGAACTCGCTCGAGACGAACCAGTTCGGCACCAACGAGTTCATCGAGTGGTGCCGCCTGGTCGGGACGGAGCCGCTGCTCGCGTTCAACCTCGGGACCGGCACGCCCGCGGAGGGCGTCGCGTACGTCGAGTACTGCAACGTCGCGAAGGGCACGAAGTGGAGCGAGCTGCGGCGCGCGCACGGCCACGAGCAGCCGCACGGCGTGCGCTACTGGTGCCTCGGCAACGAGATGGACGGCCCGTGGCAGATGGGCACGATGCTGTCGCGCGAGTACGGCAGGAAGGCGCGCGACGCGGCTCGCCAGATCCGGGTGCTCGACCCCGGCCTGAAGCTGATCGCCTGCGGCTCGAGCAACACGATCCTGCCGACGTACCTGGTCTGGGACCGCGAGGTGCTCGAGGAGTGCTACGACCAGGTGGACGCGATCTCGCTCCACAACTACTACGGCAACACGCCCGCGCTCACCGGCAACGACAGCGCGCGCTACCTCGGGATGAACCTCGACATGGAGCGCCAGATCCTGGAGATCGGCGCCGTGTGCGACTACGTGCAGGGCGTGAAGCGCTCGTCGAAGCGGCTGTGGCTCTCGTTCGACGAGTGGAACGTCTGGTACCGCGCGCGCGGCGGCCGCTTCGCGAACGGCGAGGGCAAGTTCGCCCCGCGCCTGCTCGAGGAGGAGTACAACCTCGAGGACGCGCTGCTCGTCGGCGGCTTCCTGAACACGCTGCTGCGCCAGGCGGAGCGCGTGCGGCTCGCGTGCCTGGCCCAGATCGTGAATGTGATCGCGCCGCTGGTGACGAACGAGACCGGCGTGCTGCGGCAGAGCATCTACTACCCGTACGCGTGGGCGCTCCAGTACGCGCGCGGGCGCGTGCTGGAGCTCGACCTCGACTGCGAGAGCTACCCGATCAAGGCCGAGGGCCTGCGGCCGGACTTCGCGCGCGACGGCAGCGTGCCGTTCCTCGACGTCGCCGCGACCCTCGACCCGCAGAGCGGCCAGGTCTGCCTGCTGATGCTGAACCGCGACCTGACGGGCGAGCGCGAGCTTTCGGTCGACTGGCACGACCTCACGCCTTCGCGCGTGCTCGCGTGCCAGACGCTCACCGGCAGCGATCTCAAGGCCGCGAACACGTTCGAGAAGCCGGCGCTCGTGGCGCCGCGCGCGCTCGAGCCGCCGCGCGTCGGGTCGCGGATGACGTTCAAGCTGCCGAAGCACTCGTATAGCGTGGCGCAGCTCGCGACGTCGTAGAGCGCGACGTCGTAACGCGCGCTACGTAACCCGCGCTACGCGGTGACGGTGTCCTCGCCGCTCATCGGATCGCCCTCGTCGAGCTTGCGGCGCCGCGCGCCCTCTGCCCCGCGGCGCGGCAGCCGGTCCATGAAGAGCTTCAGGTTGCTCTTCATCACGACGTGGGGCGCGAGGCGGGTCACCGGGCTCGGCTGGACGCCCTCGACCAGGTAGCTGTAGAGCGCGCGGAACGCCAGCTGCCCCTGCATCACGGGCCGCTGGTAGAGCGTCGCGGCGACGCGCCCCGACTCGATGTGCTTGGCCAGCGCCGGGAAGAGGTCCGACGTGATGACGGTGAGGCGGCCGCCGAGCCCCGCCTCCTCGACCGCGCGCATCACCGGGATCGAGTTGGCGGTGGTCACGTAGATGCCCGCGATGTCGGTCGTCGAGGCCAGCAGCTTCCGGCACTTCTCGTAGGCCTCCGGCTCGTGGTCGTGGGCCTCGACCACGGTGGCGACCCGGAGCTGCGGCCACTGCTCCGCGAGCGCCTGGCGGAAGCCCGCGACCTTCTGGGCGTGGTCGATGGTGCTGAGCTGCCCGGTCACCACCATCACCTGGCCCTCCCGCGCGAGGAAGCGGCCCATCAGCTCACCGACGAGCGCGCCGGTCGTGAGCGAGTCGACGCACACGGTCGCGAGGTGCTCGACCTGGGGCGCGTCGGTGTTGACGCAGACGACCGGAAGGCGCCGCTCCGCGGCCTTGCGCAACAGGGGCACCAGGCACTCCGGCTGTCCGGGCACCATGATGAGCCCGTCGAGGTCGCTCTCGAGCGCTTCCGCGAGCGCTTCCTTCTCGCCGATGCCGAGCCCCGGATAGGAGCGATGGACGAGCTTCACGTCGCTCGTCTCGACCCCTCCCACGGCCTCCAGGACGCCGTCGCGGACGAGGTCGAAGAACGACGCGATCTCGGCCGGCAGGTTGACGCCGACCTTCAGCTGCTTGCGCGAGGACAGGAAGCGTGCGGCGAGGTTCGGCCGGTAGCCCATGGCCTTCGCCTGGTCGAGGATCCGGGTGCGGGTTTTCTGATTGATGCCGGGCCGGTTGTGAAGCGCGCGGTCGACCGTGCCGATCGACACGCCGAGGCTCTCCGCGATCTCGCGAATCCCCGACGGCTTCTGCCGTGCGGCAGCCCCCTTTTGGCCCGCCCGGTGACGCATCTCCAGTCCCTCTCGATTTGTGCGCGCTCAGCCTACCCTCGAGGCCCTGAATGTCCTAGAGAGGGACAAAAAGGACCAGACGTCCCCCTCCGAACGGCCTCATATAAAAAATGCTTGACAGCCATTACTCGGGCCGATTATGTTCGCGTTAACGTTAACGGTCAAGTGGTTAACGTACACGGAATCGAACGAACTTTTACGGGGCAGCAGCGTAGAAGGCTGCGCCCCGGTTCATGTGGATCAGGCAATGCTCGAGTCTCGGTTCTACGGTTCGTCGGGGCGTGATCGTCGTGACCATCTGGTGAACTCGCGTCGGAGGATGCATATGTCCAGGTTCCAAGTCGTGGCCCGTGCCCTGCTCGTGGCCGTTGGCGCGATCGTGCTCTCGGGCACTCCGCTCCTCGCCCAACGTTCCGACAGAGGCACGATCTCTGGCGTCGTCAGCGACAGCCAGGGCTCCGCCGTTCCCGGGGCGACCGTCACGGTCCGGAACGACGACACCGGCGTCGAGACGGTGCTGACGACCAACAGCGCCGGCGCCTATGCCACGAACCCGCTCGTCCTCGGCCGTTACTCGGTCAAGGTCAACGTGAGCGGCTTCAAGACCGCGGTGGGCGCGGGCATCAACCTGCGCAGCGGCGACGCCGTGCGCCACGACGTCAAGCTGGACGTGGGCGACATCGCCGAGACCGTCGAGGTCACGGCCTCCGACGCCTACTCCACCCGGCCCGACGTGAGCCACAAGGTGGACGAGAAGTACTACGAGAACCTGCCGGTGGTGACGGCGGCCGACGTCCGCCTCGCGGAGTCCGTGCTGCTGATGCAGCCCGGCTACCTGCCGATGAGTCCGAACGGGGACCCGATGTTCCGCGGGAGCCAGTTCAACTCGCGCATCAACGGAGGCCAGGCGCGAGCCACCGAGAACTTCTTCGACGGCGGCGCGTTCGGCTATGCCTCCGGGCACCAGGGCAGCCAGGAGAGCGCCCCGCCGGTCGAGGCGATCGAGGAAGTCACGGTCGTGACCACGACCTACTCGGCCCAGTACGGCCACACGAGCGGCGGCTTCATCGAGTACACGTCGAAGTCGGGGACGAACAAGCTCCACGCCAGCGCGTACACCTACCTGGCCCAGGACTCGATCAACACCCAGGGCTTCTTCAAGCTGCCCAAGACGCCGCTCGACAACAAGAACTGGGGCGTGACGGTCGGCGGGCCGATCATCAAGAACAAGACGTTCTTCTTCGTCAACGTCGATTGGACCAAGTTCCGCTCCGGAACGCTCGAGGGTTTCGGCAACACGACGCCGGTCGACGCGTTCAAGGCGGGCGACTTCAGCGCGCTGCTCGGTCCTCAGATCGGCACCGACGTGCTCGGTCGGCCCATCCTGCAGGGCCAGATCTTCAATCCCGGCACGACGCGCATCGTCAACGGGGTTCCGGTCCGCGACCCTTATCCGGGCAACGTCATCCCGGCGAACGACCCGCTGCGCAGCCAGGTGGCCTCGCGTTACGCGGCGCTGATGGCGCATCCCGACCGGCCCGGCCTCTCGAACAACGTGGCGGGCAACCCGGCGGGCGATCAGACCTGGGAGCTGGATGCGCACGTCTACCTCGCCCGCATCGACCACTCGTTCTCGCCCAAGCTCAAGGCGACCTTCAGCGGCTATTACAACAACAGGCCGTCGGTTCGTAACTGCGGCGGCGCCCAGGGCTGCAGCGTGGACAACGACCCGCTGACGGACTCCGCGTCGAACACGGACTACATCGGCGAGGGCTTCACCCAGCGCATCTACACGACGCACGCCCACACGCAGTGGGACTGGATCATCAGCAACAACCTGATGAGCCACACCGTCGTCGCCTGGGACCGCTGGTACATGGGCGGCGCCAGCCTCTCCGCGGGCGCGGACTGGCCGAACCGGCTGTGGGGCTCGCAGGCGCAGAGCGGCCTGGTGCTCGGGGACGCGGGGCCGCCGCAGATCAACTTCGCGGGCAACATCCCCTACAACACGCTCGGCCTGTCGTGGCCGTCCTTCGGCTACGAGAAGAACGACCGCTGGCAGTTCTCGACCGACCTCGCCTGGGTTCGCGGCAAGAGCACGATCAAGGCCGGCATCGAGTACCGCCACCACTCGTTCCCGCACAAGGGCTGGGCGGTCGGCGGCGCCGCCGGCAACTTCGACTTCAACCGCCTCGGCACCGGCGGCTACGACGCCTCGGGCAACAACCTCGGCCAGACCGGCGATCCCTTCGCGTCGTTCCTGCTCGGGCAGGTGCACGCGGCCAACCAGTCGATCTACGCGCAGCCGACGTGGTACGAGGCCTACATCTCGCCGTGGGTCAACGCCGAGTACAAGGTCAACAGCAAGCTCACCGTCACCGCCGGGCTGCGGCTCGACTACCAGGCCGCACGCACGGAGCAGAACGACGAGTACTCGACTTTCGACCCGAACACGCCCAACCCCGGCGCCGGAGGACGGCCTGGCGCGATGATCTTCGCGGGCAGCGGTCCGGGCCGAGCGGGGACGCGAACGTTCGAAAACCCGGGGTGGGACGCCTGGGGACCGCGCCTCGGCTTCGCGTATCAGGCGAACGACAAGACCCTGATCCGCGGCGGGTACGGGATGTACTACGCGGGCGTCGCCTTCTCGCAGTTCACGGGCGATCCGAACCTCGGCTTCGCGTCGAACCCCGCGGCGCCCAACCAGACGAACGGCCTGTTCCCGGCGTTCTACCTCGACTCCGGGTTCCCGCAGGCCAACATCACCCAGCCGCCGTTCATCGATCCCACCGTCGGCCTCGGCGGCGGCGTGCCGGCCGTCGCGGAGGACGGGTTGACGCTGCCGCGCTTCCAGAACTGGTCGCTGACCGTCCAGCGCCGGCTGACGAAGAACATGATGCTCGACGTCTCCTACATCGGGAACCGCGGCAGCCGGCTCGACCACCACGCGCAGCGCGCCGGACTCGACTACAACATGAACGACCCGCGCGTGCTGTCGCTGGGCGCGGCGCTCCTGAACTCGAACGTCAACTCGCCGGCCGCGCAGGCCGCCGGGATTCCGATTCCCTACCCGGGCTTCAACGGCACGGTGGCGCAGGCGCTCCGGAAGTATCCCCAGTACCAGAACATCGAGTGGCGCGGCCTGCCGCTCGGCCGCAGCCAGTACCACGCCCTCGAGGTCGTGCTCGAGCAGCAGTTCTCGGGCGGGCTCCAGTACCGCGTCGGCTACACCTACTCCCAGCTGAAGAACAACGGCGCGGAGAGCGGGATGGGCAACGAGGGGATCAACGGCGGCGTCCAGGATCCCGTCAACTGGGACACCTCCGACTACGGCCTGAGCCTGGACGACACGCCGCACGTGCTCCTCGTCGGATTCACGTGGGACATCGCGTACGGCAAGTGGAACGGCTGGACGGGGGCGAAGAAGGCGCTGCTCGGTGGCTGGAACCTCAGTGGCATCCTGCGCTACGAGGCCGGGCGGCCGCTGCGGATCACGATGGCCAACGACATGGGCGGCCTGCTCTTCAACACGGAGAAGCGGCCGAACCGCACCGGCTCCGACGGAGTCATCGCCCCCGGGGACTTCGACCCGCTCACCGACAACTACTTCGACCGGGCCGGCTGGCAGGACCCCGGCACGCTCACGTTCGGCAACGCGCCGCGGGCCGACGGGACCGTGCGCGGCTTCAAGGTCTACAACGAGGACCTGACCATCTCCAAGAGCTTCAACTTCACGAACGACCTCCGGATGCGGTTCGTGGCGTCGTTCGGGAACATCCTCAACCGGACGACCTTCTGCGCCCCGAACACGAACTTCAGCGCGACCGCGTTCGGTACCGTCAACACGCAGTGCAACCAGCCGCGCTCGGTCCAGTTCGGCTTGCGGCTCGACTACTGATAGTGGTAGTCGTGCCTTCGTGGGGACCGTAGCGCACGAACTCTGTCCCTCCCGGGACGCCATCCGGTTTCCCGGGAGGGGCCGTCGCCTGCTGCGGCCCTCCCGCGTCGCTCTCCTCTTATTGGGCGTGTCCGCGCCGCTCGTCGCCTTCGCGTCCACGCAGTCCCGGGAAGCTCTCGAGCGGGCGGCCGCCCTCGTCGAGCAAGGCCGGCTGCAGGAGGCCGACCAGCAGGCGCAGCTCGCGCTCTCCGATCCGCAGACGCGGGCCGCGGCCTGCTCCGTGCTGGGCGCGATCCGCTTGCGCCAGGACCGCGTTAGCGAGGGCGCCGAGCTGCTCCAGGAAGCCATCCGGCTCGAGCCCCGCCTCGTCGGCGCCCAGCTGAACCTCGCCCAGGCCTATTCGCTCCAGGGGAAGGAGGACCAGGCCGTTCCGGTCTTCCGGCGTGTCCTCGAGCTCGATCCCGCCAACGCGACGGCCCGCATCGCTCTAGCCCGCTCGGAGACGGAGAAGGGCAACTACAAGCGCTCCCTGGAGCTCGCGAAGCCCGTGATGGCCGAGGCGAAGGAGTCTCCGGACGGACTGCTGGTCCTGGTCACCGCCTACCTGAAGACGGGGGACGCGCCTTCGGCACGCGCGCTCGTGAAGGATGCGAAGCGCCTCGCCGACGCTCCTCCCGTCTGGTCGGCGGCCTTCGCCGAGCGGCTCGTCCGGGGCGGCCTCGTCGGGGAGGGGATCGACGTCCTCGAGAGCGCCCGCAAGGCCGAGCCGACCTCGTACGAGCTGGCGTTCGCCCTCGGAAGCGCCTTCGTCGTGAAGCCGGACCCCGCGCGGGCGCTCGAGGCGTACGACGCGGCCCTCGCCCTGAAGCCGGACTCGCTCGCGGCGCTCCGGCAGGCGGCCGTGGTCGCCGAGCGGAACGGCGAGCTGGAGCGGTCGCTGTCCTACTGGATGCGCGCCAAGAAGCTCGCGGCGGACGACGCAGAAGTCCTCCTCGGGTTCGGCCGCGTCTGCCTCAAGATGGACCTGCTCGACGACGCGGAGGCCGCGCTCGAGAGCGCCGCCGCGCGCGACCCCGGCGATCCCGCGAGCGCCTACACGCTCGCCGTCGCCAAGGTGGGCAAGCGCCAGTACGAAGCCGCCCAGACGCTGCTGGAGCCGCTCGTGAAGAAGCGGCCGCAGGACGCGCAGCTCCAGTACGCGCTCGGCTCCGTGCTCTACATGCAGGGGCACCTGGCAGAGGCCGACGAGCGGCTGCGCGAGAGCCTGCGGCTCGACGCCGACCAGCTGGCGTCCCCCTACTACCTGGCGCTCGTCGCGCGCGACCAGGGCAAGGACGCCGAGGCCACCTCCCGGCTCGAGGAGCTGCTCCGGCGCCACCCGGATCACGCCTCGTCGTGCGAAGCTCTGGGAGGCCTGATGATGAACGCGCGCCGCTACGACGAAGCGGAACGGCTGCTCCGCAAGGCGGTCGAGCTCAACCCGAAGTCGGTGAAGGCCAACTACCAGCTCGGCCTGCTGCTCGCGCGCACCGGGCGGAAGGAAGAAGCGGACAAACAGCTCGCGCTCGCGAAATCGCTGCGCGAGGAGGACGACAAGACGTCGCGGCTGCAGCTGCGCCTGCTCGAACCAGAGGGATGACGCGCTCCCGCATCCCCGCGGCTTCGCTGCTCCTGCTTCTCGTGCTGGGCGCGACGGCGGCCGGCCAGGAGAAGAAGCCCGCCGCCCCGAAGCAGAAGGCCCCGGCTGCTCCGTCCGTGAGCCAGCTCGAGGCGGCCGTGAAGCGCGATCCCGGCAACCCGAGCGCCCACGTGGCGCTCGGCCTCGCCTACTGGGGCCGCAACGAGTACCCGCGCGCACTCGAGCAGTTCCAGCGCGCGGTTGCGGTGGGACCGCGATCGGCCGAGGCCCACAACTGGCTCGGCGTCGCGCTCTCCGAGAAGTCCGACTTGCCCGGAGCGGTCGCCCAGTTCCGGAAGGCGATCGAGCTCGACCCGAAGTACGGCCGCGCGTACACCAACCTCGGCTCCGCGCTCGCGACGAGCGGCGACTACGCGGAGGCCGTGGAGGTCTTCAAGAAGGCGCTCGCGTTCGAGCCGAACAACCTGGGTGCGCACGTCAACCTGGGCCTCGCCCTGCGCGGCAAGGGCGACCTCGAGGCGGCGCTGCCGCACCTGCTCAAGGCGGTCGAGGGCGATCCGGCGAACGCCGCGTTCCGCTACGAGCTCGGCCAGACGCTGCGGCAGAACGGCGAGCTCCCCGCGGCGATAGCGGCCTTCGAGAAGGCGATCGAGCTCGATCCCGAGAAGCGCGAGGCGTACTACGCGCTGGGCGTGGCGCTCCGGCAGCAGGGCACGACCGCCCGGCGCTCGGCGCCGGGTGCGGGCGCCGAGCCCGAGACGAAGAGCCCTGCGGCCGACGCCTACGCGCGCGCCGTGGAAGCGGTCGGGCGCGGCGAGCTCGACCCGGCGCGCGACGCGCTCACCGAGGCGCTGCGCCTGGACGACGGCCACGCCGGCGCGCACCGCGTGCTGGGCTTCGTGCTCGGCCAGCAGGGCGACTTCCCGCAGGCCCTGTCCCACCTGGAGCGCGCGGTGGCCCTCGAGCCGCAGTCCGCGCAGGCGCACTACAGCCTCGGCGTCGCCCTCTGGTACAGCGGAGCGCGGGACAAGGCGCTCGCCGAGCTGCGGCGGAGCGTCGTCCTCGATCCCGGCGCCAGCGACGCTCACGCCTTCCTCGGCGTTGCGCTCCGCGAAACGGGCGATCTGGCTGGGGCGCGCGCGAGCCTGCAGCGGGCGATCGCGCTGCTCCCGCCCACCGCCGCGGTGTACGTCGACCTCGGCATCACCTACCTGCGGGCGGGCGAGCTCGACAAGGCGCTCGGCCAGCTCGAGGCCGGGCTGAATCTGCCCGCCTCCTCGGTGCCGGCGCCGGACTGGAAGTACGCGAGCGGAGCGCTGCGTGCCGCGGTCGCCCGAACCCCCCGCGCCGAGGCCTACAACGTGCTGGGCCTGCTGCTCGGCCGTCAGGGAGCGGGCGGCGGCGAGGTGGCCGCCGCGTTCCGCGAGGCCATCCGCCTTCGCCCGCAGCTTGCCGAGGCCCACAACAACCTCGGCCTCGTGCTCGTCCAGTCGGGCGACGATCCGGGGGGCATCGCCGCCTTCCGCGAAGCGGTGCGGCTCGACGACGGCTACGCGGACGCGCACGCGAACCTCGGCGCGGCGCTCGTCCCGACCGACGCCGAGGCGGCCGTGCGCGAGCTCGAGAAGGCGGTGGCGCTGGCGCCGGACTCGGCGAAGGCCCGCTTCAACCTCGCCGCCGCCTACGGCGCGAGCCCGGCGCACGGGCCGGCGAAGGAGGTCGAGCAGCTCCAGAAGGTGATCGAGCTCGATCCCGCGTTCGCGCGCGCCCGCGTGGCGCTCGGCAAGGCCTACCTGCGCGACGCCAAGGTCGCCGAGGCGGTGAAGGAGCTGCAGGAGGCGACGCGGCTCGCGCCCGACAACGGCGAGGCGCGCTACCAGCTCGGCCTCGCGCTCGCGCGCTCCGGCCGCAAGGAGGAGGCCACGTCCGAGCTGGCGAGAGGGCGCGAGCTCGTGAGCGCCGACGACCGCGACAAGACCGCGAGCCTGGACCTCCTCGAAGCGCGCGCGGCGATGGAGAAGGGCGAGCTCGAGGTCGCGGCGGCCAAGCTGCGCCACGCGATCCAGCTGCGCCCCGATTCCTTCGAGGCCCAGGGCGCCCTCGGGGCCGTGCTCGAGAAGAAGGGAGACCGGGACGCCGCCACCGCGGCCTACAAGAAGGCCCTGGAGCTGAACCCGGGCGACGCCGCGGCGCGGGCCAGCCTGGCCCGGCTCGAGAAGCCGGCTGCGGCGGGCGACGATCCCGCGAAGGTGGCCGAGCTCGAGCGCTACATCCGCGAGGCGCGCTACGCGGAGGTCGAGCCGCTGCTCGCGCGCTACGTGAAGGAGGAGCGCCCGCAGTCGTCCTGGGGCTGGTACGCGTACGGCTACAGCCTCTTCGCGCAGCAGAAGATCGGCGAGGCGATCCAGGCGCTGGCGAAGTCGCTGCAGCTCGACGTCCGGAACGCCGAGGCCCACAAGATCCTCGGCCGTACGCTCATGGTCATCGGCCGCTTCGACGCGGCGCAGGTCGAGTTCGAGGAGGGGATCCGTCTCAAGCCGGACTCCGCGGAGATGCACTACAACCTCGGCAAGCTGCTCTCGGTGCAGGACAACTGGGAGCCCGCGCGGCAGGCGCTCGCGGAGGCCGTCCGCATCGATCCCGCGTACCTCGAGGCGCTCGACGCGCTCGGGTTCGCGTTCGAGGCGCTCGGCGACGACGCGGGGGCGGTCGCGAAGTACGAGCAGGCGATCGCGATCAACAAGGAGCGCGGCGGCCGGTTCGCCTCGGCCTGCGTGAGCCTGAGCGCCTTCTACAACCGCACGGGCGACGCGGTGAAGGCGCTCGACTACGCGCGCCAGGCGCTCGAACTCGACCCGAATGCCGATGCCGCCTGGTTCCAGCAGGGCCGGGCGCTGGAGCGCCTGGGGCGCCTCGACGAGGCCGTCGAATCCGTGAGCAAGGCGATCGCCCACAACGCCCGCTCCTCCTCTTATTACTACGTCCTCGCCGGCCTCTACCGCCGGCTCGGCAAGGAGGCCGAGAGCCGGGAGGCGCTCGACGTCTTCAAGCGCCTCGAGCGCGAGACGAACCAGCTCGAGAAGCTGCGTCGCGAGCACCGCAAGAACGCGGCGGCGCCGGGCGCCTCTGCGTGAGGCGCGCCTCTTCCAACCGGCACGGCCGCCGCGGCTTCCTGTGGACGCTCGGAGGAGCGCTCGGCGCGGGGCTGCTGCCGCGGCGGGCGCTCGGGCAGTCGCGGGCTGCCGCGGCGCCGGGAAGCATCCTGTTCACGGACGTGACCGCAGCCGCGGGCCTCTCGCACGCGACGAACGTCTCCGGCAGCGCCGACGACAAGCAGCTCATCCTCGAGGAGATGGGAGGAGGCGCCGCCTTCTTCGACTACGACCACGACGGCTGGCTCGACATCTTCCTGGTGAACGGCACGAGCCTCGACCCGGCCGTGCGCGACCGCAGCCCGCGCAGCTACCTGCTGCACAACAATCGCGACGGCACGTTCACCGACGTCACCGAGAAGGCCGGGCTCACGCACACCGGGTGGGGACAAGGGTGCTGCGTCGGCGACTACGACAACGACGGCTTCGACGACCTCTTCGTCAGCTACTGGGGCAAGAGCGTCCTCTATCGCAACAACGGCGACGGCACCTTCACGGACGTGTCCGAGAAGGCGGGCGTCGCGGGGGCGAAGGGCCGATGGGGGGCCGGCTGCTGCTTTCTCGACTACGACCGCGACGGGAACCTCGACCTGTTCGTCGCAACCTACTTGAGCATTACGATCGAGAAACTGCCGAAACCTGGCGAAAATGCCGACTGCCGCTGGAAAGGCGTGCCGGTCAACTGCGGCCCGCGCGGTCTTCCGCCCGGATACGTCAGGCTGTA
>Ga0111539_10007061_pt1 | contig 14408 bp, 10 predicted proteins | sample RhiMethybrSRZTD1_FD_79667 | JGI IMG/M metagenome (GOLD analysis project Ga0111539, IMG submission 79667) | Populus rhizosphere microbial communities from Tennessee, USA - Rhizosphere MetaG P. TD hybrid SRZTD1 (version 2) (version 2) | ecosystem: Host-associated > Plants > Roots > Rhizosphere >...
CCAGCACGTCCTTTGCCCCAAAACCTCTTTGCTTTAAGTCCTCGGCTCCCGCCTCAAGATTGTCTTCTGAGGCTTCAACAGCACGATGACAGGCGTCGTAACCCCCTGCAATCACCCCCTGGACCAACTCAGGTGAAACTCCAAACGTCGGCGGACACTCCGACGCGTCGAGCACTCCCAGCCGTCCTGAAGTTCCAGTACCCGTGTAGAAAAGACGTCCGCCTTTCGACAGTCTCGCCACTATCTCATCAACCGCTTTGACAACATCGCCCAGAACACGCTGCACGGCTGCCGCAACCAGTGCGTCCTCGTCATTCATGAGAGCGACGATTTCCGCGGTCGACTGTGAACTGAGATCTTTTGAACGTGGATTCTCTTGTTCGGTGATTGGAAGCGCGGTTTCCGTACTCATCTTGTGCCGCTACGGCTCAGACTGCGAGAGCGATGTGATTGATACGTTCACGAGCCATTCTAGCGGCAGCGACAGCCGGAGCGAAGTGGGGCGGCTCAAAATACGCGCGCGGCGCGACCTGTTTCACCTCGTTGCGCAAAGTCTCGAGCATTAAGTCTCCGGCCGAACGAAACACCCCGCCAACATAGGCAATCTGAAACCGTTCGCGCTCCATCTGCAGATTACGAATCACCGCCACTGCAGCGTGTCCAAGCTCGGCGCCACCGTCGGCAACGATTTGCAGTGCCACCTTGTCATTCGCTTTCGCCGCGTCGACCACATCTCTACCAAAACCGGCGAGCCATTCGTTGGTTATCGTGGGCGCGTAGATCGCGGTCGTCAGATCGTCGGCACTGGTCACATGAAAATACGCGCAGGCTAATTCCGTGAGAGCGGTTTCCGGACCACGCCCGTCCGAAGCATAAGCCACTGCCCGCAACGCGCGCCGCGCGAGCCATGCACCACCGCCTTCATCACCCGCGATCGGTCCCCAACCACCGGCGCAGAAACGTCTGTGCCGCGCGTTGATGCCACAACAGATCGAACCAGTCCCTGCAATAACAACCAGGCCAGGCGCGCCGTCAGTTGCTCCATACAAGGCGATATCCGCGTCAGTAACAACTTCGATCTCGCCGACGCCGAGCGGCATGAGCGTTTCGCGCATGCGTTCACGCAGTTCGCGCCGCCGTGCCCCGGCAAGGCCAATTTGTGCCGCAATCAGATCTCCGCGCCGCAGCTTCGCCGCTGCGCAGGCACTGTCAATCGCCTCGCGCACTGCCGCCGCTGCTCCCGCAATTCCGACTCGCAAGGGGTTCGAAGGTCCGGCGATGCCGTCACCAATCACTCTCAGATTGGCGTCCATAATTACGGCTTCGGTCTTGGTCCCACCGCCGTCGACACCAACCACTGAGTTCTGCGTGTGCAAGCGTCTAGCCGGAGAGAGATCTGCTGTTCGTCGTTCAGTGCTCACAGTTCGGGTTTCGGTCCGACTAGAAACAATCCAATTAACATTATTGATTATTCTAGGGTTCGCTGATTTATAATGGAAACTAAAAGATTTTATTATTACGATAATCCATCTTGATATCGGGGAGCCTTGCTGCTGTGGAAATTCGACAATTACGGGCCTTCGTTGCCATCGCTGAATCAGGCACGTTTACCGCGGGAGCCTTACGGGTTCACGTGACCCAGGCTGCGATAAGCATGCAGATCAGGCAACTGGAGACAGAGATTGGGGCGAAAGTGTTTGTGCGAGCCCCGCGTCACGTGATCCTTACTGAAGCGGGTGAGCAACTGCTGCGACGGGCGCGCCACATCCTGCGCGAGCATGATGCCGCACTTGATGAAATCGCCGAGCTGGCCGGGGCTGAACGCGGCCGGTTGAGAATCGGCAGTGCCTCGGCGATGGTCCTGTCTGAGCAGCTACCAGCGATTCTGAAGGAGTTACGCAAGCAACACCCCGCAGCCGAGATCTCGGTCATGTCGGGAACGAGTGAAGTGCTGGTGGACCAGATCCTGGGTGGCGAGGTCGATGTTGCTTTCGTTTCGCTTCCCGTCGATGTTCGTGGAATCAAAACTGAGCGCTTGAGCCAGGATCAACTGGTGGCAATTGCGTCGCCGCAGCACAAACTCGCAAAGCAACGCACGATCAGCGCCTACACACTTGCGGGCGAGCGACTGATTCTAGGGGAGCGTGGCGGAAATACGCGCCGGTTGATCGATCAGTTTTTTGCGCAGGCCGGCGCAACTTTGCACGTCGCGATGGAGTTGAGCCGCCAGCAGGCGATCAAGCGAATGGTAGAAGAAGACATGGGTGTCGGCATCGTACCGCTGCAGTCTGTGAAGGAAGAAGTCGACAAAGGAAAACTGATTCGTTGGTGGATTGAAGGCGCCCAGATCAATTGGGAACTGGGCATCGCGCAGTTGAGTAACGGCTACGACTCACCAATCATGCAGAAGTTCGTCGCGCTCGCGCACAAGAACTTCGAGGATGGTCCACCGGTGAGCAGCCTGAAGAAAACTAAATCGAAGAAGAAATAAATACTTGCGCACCGTGATGCCGAAAGAATCGTTTCACAGGATTTACAGGATTAGACAGAATTCACAAGATAAATCCTGTTCATCCTGTCTAATCTTGTAAATCTTGTCCAACAACTTACCATGAACTCCAGCGCTCAAATCGACTTGAGCGCCATAACCAACCGCTCAATATCTTCTTCATCATTAAAAAAATCAGTCGACACTCGAAACCCCTGCGGCTTTTCCGTGACCAGAATCTTCTGCGCCGCTAACGCAGCAACAATCTTTGCCGGATCTTCCGCTGCCACCAGCGTCTCCGCTGAACGAAACTTCTCATTATTGAGCGGCGACAAAACCTGCCAACCAATCTCGTTTAATCTCCTCGTCAACACGCGATTAAGTTCCAGTGTGCGCGCTTCGATATTCGCGATCCCGATCGATCGCATCAATTCGATCGATGCGCCCAACGCAAACACACCCGCAAAATGCGGACAGCCGAGTTCGGCTCTCGCTGACATGTCATGTCGCAGATGGACTTCGTCGTTTCTCATTCCATACGGATCGTGAACACTCAACCAGCCAATCGTTCGTTGTCGCACCGCTGCCTGCAGCTCTTTGCTGATGTAAACAAAACCGGATCCATACCCGGATCGCATCCACTTGTGACCCGTCGCGCATAAGGCATCGATCTTCATGCGCTTCACATCGATCTCGAAAACTCCAGCGGCCTGGCTCGCATTGATTACTAGCGCATGGTTTCCTTTAAGACTCGCGAGTTCCTCAATATCCGTTCGGAAGCCGTTGGAAAACTGAACGTAGCTAATCGAGATGACGCCGGTGCGCGTGTTCATGGCCGCGCGAATATCTTCCGCCCGTACGACACCACCAACTGCCTTCACAAAATGAACCGGAATGCGACGATGCATCCACGCAATCGTCGTCACTGGAAATTCGAGATCGCAGGAGATCACTTCCCCATGCTTCTCGAGTGCATCAACAATCAGATTCATTCCACTTGACGTGTTCGTTGTGAAACCAATCTCTTCGGGTTCAGCATTGATAAAACCGGCGACCTGCGCGCGTACCTCCTCGCGACGAGCGAGCCATGCGTCCCAGTGAACGTCGCCATCATTCATCATCTGCTCGTAATACTCGCTTCCCGCTCTGGCAGTGGTAACTGCCAGTGGACCAGCCGCAGCCGTGTTCAGGTAGACACTCGTGCTGGTAACAGGAAACCTCGCGCGCACTTCAGCCCAATTGATCATGTTTGCGGTTAAATCGATTCTTTGTAGGTTTCGAGGTTCTGCTGGATCTTTTGCAGCAATTGCGACTTGAGAGTGTTTGAGTTGAGTTTCTCCGGGGGCACCGGCTGCCACTTTCCCGGAATCAACACCTGCGAGTCGATGAAGGCGTCGATTGCCTCCTGAAGACCATCGATCCTGATCTTGCCCTTTATTGCGATGACTTCTTCGATGATCCACGTGACCGCGTCGCCAGTGATTCGATGGCGGTGATTGATGACCGCCGAGCGCTCCTGAAGTGTCTTCAAAACCATGTCGAATGGACCACCGAACGCAGCCACGAGGCGCAGGTAACATTCCTGAAAGTCTTTGACGTGCGACGACGTCGTCGCTGACGGTTTCAAATCGTTCTTGCCGACGTACGATGCGGCCATGATACGGCAGAAAATCTCATCAGGCATGTACGCGCTGGTATCGTCAACGCGACTGGCTGTTTGTGCCACATAATAGGCAGGCAGGAGTCGCAGCAGGTTGCGGATCAGAAAAACGGGATTATGCGTAAAGCCGTCGGGAAGTTTTTCGATTCCCTTTGTAACTTTTCGATCTTCGAAGTAACTCAGACTTCGATCGAAGTCTCTGATCTCTTTCTGAGCATTGCTCATCAGGTATGCGATCTGTTCCGGAGTGAAACCGATGCGCCAGAGCATGCGCTCGTCTCGTTCTCGAGCGAAACTCTCATCAAAAACGCGCAGACAATCTGCGTTCTTGAAGTTGTTGAGATTCTCTTTCACGCCCGACTCAATAAAACTCATCGCCTGGGCAAATACCTGGATGATGGTTCTGGCCCAGCCGCGTTGTTCTGCAAGCGAGGCGGAGTAACGATCGACGTCCTTGTATCGATACTTGTCATGCTTCGCCGCGAACTGCCGGATCGAACCGTAGTCGAGCATGGCGCCACTGGCGAGCATGTTGTCACCATCCCACGAAAGCCAGTTGAAGATGTATTCCTCTTCGAGCAAAGCGGCTAGTTTGGCGTAAGAGCGCGCAAAGTAGTCGAGTGCTTTTGTGTAACGGTCTTTCTCGTTCGCGGGAATTTCCCAGAAACCGTTTTGGATTTCGCGATCGATGAAGTAATCGACTGACGCTTTGAGTTCGTGATGGAGACCCTGCTTGAGATAACGAAACATGTGGGCCGGCCTGATCAAATTGGGTGCAGTTCTGACACCGATGGCCGTCGCGTCAGGAAATCCGATTACCGCCAGACAACGTTCCGTGGGAATTCCCTGGCGATAAAAGATCTCTGACATGACGGCGCTGCCAAGCATTTCGTCGAGTTCCGCCAGGCCTGACGAGTATCCGTAAGTCGTGTCGCCAGTCGCTAATAATTTTTGAGTCTCCTGTGCGCCCGGGCTGAGTATGGTGGCGCCGGTGCCACGACTCGAGATATCGAAGACGAGGTTGTCGCTCTTTAGGTAACCATTCCAGATGCTACGGCCGTCGCCGGAAGTCTTGCCTCGTTTATTGCGATGTTGAGTTTGGAGGTAACGGGTCGCCATGTAAGGGTGAGGCTTGATTGTTTCGGGGGGAAATTTCTTTGCCTGCTGCACGTCGTATTCGTTAATGATTTGGAGTGAAAAGGTATCGAGGACTATCTGTTCAAGATCCTTGCCGATGCTCGAGGGATGATCGGAGGGGATCAGCCCCATCTCTTTGGCGAGTGGAAAATTGAAAAAGAGGACACGACCGTGCGGGCGATAGCGAGCCTGATAATCGACGTAGCCATCAGGGCTAACATTCCGCCAGGGATGCGTACCGTCTATCTCGCTGAACTTCTCATACATAGGCCACAGACGGGCACAAAGAAGCGATCCATTTTAGCCACAAAAGGCACAAAAGGCACAGAAAATTTCTTGATTTTCGCTTGACAGATAATTATTGCCGGGTACTATTCCCAACAGGGAGAGACTCATGATCTACATTCAGATACCAGAAGAACACGACGCTTTAGGTTTCATTGCATTGGCAACGAGTGGGCCTCCTGTAGTGTGTCTGCCTCAAAACACCTACGGGGTAATCACTGAGCATTTAAGAGTACTCAGGCAAAAGCGTATTCCATTCAAGAAACTCGAAGCGGGCACTGTTCGTTTACCAAAACCCTCGCGACCTCACCATGAACAAATATGAAATTTACTTGCCGCTGAAATACAACAACGGAGCAGCAGTAGAGCGAGAGAAACTTAAACAGATACGACAACAGTTGATGGCTGCATTTGGGGCCATAACAGTCAGTTCACTATCTGCTCCATTCGAAGGCACTTGGCGTTTTGGTGGTGTAGAGTTCGTTGACGACATCATTCGCATTGAGGTCATTACGAAGGAAGAATTGGAATTCTTTAAGAACTTCAAGCGGCGGCTAAAAAGAAAGCTTCGTCAAATCGAAATCCTCATCACCATGCAGTACATTCACGTGATCTAAACTGCAAAGAGGCACAAACACCAGATCACTTCCGGGCGAGATTCGCCCCGGACTTCTTTTTTGTGCTTTTTGTGCCTTTTTGTGGCTGGCTCTTCTTTGTGGCTTTTCGTGGCGCGAACCAGAGGGTCGTGAGGGGTGGGAGATCGATGGCGGAGCCGGAGATCGATACGCCTTCGTGGCCGCCGTAAGTTTCGGAGTTGGTGTTGAGGATGAGATCGTATTCCGCTTTGCCGAGCAACTCGACCTGATAACCTTTCTTCGCGACGGCGGAGAAATTACAGACGCAGATGACTTCATTACCGCTTTGTGGCGAGCGGCGGATGAAGGCGACGATGTTTTCCGAAGCGTTATCGACGTCGATCCATTCGAAGCCCGACGACTCACCGTCGGCTTCCCATAACGCACTGTCTGGTGCGTAAAGTCGATTCAGGTCGCTAACCAACTTCTGGACACCGCCATGCTGCGAGTCCTCGAGCAGATGCCAGTCAAGACTCTCAGTCTCCGTCCACTCGCGCCACTGGCCAAACTCGCCCCCCATAAACAACAACTTCTTGCCGGGATGTGCCCACATGTACCCATATAACGCCCGCAGCGTGGCAAACTTCTGCTCTGTCGTGCCGGGCATCTTGTTCAGCAGCGACCCCTTCATGTGGACCACTTCATCGTGTGAGAACGGCAGAATAAAGTTCTCACTCCATGCGTAAACCAACCCAAAGGTCAACGCATTGTGATTGCCGGCACGAAACAGTGGATCGGTCTGGAAGTACTTGAGCGTGTCGTGCATCCAGCCCATGTTCCACTTGAAATCAAAGCCAAGGCCGCCCGCGTAAATGGGATGACTGACCATCGGCCACGCAGTCGACTCCTCGGCAATCATCATGATTCCGGGACACGCGCGATGCGTGATCTCATTCAACTCTTTCAGAAACGAAATCGCTTCCAGATTCTCACGCCCACCGAACTGATTCGGCACCCATTCCCCTTCCTTGCGGCTGTAGTCGAGATACAACATCGACGCCACTGCATCGACACGCAATCCATCCACATGAAACTCGTTGAACCAGTAGACCGCATTGGCGAGGAGAAAATTGCGCACTTCGTTGCGACCGTAATTGAAGATGTACGTGCCCCAATCCGGATGTTCGCCCTTGCGTGGATCGAGGTGCTCATAGAGCGCGGAGCCATCGAAGCGCCCGAGTGCAAAACCATCTTTCGGAAAGTGCGCGGGAACCCAGTCCATGATCACGCCGATGCCGCGCTGGTGCAGGTAGTCGATGAGGTAACGGAGATCGTCCGGTTCACCATAACGGGCGGAGGGCGCGTAATAGTAAGTGACCTGATAACCCCACGATGGTCCGTACGGATGTTCTTTGAGTGGCAGAAACTCCACGTGCGTGAAGCCCATTTGCGTGACGTAGTTGGCAAGCGGTTCGGCCATCTCACGGTAAGTGAAAGGGCGATTGTCCTCTTCCATCTGCCGCCGCCACGAACCAAAGTGGACTTCGTAAATCGAGAGCGGCTTGCGGAAGTGTTCGCGGCCGGCGCGACTCTTCATCCACTTTGTATCGCGAAACTTGTACTTCGATTGATAGACGATCGATGAAGTATCAGGAGGAACTTCAGTGAACTGAGCATACGGATCGGCTTTGAAAAACGGTGGAGTATTTGGCGCGCGGATCTCAAACTTATAGAGACTACCTTCCGTAAGCTTCGGGACGAACAACTCCCAAACACCGGACTGTCCCTGCAGGTGCATCTGGTGACGACCCCCATCCCAGCCATTGAAGTCCCCGACGACGCTGACGCTATTAGCATGCGGCGCCCAAACGGCAAACGAAACACCCTTCGTACGCCCTACTTTGATGACGTGCGCACCAAGCTTCTTATAGATCTCCTCGTGGCGTCCTTCGCCGAAGAGATGCAGATCGATGTCACCGAGACTCATCCGTCAAAAATCCGTTTTATGCATGGCTAAAAAAAGCTCTGCTCCATTCCCCTTTTCTCCTCGATTACTCTTCGCCTCAGACATAATCTCCAGGAATCTCTTAACCGGTGGTTCCAGCCCCAACTGATTCATCAGTTCAACCACGCGCGCAGCGTAGCGCATTACCTGAATCGTCTCTATCCCCGCGAGGTCAGAAAAGAACCAACCACAACTCGTAAACATCAGCAACGCGCTTCGTTGCATCTCCAATAACTTCCACACACGCGACTCTTCCGGCGAATTCAAGTGACGAACAACATGCCGCTTCAAAAACTCCTCTCGCACATGATCCGGATCCAGGATCACGCCGATATATTGATTGCGCGCCGCCCATGGATCCGCCAACAACTCGGCGCCCACATCCCCAAACTTTATCGCCGCATCGTCGCGAAGAAAATTTAGTGCTGTGCGCAGCGGCTGTCGCCACTGTTGATTCCAGCCGGGCTCACCGCCCGTCTGACAGCCACAGTCGCGCGACCAGCGTCCTACACCATGAGCACAACTCCACGAAGTCCCTTCTCCGTCAGGTCCGTTATCAATCTCGACTTCCAGCTCAGGTGGATTTCGATCGAGATACTCGGCATAGTTCGTGATCCAAAACCCCGCTTGCTTCGCTTCAACCTCCAACGCATGGGCCAAACAAAGATCTCCAAACTTGAAATGATGGCCATACGTCTCACCGTCGGTCGCAACATTCACCAAATCACCTGACTGCGCGGCTGCGATAAACAGTTCAACCAGACCTTTGCTCGACGCGAGCGCGTGTTCGAAAGCGATCGCTCGTGCGAGTGGCCCATTGTAAAAGAAGATGGCGAGCGAGCGTCCCGATCCGTCGGGGTGCCGGAAAAGATAGGGTCTTGAACTATCAATCGCACTCTTTGCCTGGTTGGGCGCAAGAATCACATAGCGCAAACCTTGTTCGATCAGCAATGCAAGAACTTCGTCGTTGGCAGCCGTCTCCGGTAGCCAGAGCGATTCGGCTTCACGACCGAAACGAAAACGAAAGTCGGCGAGGCCCCAGAGGACTTGTGTCAATCGGTCACGCTCATTGCAAAGTGGCAGAATCGCGTGACCGTACGCCTGCGCGATCGCGTTACCATGACCACCCCTGGCTGCGGCGCTTACTTTGTCGGCGTCGAGAATGTTTTGATACGTGTCCGGATGTTTACTGGCAAGCCACGAGAGCAGCGTTGGACCAAAGTTGAAACTGATGAGCGGGTAGTTGTTGACGTTTGGAGCGTAGCACTCGGCATGAATGCGTTCATTCCAGTCGTGATAAGGTGCGGCGCTCGGTTGGGGATCGATTTCACCTGTCCAAGGGTTCTCACGTGGCGGTTGATAGAAGTGGCCGTGAATGATTAGCGCAGTCATTAAATAAAATCTTGTAAATCCTGCGAATCTTGTTAATCCTGTCTAACTGTTTCACAGGATTAACAAGATTTACAGGACTTACAAGATACGTCCTATCACTCCTGGAACGCCAACCGAGCAGCACCCAACAACCCGGCATTATCTCCACACTCAGCCTTCGCGATCTTCACCTGCTTCGCGGTCGTGCGGAAAGCGCGTTCCTCAACCTGCCGGTACATCTCATCAGCAAACAAATCCCAACCATTAATGACGCCACCGGTTATCACGATAATCTGCGGATCAATCAAATTGATCAGATTCGCGAGACCGATGCCGAGATACATCCCGAAGCGTTTGAAAACCGCGAGCGCCAACTCGTCGCCCTGTTGCCCGGCATCGTAAACCTTCTCCGCCGTCAACTCATCACTCTTCAAAGTTGTTTCAGGAAACGTCGACAACATCTCGCGCGTCATTCGCACAACCGCTGTTGCAGACGCGAACAACTCAAGACAACCCGTGTTGCCGCATTTGCACTTTAAACCACTGAACGGATCGACAGTCGTGTGCCCAATCTCACCGCCGGAACCATGCGAACCACGCCACAACTTACCGTCAAGAATGACACCTCCACCAACACCCGTCCCCAGCGTAATACTAACAACGTCTCGACAGCCGCGTGCCGCACCCTGCCACATTTCTCCAACCACAGCGGCATTCGCGTCGTTTTCAAGATAGACGGGCCAGCCGAGCCTTTGCTCGAGTTCGGTCTTTAATGGGAAGTTAACCAGCGAAGGAAGGTTCGGCGCCTGCACGACAACGGCTTTCGCGCAATCCACTGCGCCGGGAACCATGATTGAAGTCGCAACCACGGGTAGACCGTTGCAGCCCCAACGCTCTGACACGTTGACGAGAGCGTCAATGATGTCCTCGGCAGAATCTCCTTTCGGAGTATCCTGTTTATGTTGTTTGAGTATTCTCCCGGTGTCATCGACGAGAGCTACTCGTAAATGTGTGCCTCCAAGATCGACGGCGAAAACTATTCGTTCACTAGACTGGTTCTTCGGCATGTTCAAGTGGGAGCGTGTCAGCGGTCATTTCTCCTCGCGAAAGATTCCGTGAAATCAACGCTCCTGCCACAATCGCGACCAGTAAGTATAGCAATCCGGTTCCCCACTCCTTAAAGATCAATTTACCGATGCCAAACAATGACCCATAAATGAGCGCAACTCCGAGTATCCAATTCACAAACTGGAGCGACAGACGTCCCCGCGCATGCGACTCGGCGAGACCAGCCTCGTGAGCAATGTCGGTCCAGCCGGGCCCTTCCGGCCTGACGCGGCGGTAGAACGCAATGAGCTTCTCCGCCGGTTCAGGACTGGTACTTAGAGTTACCACAATCCAGACAAGACTCGTGATTCCAACCGTCACCAGCATGATGTACGCAAACTGCCGCGGGTCGTCGCTATTCCACCTCAGGAACTCCGGAGCGTTATCGGTGATTTGAAGCTTCGCCAGGATGCGAGCACCTTCCTGCAAAGTAATCGAGACTATCGCAGCGGTGATCATCGCCGAGACTTCGGACCACGCATTGATGCGCCACCAGAACCAACGCAGCAGGAGTACGGTGCCCGTTCCCGCGCCTGTGACCAGCAGCAGTTTCCATGCTCCGCCAATCGACTCCATATAAAACGTAACGGTCAGCGATACGATCATTAACAGCACTGTCACGACTTGAGAAGCGATAACGTAGTGTTTGTCGGTCGCTTCACGGTGTACAAAACGACGATAGAAGTCGTTGATGACGTAAGAAGCGCCCCAGTTGAGTTGTGTGCCGATCGTTGACATGTACGCAGCGGCAAATGCCGCGAGCATGAAACCACGCAGGTAAGTTGGAAACACGGTCGGATCGAGCAGCGTCTTGATGTAACCGGATTCCTTATCGACGAGATTAGGATAAAGGATCAACGAAGCGAGCGCCGTCAGGATCCACGGCCACGGACGCAAAGCATAATGAGCGACATTGAACCAGAGCGTCGCGAGCAGTCCGTGCCGCTCGTTCTTCGCAGAGAAGATGCGCTGAGCGACGTAACCGCCACCGCCAGGCTCAGCGCCGGGGTACCATGTGGACCACCAGATCACGCCAAGATAAACAAACAGCGTTATCGCCGGCATCCACGCGGAATCGAGTTCGGGAAAGAATGCGAGTCGTGAACCGCCGCCGGCGGCTGCATCCATCGCGCCGATCTTCGTCTTCATTGCATCGATGCCACCAACGGCGTTGACTGCGAGAATAGCCAACACGATCACCATTCCCATCTTGAGCGCGAACTGGAACAGGTCCGTAACAAGAACTCCCCACAGCCCGGAGATGGCGGTGTAGAACGCGGTGAAGATCAGCATGCCGATCACGATCTTGATCGCACCGCTCTTATCAACTCCGAGCGTGATCTCGAGAATCTTCACCATCGCGAGATTCACCCAGCCAAGGATGATGCAGTTGATCGGCAGTCCGAGGTACAACGCGCGAAAACCACGCAGGAAAGCAGCAGGCTTGCCGGAGTAACGCAGTTCGGCAAACTCGATGTCGGTCATCACTCCCGCGCGCCGCCAGAGTCGCGCGTAAAGAAACACGGTGAGCATTCCGCTCATGACAAAGTTCCACCAGAGCCAGTTGCCGGCGATTCCGTTCTTGGCGACGAAGCCGGTCACAGCAAGTGGAGTATCAGCCGCAAACGTTGTCGCCACCATCGAGGTGCCGGCCAGCCACCACGGCACGTTGCGACCCGACAGGAAAAACTCGCTGGTGCTACCGGAAGCCCTGCGCGCGTAATAGATGGCGATACCGAGATTGAAAATGAAATAAGCGGCGATTACCGTCCAATCCAGCAGTGAAAGGTTCATCGGATTCCTTACTTTGTCGGTTTTGAAAAGGCGGTTACTCGGGCGCTTATCTCACGTCAAACGCCACGATCTGTCAAGTAAAAAGAAAGTGCAGCCACAAAAAGGCACAAAAGTCACAAAAGATCGGAGCAGAAGCAGATGGCAGGAACAGTTACTCGCACCTGCTCCTGCCTCCTGTTTTCTGTTCCGGATTTTCAAAATTACGTGGCTCACGTTACGATGGCCCAAATGGGCACTGATTCGTTAGTTATCGGTCTCGCGATAATCGGGATAGTTATCATTGTGTCAGCACTGCTGTCAGGCCTCGTCGACAAAAGCGGTCTGCCACAGGTCGCAGTCTTTATCGCAATCGGGGCCGCACTCGGGCCGTTAGGCCTGGGCGTCTTCGACATGCACCTCGACTCTCCGGTCTTGCGCGTTGTCGCCACACTCAGTCTGACACTCGTTCTCTTCACGGACGCAGTCACTCTCAACATTAAAGAAGTCAGGCGATATGCGGGACTCGCATTTCGCATGTTGGGTCCGGGGACGATTGTGTGCGCTGCACTCACTGCGCTAGCGGCGTGGTGGTTGCTCGGTATCGCACCGACATTGGCAGCAATTCTCGGCGCCGCACTCGCCTCGACTGATCCGGTGCTGTTACGCACTCTACTGAAAAGAACCGATATACCTTCCGAGGCACGACTGGCATTGCGTCTCGAAAGCGGGCTAAACGACGTGGTGCTTCTGCCGATCGTCGCAGTTGCAATGGCTTTGACTCTCCACCACGATCCCGAAACCGGTGGCGGCTTGGCAAAGCTGGGCTTCGGCCTGTTCATTCTTGGTCCAGGAGCCGGTATCGCGATCGGGTTGATAGCAGTTTCAGCACTCGACCTGCTGCGTAAACGTGTCGGCATCCGGCGCGATTACGAATCGCTCTACTCACTCGGCGTAGCGTTCACGGCGTATGCGGCCGCGGAAGCAGTTCACGGAAGTGGATTTCTCGCTGCGTTTGCAGCAGGTATCACGATTGCCGCACTCGACGTGGAGCTCTGCGATTGCTTCGTCGAGTATGGCGGCGTAACAGCGGAGATGTTGTTACTTTTCACCTTTGTGATTTTTGGCAGTTCGCTGATCTGGAGCGGTTTTCAGGGGCTCAACATGCACACTGTCATGTTCGCCGCGTTTGCGATATTGATCCGGGTGCCTGTCTATCTGCTTTCATTAATCGGCTCGCACGTGGATATGCGCGGCCGGATGGTGATCGCGTGGTATGGACCGAGTGGACTCAGTTCTTTGCTGCTCATCCTGTTGCCGGTTTTTCTTGGAATTCCTGGGAGCGACCAACTTTTCCAGATCTCCGCTTTCATCGTTCTGATTTCTATCGTCATTCACGGTTTCACGCCGACTTTGCTCGCGCGCTTTTGCTCGAAGTCCGGGACGGAAGAAACTCCGGAGCCGGCAATTGAAACTCGTTCGCTTCCTGTGATTGAGTCATCAGCTTCGGAGGCACTCGGAACGCAGAGCATTACACTCGAAGAATTCGATAGGCTGCAGAAATCCGGAGAGAGCGTCGTTCTCCTGGACGTTCGTACTGAACGAAGTCGAGAGCCGAGCGAGTTTCAGGCCAAGGGATCTGTGCGGATGGTGCCCGAAGGCGTGGTGGCACAGGCGCAGAAACTGAAACTACCGAAGGATGCGTGGCTCATTGCCTACTGTGCTTGACCAAACGAAGCTACCAGCGCCCGGGTGGCGCAGGAACTTCGACAAGCCGGATGGACCAAGGCACGAGCCCTCATCGGTGGTTGGGATGGCTGGCAAGAGGCTAAGCTCCCGCTCGAACCGATCCATCCACAGATTACGCAGATGAAATAATCTGTGTAATCTGTGTGCAATCTGTGGACAAAATGAAGAGCCTGATCTTAATTCTGGTTGTTTTTTCGATGGTACCGCCGGCATTCACACAAAACAGACCGCGTGCTCGTGAGCTGGGCGTCATCGTCGGCG
>Ga0111539_10007062_pt1 | contig 14406 bp, 17 predicted proteins | sample RhiMethybrSRZTD1_FD_79667 | JGI IMG/M metagenome (GOLD analysis project Ga0111539, IMG submission 79667) | Populus rhizosphere microbial communities from Tennessee, USA - Rhizosphere MetaG P. TD hybrid SRZTD1 (version 2) (version 2) | ecosystem: Host-associated > Plants > Roots > Rhizosphere >...
GAAGCACGCGCGCGCCCTGGTCGTCGGCCACCCAGACCGAGCCGCCGCCGACCCAGATGTTGTAGGGCGCAGTCGCTCCGAGAGAGACGCGCCGCGCGATGCGCCCGGTATCGGCGTCGAGGCGGTAGAGCGTCGCGCTGTCGAGCGCCCAGAGCGAGCCGTATCCGAGCGCGACGGCGACCGGAGCGCCCGGGAGGCGCACGCGCGCCAGCGTCTTCCCGCGCGCCAGGTCGATCCGGACGAGGCGCGCCTCCTCCTTGCACGCGACCCACGCCGTCGTCGCGCGCAGCGCCAGCGTCATGGTCGGCCAGTACGGACCGGCCCCGGCGCAGGCGCGCACCGCGTCGGCACCGGGGATTCGGCGTTCGGCGGCCGGTGCCGCTGCCCCGAGCAGGCCAGCGCAGAGCCCGACGACGACGATGACTGCCGCTGCCCTCATGACACCCCTTCCCGGTAGTAAGAGTACCGACGAACTCGCACTACTTTAGCGACGAACCCGCAGGATCTCCAGCCTATGATCGAGCCGTGAGCACCGACGAGCGCGCGCCGGACGTCCTCCAGGAGCTCTACTCGACCGGCCTCATGGTCGGCCTGCTCGTCGACATCGAGCTGGAGCGGGCCGGCGTGCCGACACAGCTCTTCTCCTTTCTCGGCTGGGTGTCGATCCTGCAGCCCGTCACGCCGGGCAGGCTCGGCCTCGAGACGGGGCTCCCTGCGACGACGATTCGCGACCACGTCCGGCGGCTCGTCGAGCGCGGCGATGTCGAACGGGTGGCGAACCCGGCCGACGGCCGCTCGTACCACCTCGTGCTGACGCGGAAGGGCACGCGGCTCGCCCGGCGCGGTTGGCCGGCCGTCGTCGCCGCGCACGAACGCGTGGCGGCGCATCTCGAACGGCCCATCGCCGAGCACATCGCGACGGCGCGCGAGCTGCGACGGGCCGTGCGCCTCGCGGTCGAGGAGGCGAGGCTCGAGTCGGTGCGCCGCTAGCGTTCGGCTCCGATGTCACGGACATGGTCTGAGCTGCTCGGCGACGCGGACGGCGGCGTCGCGGACGAACAGGAGCGTGCAGGGTTCTTCGGGCGGCTCCGCGACTCGCTGTCCAAGAGCCGCCGAGCGCTCGTCGCCGAGCTCGGCGCATCGTTCGACCCGGCCGACGAGGAGGCGTGGGAACGCCTCGAGGAGGCGCTCATCCGCGCGGACGTCGGTGTCCCCGCGACCGCGGAGCTCGTCCAGCGACTCGAGGCGCGCGGCGTGGCGGGCGACCTCGGAGACGCGCTCGCCGAGGAGGTCGCGACCCTCTTCGGCGACCCCCCAACCCTCGTCACCGCGCCCGAGCAGCCCACCGTCGTCCTCGTCGTCGGCGTCAACGGAACCGGCAAGACGACCACCATCGGGAAGCTCGCGCGCAAGCTCTCGGAGCACGGGCGCAGCGTCCTCGTCGGTGCTGCGGACACGTTCCGCGCCGCCGCCGAGGAGCAGCTCGAGATCTGGGCGGAACGTGCCGGAGCCGACTTCGTCGGCGGCTCGCGCGGCGCCGATCCGGCCGCGGTCGCGTTCGACGCCGTGGAGGCCGGTCGCGCCCGCGGCAAGGACGTCGTCCTGGTCGACACGGCGGGGCGGCTCCACACACAGGGCAACCTGATGGACGAGCTCGCGAAGGTCCGCCGCGTCATCGCAGGGAGGATCGACGGCGCGCCCCACGAGACGCTGCTCGTCGTGGACGCGACCACGGGCCAGAACGGCCTGCAGCAGGCGCGGCTCTTCTCCGAGGCGGCGGGCGTGACAGGCGTCGCGCTCACGAAGCTGGACGGGTCGGCGAAGGGTGGCGTCGCGATCGCGATCGCGCACGAGCTCGGGCTCCCCGTGAAGCTCGTCGGCGTCGGCGAGGGCGTCGACGACCTCCGCCCGTTCGACGCCCGCGACTACGCGCGCGCCCTCGTCGGCGCGGACGCGTAAGCACGGGACGAGTCGACGGCGGTCAGTTGCGGTCGCACCGCAGCGGGCGATACCCTCGTACGAGTGATTGCCGAACCCTCGTTCGAGGGATTACTCTCACCCTGAAGGGTGAATCGAAAGGAGACGCCTCCGCATGGCTGTCGCAGTCGTTGCCCGGTACCCGGATCTGACGCCCGAGACGTACGACCAGGTCATCGCGTCGCTCGATCTCGACGTGAACCCGCCGGCCGGCGCGATCTTCCACATGGCCTCCGAGGGTGTGGGTGGGGTCGTCGCCTCCGAGATCTGGCAGACCGAGCAGACGTTCCGCGCCTTCCTCGACTATCGGCTCCGGCCCGCGCTGCGGATGCACGGGGTACACCGTGATCCCGTCGTCGAGGTGTCGGCGCTCCACAACGTGTACGCGCCCGAGATGTTCACCATCGAGCGCATGGGAGCCGTCTCGCTCCCGGCGCACATGTCCGGCGCGGCGCTCTAGCAGCACCTCGGGTGCGGCGCGCTGCTGGCGCCGCACCCCGTCCGACCCGGAACGCAGTCCGGCCGCTAGTCGTGGCCGTGGTCCTTGACCGTGACCTTGTAGTCGCTCGGCGGATTCGTCCCCTCGACGACGATCGAGACGACGATGAAGCTGAACGTCCGATCAGAGCCGTCGGGCCTCCTCCGCTCGTCCGTGGACTTCGCCGCCATTCCCTGCTCGTACGCGTGCTTCAGCGCATGCTTCAGCGCCGGCTCCTCGTCGGGCGCCCCGATCTTGGAGCTTCCCTCGTACACCCCCCCTGGAACCTGTCCGGACTGTGCCACGCCGCACCTCCTTTGAACCCGGGATCGTACGGCGCTCGGAGGCGAATTGGAAGTCAGGGGACGGACTGGCGGGCGGCGATCCGCGTCATCGCCGCGCTGTTCCCCTTCGCCTCGTAGAGCGCCCGAGCCTCGTCGAGATGCGGATCGCCGTCCGCCGGCGTCCCGGCCTCGTCCAGGACGTCCGCGAGCGCGACGAGCGACCCAGCGCGGAGATCCAGAGCGTCGGTGGCCTCGGACAGCCGAAGGGCTTCGCGCGCCAGCGCCTCCGCCGTCGCCGCGTCGCCCTGTCGTGCGGTCGCCCGCGCGAGCGCGCGTCGCCAGAGCACCTGCGGCATGACGTCGGTGTCGGCGGCGGTATCGCGCGCGATCCGCACGAAGCGCTCCGTCTCGGCGTCGTCTCCCCGGATCGACAGGACGTCCGCGAGCATGGCTGCGACCGTCGACCGTGCCCCCTGCTCGCCCATCTCCTCCAGCATGGCGTAGCCGACCCGGAGCTCCTGCTCCGCCGCGGCGGGGTCGCCTCCGAGCATCTCGATCTGCGCCCCCAGCATGGATCGGACCGCCCGCCGGAAGCGGAGCCCGAACTCGTCGTAGACCGCGACCGAGTCGGCGTACAACCCGCGCGCGACGTCGAACTTCCCTTCCATCGCGCGGAGCGCCGCGATCGTCGTCGCGAGCCCCGCCTCGAACGTCGGCGACGCGGGGGCGGCCTCGAAGAGCTCGGCGCAGCGCCGGAGCGCCTCCGGCACCGGAGTCGGGCCGTAGTACATGGCCTGGGCGAACTGGACGACCAACACCAGAGCCTGGCCCTCGTCGGACGCCTTCCTCGCGTGGCGAATCGCACGCTCCAGGGCATCGGCCCGTAGCTGCCAGCGCCCGGCGATGAGGTGCGACTCGCTGAGGAGCCACAACGCCTTTGCTAGACCGAGGTCGTCCTCGAGTCGCTCGAGCTCCGGGATCAGCGCCTCCGCGACGCGCCGGTCCTGCTCAGCGGCACCCTCCGGCTCCGTGTAGGAGCGCTGCCACTGGCGCTCGATCGTCGCCCGGAGCTCGGATCGCCGGTCTCCGAGCTCTTTCGCCGACGAGATCGCCTCGTCGAGCAGCACGTGAGCGCGCTCCCACTCGCCGGCGCGCATCGCGGCGCTGCCGAGCTCCGTCAGGAGCCGGCTCCGCTCCGCGTCGTCCGCCGGCAGGAGCGCGAGCGCGCGCTCGAACATCACGACGGCGGCGGGGAGGTCCTCCCGACCGAGCGCGCGCCGCCCCGCGACGGCGAGGAGCGCACCCGCCTCACCGGCGAGCGCGAGCGCATGGTCGTCCGCCGGGACGAGCTCGGTGCGGTAGCGATGGGCCTGTTCGAGGTGGTAGGCGAGGATCTCGTCGTGCTCGCCGAAGCCTCCTCCTTCGCGGGCCTGCTCCTGGAGCCAGCGGGCGAAGCGCTCGTGGAGCTCGGCGCGGACGGCTTTCGGAATCCCGGCATACGTCTCGTCGCAGATCAGTGAGTGCCGGAAGCGGTAGGCGTCCTCGCCGGGCACCTCCGCGCGGGACGGTTTCACGAGCCCCTTGCGGACGAGCGCCATCAGCCGGCCGGTGACATGAGGCTGGTCGGTGCGCGCCGAGAGAGCGACGAGCGCGCGCGGCCAGAACTCCTTCCCGACAATCGATGCCCGTTCGAGCATCCGCCGCTCGGCAGGCTCGAGGCTGTCGATGCGGGCCGCGAGCAGCGCGTGGATGGACGCCGGCAGCTCGATCGCGTCGGACGGCGCGGCGTCGGCCATCATCGCGGCGAGCTGCTCGGCGAAGAGGGGGTTGCCCTCGGACGTCGCGGAGATGCGCTGCAGGAGGTCGGCGTCCTCGATGCCGAGCGCCTCGACGAGCTCGCTCGTCTCGCGGTCGCTGAGCTGCTCGAGGTCGAGCGTGTTCGCGGCGAGGCTCGGCCGCGCCTCCAGCAGCTCCGGGCGCCCGATGCACAGCAGCACGAGCGGCCCGTTCGCGAACGCCGCGATGTACTCGACGAGATCGAGCATGGTCGGCTCCGCCCAGTGGAGGTCCTCGAGCGCGACGAGCAGCGGCCTCCGCTCGGAGCTCCGCTCGAGCAGTCGCCGCACCGCCCAGAACACCTCGGTGCTCGGGGCCGACGTGTCCGCGACGCTCGTAACGGCCTGGAGCCGCTCGAGCACGACCGCGCCGTCGTCGGTCCCTGCGAGGACGGACGCGGCGGCCTCCATTCCGCCGAGGTCCGTGACGAGCTGCTGTAGCGGCCAGAACGTGATGCCGCTCCCGTAGGGCAGGCAACGCCCCGTGGCGACGTCGGCGACGTCCTCGAGCTCGGTGGCGAGCTCGCGGGCGATCCGCGACTTCCCGATCCCCGCCGTCCCGAGGATGGTGACGATGCCGCAGCGCCGCGCCTCGAAGGCGTCGCGGACGAGCCGTCGCAGCGTGTCGAGCTCCTTCGTCCGGTTGACGAGCGGCGCATCCAGTCGGCGTGCGTACCCGGACGCGTCGGTGTCGACCTCGTCGAGGCGGAAGCGCGCGACGGGCTCGCGCTTGCCCTTCGCGGAGAACCGCTCGCGGGGGCCGACCTTGACCGCGTCCTTCACGAGCGGGTACGTCGCCGTCCCGATCAGGATCGTCCCGGGCTCCGCCGCCTGCTCGAGCCGCTTGGCGAGGTTCACCGCATCGCCGGTCACGAACCCCTCGCCGGATCCGTGGTCGCCCGCCACGACCTCGCCGGTGTTGATGCCGATACGGCAGGCGAGCTCGGCGCCCCAGGTCCGGAGGAGCTCGCCGTTCAGCTCCGCGAGGACGCGCTGCATCTCCGTCGCCGTCCTGACGGCCCGCAGCGCGTCGTCCTCGTGGGTGACGGGGACGCCGAACACGGCCATCACCTCGTCGCCGCGAAACCGCTCGACCGTCCCTCCGTGCTGCCGGACGATCTCGGCCATCGACTCGGCGTAGCGGGTCATGACCCGGCGTGTCGTCTCGGGATCGGTCGCCTCGCCCAGGGACGTCGATCCGACGACGTCGCAGAAGAGGATCGTCACCGTCTTCCGGACCTCGAGGCCCTCCCGGACCCGCTCGGGCAGCGCGGCGCCGCAGGCGCTGCAGAAACGGGCAGCGTCGGCGTTCGGGCTCCCGCACCGGGCGCATTCCGACACCGCTCGAGTCTAGGGCCCTCTGGCCATGTCCGGAAAGGGCACGCCCCGGCGCCGGGTACCCTGACAGGCCATGTTCGACACGCTCGCGAACCGGCTCCAGGACGCTCTCGGCGACCTCGGGCGCAAGTCCCGCCTCGACGAGGAGACCGTCGCGCGCGCCACGCGCGAGATCCGCCTCGCCCTGCTCGAGGCCGACGTCGATTTCGAGGTCGTCAAGCAGTTCGTCACCGCCGTGCGCGAGCGAGCCACCGGCCAGGACGTGCTCAAGGGGCTCGAGCCCGGCCAGCAGGTGGTCAAGATCGTCCACGAGGAGCTCACGGAGCTCATGGGCGCGAGCGACTCGAAGCTCGTCTTCGGCCGGCCGCCCGTCGTGATCCTCCTCTGCGGCCTCCAGGGCTCGGGCAAGACCACCGCCGCGGCCAAGCTCGCGCTCCACCTGCGAAAGCGCGAGGGGAAGACGCCCGGGCTCGTCGCCGCCGATCTCCAGCGCCCCGCGGCGATCGATCAGCTCGAGCAGCTCGGACGGCAGCTCCAGGTGCCCGTGTACCGCACCGACACGACCGACGCGGTCGTCGCGGCGGGGCAGGGTCTCGCGCGCGCCACGGCAGACGGCTGCGACGTCGTGATCGTGGACACCGCGGGGCGCCTTCAGATCGACGAGGCGCTGATGGACGAGCTGGCGCACGTCCGGGACGAGGTCAAGCCGCTCAACGTCCTGCTCGTGGTCGACGCGATGACGGGACAGGAGGCGGTCGCCGTCGCGCGGGCATTCCAGGAGCGAATCGCATTCGACGGAGTCGTGCTGACGAAGCTCGACGGCGATGCGCGCGGTGGAGCGGCGCTGTCGGTGAAGGCCGTCACCGGGCGACCCGTCAAGTTCGCCTCGGTCGGCGAGAAGCTCGACCAGCTCGAGGTGTTCCATCCGGACCGGATGGCGTCGCGCATCCTCGGGATGGGCGACGTGCTGACCCTCATCGAGAAGGCCGAGCAGGCGGTCGAGGAGGACGAGCAGGCGGAGATGGAACGGCGGCTGATGGCCGGACAGTTCACCTTCGACGACTTCCTCGCCTCGTCGCGGATGCTCAAGAAGATGGGCCCGCTGCAGGGCGTCATGAAGCTCGTGCCCGGCATGGGGCGCCAGCTCGACGGGCTCGAGATCGACGACCGGCAGATGGCGCGCGTCGAGGCGATCGTCCTCTCGATGACGCCGCACGAGCGGCGGACGCCGCACCTCATCAACGGCCCGCGGCGTCGGCGGATCGCCGCGGGGAGCGGCACGACCATCGAGGACGTCAACCGGCTGCTCCAGGCACGCAAGCAGATGGAGAAGGTCATGAAGTCGATGGGGAAGGGGAAGATGCCGACCCTGCCGGCCGAGCCCACGGGCTCCGTCGGGCCCGGCGGCGGCGCCGGTCGGCCGAAGCGCGGGCGCCGGTAGCCCGATTCGCGCGGCCCGGGCGAGCGAATGCAGGCACAATCCACCTTCCACACCAGCAGAAAGGCACGGGAGATGGCAGTTCGCATGAGATTGACGCGCGTTGGGTCGAAGAAGAACCCGATCTATCGCGTCGTCGTGGCCGATTCGCGTTCGCCGCGCGACGGCCGGTTCATCGAGATCGTGGGTCGGTACAACCCGCAGACCGATCCCTCGACGATCGATCTCGACAGCGACAAGGTGAAGGGCTGGCTCGCCAAGGGCGCGCAGCCGTCCCAACCCGTCGCGCGCCTCATCAAGGCCGCCGGCATCGAATAGCGCATGGAGGAGCTACTCGCCTGGATCGCGCGAGGGCTCGTCGACGACCCCGAGGCCGTCCGGGTCGAGCGCATCGACGAGGGCGACGTCGTCGTCCTGCGGCTGAGCGTCGCGCCGGACGACGTCGGCAAGGTGATCGGCAGGCAGGGACGGGTCGCGCGCGCCCTGCGGACCGTCGTCCGCTCGGCGGGAGCCCGCGGTGACCGCCGTCTGCTGCTCGAGATCGCCGATTAGCCTCCGCGTGGACCCGGAGCGCCTCGTGGAGGTCGGCAGGGTCGGACGCCCGCACGGGACCGACGGGGCGTTCGTCGTCGAGCTCGCGAGCGAGGACGAGCGGCGCTGGGCGATCGACGCCACGGTGCTCGTCGACGGCGAGCCGGCCCGCATCATGCTCAGCCGGCAGGTCGGAGGCGGCCGTCGAGCGATTCGCCTCGACCGGCCCGTCGCGCGCGGCGCCGTGCTCGCGGTGCGCCTCGGCGATCTTCCGGCCCTCGAGCCGGACAGCTTCTACGCCTTCCAGCTCGTCGGCCTCGCCGTCGTCGACGACGCGGGCACGGAGGTCGGGGTCGTGGCGGGCGTGGCGCCGGGTCTCGCGAACGACAACCTCGAGCTCGACGACGGACGTCTCGTCCCGCTCATCGAGGACGCGATCCGGGAGCTGGACGTCGAGGCGCGGAGGATCGTCGTCGACCGGGGCTTCCTGCCGTAGGGGTACCCTGGACCGCTGGTGCGCATCGACGTCTTCACCCAGGTCCCGCACGCATTCGGCTGGCTCACGGAGCAGAAGCCGCTGGCGACGGTGCTCGGCACCGAGCTCGAGCTCCGGCTGTTCAACTACCGCGACACGACGCCGCTCCGGGCGGGGCAGGTGGACGACGACCCGTACGGGGGCGGCGCCGGGATGGTGCTGCGCGTCGATGTGGTCGACGCCGCGCTCGGCGCAGCCTACGGCGACGACCGGCCCGCGCGCATCGTCGCGCTGACGCCCCAGGGGCGCCAGCTCGATCAGGAGCTCGTCGAGGAGCTCGCGGCGGGGCCCGGCATCGCGCTCCTCTCGTCGCGGTTCGAGGGCTTCGACGAGCGCATCGTCACCCACCTCTGCACGGACGCCGTGTCGATCGGCCCGTACGTGCTCTCGGGCGGCGAGCTTCCCGCCATGGTGCTCCTCGACGCGATCGCACGCCGGCTGCCCGGCGCGCTCACGGACGGCTCCGGCGAGCACGAGAGCTTCTCCGCCGCGCTCGACGGCGGGATCGAGTACCCCCATTACACCCGCCCGGCGGACTACCGCGGCTGGGACGTGCCCGAGGTGCTGCTCTCCGGTGACCACGGCCGGATCGAGCGTTGGCGTCACGACCAGAGCCGGGTGAGGAGCGCACGGTGAGCGGGATCGACGAGCGCGACGTCGCCCGTGGGGAAGAGGACGGTCACGTCCAGAAGCCCGTGTACGGCGGCGCGGCGCAGCCGGACGGCGCAACCGATGTGTCGAGGGGCCTCGACGAGGGCGGCTGGCCGACGACGCCCGCCGAGATCCCGCTCGTCGCGCACGACGAGGACGGGCGGGAACCGCTCCCGGCCGTCGAGTCCACGGACTACCGGGCGCAGCACCGGCACTCGCGCAACCCGGTCGACCGGCTGACGCGGGGGCTCCCGGACCCGCTCCGCGTGATCGTCGACTGGGCGGTCACGATCATCGGCGCGGTCGCGATCGTCCTCCTCGTCAAGGCGTTCGTCGTCAACCCGTACCGGATCCCGTCGTCCTCGATGGAGCCGACGCTCCACTGCGCGCAGCCGGCGTCGGGCTGCGAGGCGCGCTTTTCCGACCGCGTGCTCGCGAACCGCTTCATCTACCACCTGCGCGATCCGCGCCGCGGCGAGATCGTCGTCTTCCAGACACCCGACGCCGCGCGCGTGAAGTGCGGCGCGGGCGGGACGTTCGTGAAGCGGATCATCGGCCTCCCCGGCGAGACGGTCGAGGTTCGCCTCCAGCGCGGCGTGGGCTACGTCTACATCAACGGCCGGAAACTGGACGAGCCGTACCTCGAGCAGGCTCGTCGCCCGGGGGAGACGTACGGCCCGACGAAGATCCCGAAGCACAGCTACTTCATGATGGGCGACAACCGCTCCCAGTCGTGCGACTCGCGCGAGTGGGGCTCGGTCCCGCGCGGCAACCTCATCGGCAAGGTCTTCGCGACGTACTGGCCGCCGAACCGGATCTCGCTGCGGTGAGGCTTGCCCGCGAAGCAGGATTCCGCAGAGCGGAATCCTGCCGCTGATCCCCGCCTGCGGCGGGGCAGATCCCTGAAGGCGGCCGCTCTCGCGGCCGCGACTGCCTCCACCCGCCCAGGGATCGCACGGGCAGGAGCCGAGGGTCGTCCGTCCGCTATCATCCGTCGCCGGCCGACGGCCGACCCTTTGCCATGAGCACGGTCATCGAGAGCATCGAGCGGCGGCAGCTGCGTGAGGTCCCCCAGTTCAAGGCCGGGGACACCCTGCGGGTGCACTTCAAGGTGATCGAGGGCAACCGGCAGCGCGTGCAGGTCTTCGAGGGCATCTGCATCAAGCGGCAGGGCTCCGGCGCGCGCGAGACGTTCACGGTGCGCAAGAACTCGTTCGGCGTCGGCGTGGAGCGGACGTTCCCGCTGCACTCGCCGAAGATCGAGAAGCTCGAGGTCGCGATGATCGGCGATGTGAGCCGTGCCAAGCTGTACTACCTCCGCGGTCGCGTCGGCAAGAAGGCGCGCATTCGCGAGCTCCGGCAGGGCTGATCCCCGTCCGCCCGCACGGCGATGCCGCCACGGCGCGCCGTCCGGCTAGATTCGTCCCGTGCGCTGGCTCGCCGCCTTCGGCGTCTGTGTCGTGGTGCTCGCGCTGGCCGGGTGCGGCGGCGCGGAGGACGACACGCAGCGCTTCGCGCGGGAGGCGACCGAGTCGCGCCTCGCGGCCGACCCGGCGTACGACACGGACGAGGTGCATTGCACGGGGAACCCGCGCCCGTGGCTCGTCGAGCGCCAGGCCCGCGTGGTCATCTGCGCGGCACGGCGGGTCGAGGGTGGGTGCGACTGGTACCGCGTCGAGCTGACCCCGACGGCGGTCGGCGCGCGTGCCTCGATCAGGATCGAGGCGAAGGACGCCGGCTGCGTGCTTCCCGCGTAGCGTCGCCACCGAATCGGCGCGAAGCCGGCACGATCCCGTCCGACGAGGCGGGCTATCCTCGGACCCCATGCCGCTCTCGACCGGACAGCGCCTGCTCCGCCACGATCGGCGGCTCGGAGCACGGTTCGTCGCCGGCGCCGACGAGGCGGGTCGCGGTTCGCTCGCAGGGCCGCTCGTCGTCGCGGGTGTCCTGCTGGACTACGACGCGCTGCGCGGCCACAGCGTCCGTCCGCTCTCGTGCCTCAACGACTCCAAGCAGGTCGACCCGGTCGACCGCGAGCGCCTCTACCACGCCGTGCTGGCTGCCGCGTCGCGCATCGCCGTTCGCGTCATCCCCTCGGCGGACATCGACCGCGCTGGGCTCCACCGCTCGAACCTCTGGGGTCTCCGGACCGTGCTCGCCGAGCTCCACCCGCCCGCCGAGGCGTGCCTCGTCGACGGCTTCCGCCTCGGCCCGCTGGCGCCGCCGCACACCGCCGTCGTCGACGGGGACGCGAAGAGCGCCGCCATCGCCGCAGCGTCGATCGTCGCCAAGGTGACCCGTGACCGCCTGATGCGCCGCCTCGACGCCCTGTACCCGCGGTATGGGTTCTCGTCGCACGTCGGGTACATCACGCCCGACCACACCCGCGCCGTCCAGGCGCACGGCCCGTGCCCGCAGCACCGGCGCTCTTTCGCAAGCCGGGCGTACATCGAGATGTGAACCGCGGCGAGCGGATCGCCGCCCGTCACTACCGGCTCCGCGGCTACCGCATCCTCGGTGTGAACGTCCGGGCCGCGGGGAACGAGATCGACCTCGTCGTCCGTCGGGGCGGGCGGCTCACGTTCGTCGAGGTCAAGGAGCGCGCAGGCGGCTCGTTCGGCGGCCCGGAGGCGGCGGTCGACCGGGAGAAGCGACGTCGCGTCCGGCGGGCTGCCGCAGCGTGGCTGCAGTCCCATCCGGAGGCCGCGACGCTCGAGATCGGCTTCGAGGTGGCGGCGATCACGGCCGGCCGGCTCGAGCGCTTCGAGCTTCGCGCGGAATGAGCGCGCCGCTCGCTCCGTTACAGTACGTAGCAATAGCCGGGGGGCACTATCCCCGAACGGGCGTGCTCGTCAGAACGGCCGATGGTGGCGACACCCTCGTGCCCGGGCACGTCGGCCTCGCGAGGGGCGGGAGAAACCTTCGGCTGACAGGGACATACACGTCAGCCGAAAGGACACGAAGCACCTCATGACCACGCGCATGCGCACCTGGATCCTGCTCGCGGGCCTGTCCGCGCTCTTCGTCGCGGTCGGCGGCCTCGTCGGGGGCACGAGCGGGATCGCCCTCTTCCTCGTCATCGCCGTCGGCTTCAACTTTGCGATGTTCTGGTTCTCGGACAGGCTCGCGTTGAAGATGAGCCGCGCACGGCCGCTCGAAGCCGGCGAGCAGCCCGATCTCGTCGCCGACGTCGAGGATCTGGCGCAGCGAGCCCGGCTCCCCATGCCCCGGCTCTACCTGATCCCGTCCGAGCAGCCGAACGCGTTCGCAACCGGCCGGAGCCCACGTCACTCGGCCGTCGCGGTCACCGAGGGGCTTCTCGCGCTGATGCCGCGCGATCAGGTGCGGGGCGTCCTCGCGCACGAGCTCTCGCACGTCAAGAACCGCGACGTGCTCGTGACGACGATCGCCGCCATGATCGGCGCCGCCATCTCGGCGGTCGCGCACTTCCTGCAGTTCCAGTGGCTCTTCGGCGGCGGTGACGACGACGAGAGCCCGCTGGGGCTCGTGGGGACGATCGCCGCGATCGTGATCGCGCCGATCGCCGCGATGCTGCTCCAGTTCGCGGTCTCGCGGCAGCGCGAGTTCCTCGCGGACGCGACCGCCGCCGAGCTTCTCGGGACCGGCCGTCCTCTGGCGGACGCGCTCGGAACGCTCCAGCGCGGCGTCGAGGCCCTGCCGATGCAGGTGAACCCCTCGACCGCGTCGCTCTACATCGTGAACCCGCTGTCGGGACGGGGCATGGCCGCGCTGTTCTCCACGCACCCGCCGATCCCCGCGCGCATCGAGCGCCTCCAGGCGTTCGACGCGAGGCAAGGCCTCTAGTCGTCGTGCTCGGCGTGGTGCCCGCGGGCGCGGGCACCACGCCACCCGTGTCGCGCCGCCGCTATCCGGGCTCGCGGCCCAGCAGGCCCGCGTACGCGATGTGGCCGAAGAACTCGCCCGCGTCCGAGCGCCGACGTGCCTCGGCCTTCAACCCGTCGGCACCGCCCTCCGCGAGACGGCCGGACGAGACGAGGAGATCGGCTCCTCGATCGACGAGCGCGAGCATGTAGCCCTCAGAGGACGGCGCCTCCACGTAGCTGTAGCTCCGGAAGCGCAGCAGGTCGAAGCCGGCAGCGTTCACGAGCGCCGGTAGCCGCCGGACGAGCCACCGGTCGTGGACGAGCGCATCGAGGCACGCCTCGACGCACGTCTGGAGCGGGTCGTAGTCGCCGCACGCGCACGTCGCGGTCGCATAGTCCCCGTCGAACGCCGACATCACGCCCCCGGGTCGCAGCACCCGGAATGCCTCGCCGAGCGCTTCCTCGACCCCGGGAACGTGACAGAGGGTCGTGTGGAAGACGACGACGTCGAACGAGCCGTCCTCGAACGGGAGCGCTCTGCCGTCACCCTCGACGAACGTCAGGTTGGGAAGGTGGTGCGCGAGCTCGCGGCCCTTCTCGAGGAAGACGGGCGACGGATCGAGGCCCACGACGTCGCCGACGCCCGGCCACGACGCGAGCGCCCGCGCCACCGGGCCAGGGCCGCAACCGACTTCGAGCACGCGCGCCGCGACCGGGAAGTCGATGTGCGAGAGGTAGTCCTCGCGCATCTCGCGCTGCTGCCGGTCGGACGCTCTGAGCTCGAGGATCGAGACGAGCCCTTCGAGCACCGCATGCTCGGCCTCGGTGATCGTTGCGTAGACGTCGGGCGAGACACCCCTCCGGAGTCTGGCTGCATTCCGAGTGTTCACCCGCGGCGGGGCGAGGTCAAGGCGACCTCGAACCGAGGAACACCTGCACTCACGCCGAACAGATCGCAATGGCGGCCACCCAGGAGGCGCTCTACGGGCGCCTGGACATGGCGCTCTCCTGGTCCGAGCAGCAGCTGCCCGAGCGGGAGCGGACGAAGCACGTGCATCGGCTGCATCCGTATCTCGGGAAGTTCGTCCCACAGCTCGTCGAGGCGCTGCTCGAGCGGTACGTCGAGCCGGGCGGGACGGTGCTCGACCCGTTCGCCGGCTCCGGGACGACGCTCGTGCAATCGCTGGAGTCGGGCCGGAACGCGGTCGGTGTCGACGTCGCAGGCTTCAACTGCCTCCTGATGCGCGTCAAGACCCGCAAGCACAACCTCGACGCGATCCGCCGCGACCTCCTGTGGGCGCACGAGCAGGCGGCGTCGTTCGAGCCCGACGGGCGCTACCCCGACGAGGCATCGCCGTTCGCCCGCGCGTGGTACGCGCCGCGGGCGGCCGCGGAGCTGCTCCACTTCCGCTCGCTGGCCGAGAGCACCGCGTCGGTCGACGTGCTTCGCGTCGTCCTCGCGCGAGCCGCGCGGTCTGCGCGCCGCACGACCCA